>Ga0307426_1002188_pt1 | contig 12401 bp, 11 predicted proteins | sample SalMarWE160340MG_FD_202165 | JGI IMG/M metagenome (GOLD analysis project Ga0307426, IMG submission 202165) | Salt marsh sediment microbial communities from the Plum Island Ecosystem LTER, Massachusetts, United States - WE1603-40 | ecosystem: Environmental > Aquatic > Marine > Intertidal zone >... | reverse complement strand
AGTATTAACTTCAATAAATTGCAAAATTGTAGTGCTCATTTAAATTCCATACTATCTTTCCGGGGTTGCCCAACAGTTTCTCGCAACCCTCGAAATTTGTTTTCAGGGACTTTGGCGGGTTTTTATCGAAGACTGAGGGGGTGTAACGCCGATCGGTAGGTTAGATAGTGCCTGAACGAAAACTGTCTTTTCCGCCAATATCTGCGTCAGACTCAAATTTTAATCCTCGAAATACTACCAGTATTCCTGTGGTTAAAATTTTCGTCTTCCTTGATCTTAACGAAAAACCCTAGTTGTCGTTCGGGCACTAGATAGGGGTTTTCGGAACATTGTAACACCTCAACAACTGCAAAGAGGCTTGGTCTGTTCACTGCACGGCGGGATAGCATCAGCAGAACAGGAGTTGTTCTGCCAGGTAGAAAATAAGAAATTAAATTGGCTGGTTACTGGTCGAAGATCCCGATTAAATGGGGATGCTGGAAAAAGTTGCGGGATTCGAGTTGCTTGGTTTAGGATGCACGATTGAAAAATGGAATGAGGTTATTGTGTTATAATAGCAAATTCAGGGGTTGAGATTTCAGGCGGCATATCTTCCCATGGCCTTTGACAGAATGAGGCGCGGATCTTGTATCGACCGGGTGGGATATGCGCCGGCAATTGCCAATGAATTCCCATCATCTGCCTGATATCGGAAAACTGTGGGCAGTCGCCTCCGGCGGTCGACGCAATTGACGGTTTGAACCGGGCAATTTGCTTTGTGCGACCGTTTTTTTCTACGCCTTCCAAAACAAATTCAGGTATCACGCCGATGGGGAATGACGTCATCCGGATGAATCTAAGTTCGATCATCTCTCCCGGCAGATAAATGTCATAATCTATCACCAGCCCGATGAGTTTGTTGTGTATTGAAATATCCGTACCCACGCCGGATGTTTTCTCATCCCATGAGCGCGGGGGTCCCACATCAATATGTACGAGTTCTCCATGATAATAGCCTGTTCCGCCGAACCCGAGTTTTTTAACAGTGTTCCAGATGCGCTTGGATGATGTGCCCTGCATTTTTATGTCCGCCGCCATGCCATACTGGTGGAGACTTGCCGTTGCAGCGAGTTTTCCCTTGTTACGAAGATTGGTATTGTATTTCGGGCTTCTGTATCCCGAGACGATGGTTATCCGTGCCCCTGGATGAAGACGATCTTCTATAAAGTCCAGGAACTCGATAAGCCGCAGGGATATTCTCGAAGGCGGTTTGTCATATTCCGCACCGAATATACGATGAATTTCCTTGAGGGCGTTTTCATTATACATGCCCTTACCGACCCGGTATGTCCCGTTGAATGAGATCTTGTTTTTTTCATTGACAAGGTTCAGTCTGCCGTTGCCGTTGTAAAAATAACGGCTCACATCCATGGTGTTGTCTGATGAGGAGGTATCGGTTACAATGACGCCCAAAATCAATAGGGCTAAAATGTATAGGATCTGCAGTGGTTTCATAACGTCATCTATTTTTACCCAGCCTGCTCCGTAGGTCCCCGTTAAAGTACCGGGACACGCTGGAAGATCGTACTGGGGTGAAACTTTTTTCTATTTCACCGGGGCCGGCATTCCAATTGGGGCGTGGACCCGAAGTTCTAAAATACGTACAGAATTACCCCCGAGCGGTCAAGAAATTTCTGGATGCTGGATTTGCGGTTTCAAACCAGAAAAGAAAGGAGATTAAAGATAACTCTTTCAACGCCTAATGTATTCGTTTAGTATAAGAACAAAGAAAAACAGGGCTTATGTTTTTGAAAAAAAGCAAAAGAACAGATAAGAAGAATTATTATGAGCATCGATGATGGAAACAGGTCCGCCACAAAGACGGCGGATAAAGAAAAGTCGTCAGATAATAAAATTCATAGGCGACGCAACGGATTGCTGGCCCTGGTGCATATTGCCAAGAAAGAACTGGCGCTTCGGGATGACGAATATCGGGACGTGCTTAAATATTGGGGGGTTAAAACTTCGGCCCAGATGTCCATTCCGGAGCTTGAGGATTTGGTGGAATATTTTGAGTCTCTGGGGTTTAAAAAAAAGGTGTCTGCGGACAGAGACCCGGGTTCAGGGGTCGGACAGATAACAGCGCTCCGGGAACGCGTCCGAGCGGAAGCCGGAAAACTGAACAACGGAGAACAAAGACTTAAAGGACTGGTCAAGAAAATCGCAAAGGCAGACGATTTGATGTCCTGTCGAGACGTGAAAAAGTTGAAGCAGATTCTTAAGGTGGTTCGGTTGTTGCAGAATAGAGAATGAAAGACCTTTGAAAAACGCCCCCTTTTGCCTGCCCAGTTAAATCCGTATTTAATATTTAACCGGGGCCCAATCCCGGCGCCTTCCCCGTGGAATGCGTAGCCTATTCCTCTGGGGTCGGGCTCAAGTTTTAACCCGCCAACTGATAATAAAATATAACCTGTCTGGAACTCGCAGTTAAGTGAGCCTAAAGAAAAAACAGGTGGCAATCCTTTAATATTAATTGGTTAAACTCACCATGTAATGTTTAAAAGATGAATGATCTGATTCGCTGTTTTTTCTTAAGGCTCACTAACCTGCTCAAACAGCCAGACAGATTACATTTTATCACCAGCAGGCTCCATAATTTAGGGTTGGATTCTGATCAGACATTGAGAATCAGGGTGCCGCGGGCGCCTTTTTCAGGAAGATTTTCCAATTTTACTTCCCCGTTATGAAGTATGGCCACTTCTTTAACAAAATTTAATCCTAGGCCCGTACTTTTTTCCCCGTTGCCCGGCCGTTTCAAGGAGAAGAATCTGTCGAAAATCTTATCTTTGGCATAGTCAGGGATGCCGGGGCCGGTGTCATCCACCGTGAATGTGATCTTTTTCCCGTCACTGTGTGCGGTTAATTGAATTTGGCCGTGGTCCGGACTAAAATCCATGGCGTTTTGAATGAGGTTGCCCATGGCCTGATGAAGTAAAAAAGAATCGCCTTTCACCCGAATATCATCCGGAATCTGAACCATGGCTTTGAGATTTTTTTTTGAAAGCATGGGCTGTTTGCTCTCCAGCACCGTATTTACCAAAGAGGCAAAGGAAATATTTTCTATTTTCCTTAGAATTTTCAGGTTTTCCAATTCCGATAACTCTAAGAGCCGGTCCACAATTTGCCGGATTCGATGGGCTTCATTACGAATATTGGATAAAAACCGGGCGCGCTGCTCGGGCTGCATTTTTTCTTCCAGAAGTTCCGCGGCCCCCCGGATGGCCGAAAGCGGACTTTTGATTTCATGGGTCAGGGTCTGTACATATTGTTCCACATATTTTTTCCCTTCCAGGGCCTCTTGCATTTTTTGGAAAGCGGTTCCCATCTCACCGATTTCACTGTGGCCCAGTTTGGGAAATTCCATCCGTTTGCCCTGGCGAACCCCATTGGCATAACCGGTCAGGCGTTTAATGGGGCGGGTGATCCACACGGAGGCCAACATGCTGAATACGGCGGCGGCCATCAAAGATAGAATTCCCACACGAAAAATCCTGGGTTTGGCGTCCGTTAAAAAATTATTTATGTTGGTGGTAGGTTTGCCAACCGTTAATACCCCGGCAATCTTTCCCTTAACCGTAAGGGGTGTGGCCACATAGAGAACCGAGGATGTGGGATCCTCGGGATCCGACCGCGTGGTCCGGGCCCCGTATTGGCCCTCTAAGGTTAAGCGAACGTCTCGCCATTTTGAGTAGTCCTCCCCCACATGGGCGTTATTTTTGGAATCGAAAATCAGGATTCCGTGGGTATCGGTGATATAAATCTGCATGTCCACCTGTGTTTTGACCATGTCGTATATTTCAGCAGAAAGGGAACGGTTGTAGATGGTTTCAAATGCGGTGTACAGCTTTTCAGGATCAAACCGGTCCGTTTCCATTTCAAGACCCACAATGCCGGCCAAAATATTGGCCTGATCAACCAGCGGGTCTTCAACACTTTCAAGATAGCGGGTGCGAAGATTTTTCACCACCCAGTGGATGGGATAATAGAAGCAGACAGCGAAAATCAAAATGTAACAAAAGAAAATACGGGCGCCAAGTTTCATAACTCCTCTTTCAATGAATATCCCATGCCTCTGTGAGTGACGATGGGATCCATATCCGGTTTGACGGTTTTCAATTTGGCACGAATGTTCTTTATGTGGGCATCAACGGTTCGGTCCATACTGGTTTCGGGTTCATCCCATACCAGATCCATTAATTGATCCCGGGAATACACGTGCCCCGGCCGACGGATAAATGTTTTTAATATCTTGTACTCATAATGAGAGAGGTCCAGGATCTTGTCAAAATAGGAGATCCGGCACTTTGATTCATTCATTATAAATGCCGGGACGGACAGTGTGGAGGGGGTTGTCTGTTGCGTTCGTCTGAGCACCGCCTTGACTCTGGCGGACAATTCTCTGGGGCTGAACGGCTTGGTCAAATAGTCGTCCGCCCCGATTTCAAGCCCCACAACCCGGTCAATTTCATCGGCCCGTGCCGTCAAAAAAATAATCGGGATGGTGTGAACCTTTCTGATCTCTTTGCACAATTCAAGCCCGTTGATGTCCGGCAGTCCGATATCCAGCACGATCAGGTCCACCGGATTTTCGGATATCAAGGGGATGACGGACATTCCGGATGACAGGGTCACCGTGTCAAACCCGTCGGTTTCAAGGGCATACTGGATGGTATCCGTGATGGCGGGCTCATCTTCAACAATCAGGATCTTTGGTTTCATGATGTCTCTTTTTTGGGTCGAAACATTAAGAAGCGATCTTTGACGGTCTCGTAAAAAGTCCAACTTCTGCGTTGTGCTGCATTTCGCAATCATTCGACGTACGATAAGTACGCCTCATGATTACAAAACTTGCACGCCTTGAATTTGAACTTTTTACGAAACCGTCTAAATCGGACTTTTTACGAGTTCATCATCTTTAACTTTAGACTTACTATCGGTTATTTACTTTCACATTCCATGTGGAGCGGGATTTGGTCTTTTTAGCCGGTAAACTTGTATCCTACGGAAGATCCAACCCCAATAGGATTGTATCAAAAAAACAACTAAAAAAACAACCATACAAACGGATAACATGACTAGGCAATGTTCCACAAACTGCGGGCCGTTTTTCTGATACGCACGGTTTAAGAGCGGAATGCCCAGAGAAATCATAAGATACCAAAACAGAGGGATAAAAGCTCCATGACCCGATCCAATAGGATCCAAATGTTGGCGAATCCATTTTTTCTGTTCCCGTTCTCGATCCCGGGTACAGAAACAAACTATTTTATCCAATGTCACATAAAACAGGCAGAGAAAAAAGAAGTAGATAAAAATACCTTCTATCCGGTGAAGCCTTTCCGGCGTCAACCCGTGATAATAAATATCGGCGTTGTACATATAGATGGACGCAACAATTCTGAACGCATTTACGGCAATTGTGAAAACATAGGCCCATGCCGCACTATTGCCCAGCCAAAAGATCTTTAATATGCAAGATCTCAGATGGTGAAGGCCTGAAAACGCCGCCATGCAAAAGGCAATGATCAAAAAATTAACACCGGCGCAGGACGGTGCAATGATGATCCGGTTTGCGCGGTTGACAAATCCCGCATCGTCTTCTTTTTCAAATGCGATTCCGCTGATATATTCAACCGCGCCGGAAGTGGGACCCAATATCCAGCCCAAATCACCACTGCGGGCGTGGCTGTAATGGTATTTGAGCCCTGCCGCGATGAGCAAAACAACCAAATAGAAGATAGTGTTTTTTATAAACTCAGTTCTGCTTATATTAAGATTTGGTATCAAGATAACAACTTTTTGAAATTTATGTAAGCCACGAAGCCACAAAGCCACAAAGACTAAGTTTCATCAAACCCGAGAACATAAATATTTTTTATGCCCGAGGGCCAGGATAAGAATCATAAGCGCAATGACCAGCATTGTGAACAACTCGGGTTCGGGAACCTTTGATACCGATCCGCCTACGGCCAGGTTGGACACATTTAAGGGCAAGGGCAGGGGCTGATGAACATCTTGGGATTGAGCCTCTGGATTGCGCACCACCTCGTGGACGGCAACAAAGGATGTGTTTGCCGTCAACAAATTATACGTCAGTCCCAGGGAGGTTATTTGAGCGCGGGTGTCACGGGTGTGATCCTTGAAATTGAAATCCGACAGACGTCCAATCCGTGTCCGGGCCCATAAATACTTCAAGGCGCTGTTTACTTTTAGGGGTTTGGTTTCGGACACATAAATTGTCTTCAGATACTTACCGCTTCCGCCTACGCCGGTGAGTTCAATAGTGCCCTGGGGATTGCCCCGCCATTTACCGAAAACCATTACGGGTCGCCGGGCAAACAGATCCGCAATTACAGGGGGCTCCATATCATAGGGTTCAAAACCGTGATATGTGACCGCAATGTGCGTTAGTACGGGTGATTGAACATAGTTGCGGAACCGTTCCGCAGCACCACGGGCTTCCCGGGGTTGGGTTACCACGAAGGGCTCCCCGTGTCCGGCCCTGGCCATCCCTTCAATGAGATATCGGTTCACACTACTGCCGATACCGAAAGAAAACACGTTGGTGCGGTTCAGGTTCTGTTGAATCAGATGAAAAACATCCTTTTCCGCAGCAATATATCCGTCTGTTATAATAAGAATGGTTCGGGAATAGGCTTCATCTGCCGGTAAGGACAGGGCCTTTTTCAAAGCTAAGGAAAGTTCCGTGCCCCCGCCGCCCTTCTGACCATCGATCAGCCGGACGGCGCTATGGATATTTTTCCCGGAGGCCGGCACCGATGCGGGGGCCATCACTCTGGAGCCGCCGGCAAAAAGAACCACATTAAATTTGTCCGATTCTTTAAGATTTTCAATCAGGTTTTTCAGAAGCTTTTTGGCCGTATTCAGGGGAAATCCGTGCATGGAGCCGGAAATGTCCACCACGAAGATGTATTCCCGGGGGGGGATATCCGCGGGTTTAATTTGTTCCGGAGGTTGAACCATGAGCAGGAAAAAATTTTCATCCTCACCGGAATACAGCATCAAGCCGGATTCAATGGTTTTGCCGGCCAGTCGGTAGTTTACAATAAAATCACGATTTCCGCCATATTTCTCGGATGTTGCCATCAGGATTCGAGCAAGCGATTTACTCTCCCATACGATTTGGGTTTCATGGGACGGACACGAAAGCTCCTGAAGGGCAATGCCGGTGGAAATGGAAAGGTCAATATCAAATTCCGTGCGATCCTCACTGCCTTCCTTAAGATAGGGGTTTTTAACCCAGTGGTCTGTTTCCGGCGAATCAGCTTCATTTTGGTTTGAGTACCGCGGACCCACGACCGTCGGGTAGATAAATTCATAGGTTCCGTCCGTGGGAACGAGTAATTCGGTGTAGTGCAATTCAATCTCAATGATATCTTCGGGCATAATGTTCGCCACGTTCATACTGAACACATTGGGTCGCTGCTGTTTGAGCAAAGATGCACTCTTTCCCTGCTTTTTGGCCGTGTTGAATTCCTTTTGGGCGGTGTTTCGTTCTTTGACTTTGGCACAGATCATATGTTCGCCGATTTTCATGTTCATGCCGTGAACTGCGGCCCGGGTTGAGGCCGGAAAAATGTAGCGCGCGGTAATGGGGCGAGTGCCATGATTTGCATATTTTTGGGTGATGATCACATCAGCGATAACGCCGGTAATGGTAATGTTCACATGGGTTTTCTTTAGGGGAAAGCGGTCCACGGATGGATCCCCGTTTTCAATAAAAAAATAGGGGGAAAGGGTTTTTTGATTTTCGGTCTCTGCCCGGCCCATGGATGCGAACATAAAAAAAGCCAGGGCAAGAATGAAATAGATTAATGGTTTTAGATACTTATACATGTTAGCCACCTCCGGAGTCTGTTGTTAACGGTTTTAATTCGCCACCGAACTTTGGCGAATTAATCCCTTAATTTTGCGTTAACTATAGATCCGGAAAGTGAAACAATTATGAAATTAAAATGAAAAATGAGTGAAAAATGGAAACTCAGACGCGGGTCAACGGAACATGTCCTTAAGAATCACGAGTGCTCTGTTTTTCACCTATTGTTTATCTTAAATTTTTTTGTTAAAGAAAGCTTTGTCAAGTGAACCCGGCTTTTTTAGGGTTTAATTTCTCTTTTTTTAAACCAATCCGGATGAGGCGTTTTTATGTTTTTATCTTATAAAAGAATTAATCATAACAGATGGTTAAGGACAATATCAATTCTTATGATTCTATGCAAGACCCTGCTGTCCGGATGTTCTCTTTTTATTTCGTCGGCAAGTATCGATATGACCGAAAACCTGTCCCGCGCCATCCTGAACAACAATGATCCGGCCACGGTTGAAGCCGGTGGGCCGGCATACCTGCTGATGGTTGACAGTATGCTGTACCGGGATCCGGACAATGAATCTTTGCTTCGTTCGGCAGCAGACATATATACGGCTTATACGGATGTGTTCGTTGAAGATACGGCCAGGGCCAAAAAACTGACCCATAAAGCCCTCGATTACGCGTTACGTGCCATTTGTGTTCGCAGGTCAGGCGCCTGTGAACTCCGGCAGACCCACTTTCAGGAATTTGAGAAGATTATTTCCAAGCTGAGCATCAAGGATGTGCCGGATCTGTTCACCCTGGGATCGGCATGGTCTGCCTGGATTCAGGCGCATCGAGAAGACTGGAACGCGGTTGCAGAGATTTCTCGTGTCCAAGCCATTATGGAGCGGGTCGTGGAATTGGATGAATTCTATCATGATGGCGCCGCCCATTTGTATCTGGGTGTTTTGGCGACATTTCTCCCGCCGGCTTTGGGCGGCAAACCCGATGTGGGACGTCAGCATTTTGATCGTGCCCTGGATATTTCAAAAAATAAAAATTTGATGGTCAAGGTGTTGTATGCCAAGCATTATGCCCGCCTGATGTTTGACCGGGAACTGCACGACCGGCTTTTAAACCAGGTGCTAGAGGCCGACCCGGATGTCCCGGGATACGCGCTCAGTAATACCCTGGCACAGCAAAAGGCCCGGGGACTTTTGGAAAGTGCAAAGGACTACTTTTAAGCTTTCATTGCCACCAAGACACCAAGGTACGAAGTAAGAATAATAAATTTATCCTTTGTGTCTTTGTGCCTGTGTAGAAAACATTTTTAACTTTTGGCTTGTCTATTTTAGATTTAAACAAAAAATATAAAGAGGGACCCCCAGGATGATAAGAATTATTATTATTATGTCTATTGTTATGTTAACCGGCCCGGCCCAGGCCATGAGGTTCAAGATCGCCACCCTGTCGCCGGAAGGATCTGTCTGGATGCAAAAAATGCGGGAAGGCGCCGATGAACTGGCCCGTAAAACCGACAACCGGGTGACGATTAAATACTATCCGGGCGGAGTAATGGGAGATGATAAGGCGGTGTTACGAAAAATTCGCATCGGTCAGCTCCATGGGGGCGCCGTCGTGGGCGGGAGTTTATCCCAATTTTATCCCGACGACCAGATTTACAGCCTGCCGCTTAAATTTAGATCCTTTGAAGAGGTTGATTATGTTCGCAAGCATCTGGACCAGCGCATTGCCCAAGGGCTTGAAAAAGGAGGATTTGTAATCTTCGGCATCGCCGAGGGCGGCTTTGCCTATGTGATGTCCACCGTGCCCATAAGAACCGTTGAGGAGATGCGCCGGCAGAGAGTCTGGATTCCGGACAATGATCCCATGATCCTTGAAGCGGTCAAGGCCTTTGGCATCACTCCATTTCCGTTATCCATCGCCGATGTGCGGGCCGGCCTTCAAACCGGACTGATCAATACGGTCACCATTCCGCCCATCGGAGCTGTGGCGCTGCAATGGCATACCCAGATTAACTACCTGATGTACGAGCCGTTTATGTATATTTATGGTGTGTTGGCCGTGGATCACAAGGCATTTGCAAAAATATCGACTCATGATCAACGGATATTTCGCGAAATAATGGGCCGTATATTCCGTGAGATAGACAGGCTGAACCGGGAAGACAACGTTAACGCTCTGGAGGCCTTGCGTAAACAGGGGATTGAATTTATCAAGCCCTCCGGTGAAGCGCTGGATATATGGTACCGTGAAGCCAAAGCAGTCCCCAAGCGGCTGATTCGAGCCGGCAAATTATCTCAGGGCATGGTCAACACTCTGGAAACTCTTCTTAAAGACTATCGTTCAAAGCAGTCCGATACCCATGAATAAACATAAAGATATGTCTTTTCCAAAGCGGGTTCAAATAACCCTGCACCGGCTGGAAGACGCTATTCTGGTGGGTTTGCTTCTGCTTATGATCGGCATGGCGGTTACACAAATTTTTTTGCGAAATCTGTTCGGAGCCGGCATTGTCTGGAGTGATGTCATGGTTCGCATTCTGGTGCTGTGGGTCGGCCTTATCGGGGCTATGGTGGCAAGCCGCCACGACAACCACATCTCCATTGACATACTTGATCGTTATATGCCGGAACGTGCCAAAGTCTATGCTGACTTTGTGATTAAACTGTTTACCGCATTGATTTGTACGATCGTGGCCTATTATAGTCTGTTGTTTGTGAAGATGGAGTTTGCCGATGGCGGCATGGCGTTTGCACAGGTGCCGACCTGGTTGTGCGAGGCTATCATTCCTTTTGCCTTTACGGTAATAGCGTTTCGTTACTTCTTATTATCGTTTATGAATTTACAAAAAATCGTTGAATCCCGATCATGATCCCGTACATTTTAGCCCTGATACTAATTTTTCTCGCTGTCCTGGGTACGCCGCTTTTTGCTGTTATTCTGGCTGTTGCGATGCTCGGTTTTCATTACGTGGATGTTAACCTGTCGGTGATTGCCATTGAAATTTATCGAATCGCCGATACGCCGGTTTTACTGGCGTTGCCGCTGTTTACCTTTGCCGGCTATGTGCTGGGAGAAAGCCAGACTTCTCACCGCCTGGTCCGGTTTACCCGGGCCTTTCTCGGCTGGATGCCGGGCGGTCTGGCCATTGTGGCCTTTGTGGCATGTGCGTTCTTTACCGCCTTTACCGGTGCCTCAGGGGTTACCATCGTTGCGCTTGGCGCGCTCCTTTATCCGGCATTAATCGAGGCCGGATATCGCGAAAAATTCAGTATCGGTCTTGTGACATCTTCAGGCAGTCTGGGGCTGTTATTACCCCCCTCGCTTCCGCTCATTCTCTACGGTATTATCGCTCAGCAAATGAACATCGGCGCAACTGTTTCCATCAATGATCTGTTTCTGGCCGGCATTCTCCCGGCTCTTCTGATGATATTGCTACTGTCATTCTGGAGCTTATGGGAAAACCGTCGCAATCCCATTCCTTATAAACCATTTTCAGCCCGGGAAGCCATTGCCACCCTGCGAGATATCATTTGGGAAATACCATTGCCGTTTTTTGTACTGGGCGGTATTTATGGAGGATTTTTTGCCATTTCCGAAGCTGCAGCGGCCACGGCCATGTATGTATTAGTGGTTGAGGTTTTTATTTACAAAGATATTAAACTTGCTCAACTTCCGGCCATTATGAGGGAGTCCATGGTGATGGTCGGCGGGATTTTGCTTATTCTGGGCGTGGCGCTGGCAGCTACGAATTTTTTAATAGATGCCGAAGTGCCCATGCATCTGTTTAATCTGATTCAAGCCCATGTTACCAGTAAACTCGTTTTTCTGATTCTCCTGAACCTGTTGCTGCTGATACTCGGCGCTATTCTGGATATCTTTTCGGCACTGGTTATTATGATTCCCATCATACTTCCCGTGGCAGTCAATTATGGCATCGATCCGGTTCATCTGGGCATCATTTTTTTGGCCAATATGCAGATCGGCTACTTTACGCCGCCGGTGGGCATGAACCTGTTTATCGCCAGCTACCGTTTCAACAAACCGATTACCGAACTCTATCAGGCCGCCATACCATTTATGATCGTACTGTTTGCGGCGGTCCTTGTCATTACCTACTTGCCGGCTTTGAGCCTGATTTTTTTGTATAGATAAAAGCCTCGGTTTTTTTGAAATTATTTTCACTAGTTAAAAATAATAAGGTGCAACGGGCCAATTTCTTTGATGGGTAATTTTTTATTTTGACTCTCAAACCGTCTTCCTTTATTATCCTTCCTGTTTTATTATCGATGTCTGTCGATTTAGAGGAGCTCTACTTATTTCGCTGAAGTCACAATTAGAATAATGTATTGTTGATGGCATAAACCAGAAGCTATTAAAAAATTTATAGTTTCATCCAATTGTAGAGACAATGCCGTTGAATTAAGAAATTGGTTTATACGCGACGTGAAATTTTTTCAATTTCACTTTGTGTTTACGTTTATATTTTCTTTCAGGGCGAATTTGTTCAACTGTTTGGGAATAT
>Ga0307426_1002183_pt1 | contig 12423 bp, 12 predicted proteins | sample SalMarWE160340MG_FD_202165 | JGI IMG/M metagenome (GOLD analysis project Ga0307426, IMG submission 202165) | Salt marsh sediment microbial communities from the Plum Island Ecosystem LTER, Massachusetts, United States - WE1603-40 | ecosystem: Environmental > Aquatic > Marine > Intertidal zone >... | reverse complement strand
AGATGCGCCGGCATTTGACCCAACAAATTGACACCGTGCTGATTACCGCTCAAAAGCAGACAGGTCAGGCTTCCGATAATCATGGCAAAAAGCATGCCCGGCCAGCGCGGCAAAAAAACTTTGAAGAGCACCGCAAACGCCAGGGTGGCGAGCGCCACGATAATTACATATGGATTGATGTGACGAACCTCGGTCAGGAGGTTCAGCCAAACCTGAAAAAAGGAATGACCCCGGGGGATGTCGAGGCCAAAGACATGTTTCATCTGGCTTGTGGCAATCAGGATGGCGGCACCTGACGTAAAGCCGACAATCACGGAATGGGACACAAAATTGACCAGCGCCCCCATCCGTGCGAGGCCCAGGGCCAGTTGATACACCCCCGCCAGGAGAGTCAGGGTAAGGGCCATGCGGATAAACTCCGCCGATCCGGGCTCGGCGAAGGGGCTGATGGATGTGAACACGACAATCGATATGGCCGTGGTCGGACCTGAGATCAAATGCAGTGAAGATCCAAAAAGCGCCGCCACGATAGGGGTCACGATGGCCGTGTAGAGACCGTATTCGGGGGGCAGACCGGCAATCATCGCGAAAGCCACGCCCTGGGGAAGGACAATGACCGCCCCGGTCAACCCGGCCAGCAGGTCGGCCCGCAACGTATCCCAGCCCATGAAATTCCACCAGCGCAGAAAAGGGAAAATCTTGCGCCACAGTGAACTGCCCATAGGCACTTGCGTTTCATAACCGCTGAGTTTCATTGTGCTCACTCGTGGGTGCTTATTCGCCGACCGGCGCTTTGCTCCCGAACCTCATTCGGAATTTTAGATCCACTGCAAGTGTCATGTCCGCTATGCAATTTACGAAACACGGATTGAACACATAATGCTATTTGTAGGACCCAACATTATTCTTCCACCACAAAAGGAATCAGGTTCACGCGGATTTTTTTAGCTCCTGCCACATTTTCCGCCTGCCTTTTTACCTTGGCGGTGATCATTTTCTCATCCACGAGTGATCCCCTGACACTCACATATACCTCCCCGTTGCGGGCATCGGCGGCCACCTTCGGAAAATCCTTCACTAAAGCGGCCTCGACCTGGGACGCCAGCGAACTGTCATCGAGCATCCGCCGGCTCTCAGCCGTGCTCCGAAAGCATGGCTGCTCAAGGCTATGCAGAATAATCGAGACGGCATTTTCCACCTGCATGTTGTCGATATGCAAAATGATGTCGTAGAGTCGGGGGTCCCAGGTATCCAAGCCGAAAAGGTGCAGACCCCACTTGCGCCTCTCGGCGTCATCCTTGACCAGGACCTGGCGGGCCTCGTCGGCGGAGATGTTTTCGCGTTTCATCTCCTCCCTGACGCGGTCTTCCAGATCCGCAATGATCCTGACCTTGAGAACATGGGGAATCTTCTGCAGGAAAAAATGGCCCGCCAACCCATGAAAAACAACGTTGTCTCTCTGGACGTGCTTCAATAGTGCCGCCCGAAAGAAAGCGACGAATCTATCCTTGCCCGAGGTGAACCGATCGAGGATCGTTGGGGCATCGTGAATCGCCCGAACCAGCTTCAATTCGGGAATATTAAATTGCTCTGAGGCCTCGAGAATGATTTCACGTGAAATACACTCGTAGTTCAAGGCCTGGGCCAGCCTTTCGGCGACCTCCTTACCCCGGCTGTAGGACCCCCTCGAAATGGTGACTATGGACATGTTAAACCCCGATGGTTCCCTGAATTAGTTTCCAGCGACCCAAAACCCTTCTTCACTCCGGCATGCTATTCATCAAAATTCCAAGAAATAACAATAAATACTATATGATAGGTGATCGTATTACCTTACAGTGCATGAACAGTCAATACATATTTCATTAAATATGGTCGGCTCGTACACAACGGAACAAGCATGATAAAAATCATTCGTCGCCCCGGGGAGACTGTAAAAGAAATCGAAATTTTCCGACGATCCGGTTGGTTTTGAAGATAATCCGGGTCAGCGGCCTTTGCGGAATTAACAAAGATAAGGTTGCGCTAATAATCCGGAAGGCGTATATTGCAACCAGGCACAGGAGGGACTTTAAATATGGCAATTATAACTATATCCAGGGGGTCTTTCAGCAAAGGCAAAGAGGTGGGCGAAAAACTCGCCGAGAGGCTTGGATACGAATGCATCTCGCGCGAAGTAATTCTGGAGGCTTCCAGGGAATTCAATATTCCGGAAATTAAACTTGTCCGCGCCATCCATGATGCACCGTCTATTCTGGATCGAATCGGCTATCGGAAAGAAAAATATATTGCCTTTATTCAGGCTGAAATCCTCAAGCACTTTCGCAAAGATAATGTGGTCTATTGCGGTCTTGCGGGGCACTTTTTTGTGAAGGATGTCTCCCACGTACTTAAAGTGAGGATAATCGCCGACCTTGATGAGCGGGTTAAGAACGAAGCGGAGCGGGAGGGAATTTCCAGGAAGGAAGCGCTTCGAATTCTGGAAAGTGATGATGAAGAGCGCCGGAAATGGAGTACCCACCTCTATGGAATAGACACCCATAAGCCCGAGCTTTACGATCTGTCTATCCATATCAAAAAGATTACGACCGATGATGCCGCCCACATTATCTGCGAGACGCTGGCGCTGGATCGTTTCAAAACCAGCCCTGAATCACAGCAGCAAATCGAAGATCTGGCCCTTGCAGCCGAGGTAAGAGCCGCCATTGTGGATCTTGAGCCCGACGTCGATGTTATCGCCTCTAAAGGCAACGTCCAGGTCCATACAGCCGCCCTGTTGACCCGCGAGAGGGGCGTCGTTAAGGACATTGAAGTTGTCGCCAGATCTATCGCGGGCGTAAAGGAAATCACGGTGGGCGTAAAGCCTAAAAACCCGTTGGATTAATACCTGAATTTTGCACGTAAATCTCATATACAGCGATGGAAGTTATATGCTCAGGATTGACTTCGAGCGATGTTGGGTGTTTAAAAATTCAGGTATCTATTTTTTCAAAATATTTTTAGGTTCATTTTGAACCCGGGAGTCGTTTAATGGATCATAGGCAGCCGCAATCCGATGTTGCCCAGCGATATGAATCCGGCGGGGTGCATAGAAAGAAAGGCAAAAGGAAGGGCAGACTGCGGGCCCTCGCCCTCAGGGTTCCGGAGCTGAGCGTGCTTATCATTCTGATAACCTGCGGCTATATTGTGATGGCGGTATTTTCTAAGGTACACGCGACGCAGGTCCTCACGCCGTTATCCATGTGGCTTATCATTATCGGATCCTTCTTCATTAGTACGGTCATCGCCATTATCGCGGTCATCGCCGGTATCGGCGGAGGGGTGATGTTTACGCCTATCATGTTGGGCTTTACCTCCATAGACAGCCTGGTAATAAGGGCTACCGGCCTGGTAGTCGCCATGTTCGGCGGTTTGATTTCATCCGGACCCTTTATGAAGACGAAACTGGCCAACTTAAGAGTTACCTTTTATTGCGCGGTCCCCATCACTATCGGAGCGCTCACCGGCAGCGTCAGTGCCATCTACTTACACGACGTTTTGGGAGCCAAGGGTGACGGCGCGGTTCGCCTTTCGCTCGGGATTCTGATGCTGGTTATCGCTTATTTTTTATTCACCGGTGGAGGGAAAACCGAGTATCCTGAACCTAAGTTCATCGATCGGTTTTCCCTCAAGCTGGGACTTAGCGGCTCTTATTGGGAAGAATCAATGGGCCAGGTGGTCGAGTACCAGATGGTAAGAGCCCTGCTGGGAGGATTTCTTTTTATCCTTCTTGGCTTTATCGGCGGCTTCTTCGGTATGGGGGGCGGTGCATTTCTCACCGGCACACTGAACCTTGTCATGTTGGCGCCGGTCAAGGTTGCGGCGGCATCCAGCGGCGTCTTGCTGGCCATCAGCGACGCTACCGCCATCTGGACCTACATAACATATGGCGCCCTCATTTCCATTCTTGCCGCTCCATGGATGCTGGGACACGTCGTCGGTGGAATCCTGGGAGCACACCTTTTAATCAGGATCAGGGCCGGTTTTGTGCGAAAAGTTCTGATTCTTATCCTCCTGGTTTCATCGGTTAAGCTGATCGCGCGCGGACTGGAAGGGGCCTTCGGGATCCATATACCCATTTTGTAGGAGCGAGTTATGAAAAAGGACCACCTGAAGCCGCCGCTTGCCGGGGTGATATACGGCGGGATCGTTTACTGGGGTGTGTTGGCGGGCTCTCTCATTGTAATTATCGGATCGGTGTTGGCCTTTTTGGGAGATAACTTTGTGCCGGTCTCTTACTGGTTGTCCACGGTATGGCAGGGGGAGTCGGTCTCTCAAATTTGGCAAGGCGCCACGGGTTCGCTGCCCATGGGGCACTGGTATCTTTCTCATCTGGCAACCGGCGATGGGTTGACGGCCTTGGGGATTGCTCTGGCTGTTTTTTCAGTGGTGCCGGCCCTTTTTCTGTCCTCAGCGGCGCTTTTCAAGGAGCGCGACTGGATATACGGCTCGTTGGCCTGTATTGCCGGCGTGATTGTGATGATTGGAGTATTGGGGTTGATTTCCGTGGGTTAGGCCGCATCGCATCAGAAAGACCTCTGGGCTTGGGTGAATTGCAGGGCTGCCTGGAGCCTTTCACTTCTCCGATAATTTGGAAAGAGGAGGTAGAAAAAGGAGGTCGGTATGTCTATCATAGCTATCGCCAGAGCTTCTTACAGCCATGGCAAGAAGATCGCCGAAAGGGTGGCGCGCGAGCTGAATTATGATTGTATTTCTCAGGAAATTATCAGTCTGGCTTCCCAGGAATTCGATATTCCGGAAAATTGGTTAAGGAAAGCTGTTGAAAACACCCCCACTCTCCGTGACCGATTCAGCTATGGAAAAAAGAAATACGTCGCTTATATCCGTGCTGCTCTGTTGGAATATGCCGCCAAAGATAACGTGGTGTATCATGGTCTTGTGGGCCAATTTCTGCTTGAAGGCATTCCAAATATCCTCAAGGTCCTGATTTCCGCCACCGCCGAGGAGCGCGTGAAGGTCATCATGCAAAGAGAAAATGTCTCGAAGACAGAGGCACTTAAAACCATAAGGAAGTTTGATAAGGAACGCAGAAAGTGGGCCATGTATTTCCATGGCAGGGACCCCTGGGAGATAGGCTTGTATGATCTTGGCCTGGTAATTGGGAGACTGTCCATCGATGATGCCGTTGATAAAATTCTCGCCTCGGTGAGCTTGCCCTCTTTTCAAACGACGGCCGAGTCTCGCAGAATTCTTGCGAACGCAAGCCTGGCCGCCCGGGTAAAGTCGGATTTGATGAACTTTTACGCCGATGTTGAGGTCTCGGTCGAGAATCATACGGTTGTGGTCCACCTGAAACGCAGTCTGGCTCAGGAGGAAGCCCTGACGGAAGATATCCGCGCAATCCTGCAGGAAATGCCGGGCGTAGAAGAGGTCCGGGTGAATGTAATCCCCGTATATTAGCGATACAATTATGAAGCTGGTGCATAAAATCACACTGGGCAATGCCCTTGGCATTATCTTTATCATCCTGATATCAGCTTTTTACTACCATGAATTCGATCTTGTCCTTGCCAAGTTGCGCTTTGTTGAAATAGCCGACAGCCTTAACGCCTCTTTTCTAAGTATGAGACTTTCAGAAAAGAATTATTTTCTCTATAAAGATCCCTCGGAACTTTCATCGATAAAAAATGAGCTGAAGGATGGCCATCTTACGGTTGAAAGCCTGAGCCCGGATATCATCAAGGCCATCGGCGAACAAAACTGGCAGAATCTTAAAATGTATCTCAAAAAATATGAGCAGGAAATTGATGCGTTGGGGGGGCATAATCAAACGGCGCCGGATATGCAAATGAACGTCCGGGATTCCGGGCGAAAATTGAGGCTCTTTTCCGAGAATATGATCAGCCTTGAAACAAAAACGATTAATGAAATTTTATCCGCTTCAAAAAAGACGCTGCTGGCTTTCTTCTGCTTCATCATTTTTACCGCCATAACGAGCTCATATCTATTTTTTTCAAGAATTTTCAAAAATCTTCACCGCATAGAAAAAACAGCCAACGCAATATCGGCGGGAAACTTCATGAAAATGGAAGGGAAAATACCCGACAATGAACTGGGTTCCGTCATGAAGGCCATCAACACGATGTGTGAAGAAATTGAGACCCGCCATGAGCAACTTATCCAATCCAAGAAACTGGAATCTTTAGGCATTCTCACCTCCGGCGTGGCCCACGAACTCGGCAACCCGCTCAATAACATATCCATGGTGGCCCAGACTTATTTAGAGCTCTATGATCGCCTCGGCAACGAAGACAAGCTAGAGTATATGAATACGGTCCTGGAGGAAAGCGAGAGAATCAAAAAGATTGTTCAGGACCTTCTGGATTTTTCAAGACCGAAGAAAGCCGACTTCAAAGTTGCCAATATCAATAGCGTCATAAGAAATTCACTTAAACTGGTCCAGAATACGCTTGATATTTCAGGAATCAACAGTCGCCTGGACCTTAAAGAAGACCTTCCCGCCGTTTTTATCGATGAGGACAGAATTCGGGAAGTTCTGGTTAATTTACTGAGCAACGCCGTGCATTCCATGCCTTCAGGCGGATCTGTTTTCATTCTTACCAAGCTTGCAGAAAATCAAGATAATATCATTATAGAAGTCGCAGATACCGGCAAAGGAATTTCCCAGGAGCTTATTTCTTATATCTTTGACCCCTTTTTCAGCACCAAGGGTGCGGAGGGAACGGGATTGGGTCTGTCTATCAGTTATGGTATCGTAAGAAGACATAGCGGAAAAATGGATGTAAGGAGCAAAGTGGGCGCCGGAACAACTTTTGTTATAGAATTACCTATTTATAGGGGAAGGGAGGATGGCGATGAACACATATAGAATCATGGTGATCGATGACGAAAACATTGTCGGCAAGATGATCAAAACTGTTTTTGAACAGGATGGTTATACCGTGGAGACTTTCCTGGATGCAAAACCGGCGCTCGCAAGATTAAAGGAAGAAAAGTTTGATGTCGTCATTACCGATCTGAAAATGAAGGATATTGACGGCATGGAGGTCCTGAGAATCATTAAAAATGAATTACCGGAAGTCAAAGTGATAATGATTACCGCCTTTGCAAGTATGGAGGCCTCAATCGAAGCATTTCGAAAACATGTGGATGATTTCTTTCCAAAGCCGGTAAAAATAACGGATCTGAAAGCCTGCGTCAAAAAACTGCTCACCGGTTGAGAATAAATGCGCGTCCGGATCAACCCCCCAAAAGCAGGGCCGTGCCCGGCAGACTCTGGACTGTATCGGCCTATTGTTTACCCTGGCAAATCATGCCGACGAGAACAAATTTTTTCCTTTATATCTTTCAACATTCCGCCGGAGGAACGCCATGAAAACCGATCATGATCATGCAGCAAAAAAACCCGGCTGCGGTCGAGGGATCACGCGCCGCAAATTTCTCAAAACCATGGGCAGCGGGGCCGCCATAGCGGCCGCCTCGGACGCGCTGACGGTCAGCGGCACCGCGCAAGCCGAGGTGATCAAGCCCGAAACAATCGTCAGGGTGAATCTATTCATCAACGGGCGCCGCCGCAGCCTCGTCATAGAACCCCGCTGGTCGCTGCTTTACGTTTTGCGCGCGGAGCTCGGCCTGACCGGGACCAAGGTCGGCTGTGAAAGGGGGGAGTGCGGGGCCTGCACCGTGCTGATTGATGAGATACCCCGCTATGCCTGCCTGACCCTGGCGGTCGAGGCGCAGGAAGCCGAAATTGTGACCATCGAAGGCCTCATGCACGGAGAAAAGCTCGGTGTCGTCCAGCAGGCCTTTGTCGAACACGATGCCTTCCAGTGCGGCTACTGCACCCCAGGGCAGATCATGGCGGCCGAAGGACTGCTGCGCCGCAATCCGGCACCGGAGCCGGACGAAATTCGCAGTGCCATGAGCGGAAATCTCTGCCGCTGCGGCGCCTATGCCCATATTTATAAGGCGATCGGACGTGCGGCCGAACTCAAAGGCACGAAGGGAGGTGCATCGTGACGGACCAGGCAAAAGAGCTTTACTATGTGGAGGGGCTTCCGATCCCGGAGACCCCCCGGCCGGGTAAAAACCCGGCACCCTGGAGGCGCACCCGGATCATCGGCCGGTCCGTTCCCCGGGTGGACGCTTATGAGCGGGTGAGCGGTTCGGCGGTTTATCCATCAGATGTGTCGCTGCCCAACATGCTTTACGGGGCCATCCGCCGCTGCCCGCATCCCCACGCCCGGGTTAAAAAAATAGAAACCGGCCGGGCCCAAAGCATGCCCGGCGTGCACGCCGTGATCAGCGGCCAGACCCCCGCGGCCGACGTCCCCTGGACCTATTCGAGCTCGGGAATTACAATCAAGTCAAAGCTCTTCGACCCCCACTGCCGGTTCGAGGGAGAGACTGTGGCCGCTGCCGCCGCGGAAACACCCTACCTGGCCTGGGATGCGGTGCGGGCCATCGACGTGGCCTTTGAGGTGCTGCCCGCCGTAGCCGACGAGCGCGCGGCCCTGGAGCAAGGGGCTGCAGTCATCCACGACCAGGGCAACCGGGTCGGCCCGCCGCGTTCGTATGAACGCGGTGATGTTGCCAAGGGATTTTCCGAGGCCGATGTGGTGCTCGAAGAAAATTACCGGACCGAATGTGAAATTCACACACCCATGGAACTGCATGGATGCGTGGCCAACTGGGAGGCAGACCGGCTGACGATCTGGGAATCCACCCAGGGGGTTTACAGGGTCCAGCAAAACGTGGCCGAAGCTTTGAATCTGCCGCTTTCCAAGGTCCGCGTCATCGGCCATTACATGGGCGGCGGTTTCGGCAGCAAGCTGCAGGCCGGAAAGTACACCATCATCGCGGCCCTGCTGGCAAGAATCACCGGCCGGCCGGTGAAGATGATGCTCAGCCGGGAGGAGACCTACCTTGCCGTCGGCAATCGCCCCCCCAGCAACATGACGCTCAAGGCAGGTATCAAAAGGAACGGCACCCTCACTGCCCTGGATTTCACCTGTACCGGCACGGGCGGGGCCTACCCCGCCGGCGGCACTTCGCTGGTCGACTGGCAGGTTCGGGACCTTTATACATGTCCCAACGTTCGCACGAACAGCACGGATGTCTACATCAACGCCGGTCCGGCCAGACCCTTTCGCGCGCCCGGTCATCCCCAGGGCAGCTGGGCCCTGGAGCAGATGCTGGATGCACTGGCGCAGGCGATCGACATGGATCCGGTGGACCTGCGTCTGAAGAATATTCCTCTTTACAGCCAGGCCAGAGACGGCCAGCCCCCTTACACCAGTACCGGACTCAAGGATTGCATCGAGAAAGGGGCCGAGGCCTTTGCTTGGAAAGAGGCCCGGCAGCGGATTGCCGCTGCCGGCAACCGGGAATTTATCCGCAGGGGCGTGGGCATGGCCGGCGGTCTCTGGGTCGCGGGCGCCGGCCGCCCGCCTTCCACAATCATCCTCAAGCTCTTTTCCGACGGCAGTGTCAATCTGAACATGGGTGCCAGCGACATCGGAACCGGCACCAAGACCGTCATGGCCCTGGTGGTGGCGGAAGAGCTGGGGGTCAAACCGGAATTCATCCAGATCGAACATGCCGATACCGGCACCACGCAATTCGCGACGCCAAGCGGCGGGAGCAAGACCGTTCCCACCGAATCACCGGCCGTGAGGGCTGCCGCCATCAACCTGAAACAGCAGCTGCTTGAAATCGCCGCCCGGGATCTGGCGGTCGATCCGGCAACCCTCGACTTCAGGGCCGGCAGCATCGTTTCGCGCAACGACCCGTCAAAGACAATCAGTTTCACGGAACTATCCGGCCTCAAGAAGCAGGGGGTCCTGGTCGGCATCGGCTATCGCGGTCCGAATCCTGAAAAAAAGGCAATCTCTCCCTTTGCCGCCCAGTTCTGCGAGGTGGAGGTGAACACCGCTACGGGCGAGGTCCGGATTCTCCGATTCCTGGGCGCCCACGACAGCGGCCGCGTCATGAGCAGACTAACCTACGACAACCAGGTATTCGGCGGCATCGCCATGGGGATCGGTCTGGCCACAACCGAGGCCCGGATTCTCGACAAAAGCCAAACCGGCAAAATGGTCAACCGCAACTGGCACGACTACAAGCTGCCAACCGCCCTGGATGTTCCCACAGATATGATCTCGCTGCCCATCGAACCCGATGATACGCAGGCCAATACCACGGGAGCAAAAGGACTGGGCGAACCGGTCACGATTCCCACCGCGGCCGCCGTCGCCAATGCCGTCTGCCACGCCACGGGCGTGCGCATCACCCAAACGCCCATTAATCCGGTTCAGCTCTGCCGGCTTCTGGCAATACGCAAAAAGGAGGGATAGGCCATGATACCCAACTTTTCCTATACCCGGGCAAAATCAGTCGATGAAGCCATCCGCTATCTTTCGCTGGATGGGGCCAGAGCGCACGCCGGCGGAACCGACCTGCTCGGATGCCTGCGCGACCATGTTCTTGACGCCACCACCGTTGTCAGCATCGCCGGCCTCAAGGAACTCAAGGGCATCGGACCGACACCGGCCGGCGGGCTGCGGATCGGTTCCCTGACAACCATTGCGGAAATTGCCAGCCACCCGATCATCAGGTCAAAGTACCGAGCGTTGTCAATGGCGGCCGCCGAGGTGGCGAGCCCCCAGCTGCGCAACCAGGGTACCATCGGTGGCAACCTTTGCCAGAAGCCCCGCTGCTGGTATTACCGGGGAGAATTCCACTGCCTGCGAAAGGGCGGGGACCAATGCTACGCCGTGGAGGGCGAAAATCTGTACCACTGCATTTTCGGCGGCGAGAACTGCTTCATCGTGCATCCCTCGGATACAGCCTCGGCTCTGGCCGCCCTGCAGGCAAGTGTTGTCATTGCCGGGCCGAATGGCCAGCAAACCGTGGCCGTGGAAAATTTTCACGTACCGCCATCCGAGGATTACACCCGGGAGACCGTGCTCGAACCCGCCGAGATCGTAACGGAAATCATCCTGCCGGCGCCGGCTGATGGCCTGCAAAGCTCCTACCGCAAGGTTCGGGCCCGTCGGGCCTGGGACTTCGCTCTGGCCGGTGCGGCCCTGGCGATCGTCTTCAGCGGGGATCAGGCGGTCGATTGCCGCGTGGCGCTCAGCGGCGCGGCCCCTGTGCCCTGGCGCGCGACTGAGGCGGAAGAAGTCGTCAAGGGAAGCCGGCTGGATCCGGATCGCGCGGCAAAAGCCGCCGAGGCGGCGGTGAAAAACGCGGAGCCCATGGAGCAAAACAAATACAAGATCCCTCTCTTTCGCGGCCTCATCGAACAGCAATTGACGGCCATTGCCCAGGCCGGATCCCGCTGATCCGCGCGGAGACCACATGGCCTATCAAAAGGAAATGTAGGCGGATACTGCCGAATTCCGGCCGCGTTTTTTAGTTGCCATAACCTCCCATTTGGATGCGTTCCACAATTCCGTCCGTAAAGCTCACATAATAAACAAACTCGGAGGGGCCGAAATTGTAAAACCAGACAACGGGAGAGTCTGTGTCTTCCTGGGTCACTTTCTGAGGGTTGCCGCATTTATCCCGGACGCTGTCTTCCGAATCTCCAACTAAAACGATGCCGCCGTCGCACTGAAGCGACGATGCTTCATCCAGCGCCGACGAATCGGGCCGCATAACAAACATGCCCAGAAATGCCGCTATAAGTATCGTTGATATTAGTTTTTTGCTCATGATGCAGCGCGAATCGCAGGGCGCTTGATGCCCGGCTTGTTTATCTTCGGTTGCCGTGAGATCGCTGTTGTTTTCAGGCTTGCGGTGGAACTAATCAGTTTCCAAGATTTGAAACTGCACGCCGAAGCCATCCGGTCCGGTCCATACGATTCTGCTTTTGGTCCGGATGGGTATTTCGAAATTAGGGACAAAGAAGCTTTGTGAAATTTCCTGATTCACGCGCAGGGAATCTTGGCTTTCGATGAAGGCTCCACCCAGGCTTATATTTCTTATTCTAGCGCGGTGAGGACGATTATGAACGATATATTCGGTCAGAATGGAACACTCTGTGCGCTGTTCCTCCCTTTGCTCCCTGTCGTTCCAGTCGCTTAAAAGTCTTGCCAGTATGCGCTGCTCGTCAAGGGTTAAATTATTGAGCAATTCAGATAAGCGTTGCGCAACAGCTTTGTCAGATTTTCTCCCGGAGGATTCCATGGTATCAGTCCCTTACACGATTGCCTGGAAGCGGTCTCAAAACCACTTATGCTGAGTGGGCAATCACACAACCCGCTGGCGTAAAGTTCTGCCTAATGGATATTGACGGCTGAAGGTTCAAACAATCAGTTTGTAATCTAATCCTTAACCATCATCGGCAAATCGTCAAGGTTTTCTCCGGCCGGACTGTAACCCTTCGCGCGACAAGCG
>Ga0307426_1002182_pt1 | contig 12426 bp, 9 predicted proteins | sample SalMarWE160340MG_FD_202165 | JGI IMG/M metagenome (GOLD analysis project Ga0307426, IMG submission 202165) | Salt marsh sediment microbial communities from the Plum Island Ecosystem LTER, Massachusetts, United States - WE1603-40 | ecosystem: Environmental > Aquatic > Marine > Intertidal zone >... | reverse complement strand
CTATAGAGATATTCGGCCATGACGTACCATCCGGATGAAAACGTATAGTCGATTCCGATGATATTTTCCCAATAATTCTGGGAAGATTTCATATAATTGTAAGCATTTTCGCTCCAGCAGCCGACACCGATCAGTTCACCGTTGAAGTCGAAACCGAGCATACGGCGTCTCTCATTCATAAATTGATAATTTAGATAGTCATTATTCGGCTGCATTATTTCACCGCCCGAAAAGGCACAATCAAAATGCGCCACTCTGCCCGACAGACGTACAAGTTTGCCGGATTGTTCCCAGCTGTTTTCCGGCGAATAAAATAACATGAGCGTATAATCATCGGATATACCGAAATCGGCTCTTATGCCGTCCACGCCCGGTTGCTCGTACGTCGGATCAAGTATATCCTTGACATTAAAGAGATCGGTCGGATTCCAGGCGTATCCGGAGCCGACTGAAATCTGCTGCCGACCGACCGTAATCGTAAATTTCGAGACGTACATTCGAAGATAAGCATTATCCAGATTGTTCTCGTTCTCGTATTTAAAGGAATACATATTTTTCAAACTATCCGGTATAAGGATCGATAATTTATCCGGTATGAAATCCAGGAAATTCCATTCGGTCGCACCGTTGTAGTTTATATAATTATAATTACCGGTGAATGACATGTTGTCGTTAATATCGCTCTGTAAATCGATTCGCAGCTTGTTGGAATTAAGCTGCCGGTATTCATTATTGAAATATGCCGAGGACAGTTGCGGTTCAAAATATCCTCCGATAGATACTTTGGCGAAGGTACTCCCGCCGGCTAATAGAGTAATGAAGATTATCAGGGAGAAAACGGATTGTCTCATCGGTAAAAGCCCCGCTCGGTGAAACGCGATTTATCGATTTCGATATTGTACTTGCATTCGAGTATTTCAAGTTTGGTATCGCTGTCATCGAGATTATTATGCATGGTCAAATTCATCGGCGTCGGGATACCCTCGATATCTTTTATATCTTTCTGCATCAATCGCTTCGAACACACCGTCGGCTCATCCTCATCATAATAATCGATCACAATCGGGACGAAATTTTCTTTAATCACCCACAATATCAATCTGGCATAGTTGGAATTGCTGCTTTCATTCTTTTTAAGCCCGACTTTGTAGCAGTCGTAACCTTCCATTTTTTCATCGTCCAGTCTTTTGGCCGTAAAATCGGTTACGAAAATATCACCGCTGCCCATATCTTCATAAGTGAAGTCCGAACCCTGCATTTTCTGTTTTTTGGCATGAGTCGCCAGTTTGCGGACGCGATCGGTTCGGGGATAGTACGACCAGATATCATCGGCATTGTTCAGAAGAAGCATCGCCTGCCCTTTCACCCTTGCCGGCGAAGTGTATATTATGACATTTTTTTCGTTTTTGTCGGCGCTGTAACTTTCATATTCGAATTCGCGTTTATTACCGGAGGTGGTGATGATGGTCAGTTTCATTTTCGCGTAGGCGGATTCCTGGTTCATCAAATCGGATACCTTCTGGATGATTTGCAGCCCGGTTAACTCGTCAGAAGATTGTACTGTCGAAAAAAGAAACAGAAACATTATAATCATATATAAGGATTTCATTTATTCCTCGCTCTTTATTTAACTTTATTGTCCACTTAATCTCAAATCTATTATCGACCGGCTATTCAGTCAATTATAATATTCTTCCATATGTACAAAAGTCGGGTTAATTGTCAAAAAATTAAAATAAATGAATAATCTATGCATATATATTTCATCAGGTTCCGGAAAACCTGCCGGAATAATTTTGTCCTTTTGACTTTCGTGCATTTTGATATCTACTCTACACCAAATGGGATAATTTAAAAAGCAAATTTAAGGCGTTTCCGGTTATACTCTTTACGCTTGTGTCCGGCGTCGGTTTTAGATATACTCCTGAATTGAAATGAAAAATGGAGGATAATTTAATGAAAAGACAAATATCAATCGGAGCAATTCTCTGGATATGCATATTGACAGGCTGTCTGCCCGTTTTGGCCTGTACCAATTTGTTGGTCACCAAAGGCGCCTCGGCCGATGGCTCCGTGATGATTACCTATACCTGTGATGGTGAATTCCTTGCGCATCTGGAAAATGAGCCGGCCGCCGATTACGAACCGGGCGATTCGCTTAAAATCGAAGACTGGCATGGGGTCGTCCACGGCTGGATTAAACAGGTCCCGCATACCTACGCGGTTCTCGATTTGATGAACGAACATCAGCTGGCTATCAGTGAAACTACTTTCGACGGGCGTGAAGAGTTGAAAAATCCCGACGGCATGCTGCATTACTTCGATTTAATCCGGATGGCTTTGCAACGTGCCAAAACCGCCCGTGAGGCCATTAAAGTCATGACCGATTTGGTGGCCGAATACGGCTATCGTTCGACCGGCGAATCGATTTCCATCGCCGACACCAAAGAGGCCTGGATTATGGAAATAATTGGCCCCGGTCCCGACGGCGAGGGGGCGATCTGGGTGGCGGTGAAAATCCCCGACGGTTACATCTCCTGCCACGCCAACAAGGCCCGTATCGGTGAATTCCCACAGGATGATCCGGAAAATTGCCTTTATTCGAAAAATGTTATTTCCTTTGCAGTTGATAAGGGTTACTACGACCCCCGGTCCGGTGAACCGTTTTTATTTAATGAGGCTTACTGCCCGTCGACGCCCAAAAATCGCCGCTACGGTGATGCGCGGGTGTGGTCGATATTCCGCCGCGCGGCGCCGTCAAAAAATTTCTCGCCGGATGTGCATCGTTCAGTCGATGGTGCCGAACCGTACCCGCTCTGGATAAAACCGGATAATAAATTATCCGTCGCCGATGTTTTTGCCCTTATGCGCGACCATTATGAAGGGACTCCTTATGATATGACGTGCGGCGTCGATGCCGGGCCGTACGGATCACCGTATCGCTGGCGCCCGATGTATTTCACAATCGATAGTGTCGAGTATGCCTGGGAACGGCCGATTTCGACCCAGCAGACCGGTTTCAGTTTTGTCTCGCAGTCACGCGACTGGATTCCCGATCCGGTTGGCGGCGTTTACTGGTATGGTGTCGATGACACCTGGTTTACCTGCTACACGCCGCTGTACTGCGGTATTGACAGTCTCCCTTACTCGTATACGATCGGTTCGATTCAAAAATTCTCATGGGAGTCGGCCTGGTGGGTTTTTAACTTCGTTTCCAATTTCTGCAACCTGAAATACTCGTATATGATAAAAGATATTCAGGCGGTGCAATCCGATTTGGAGGGCAAATCACTTGAATTACAGCCGACAATCGAAAAAACAGCACTGGCATTGTATAAGTCGGATCCCGCTCTGATGACCCGCTATCTGACCGATTATTCAATATCCAATGCCGAGATGGTTGTCGATCGCTGGCGGGAACTGGGTGAATTCCTGATAATGAAGTACAACGACGGCTATGTTAAAGATTCGACCGGCGACCCCAAGGACGTCGGTTATCCCGAAAGCTGGCTTCGCGAGGTCGTTCGCGCCCGCCCGGAACAGTTTAAGCTTCCGGTAAAAGAAGAATCAGTCCCCGAAACGAAGTTGGTGGATTAAGCGGGGTGTTCTCAATGAATAAATATGACGCGTATGAGGACATTCCCTTCCTGGGAGAACTTTACGATTATATTCCTGCATATACCGCAAGAGGCGATCGTGACTTTTTTGTTCAATACTGCCGGGCGGCCGACGGCAAAATTCTTGAACTCGGATGCGGCACCGGAAGAATATTGATCCCGGTCGCGGAATCAGGCTGTACTATCACCGGCCTCGATCTATCGAAATATATGCTGGCCCGATGCCAAAAGAAAATTTCAGATCTCGATAGCGAAATACAAAAACGAATCACCATTACCCAGGGCAATATGGCTGATTTTCATATCGATGATGCTTATCACACGGTAATTATTCCATTTCGCGCCTTTCAGCATTTGATTGATTATAAGGACCAGTTGTCATGCCTGAAAAACATAAACAGGCATCTTGAGAAAAACGGCCGCCTGATATTCGATGTTTTCCAGATTAATCTGAATTTTATCACCCGGCCGCTGACCGGCGAAGAAATCGAGGACGTTCCCGAATACGAATTATCGGATGGACGGAAATTACGCCGGACCCATCGCATGACCGCTTATCATCGCACCGAGCAGTACAACGATGTCGAAATGATTTTCTATCTGACCGATAGAGAGGGTAACACGGAGCGGTTGGTACAGGCTTTTCCCATGCGGTATTTTTTCAAGTACGAAGTCATTCACATGCTGACGCTTTGCGGATTTAAGGTCGTCGAGCTGTTCGGTAATTTTGATAAATCGCCATTGATCGACGATTCCCCGGAGATGATCTTCGTCGCCGAAAAAATCAAAGAAATAATCAAATCGTAGGTCAGGATCCGTGCCCGAGACATTGAGCTTTGGCGAGATGTCGAGGGGCCCGAGCGGAGCGAAGGGCGATCCTGACATCATGCTGATCTACGCCCCTCTAACGTCATTGCGAGCCTATTGCCCGATTTATCGGGCGAAAGGCGTGCCAATCTCATCGCAACTATACTTCACTATTGTCAAATCTTACAAAAAAACCTTATTATTCTTTAAATATTCATGGAGGAAATATGTTTCGAACTTTAATTATAACGCTCGTAGTTTTCTGTTTTTGTATTCCAATTTTCTCGCAGGCACAAGTTGATGTCCTGCAAATGGCGCTCGATTCGGTCGGTTTTTCAAGAAGCGATCTCGGCTATCGACCCAAAGGATACTGGAGTCGCTTCCCCCTCGATATTCCGTATAAACTGACCTCCTTTGACGATCTTTTTGCCGAGCCCCTGAAACTGTATGATTATTCCAAAACGATGGCCAACGCCGTCGAAAAATATATGGGCTCGGCTTTTCTCGACTCCACTTCTTTATCTTTGTACTATCTGACATACTCGCTCGGTGTCGACCGCAAACTGGGCGGTTTCCGTAATTATTCACCGAATTTATTACAGGTTAAAGATTCCACCAAACCGCTCGAATCCGCCTTTCTTTCTCTGTATGAATTAGCTGAAAAAGAGGGCTTATATCCTTCTGAAAATAATTACGACGATTGGGAAACGTGCAAACGTTTTATCGATCAGCTTTCAGCAAAATATTCGAAAAAAATACAACTTGTTCTCGCCAAATTGCTTATAAATATCACCGACATTATCAAATGGCGCAATACCGCTTTTCGCAATTGCGATAAAGAAACAATGCAAAAAATATTTGATATTAAGGATATGCCCCTAACTCAGGCCGACGGTACTATCTATTATCCTGAACTTGATGACATCGCCGCTTGCATCGATTATCCGTCCCTGCACTACGCCGCCCTAAAAGCGGCTGCTATCGTGCAGGAGACAGCAGATTCTCTACTGTATTACCATAAGATCGACCGATTAGAAGCCATGTGCTTAAATACACCTTTTGGCCATATTTATATAGATAATGCTAATGCTGATCAACCTGATTCCATTTATCAAAATGGCATCGGTAATTTAATCACTATAGATTTAGGAAACGATAATGACTATACCGGGCCGATTGCCGCCAATATCAATATTAATAATCCCGTTTCCATTCTTATCGACCTCGGCGGCGATGATACGTACGTTTCCGATTCGCTGTATCCTTCTCTCGGTGCCGGTATTGTCGGTATCAGCGTCCTCTATGACGCCGCCGGTAATGATGCTTATATCGGTAAAGAATATACACAGGGGGCAGGTCTTTTCGGTGTCGGTATATTGTATGATGGATCCGGAAATGATACGTACAAAGCCAAGCTGTCAGGGCAGGGTTGCGGTTACTTCGGTATTGGGCTTTGTTTCGATGCCTCAGGCGACGACAATTATTACATCTATGGTGCCGGACAGGGATTCGGCAGTATCGGCGGTGGGGTCGGTGTCCTTGCTGATTATAAAGGCAACGATAAATATACCGGGGAACCGTCACCTGAAGTTTTCGATCTGTCCGACTATCATTCCCAATTCAAAATCAACGGCAACGGCGTGCAGGGGGTCGGATTCGGCCGACGCGGCGACATCACCGACGGCCACGCCTGGGCGGGCGGTCTCGGCGCGATTATCGATCTGCATGGCGATGATTATTATCTCTCCGGCAACTGGTCGCTCGGATGCGCCTACTGGTTTTCGACCGGTATCGCCTACGACGGTACAGGCGATGATATCTATAAATCATGCTATTTCACCCAGGGCTCCGGCGCGCATTTCTGTAATGGGATTCTAATTGACGAGGGTGGCAACGACAAACACGAGATGTACGAAACCGCCGGGGCCGGGCTCGGCTTCGGATGGGACTACACCAACGCCTTTTTGATAAACATCGGCGGTAATGATTCCTACCGCGCCAACATGATTTCGATCGGTACCGCCGAAATTCGCTCCAACGCATTTTTAATCGATATCGACGGCGATGATACCTATCGTCTGAAATCAGGCGCCCTCGGCCTCGGCGCGGTCGATTTTCGGGAATATTACGACAAACCAACGCCCCTGGTGACCTATTATTCCGATACCAAATCGATCGGCTGTCTGCTCGATATCGGCGGTACTGATAAATATTTATCATTTACCGATAGCACCGAAACCGATCAGGCAACCGCAAAAAATAATTTTATATGGTACAATCCGGCCAAAACCGACAGCACTTACGGCGCCAATAATTTCGGCATCGGCATTGATATAAAAGACGGCATCATCCCCGAAATCGAACGCTGGAAATAACAGGCGAGCCTGTTACTGTCATTGCGAGCCCCGAAATCCCGCCTTGGCGGGGGTGAGGGGCGCGGCAATCTCCGCACAACCTAAATATCCTGCCTCTCGAACCAAATTCTCCAATCCCCCTTGTCAAACTCGACTCAATAATTTAACTTCACCTTAAATAATTCGCGCTGCGTATTAAAAATGACTGTTAAACAGGAATAAATTTTGAAACTGTCGTTCATTCCAAATAAAATCGCAATATGGTTTTCCGTATACGTTGTCGGGATACTGTTCTTCGCTTTTTTTAGATTACTATTTTTGCTTACCCATACCGACCTGATCAACAATAGCTCGTTTTTCGAATTTCTGTACGCCTTCTGGATCGGTTTTCGTTTCGACAGTTTAATCATATCGATGATATTATTGCCGCTTCTGTTAATATCGCTGCTTCCGTTTATCCAGTTCCGTCGGCGCCTCACGCGCAATATTTATCTGGCGATACTCACGATATTGTTCTCGTTATCTTTTTTAATAAGCACCGCCGATTTGCGATTTTATGACAATTTCGGCAGTCGCATGAACTACTGGGCGATCGAATATCTCGAATATCCGTCTATTTTTATGTACACCTCCGCTTCGCAAAGAAATGCCTGGGAATTGGTTTTACTCTGGATGGCGGCTTCGGTTTTATACGTCTATGTCATAAGGAAGATATTTATCAGGCTTGGTGAATACAATCTTTCGGTCAAAATTTTACCGAAAATAATTATCTATCTTCTGGCGCTGGCTCTTTTGGCTTTTGGTATTCGCGGACGTATCGGAATTCAGGCGCTCGATTGGGGCACCGCTTTCTTCAGCGAGAATCACTTTATCGATCAACTGGCTTTGAATTCTGTTTACACTTTAACGCACTCCATATATGAAGAAATCCGAAACGGTCGTACAGTCTTCGGAGAGGGCGGGGATCGCTTCTCTTTTTACGATAAAAAAGACGCCTTTCGAACAGTCAAAGAAATGCTTGATATAAACAACTCCGATTCCACCACCGCCTTCAATCTGACACGAACAACACAACCGCATGACTCTCTGCCGTTCAGACCCAATCTTGTTTTTGTCATCATGGAAAGCTGGTCGGCCGACAAGGTCGGCGCGCTCGGGTCGGATCTGGATATCACTCCCGAGTTTGACAAGTTGTGCAACGACGGTATGTTGTTCATTGACTTCTATGCCAATGGCGTCCGCACCAACCGCGGCCTCCCGGCTGTTCTTTGCTCGTTTCCGTCGCTTCCCGGCCGCTCGATTATGAAACGGTACGCCGCCGACTATCCGTTCCGGTCGGTCGCCGATATTCTCAAACAATACAATTACACCTCCATTTTTGCCTATGGCGGCGATATCGAATTCGATAATATACGTGGTTTTCTGAAATCGGTCGGTTATGATAAATTTTATGCCGAGGAAGATTTCGGCACCGAGAACGATCTTGGCAAATGGGGCGTCCCGGACCATATCGTCCTTTCTCAGCTGGCGGACAAGATTAAAGATTTCCCCCGGCCCTTCAATTTAGGTATTTTGACTCTCAGCAGCCACGATCCGTATCTAATTCCCGACGATAGATTCAAAAAATATGATGACTCCATTCCCGACGGCGACGTTTATAATAGCTTTTATTATTCCGATTGGTCGATCGGGCGGTTTATCGACAGCCTGAAACAAAATCCGGTTTTTGACAGCACCATTTTCATATTTACCGCCGATCATTGTGTTCATCAATCGAGCCGCTACCTGTTGGACCCGAATCGCTTCCGAGTACCTTTACTGATCTACTCGCCGTCCATTCTCGGCGATAGAACCGGGCATTATGCCAAAACCGGAAGCCAGGTCGATATTTTGCCGACTCTTCTGGACATGATCGGCCTGCGGACAAAATATATCGGCTGGGGGCGCGATTTATTGTCGCTTAAGGACGACGATCCCGGTTTCGCGGTAGTTGTTCTCGATGAAAAACTGGGCTTAATCGAGCGCAATATGTTCTATATCCACTGGGCCGGTTCGGTGAAAATTCTCTTTGATATTACACGAGAACCTTATTTGCAGGAAAACCTGATTGACAGCCTTCCCGACGTGGCATCCCGGATGGATATTCGCCTGAACAGCTATATCCAGATGGCCAACTACCTCTCCCGCGGCGGCCGATTGGATTGATGTTCCTTCAGATAAGATAGTAAGACATGTGGTCGTTTCTAATATTGATCCCCCTCAAAACCATTTGCCACCAAGTTTGTAAAAACATATATTTGTCAAACTGTTGATGGAAAATTTTCGCGGGAGATAATATTATGCGCGCCCTTATAACCGGAATAACGGGGCAGGATGGCTCCTACCTGGCCGAACTGCTTCTGGAAAAAGGATATGACGTCTATGGTATGGTCCGACGCTCGTCGACCGAGACCTTTATCCGTATCGAACATATCCGTAATAAAATTACTTTCGTCCAGGCTGACCTGCTCGACCAGTTGTCGTTGATAAATATTGTCGAGGAGACCAGACCGGATGAGATTTATAACCTCGCCGCGCAATCATTTGTGCCGACCTCGTGGAACCAGCCGCTTTTGACCGGTGATTTTAACGCTCTCGGCGTGACCCGTTTATTGGAGGCCGTCCGACTCGTGAATAAAAAGATCAAATTCTATCAGGCGTCATCGTCGGAAATGTTCGGCAAAGTCCGCGAGGTGCCTCAGAACGAAAAAACCCCCTTCTACCCCCGCTCGCCATACGGTGTCGCCAAAGTCTACGGGCATTTTATTACGGTCAACTACCGCGAAAGCTATGGTATTCACGCCAACTCCGGAATCTTGTTCAATCATGAATCGCCGCGTCGCGGTCTTGAATTCGTAACGCGCAAAATCACCGATGGTGTCGCCCGTATCAAACTCGGCCTCGCTGAAAAACTTTATCTGGGCAATCTCGATGCCCAGCGCGATTGGGGTTTTGCCGGCGATTATGTAAAAGCGATGTGGATGATGCTTCAGCAGGAAAAGCCGGGCGACTTTGTTATTGCCACCGGCCGGACGCATTCTGTTAAGGATTTTGTCGAGGCCGCCTTCAGCCATGTGGACCTTGATTATTTGAAATATGTCGAGACCGATCCTCGTTTTGTTCGTCCGGCCGAAGTCGATCAACTGCTCGGCAATGCCGATCTTGCCAGAAAAAAGCTGGGCTGGGAAACGGCGGTCGATTTTAAGGGACTGGTCAAAATGATGGTCGATGCCGATTTGAAAAGACTCCAATCTTAATGATAAAAAGAAGAAGCAAAAAAAAGGCGCTGATTACCGGCATCGCCGGTTTTGCCGGTTCGTATCTGGCTGAACTTTTGCTGAAAAAAGGATACAGAGTCTACGGTTTTCTGGCCCCGCGCGAAAAAATCGATAACATCAAACATCTGAAAAATAATCTCAAACTTGATCGTTTCGATATCCTGAAAGCGGATAAAGTCTCGAATTTTATTAAGAAATCCAAACCGGATTATATTTTTCATTTGGCCGCGCTCTCCTCGGTCGGACTATCGTTTACAAATGAAAAATCGACGTATGATGTAAATTTCATCGGGACATATAATATTCTAATTGCCATCGCCGGATTGAAAACGCCACCGAAAAAAATCGTCTTCGTAAGTTCGCCCGATATTTACGGCCGGTTTAAGCCGACGGCGAAAAAGCTCGATGAAACTCAGCCGTTTAATCCTGTCTCGCCTTATGCCGTCTCCAAAATCGCCGCCGAATATTTGTGCTTATATTATTACTTGCATCATAAATTGCCGATCGTTCGCGTCCGACCTTTTAATCACACCGGCCCGAGACAAAATACCGATTTTGCCGTCCCGTCGTTTTGCAGACAAATTGCTGAAATAGAAAATGGACTTAAAAAGCCGAAAATGTCGGTCGGTGATTTATCAAATAAACGCGATTTATCCGACGTCCGCGATATTGTCCGCGGTTATTATTTTCTGGCGCGGAAAGGTGAGCCCGGTGAAGTGTACCATCTTTGCAGCGGCCATGCGGTTTCGCTTCGCTCGATCCTTAATAAGCTGCGCCGGATGGCAGGTGTCAGTATTAATGTCAGCGAGGACATCAATCGGTTTAGAAAATCAGATATACCGGTTCTTAAGGGGGATTACAGCCGGGCGGCGAAAACTGTCGGCTGGTTTCCCGAATATAAATTGGAGCAGACATTGCAGGATACTTTGAACTATTGGAGAAAGAAGATAACAAAGTAGATTTTAGACAGGTGCAAATATGTTAAATAATCTTATCAAAAAGCTGAAAAATCGTACGGCCAATGTGGGTATAATCGGACTCGGATATGTCGGGCTTCCGCTGGCCGTTGAATTCGGGGAAGCGGGATTTAACGTCATCGGCTTCGATATTTCGAATGAGAAAGTAGAATTGATAAATTCCGGCAAATCGGATATCGATGATATCCCCGATTTGCGCGTGGAAAAACTCATCAAAGCCAATCTTCTGCAGGCCACGATCGACCCGAAACTTATACAAAAGGTGGACACCGTCTCGATTTGTGTCCCGACACCGCTTTCCAAAACCAAAGATCCCGATGTCAGCTATATTCTGGCTGCCGTCAAATGGGTAAAGGAGCATCTTCATAAAGAGATGCTGGTAATTTTGGAATCGACCACTTATCCCGGCACGACTGAAGACATGATTCTTCCGATTCTGGAGGAATCGGGATTGAAGGTCGGCAGGGATTTTTATCTGGCCTTTTCACCGGAACGCGTCGATCCCGGCAATACGCGTTTTACGACCAAAAATACGCCGCGGGTTGTTGGCGGTATCACCCCCAATTGTACCAAAGCGGCAAAGTTGTTTTATGAACAAATAATCAGCTTGATTATACCGATGTCGTCGACCAAAGCGGCCGAGACAGTCAAACTTCTGGAAAACACTTTTCGCTCCGTGAATATCGGTCTGGTCAATGAAGTTGCCCTCATGTGCGACCGGCTGGATTTGAATGTCTGGGAAATCATTGATGCCGCTGCCACCAAACCATTCGGTTTTATGCCGTTTTATCCCGGTCCCGGTCTCGGCGGCCATTGTATCCCGATCGATCCTCACTATCTTTCATGGAAATTAAAAAGCCTCAATTATTATGCCCGTTTTATCGAGTTGGCCGGTGATGTCAATTCTCACATGCCGGAATATGTGGTCGAACGAATCCGCAGACTTCTTAACGAACACGGAAAATCCGTCAAGAATTCCGCCATATTAATACTCGGTGTTGCTTATAAAAGAGATATCAAAGATACCCGTGAATCACCGGCTCTTGACGTAATCGAATTACTCGAACGAGAGGGTGCTTCGCTGCATTACAATGATCCTTTTGTTTCTGATATAAAATGGAATGAATCGGTTCATCGCTCTTCGAAGGTAACCCCGGCACTGCTTCAAAAAGCCGACCTGACCGTAATCCTGACCGACCATACCAGTTACAATTATCAATTGATTGTGGAAAATTCAAAGTTGATATTCGATACTCGCAATGCCACCAAAAAAGTCGTTTCCGGACGAGATAAAATAGTCCTTCTTTAAAAACCGGGTAAGCTCATTTATTAACAAACAGACCGGTTTCGGTAT
>Ga0307426_1002180_pt1 | contig 12430 bp, 6 predicted proteins | sample SalMarWE160340MG_FD_202165 | JGI IMG/M metagenome (GOLD analysis project Ga0307426, IMG submission 202165) | Salt marsh sediment microbial communities from the Plum Island Ecosystem LTER, Massachusetts, United States - WE1603-40 | ecosystem: Environmental > Aquatic > Marine > Intertidal zone >... | reverse complement strand
ACGCCCGCGGGCCGGGCAACGTTCGGCACCAGCCCCCCGGCGCCGTCGGCCCGGAGGCGCAGCGAGATCAGCCCGCACGCCCCCCAAGGCACGCCGGTCTTGCCATATTCCTCAGGATAGGTGGACTGATGAATCTCCACGGCCAGGACGTTGACGCCCTTGCGGAGCGCCCCGGCCGGGACGGCGACGTTCTCCAGCTTCCGCTCGCGCCGGGCGAAAGCCGCTTGCGCCTCCTTGTTCGACGGATACCAAAGCTGCGGCTTGCCGTCGGCGCGGAGGTAGATGCTCTTCTCGTACATCTCCGCCGGCGAGCCGGGCTCGATCGTGCCGGCCGGGAGATGCGCCCGGGCGATCTCTTTGCCGTTGACGCGCACGACCACGCCGCCGCGGTAGGATATCGAGAGCTTCAGGCCCTTGACCGCGGCCGGGTCGGTCACGGCGAACTTGCCCCGGAGGCTCAGTTGGCGAAGCCGCGCGCTGGCCATGCCGCCGCCGGCGCGGTGGTCGCTCTCGCCGCTGACCCACCGTGCAAGGAACGTCCGGCGCACCCACGAGGAATCGTCGAACTCCGGCGAGGCCCAGCCGTCGGCGGGATAGCGAGTCATGTGGTTGAAGTTCACGTCGCACTTGCAGACTCCCCGGCCTGGCCGGGCCCTCAGCAGGATCAGGCCCTTCTCGGTCTTCGCCACCGGCCAATCCCAGGAAGACAGCAAGCGCCAGTAGCTGGTCGAATCGAGGACGGTCACCGCGTCGGCAGCCGACAGGGGCGCGGGTAGTGCCAGCGGGATGACGATGAGAGCAGCAGTCAGGACCCACAGGATGTGATGACGCATTTCAGCTCCCTTGCCCTGGTTGCCTTGTGCTCGACGTGCCGTTGCGGAGCCCCTGGCCGAAAACGCTTCGGCCGGGAGAGCCGGCTCCGACGCCGCATCGCACAGCGGAGTGTAACACGGTTGCTCCCGTCCCGCAACCTGGTTCAGCGGTGAGCCCGCCCTAACAGCGCTCCCACCTTGTGCTTACAGCATCGCGCGAAAGGCTTGTGGCACCAGAGGGATTGCATCGGCGAGCGGATGGCGCTAGACTGCCACCTGAGCCGGCCGCAGCGTACGGAGCAATCGGGTGATCAGACACCAAGCGACGACGGTCACGGCTCTTTCCATCTGTGCGTGTCTGATCTGCGGGACACTGGCGCAAGCCGCCACCGGCCCTGTCGCGGCCGCTTCCCCGGCCGTGACGGTCCTGGACGGCAGCGGCGTGTGGCGCGTGTTGCACTCCTGGGGCCCTCCCACCGGCCACGTCGAGAAGGGCTTCGTCGAACTGCAGGGCACCAAGGTCTTTGATTTCCTCACCCGGTATCCGGCCGCCGGCTGGACCGAAGTCGGCTTTGACGATTCCCAGTGGGCCCGGCAGCACTTCTTTGTGAAATACTCCAAGGGCGAGTTGGACGGCCGGACGGGCAGCGGCTCGCCCAGCTTATATCTGCGGCAACTCAACCTCCGCGGCAAGTTCACCGTTACGGATCCCGCCAAGGTGAAGAGCCTGTGGCTCGACGCCGCCTACCTCGGTGGGATCGTGGTCCACGTCAACGGCAAGGAGCTGAAGCGCCAGCATCTGTCGGCCAAGGGCCTCGCGCACGGGGTGCCGGCCGATCTCTACCCGAGGAAGGCTTACCTCAAGCCGAACGGCAAGCCGTGGAGCTGGTTCTCCGACGCCGACGCCATCGCCAAGGAGGGCGTGTACGAGGCCCGCGTGCGGCGGGTGGAGAAGCTCATCATCCCGCCCGACGTGCTGGTAAAGGGGACGAACGTCCTGGCCGTGGAGATCCACGCCGCGCGGTATCCGCCCGAGTATTTCAACCTGAAGGGCCGCATCCCGTGGGCCACCTGCGGGCTGGTCGAGCTGCACCTGCGGACCGACAGCGCCGAGGGCATCGTTCCCAACGTCGTTCGCCCGAAGGGGCTGCAGGTGTGGAACGCCAACCTGGCCGCCGAGGTAACCGCGCACCACTGGGGCGACCCGCACGAGGCGCTCGGTTCTATCCGCTTGGCCGGCGCGCGGAACGGCAGCTACACCGGCAAGGTGGTGGTCAGCAGCGACCAGCCGATTCGCGGCCTGAAGGCGAGCATCGCCGACCTGACGCCGGCCGCAGGCAAGGGCGGCAAGCTTCCCGCGTCGGCGTTGCGGATCAGCTACGGCCGGTTCTGGCGGGTCGGCCGCAGCCGGCTCCGCCAGGACGCGCTGGTCAGGACGCCGCTCGCCGAGGTGCCGGTCGCCAAGTCGGCCCCGGGCCGGCGGACCGTCAGGGCCCGTCAGGCCGACGGCCTCCCGCCGCTCCGGTCGGGCGCGGTCCAGTGCGTGTACGTGACCGCACGCATCCCCAAGGACGCCGCACCCGGCGAGTATCGCGGCACGCTCGTCCTGTCCTGCCAAGATCTTCAGGATGGCAAGCGGGTCCGGATCCCCGTGGAGCTGAAGGTCATCGACTGGACGCTGCCCGATCCGGCCGACTTCACCTACTGGTTCGGCCTGATCCAGTCGCCGGAGGGCGTCGGCCTGCACTACAAGGTGCCGCTGTGGTCCGACAAGCACTTCGCGCTGATCGGCAAGAGCATGAGCCTGATCGCGCAGACGGGCGGGCGGGTGCTCTTCATCAATTTGATGGCCGAGACGGAATACGGCAACGGCCACTCGATGGTGCTGTGGGACCGGCCCCAAGGCGTCCCGCTCACGGGGCAGTGGTGGACGAAGTGCACCCCGGACCTGACGCGGGTGGAGAAGTACGTTGCCCTCGCTGTGAAGCATCTCGGCAAGCCGCGGTTCGTGGTGCTGGGCGTGTGGCAACCGTGCGAGCGGAGGACCGGCCCGCAGGTGTCCGTGCGGGACGTGAAGACGGGCAAGATCGAGAACGTCCGCGGCCCGAAGCACGGCTCGCCCGAGTCCCGGACGTTCTGGCGGCCGGTGCTGAGGGGGGTGCGTGAGATCGTGACCAACGCGGGCCTCGACCGGCGCAGCGTCCTGCTCGGCTATGGCTCCGACGTGGTGCCGGACCTCAAGACGACACGGGTCTTCTGGGATATTCTGCCGCGGGCCGGCTGGCAGGTGGCGCGGCACTCCCCGAGCGGGGTGGATCACATCCGCTGTTCCGGGGGCGAGTCGGTCGCCGTGCGGTATACGTCGAACGTCTGGGGCGGCGGGAACAACACGGACCCGAAGGTCAAGCGGGTGTACGGCTGGAATCACACCTACGCGGTCCGTCGCGGCGTCCGGACTTGGCTCGACCGCACGACCTATGACTACGCCACGTTCGCGCGGTTCCGCTGCCTGTGCGAGCAGGTGTTGATGGCGGACCGCCCCGGGCTGGGCCAGATCGGGGCGGACTTCTGGCCGCCGCCCGCCCGCAAGGCCGGCGCCTACCGCCTGCGGTCGCTCTACAGCCGCTTCCCCCACTCGGCCAACGTCGGGTCAGGCAACCGCGGATGCACCACCAACCAACTCCTCTACCCCGGCCCCGACGGAGCCGAGCCGACCGTCCGCTTCGAGTTGGTCCGTGAGAACATCCAGGAGTGCGAGGCCCGCATCTTCCTCGAGAGATTGCTGATCCTCAAGCAGATGTGCCCGCTGAGCCAGGATTTGACGGCCAAGGCCCAGGCCGTGCTGGACGAGCGCACCCGCTGGCACCGGGTCAACTACAACTTCCACGGGCGTCCCGACGCGGGCATAAGCTGGCCTTACTCGGGGTGGGAGGCCAGAACCGCTAAGCTCTACGAGGTCGCGGCCGAGGTTGCCAAGGCGATGGCAAAGAAGCAGAACCCTTAGAGGCGTGAGAATGGATAGACGTGTCTTGCTTTGGTTGCGGTGGACGGGGGCGGCTCTGCTCGTCCTGGTCGTCGGTGTGGCGAGCGCCGGCGCCGGGGAGGGGGCCGCGTCTGGCCGGCCGCCCCTGCTGCTCAAGGTCCGCCTGGGTCTGGAAAGAAAGGCCCGCCTGACGCGCTCAGACGTGTCGTTCGCCGTGTTCCCCTCTGGCAAGCGCTGCGCCTTCACCTTCAGCGGCCCCACGTCCTACAAGACGGTCGAGGCGCTCTGCAAGCTCGGCTTCCGAACCACCATCTACTGCAGCCCGGCCCGTTCCACCGAGCAGATCCAGGACCTGGAGGAGGCGGGGGCGGACATCGGCGTGAGCGTGTGGGGGGCCAAGGGCACGTATTCCTCCCACATCGGCGCCAACACGATCCAGGAGGCGTTTGACGCGGTCACCTCCAGCCGCCTCGTCCTGCGGCAAAAGGCCGACGGCTTGGTCGCCGCCGGGCGCATCGGCGGGCACTACAGCACGCGACGGTTCCCCATCGACCGCAATCCCGACCGCGGCTCCGGCTTCGGCTACGCCTATCACGACTCCAACTACCTGGTGCTCAGCGACAACAAGCCGTACATGATCTACCTCGGACGGGAGCGGAAGAAGACGCTGGCGCACCGCGAGAACTTTGACAACCGCGTGGACTCGCGCCGCGTGCCCAACGAGACCATCTACTACCACGTCATGGCCAACCAGTTTCGCGGCACGCTGCGGCGGGCGGAGCGGGGGCAGATCGTCCGCTTCAGCCTGCGCGATTTCAAGGCGCCCGACCTGGCCGAGATCAGCGACATCCTGGGCAAGTTCGGCAAGCACAAGCTCGTCTGGCACGCCAGCGAGACGATGATCGGGGCCAACGAATACGTGCGGCACAAGACGCGGGTGCAGGACGTCGCTGCGGCGGACGGCAACGCGGTAGTCGTCACGCTGGCGCTCGAGCGCGACGTCTTCCCGCCGTTCCTGCTGACGCCGCTGCCGCTGCAGTTGCCCGACACGGTCAAGGTCAAGTCCGCCACGTGCGCCGGCGTGGCCTGCCCCGTATCCGCCGGCGAAGAGGGTGCCTGCGTGGACGTGCCCCTGCGGGCCATCTTCACCGGCCCGGTCCGTATGACGCTCGAAACGGCGCGGCCGGACATGACCATCCCCGGCGAAATGCCCGTGACCTTGACCGTCCGCAACACCTCGGACAAGCCCGTTCGCGTGACCAAGCTGGAGTGGGTCGGTAGCATCGGCCTGACCGTCAGCGGAGGGCAGACGCCCTTCGACCTGGCGCCCAGGGCCGCGAAGAGAATCCAGGCGACGGCGAAGACCGTCACGGGCGCCCGGTTCGGCATCGTGCCGTTTCGGGCCCTCCTGACCACGGCCGACGGGCGCGCGCTTGCCGATGGCTTCGAGTTGGTCGCGGCGCCCCGGCTCCGCGTGGCGATGGACCCGATGCAGAGCATCCCGCTGCCCAAGGGGCGCGAACAGCACTTCTTCGTTCACATCGACAACTTCCGCACCAGCCGGCCCGACGGCCCGCCGGACAAGTTCATCAGTCAGCGGGCCGGTCCGTGCAAGGGCGTGGCCGGCTTCGGTCTGCCCGCCGGCATGAAGGCGGTGCCCGCCGAGCAGCCGTTCCAACTTGGCGCCAACGAATCCAAGACGCTCATCTTCAAGATCGTGAACAGCCAGTACTCCAGCCAGAAGGGTGAGATGGTCAAGCCGGTGGTGCGCTTCGACGGCGAGAAGGAGCCGGTCAACGTGCTTTTCCCGGGCACCACCGTCATCCGCGGCAAGACGCGCGTCGCGCCCAAGGCGCTCGACGACACCGGCCTCCTGGTCTACGCCTCCTGGGACGACAAGACAAAGGGCGCCAACTTTGACCGCGCCGCGGGCGGGACCGGGTGCGGCCAGTCCGGTGCGCCCTGCATCTACACCAACGAAGGGGTCAAGGGCTGGGCCCTCAGCGCCCGCACCGGCGCCCTGGCGGACTCGTACAGGAACATCGACTATCAACGGGGGACGATCCTTTGCTGGGTGCGCAAGGACCCGCAGATCCGGAACGAGAACACCTATGTACCCGACCCGGCCGTCACCTGCAAGGCCGGCGCCTCACAGTGGAACAACTACGGGGAGTGCCTCTTCGGGATGAACGGCTTCCCTCAGATCGCCGCCGGCAGCCAGAGCGGCATCACGCTGCGCCGGTATCGCTCCTGGAAAGGCAAGACCGGTTATCTCCAGGCGACGTACCAGGGGATGGGCCGCCAGATCCGCTACGTCCAGGCCCCGTTCGCGTGGACCGAGAAGTGGCGGCACGTGGCGGTGCTGTGGGACATCAAGGCCCGCCGCCTCGAGCTCTACATCGACGGCCAGCGGGCCGGCAAGGCCGACCCGGGCAAGGAGGAATGGTACGGCGCACCGTGGGACCGCGGCCGGCCGTCCGGCCAGATTTTCTCGCCCATCAGTTGCGACCACGGCAAGTGGAGCGGGACGCAACGCGACGAGTTCTACATCTACAACCGACCGCTGAGCCCGGCGGAGATCATGGCCAACAAGAGGAAGGCGGCGGCGAAGTAGCGGCGGGGCGGGGAGTCTCACCGGCGACGATGAACGGCGGAGGCGTCGGAGCGACCGCCTACTTCCCTCGCTTCTTTGGCATCAGGCGGTCCGGCGGATGAACCATTATCCCCAGTTCCGTCGTCTCGTCCTTCTTGATCGTCACGCGGTAGCTGTTCTGCACGAGGCGGAACTCGGGGTGCCACACGCCGATGTCCCACGTGCCCACCGGCACGGCACGCATGGTGAACTTGGGGCCGTTGGACACGACGCAGTACGGGTTGTCGACGAAGATGACGTAGGCGCGTTTCCACGGATGCCGCTTGGCGCGGATCTCGTACGGGCCCAGTTCGTCGGCCGCCTCCGACCCGAGCATCGTTGGCCGCGCGGTGTAGTGCGTGCCGCCCCCGCCCAGCGGCTTGATGGTGGCGCGGTCGAACGCCGCCACCACGCCGTCCAGTATCACTTTGCGCGAGGTCACGCTCTTTACCTGGACGTGCGTGGGGTACGAGTCGTAGGTGCCGAACATCACGCGGTCGTGCAGCGGCGCGAACAGCATGTGCGGCCTGAACCGTCCCTCACGGATGATGAACGTCGGCCGGTCGAGCATCGGCCGGCGCCCGCGCTTGATGCGGCGCATCATCACCACCACGCCCGTCGGGTGGGTCCGCAAGTAGTTGTTGACAAAGTACCACCGCCCGCGCAGGCCGATGTTCCGGTAGTACTTCTCCTCGCCCGGCTGCGGCTCCTTGATCGCGAGTTCTCCCTCCAGCTTGATCGGGTCGGGCCTGGGCACGCCCCCCCAGCGGACGACGGGCGACGCCCACTTGCACGCGCCAACCAGCGTGCCCGACGGCATCCTCGCGTCGACCTTGTACGCGTCCTCGTCCCCCGTCCGATCCGCGTTGGGATTCTTGATAAGCAGCTTCATCGCTGCGTCGGACGTCTCCTCGTCGGGCAGTTTGGGAACCACCTTGGCCGGCTCCGTCGTCTTCGGCTTGGGGCCGGGCGGCGGGGCGGGAAGTGTTCCCTCGTCGCATCCGGCGGTCAGCGCCGGCAGCAGCGCCAGAATCACCAGCAGAGCAACTCGTCTCACGGCGTCAACTCCTGTACACGCACGTCGTCTCATTCGGCCCTGAACTCGATCTCTCCTGATCATCCGACTCAGCGGCTGGCGGCGACCACCCGCGTCACCGGCGCCACCACCGGCAGCGTCATCGTCGTGATGACGTTGCGCTTCCCCTTGGCATTGGCGAAGTCCACATAGCCGAACCGCACCTGCTGTGCGGGCATGATCTCCAGCACCGCCTGGACCTGGCGGCCGACGCCCGGCTGGGTGTTGATGAACCCACGGAACACGCCGGAGTTCTTCTCCGTCTCTTCAAGGATGAAGACCTCCACGTCGTCCCCGCTGCCGGTGACCTCGGCGCTGACCAGGACCGTGTCCTTCCTCGCCAGGCTGACGTTGCGGTCGGGGTCGACCACGGTCAGCAGATACGAGCGGCCGGGGAAGAGCTGGTAGACAAGGTGGCCGGTGACGTTTGCTTCCTGGATCAGGAGGCGGGGGTCGGTGCCCAGCAGCAGCAGGTCGCCCCACCGGTTGGGGCTGTTCGCCCCGCCCGACCCGTTCCGGCGCAGGTCTTGGCTCGCCCACGACTGTCCGATGAACCGGCCGTGGCGGCCCTGGGCGCCCAGGCCCACCGCGCAGTCGAACCCGACGTACCAGCCGGGCGCGAAGACGGGCACCTTGAACAGCGACCGCGGAATGAACACCTCGGTCGTGTAGCCGGTGGCGGTGCGGCGGCTGACGCGATAGGGCCCGCTCCCGTCCGGGCCGACCTCCGGCGGCGGCTGCTGGGGGAAGATGGTGCACGACGACTTCACCTCGCGGTACTGCTTGCGCTGGGCGTCGCGTTGGGACTTGATAGTCCGCTCGATGCCGGGGCGCGTCGGATCGCTCTCCACGCCGAGCGGGAAGACGGCGAACTCTCGGGTGTGCGGTTCGCCGCGGTTGCCGTTGCGGGCGTCGAGGGTGTCGAAGACGAGGCGGAAGAAGTCGCCCTGGTACGCCCAGTCTACGCCCTTCACCTTGCGGTACCAGATGCCGCCGGTGTTGTGGTTGTGGGCCTGCTGCCACATCGAGGCGTAGTAGAACTGCTCGGCGTCCTGCTTGACCTCGTAGCCGAAGAAGAAGCCCTGGTAGTTCCACGCAGCATAGACGAGGATCCGGTTGCCCTGCGGCCCGTCAAGCGCCAGCGGGCGGATCTTGCCCCAGTCGCGCAGGTCGCCGTCCAGCGCGGGGAATTGCTTGAGGAACGGGATGGCGTCGAAGGCGGGGGTGACGAACGGCGCTTTGACCTCCGCCTGCTCCTCGAAGCCCCACTTGGCGGCGGGCGGCGGGAGGACCGGCGGCGCCGTGAGCACCGCGGCCTCCGGGCCGCCGGGCCCGGTGATCATCGCCGGCTGCATCGTGGTCGGCACCGGCTGCAGATTCGCGCCGTGGCCCTTGGAGGCGCCGAACATCAACGCGACCAAGGGGGCGGAGGTGTCGGGCACCCCCGCCTCGGTCAGCTTGGCGAGGTCCTGCCCGCGGCCCTTCATCGCCATCGCCCGGGCGTTCAGCTTCTCCTCGACCTTGTCCGTGTAGTCGACGCCCTCCACGAAGTGGCCCATACTGCTGTAGAGCAGGTTGCCGGTGAGAACTCTGGTCAGGATGGCTTCCTTGATGCGCTCGATGGCGTCGGCGAACTGGCGTTCGAGCACGCGGGCGCGGGCCTCGACGTACGCGCGGCGCTCCGCCGGCCAGCGGGCGAGCACCTTGGCCAGCGCCGCCTCGTCCGCCTTGATGTCCTCCGCGCTGGGCGGGCACTCGTCGCCGGTCACCTTGCTGCGGTAGGCGAAGGCGTACGCCATATGAAAGATGATCCGGTCGAAGACCTTCTTGGGCACGATCCGCCGGGTGTCGCGCCGCACCAGCGGGACGATGGTCTTCGGGAACTCTTTCATCGCTTGGGCGACGCCGTCTTTGTGCCGGATGATGCCCTTCTTGAACTGCGAGCGGGCGAAGTCGCGGATCATCGGCGACAGGCCCTCGACCAGTTCGTCGACCCAGTACTGGTACATCTTCTCGCGAGCCGGGCCGCGCAGGACGCGCGACCGGATAGCTTGGTTGGCGATGACGTAGTCCCTGGCGTCGGGCACTAGAAGCGTCTCGCCGGCCGCGAGCAACTCCTTGGCCGCGGCAAGGCATTTGTCGTGCGGCTCCTTGAGTTCATCGCCCTCAGCGCCCCCCTCGGCCTCGCCGTAGTAGCCGTCGGCCGCGGCGAACGCCTTCTCCCACGCGGCCCTGAACTTGGCGCCGAGCTCGCGGCGCAGTTCCTTCGCGCGGTGCGGATGGAAGCCGTCGATGTAGTGGTGGTAGGCGGACGTCCAGGAGTACCACTGGGTGAACCGGCCGTCGAAGATCTGCCGGTCGTGGATCGCCTTCAGCCCGCTGCGGAGGCGTCGGGCGTGTTCGAGGCCCGGCACCGTCTCGTTCTTCCGGGGCTGGATCAGCGCGCGCAGCGACCGGATCTTCCGGTCGTACCCGCTCCAGCCCAGGAACCCCCACCGGCCCCAGTGCAGCGTCGGATTGCTGCGCCCGAACTGGTGCCCCCACATCTTGTGGTACGCCCTGAACAACGTGTACTGCATGTTCCCGAACAGCGTCTGCGAGACTTCGTTCTCGTACCATTCTTTGGTGCTCACCGCGGCGCGTTCGAGTTGGTGCTCCTCCAGGTACGCTTGGCGCCACTCGATGGTCTTGGCGTGCGCTTTTTGCTGGAACTTGCGGTGGAGTTGCTGGATCTCGTCCTGCGACAGCTTGCCCTCGGCGATGTCCTTGGAGGCGAGGGCAAGCTCGTCCTGCAGGCTGGTCTTGACGTAGGCGGCGAGGTCCTTCTGCAGCTCCATCGGGAGCAGCTTGCCGGTGATCTTCGCAACGTCGTTGGTAAGCGACTCGGACATCGCCCTCTCGACCACGGTCTCCGGGTCCGGCGGGGGCGGAGGCATGGTCAGCCGGTTCTTCGCTTTAAGCGACTCTTTCTTGGCTTGCTGCTTCTGCAGGACGCGTTGGAGGTAGCCGCGGCCGGCGGCGTCGACCCCGCCGCCCTGTCGTTTCCGGGCCGCGATCAGAAAGGGGACGGAAACGGCGTGGGCGCCGAGCGAGAGCACCAGAGCGGCGACCAGGAGGAGCGTGATCGGACCGGGGCGGACGAAGAGATCGTCGAGCGACCGGGCTGCGGCCCGCCGCTGCTCCGGGGCAACGCGTTGCCACTTCCGGCGCCAGCCGCGAGGGTTGCCACTTTCGGGGGCGCGCTGCACTGCCATGTGACTCGGTCCCGCGCTGTCGGACGCGCTGCGGCGGCTAGTCTTCCTCGTCCTCGGCCTTCGGTTCTTCGGTGGCGCCGACGAAGCCGATCTCGTCCACGCCCAACCCCTGCAAGCACTGGATCAGGATCGACACGTGCCCGCAGGGCGCTCCCTTGTCCGCCCGGATCAATGCCAGCGGCCACGCACTCTCGCCCTTGGTCGCCTTCAACACCGCCCACAGGTTCTTCGCCTCGATTCCCGTCGTGTCGTCCTCGAAGTAGAAGAGCCAGGGGGCCTTCTTCGCCTTGTCCTTCTCGTCGGTCTTCTTCTCCGGCGCGGCGGCGGGCGTGGCCTTCTCGCCGTCCTTCCTGGCCACCGGCGGCGGCTGGTTGCTCAGGGAGACGGTGACCGCCAGGTTGATGTCGCGGTTGGCGGTGTTGACCGCGGTAGGCAGGTCGGCGGCGACCATCTGCACCGCAGCGGCGGCACTGACCAGGAAGATCACCAGCAGCACCAGGGTCACGTCGGCGAAGGAGGTGATCTGCGGCTTGGCCGACGGCCCCGCCGGCTTCCGCCGCTCCCGAATGTATCCGTATCCCGGCATCACACCCTCTTCATTTTGCTCTTACTCTTACTCTTGCTCGTACTCTTGCTCTCAGTCCGACTTCTTCGTGGCCGCGCCCTTCGGCGCACTCTTCGGCTCGACCTTCGTCGCCGGGACCGCTCCCGGCTGCCCGAACGCCACGCGCAGGCCCGGCCGCGACACCAACTCGTCTACCGCCTTCATCAATGCCTCGTACTTTGCCTGCGGGTGCGGGCTGACCAGGATGACGCTGTCACCCGGCAGCTCTTTGATCGCGGCGGCCAACTGCTCGGCATCGGGAATCGCCCGGTTCTGAAGCGTGTACTTCCCGTCCTGCGCCACGGTCAGGAGCACCGCGTCCTGCATCTCGATGAACGTGGTCTTGTCCTTCGCCTTGGGCACCGCCATCGGCAACAGGCTCGCCGCGTGCGACGCTATGGCCAGCACCATCACCAGGATCACCAGGTTCACGTTGATCAGCGGCGTGACGTCCGGCTCTTCCATCTGATGCGAGTGGGGCATCGGAGCGTCCTCACAGGTCGCCGAGCGAGACGAAGATCCGGTTGGCCTGCGTGCGCAACTTCCGCACCGCGTTGTCCCCCGCCGAGTTGAACAGGTTGTAGGCGATGAAGGCGGGCACCGCGATGACCAGCCCCGCCGCCGTGGTCTGCAGCGCCTGGGCGATGCCGGCGGAAATCCGCGCCGGACCGCCGAACCCCGTCTTCATAATCACATTGAACGTGTTCATAATCCCCAGCACCGTGCCCAGGAGCCCCAGGAACGGCGCGGTCCCGGCCAGCGCGGCGAGGAACACCAGGTTCTTCTTGTAGCGGCTGCTCACGTTCTCCAGCGCGTCGTCGAGCAGCAAGAGCGTCGTCTCCGGGCTCTCGGACGTGTCGTGCTCGAGCACGTATTCCATCACGTCGCCCAGCGGCGCGTCGGAGACCTCGAACGCCTCCTTGAGCCGTGCCCGGTCGGGCTCCAGGAGCAGGTCCTGCACCTCGGCGGCCATGGCCTGGGACTTGGCGCGGTTGCCCGCCCAGGCGATGAGGCGCTCCACGATCAGTGCCAGCGCCACGATCGAATACAGAATCAGACAAATGCCGACC
>Ga0307426_1002176_pt1 | contig 12436 bp, 8 predicted proteins | sample SalMarWE160340MG_FD_202165 | JGI IMG/M metagenome (GOLD analysis project Ga0307426, IMG submission 202165) | Salt marsh sediment microbial communities from the Plum Island Ecosystem LTER, Massachusetts, United States - WE1603-40 | ecosystem: Environmental > Aquatic > Marine > Intertidal zone >... | reverse complement strand
ATTACCGCTTGAAGCAGTCGGGGTGATAGGGATTATAACAGGCAAGGCATTGTACAGCGGGACTCTGGACTTTAAGGAAGCGTTGGCAGCGGCAAAATCTAAAACCCAAGTCGGACAAGCCGGAACAAATTGCCACAAAGGCACCCAGACCCAGAGCGACCCCTTTGATTAATGTTCATCTTTGCGTTTTTGGGTCTTGGTGGCGAAAATGTTTTTTCATAAAATGCATAAAAATTGCAAAGTTTCTTGGGTTAGCCGCTCAAACGGTGGCCGGCAGATTGTTGTACGCGGGGGTTCGGCTAAAATAATCCTTGACAACACCATTGGGTAGAATTAGATTTACCGTTTAAACTCGGTCGATATTAAATCATGGCCGAAATCGGGTTCCGCCATGACAAATATCGAAAAAAAATTAAAAGTGTCATTTAGTTGATTTAAGACAACGATTGGCTAAGTGTCATTTCCATTTGAGACCCTTCCGCTAACTTTTGTCTCACCTTTTTAAGCTGTGGAGGTTGCTATTATTGGCTGCTTTAATACCTGAAGATAAAATCTCAGAAATCAAGAATGCAGCCGATATTGTGGATGTTGTATCAGAAACAGTGCTTCTGAAAAAAGCAGGTAAAAACTTCATCGGGCTTTGTCCGTTTCATTCCGAAAAAACTCCATCTTTTACGGTCAGCCCGGACAAACAGATTTTTCATTGTTTTGGTTGTAGTGCCGGAGGCAATGTTTTCAGCTTCCTCATGAAACAGGAGGGGCTATCGTTTCCGGAAGTTGCCCGGCATCTTGCCAAACGTTACGGCGTTGATATTCCGGAAAGATCGCTTTCACCGGAACAAAGAAAGCGAATGAGCGAGCGGGAGAGCTTGCTCGACCTGAATCGTCGGGCCATGGATTATTTTCATCAAATGCTAGTGGACAGCCCCGCCGGTCAGAAGGCGAGATCCTATCTTTTGGATAGGGGGATTACCCAAAAGACAATTGATGACTTTAAGCTCGGATTCGCCCGCGATGGATGGGATCATCTTCTCAAGTTTTTATCAAGCAAGCACCTATCGTCCGCACTGCTTGAAAAGAGCGGATTGATTCTGACCAGAAAAAATAACAGCGGCTATTACGATCGTTTTCGTAATCGGGTCATTTTCCCGATATTTGATGTGAACATGCAGATTGTCGGCTTCGGCGGCCGAGTGCTGGATGACTCATTGCCGAAATATCTTAATTCTCCGGAAACCCCGGTATACAGCAAGAGCCGGTCGCTTTACGGCATTCACCGCGCCAAAGAGAAATGCAGGGCCACCGGAACGGTCTTTATCGTTGAAGGCTACCTCGACGTTTTAGCCCTCCATCAGCATGGTATAGAAAATTCGGTCGCAACTCTCGGCACTGCATTAACGGCAGAGCATTTGAGATTATTAACCCGTTTTGCAGGGCGTATGATTCTGGTTTACGACTCTGATGAAGCCGGTATTCGTTCGGCCCAGCGCTGTATCCAGACCTTCTGGCAGGAGCATGTTGATTTTCGAAGAGAGGATGTGTTCAGCGAGGAAAAAGCCGATACCCATATCCTGGTATTGCCCGCCGGTCATGATCCGGATTCATTTGTTTTCGAACATGGACCGGAAGCATTTTTAGCCTCAGCATCCAGTTCTCCGGGGATCATAACATTTCTCATGGACTGCGCGATTCGTAAACACAGTCTTACACCTGAGGGGAAATTACGGGTCATATCGGAATTGCAGGAACCTCTATCTGCTATTAATGATCGGATAGCCCAGGCAATATACATCCAGCAGCTGGCTGAACGAATTGGCATTGCAGAAACAGCTGTATTGGAGCGAATAAGAACCGTGGCCCGCAAAAAATCCCGGACCGCCGCTTCGGGTACTAGGGCTGCAGTGCCGGTCAGCGATACACAAAAGACCGGATTGCCGGGATCTGCGCCAGGGACTGCAGGGTTGTCGGATCTCAATGCGGGCATCCGCTTTGAACGTCGGATTATTGCGATGATGCTGCAATTTCCTGAGATGTTACCTGAAATTGATAAGCATAACGTCCTTGAATATTTTCAAAATAATGCACTTAAATCTATCGGGGATATGATCTTGAAATTCAATCCGACTTCTGCCGATCAGGTTTCCGAGCTGATTTCTCAAATTAACAACGAGCAAAATGAATCCTTAATCGCATCTCTATCAATGGAGGAGGAATCCTGGAACAAGAAGGGGTGTCTCAGATTGCTCGGCAAATTTATTGATATCAGGCAAAAGCTTCAAAACAATAGTTTGCTTGAGGAGCAGATCAAAGCTGCCGAAAAAAGCAATGATCATGGTCTTCTCTTAGAATTATTGAGTAAAAAACAAAAAATGGCCGAACGCAGTGAGAGGCAGAAAATGGCCATTTTAAGTCAAAAATAATGTCGGTGGTGTTCCCACCCACAAGATAAATTTAGCTGATCGTAAACATTTATTTTTTTACCCCTGGTTCCGTCAACGGTCAAATATGGACCTATGGGAAAAGTGCGATCTGTCATAGGATTATTGTTTGCGGCTGATAAACTCAGGTGTTCGGGAGGCATGATTTTATGGCCAGAAAATCTGCTATAAAAGAAGAAAGCAGTAAAAAGACCCAAGTTAAGGCATCCGCCAAAAAGGATACCGGCAACAAAAAAACCGCCAAATATTCCACCAACAAGGAAAATACGAATGAGAGCGCTGAAACACGGGGGAAAAAAAATGAGTCAACTCCAAGGGCAATAAAATCCTTACTCTCTAAAGGAAAAAAGCGAGGTTATCTGACTTATGATGAAATAAACGAAGTACTGCCGGAAGATATGCTTTATCCTGAGCAAATTGACGAAACGCTGATGCTATTCTACGCCAATAACATCGAAGTGGTCGATGAGAAACACCAAAAGAAAGTCGTCAAGCTCAAAAAAGCCAAGGAAAAAAAGTCAGTTACCAGGGGGGCGGCGTCATCCGAATTCGGGACGGTCACCGATCCGGTTAAGATGTATCTGCGTGAAATGGGTCTTGTCACCCTTCTTAGCCGGGAAGGGGAGGTTGAAATTGCCAAAAAAATAGAAGCCGGCGAACAGGAAGTTCTTCGCGCGCTTCTGGAAAGCACGTTTGGCGTCGAATCTATCATTGCTCTGGGCGCAGATATAGAAAATGGTGCCCTTCGCCCCAAGTACGTTTTGCGAGACGTCGATGAAGGCGATACCTATGCCGATGAAATCGTACAGACAGAAAAGTTTTTGGAGACCATTCGGGCGATTAAGGAAATCCACGAAGAAAACAAGGTTTATCGGGAAAAACTTTTCGCTCAAAAAAAGGATTCGGATAAACAACGCCGGATCAAGCGCAACATTGCTCGTCGTTCAAGCAAAATTTTTGAATTACTCAAGGAATGGCGCCTTGAATCAAGCGTCATCGATGATATTGAAAGCAAAATCATGCACCAAATAGGATGGTTCGAGGCGAGGATCAAAAGGACCACCGAATTTGCCGATATGTTCGATATCTCAACCAAGGAGCTTTTCGATAACCTGAAAACCAAAACCAAATTTGTAAAATGGGCCGGCAGCCGCAGCAAAGTTGCTAAAGATGAATTGGGAGATCTTTTTGTCGAACTAAAAAAGATTCAGGAAGATACTGCTGCCAAAGAAATTGATGTAAAGTCCAATATTCGCAATCTAAAAAAGATAATGACCAGTGTTGAGGAAGGTCGCTTCAGAGCAAAACTGGCCAAAAGCGAACTGACAAAAGCGAACCTGCGGCTGGTTGTCAGCATTGCCAAAAAATATACCAATCGCGGATTACAGTTTCTGGATTTAATCCAGGAAGGCAATATCGGCTTAATGAAAGCCGTTGATAAATTTGAATATCGACGGGGCTATAAATTCAGCACCTACGCCACCTGGTGGATTAGACAGGCCATTACACGGGCAATTGCAGACCAGGCCAGAACCATCCGAATTCCGGTTCACATGATCGAGACGATCAATAAACTCATCAGAACTTCACGCTACCTGGTTCAGGAGCAGGGACGCGAACCGACACCGGAGGAAATTGCTGAAAAAATGGAGATACCTCTGGAAAAAGTTCGCAAGGTACTCAAAATTGCCAGAGAGCCCATTTCACTGGAAACGCCGATCGGCGAGGAAGAAGACAGCCATCTGGGGGATTTTATCGAAGATAAGAAGTTCATGCTGCCTTCCGATGCAGCAGTCAACATGAATCTTGCCGAGCAGACACGCAAAGTTCTGGCGACACTGACACCACGTGAGGAAAAAGTGTTGCGTATGCGATTTGGCATCGGCGAGAAAGCGGACCACACCCTTGAAGAAGTCGGACAGGATTTTGCGGTTACCCGTGAGCGTATTCGTCAAATTGAAGCCAAGGCGTTGAGAAAGCTGCGACATCCAACGAGAAGCCGCAAGCTGAAAAACTTCATTGATACCTAAACCGGTATCACCGGAAATTTGAAATTCGAAATCCGAAACACGAAACAAATCAGAAATTCAAATATTTCAATGTCCAAAACATCCAAAGTAGTTTCATAATTTAAAAATTTATTTGTTTGGGTCATTTGAATTTAGGTCATTCGATATTGTTTCGGATTTCGATATTCGGATTTCGGATTTATAACCGGTAATATTCCTTGATTAATTAATCAATATTTTGCTACAAACCACTCAAATTTTAAACCAAGCTTCAAACGGGCCCATAGCTCAGCTGGCAGAGCCACCGGCTCATAACCGGTAGGTCCCTGGTTCGATCCCAGGTGGGCCCACTTTCTTTTTAGTAAAAAGTGGCATGCAATTTAACGAGGGCGCAGCTTGTGGTGCTGCTATTTCGGCCATATGGGTTCTTGAGAGTGGCGTGGGTTTCGATGGACCCGCGCTTTTTTAATTGTTTAAGCGCCCCGCTGTGTCGAAGAGAGAACCAACCGCCTTATACTCTCTTTATGCATAACCTTTTACAATGATAGGAAAAAGAATGTCCGGTATCACTAAAGAAATGATCGACACGCTTGTCAGGATTCAGAAAATTGATATTGAGGCTGAAAGGCTGAAAGCACTTCTAAAGGAAGTTCCGGTTCGAATCAGTGCCCTTGAACAGCAGCTCGAGGAGTTCGGAGGCAGGATTGAAAATGATGAGGCCGCGATATCCGATTTTAATAAGCAGTATCGGAATTATGAATCTGATTTGCAATTAAACTTTAACAAGATCAAAAAGAGCGAGGAAAAACTGCGATCGGTTAAAACCAATAAAGAATATCAGTCATCGCTGAAAGAAATCGACGATCTAAAGGCAGTCAGCTCTAAATTAGAAGATGAGATGCTGGAGTTTCTGGAGAAAATTGAAGCGTCTGAAAAAGCGCTGCAGGATCGGAGGCAACAGTATAAAGAAATCGTTGATGAGACGAATCAGAAAAAGGCCTCCATGCAACGGGATGTCGATCAAAGTGAAAAAAGACTTGTTGAGCTGGAATCTGACCGCAATGCGATTGCTGCCGAGCTGGATGTTGACTTAATCGCATTGTTTAACCGTGTAAAGGCGAAACAGGTCAACGGGGTGGGCATCGTGGAAGCTAAAGATGCTGTGTGTCTGGGATGCAATATGAATATTCCACCTCAGATTTACAACGAACTCCAGCGTCGTGACAGCTTGAAATATTGTCCCAGCTGTGAGAGAATCATTTACTGGAAAGAACTTGACGAACGGTCGGAGTAACCCAAACGATCGCGGGGTCAAAAATTTGATCCGGAGGAAAGTCCGAACACCGCAGGGCAGGGTGCTTCATAACATGAAGTCGTGGTGACGCGAAGGAAAGTGCAACAGAAAGTATACCGCCTGTCCGCCAAACCGGACGGTTTGGTGACGGGTAAGGGTGAAATGGTGCGGTAAGAGCGCACCAGTTCCCCGGGTGACCGGGGAAGCTCGGCAAACCCCACCCGGTGCAAGACCAAATAGGGAAGCGTTTAAGGGCTGCCCGCCCGAGCTTCCGGGTAGGTCGCAAGAGATGTCGGGCAACCGGCATCCATAGATGAATGATCGTTGCTCGGTCCGGGGTAACCTGAACCGGGAACAGAATTCGGCTTATGGGTTACTCCGGCCGTTGTTTTTCATGGATTATGTATAAATCACCGACCAATTACGGGAGTTCGTTTGACAGCAAAGTTCGTATCTTCTCCAATGATTATCTGAAGTGTTGTCTTTATCTGGCTCATGCGAGTGACCCTAAAAATGCATTTACCAAAATGCTTTATTCAAAACTAATATCCACCTCGATGCTGCTAGAGGATTATCTTGATTATCATGGGGCCAAAAACAACAAGGACTGGTATTTCTACCGTGAATTGTCAGCGGCGGTTCGTCACTTGAGTCTGGGAGCGAATTTTCAAAAACACCTCTCCAACCGCCTTTTATTTTATGATCTTCCGGATTCCGGTGATTTTCAAAAAGAAGGGGATGTGACCCTGGATTTTTTAACAAAAACACTGGCTAAAATGGCTCCAGTCATTGTGGAGGAAGCCCGGCTTCGCAATATCCCGATTCCGGAAGATCAATTTCATGCCGATGATTTTCCAAACACCAGGACCCATGATCTGCTGCACTATGATATCGATGATCAGGACAAGGATCTGCAAAAAAAGCACATTGTTAAAATTGCGAGTGAATTTCTCAACATCACCAAGGATTTTGACCAGCTTAAATTCTATGAACCATATGAGTATGAGGATATTTTGGCCATCGTACCCGTTAAAGTCAATGAAGTGGAAATCCGGCGCTACGAGATGCTGTTGCATAGTTTGCAGTCGTCTTTTGACACCTATGTCATTCATGGTGGATTTCGGTACGGCAATCGCAAACTAAAGCAGCTGCGTGGATTTTTCTCCGTCGTTTTTCATCTGCTGCAGATGGTAGGGAGGTTGCTTCATTTCTATGAGCGCCATTTGCATGAGGCCGGATACAAAAATACATATAAGAATGTCCAGGAGCGGTTGTCTACCTTGGTCAGTCCCAGGGTGCTCCTTGACCGCACCATCAATTACGGCCTTTTTTACGCCTGCCACTTTCTGACAACCGGTCAGGAACTGGCTCGGGAAATTCTCAATGAAAATATTGAGCGGGCCAGGATCAAGGTGGGTATTCCGGAAAAGCTCGGATTCCATGCCCGCCCCAGTTTGCTGGTGGCCAAGATAGTACAGCACTATGGAGGGCAGGTGGAGCTATGTGTCGGAGATGACCGGTTTGATGCCAGCAGTGTCCTGGATATTCAGTGGGCGGGAGGCAAAATCCAGAAAGAAAACGTCAAAGAAGTCATTTTTGAAGGCGATGCAAGGACTTTAAACGACATAGAAACTCTGGCAAGTGTCAATTACGGTGAAGATACCATGGGCAAAGGGGTACCGTTGCCCCCGGAGTTGAGATATTTAACTTAACGATGAGTCCACAATTGGTCATATCCTTTATTTAATAAAAATGGTTAATCAGAGACATTTTCATGGTTGCTGCCGTTATTGTTGCTGCCGGCATAGGCGTCCGCATGCAAGCGCCGTTGCGAAAACAATATCTTTCGCTGGCCGGTCTTCCGATTTTAGCCCGCACCTTGCTCATTTTTGACGGCTGTGATCTGGTCGATCACATTTATTTGGTGATTCCGAAAGATGATTTCGACTTTTGCCGGAAAAAAATTATCAGCCAGGTAAAGGTTAACAGGGATATCGATCTGGTTTCCGGTGGTGCTCGACGCCAGGATTCGGTATATAACGGTTTGCAGAAAATAGATCCGAACTGCAGCATTGTTGTCATTCATGACGGGGTACGCCCGTTTGTAAAGCACGATCAGCTGATTGCAACCATAAAGGGAGCTCGCAAATTTGGCGCCTGTATCCTGGGTGTTCCAGCCTATGACACGTTAAAGCAGGTCGATGCGTGTGATAATATTGTTCACACGCTTCAGAGAGGTACAATATGGCTGGCCCAAACTCCCCAGACGTTTCGCTGCGATTTGATCAAAAAAGCCCATAAAAAAGCGCGAGAAGAAGGCTATCGCGGCACTGACGATGCGTCGCTGGTAGAACGATTGGGAGAACCGGTAAAAATGATTCGCGGCAGTCGGGGCAATATTAAAATTACCCATAAAGAAGACCTGGAAATTGCCCAGTGTCTGCTGGCATCCGAACTTTTTCAAACAGTTTGAATCAGTTGACTCATTTATCTTCTGAATGACTTCCGGCAGCGCTTCTTTTTTAAACACCAATCCTTTGCGGCCAGTTGACACACGCGCTTCTGATCCTTAAGGTATTTATTTGAAATAAAATGATAACAAGGAGATATGCACGATGCAAGATACGATCGATACCGATGCCCCTCAAAGCGAAATGGCCAGTCAGGCCTACCTGAAACAGTTGAAAGCGACGTTTGAGCAACTTCCGAATGATATCGCGCTCTATCTTTTCACGGCCAAAGGGCATGAAGATGCTTTCACCCATGGTAATCGGCAGGTGGTCAGAGCTTTTCGAGAGCTCAGCGCAAGAATAACGCTGCGAGAATTTGATTTGGATCATGAGTTGGCCAAAAAGTACAATATCACCAGTTCGCCCACCTTGCTGATTGCACCGGAACGCTATTCCATTCGATGGCTCGGTGCGCCCTTGGGGGAGGAAGCGCGAACATTTCTTGAAATCCTGATCCTGGTCGGACTCGGCCAAAGTCACCTCAGTGACCAGTCGCTGAATGTCATCAAAAAAATTGATTCGCCAAGAAACATTAAGGTATTTGTCAGTCCAACGTGTCCCTATTGTCCGCAGCAGGCCGTCAATGCCGTTAAAGCAGCTGTTGAGATGCCCGAATATATCTCCCTTGAAATCGTAGATATCCAGAGCCAACCTGAACTGGCCCTTCAATATGCGGCCCAGAGCGTACCCCAGGCCTTTGCCAATGATGTCCTGATCGGTCAAGGTGCTCAACCTGAGGAGGTTTTTATTCTTTCTCTGCAAAAACTGGAGCCTCAGACCATTTTTATTCCTGACAGTGATGCCGAATTGGTTGAAACAGATCTGGTCGTCATCGGCGGCGGACCGGCCGGTTTGACGGCCGGAATTTATGCCGTCCGCAGCGGCTTGCGAACAGCCGTGGTGGAACGCGAAGCCCTCGGAGGGCAGGTGGCTACCACGCCGATTGTTGAAAATTATCCCGGCTTTACTTCGGTAGGCGGCAAGACACTGGTGGATATCATGGTAAGTCATGCCCTGCAATATGTTCAAATATTTCAGGGAGAAGCCGTTGTGGATGTACAAGCCGGCAACCCGATTAGCGTATTGACCAACCGCAGAAAGTTTCTGACGAAGGCCGTCCTTTTTGCCACCGGAGCAACCCATCGGCATTTGGGCGTACCTGGTGAATCCCGGCTTTCAGGAAGAGGCGTCAGCTACTGCAGCACCTGTGACGGCCCTTTGTTCAGAGGGAAAAAGGTCGTTATGGTGGGCGGTGGCAACAGCGCTGTGACGGAAGCCTTGCATTTGTTCCATATGGGCGTTGATGTCACCTTGATACACCGGCGCGATAAATTAAGAGCGCAGGAGTTTTTGGCCAAGCAGTTAGTTGACAACAATATCCCGGTGCTCTGGAATACTGAAATAAAAGAGATCCGAGGTGAGAAACGGGTTGAAGAGATTCTGCTCAAAAACCAAAAGACCGGTGAAACTTCCCCGTTTAAAACCGACGGTGTGTTTATTGCCATCGGATATACGCCGGCCGTTGAACTGGCCAAAAAATTGGGGTTGGAAATTAACGCGGACGGTTATATAAAACATGACGGCAGGCACCGCACCAACGTGCCCGGAATTTATTCCGGCGGCGATGTTGAGGGCGGCTATAAACAGATTGTCACCGCATCCGGTCAGGGAGCTGAAGCCGCCATGACCATATTTGAAGATCTGATTAATCCTTACTGGCTAAATGAAAATTAAATGTAACCAGCTTTGATCCACCTTTAAATCCGGCTCAATTTTTCCGCCGCCTGCTCCAGGGTTTCATCTTTCTTGGCAAAACAAAATTGTATCAAAAGTAAATCGTTTTCAGGAAGTGCTTTTAAGGTTGGATCGGACCATACGGTAAACAATGGCAGGTGTCAAGTCCTCACGATTTTTGCTGAATTGGAAATTATAATTCCATGAAACCGAATTCGCCAAATGGGAATTGCGAGTATCCGAGCCTCCCGCGTGTCGCTGTCGGCGCCATTGTATTCAGGGACAATAAGGTTCTTCTGGTTCGAAGAGGCAAACCGCCGGCGGAAGATCTTTGGGCCATACCCGGCGGCAGCGTGGAAATCGGTGAAACTCTGCCGGCCGCCGCCGAGCGGGAGATATTTGAGGAAACCGGCATTACCATTCGTGCTTTGAAACCGGTTTATACATTTGATGTGATTGAGCGGGATGCATCCGGTCGCACCAGGTTTCACTACGTCATCGTTGATTTGACAGCTGACTATGTTCGGGGAGATATCAGGGCAGGCGATGACGCCTCCGCCGCGGGTTGGGTCTCATCTGAGGGGATAGCGTCCTTAAAGGTCAGTTCAAGGACCCGGCAGCTTCTGAAAACACAATTTAATTTTGGTGATTGATTTGGTGCTTTGAATCCGGTGTTTAATGTTTTGTATTTCGAAACCTTACATACAAAGATAGAATACATTAATTTTAGGCAGTTTAGTTCATTTTAAGCATGTCCCACTTGCCTATTCGATATTAAGCTCGATCTCGACCCGGCGGTTTTTCCGTCGACCCTCCTCAGTACTATTCGTGGCTATAGGATTTTCGGGTCCTAACCCGACCGATTTGATTTTGGATGCCGGCACCCCTTTACCGGCCAGGTAGGTTTTAATTGTGTTGGCCCGGAATTCGGATACACTAACGTTATAGCTGTAGCTGCCCGTCGAATCCGTATAACCTTTGATGTCGATGCTGGCGGAGGGATTGTGCAGCAAAAAATCGGCGATTCGATCCAGCGTTTCAAAGGCTTGATCGGGAAGCTCGTTCGAATTATGTTTGAAATAAATTATAATTTTTCTCTCCGGAAAAGGCGTCACTTCCTGTATCGCGCTCAAGGCTTTATTTGCTTTAGCCGATTGTGTCGGAGCAGGCTGCTGCACCTGTTTACTTGGCGTTGCATCATCGACCGGCGGTCGCGTCGGTCTGTTTAAGGTATTTTCATCGACGGGTGGCTGGATTTCTTTTCTTACCGCATTTTCTTCTAATGGTGCTTCTTTTATCGGCTGGACCTCTTTCATCTCGCTCATTTGAACGTTAGCGTTTTGCGACGCCTGTGGATTTTTTGGTAAAGGCCCCTTATAATTCTGAGGAGCGATTTCTTCCACAGACCAGCGGGGTTCATCACCGGATTTTTGACTGGTAATATAATAAACCCCGAAGACAAGCAGCATAATTACCGCTGCGATGACTCCCATTTTTACTAGTTTGGAGGATTTTTCCGGCAATGGCGTCGATCGGTTTTTTTGATTCGCTTCCTGTGCGGTGCGACCATTTCCTTTCTCAAGGTCAACTTCCAGCGGTAATTGTAGCTCGCGCTCACACTCCTGGATTACTTTCTTATCTATTGACTTTAAACCTGAAGCATAGCCGGTCAGCAATGCATGATCGCAAATGATATTGATCAAGCGGGGATAACCGCCCGAGAAGGAAAAAATTTCACGGATTGCATCTTTGGCAAAAATTTCTCTTGTAGAACCGGCTACTTTAAGCCGGTGTTTGATATACTCACGGGCTTCGACTTCGGATAAGGGCTTTATGTGATAGCTGACGGTTATTCGTTGTCGAACGGCTCGGTTTCTATCCTCCATCAGCATCTCACCGAATTCGGTCTGCCCGACAAAGAAAATGTTGATTAATTTCCTGTTTTGTAATTCGATGTTGGACAGCAGCCTTATTTGCTCGAGGAGATCATGGTTCAATCGCTGGGCTTCATCGATAATCAACAGCACCTTCTTTTTATTCGCGTAAGCTTTGTGCAGAAAATTTTTCAGATGAATGAGAAATGCCCCTTTGCTGTCGAATTCTTTGTTCATTTTAAATTCGACGGCCAAAAAGTTGAAGAAATCAAGACTGCTCAAGCCCGGATCCGGAATTTTGGCAACAATGGCGGCAACATCAATCATTTTTACGAGGCGATTAATCAGGGCGGTTTTTCCCGTACCGACATCACCGGTAAGCAGCAGGAACCCTTTGTTTTCCAGAATACCGTATTTCAAGGTGGCCAATGCTTCGGAATGCTTTTCGCCGAGCCAGAGGAACCGGGGATCCGTGGTTATCTGAAACGGCATTGCTTTTAAATTAAAGTATGTTTCGTACATACGCTGTTATCTCAATATACCGCGACCGTAATAGAAATAAATAGCCAGCCAGAGA
>Ga0307426_1002172_pt1 | contig 12447 bp, 10 predicted proteins | sample SalMarWE160340MG_FD_202165 | JGI IMG/M metagenome (GOLD analysis project Ga0307426, IMG submission 202165) | Salt marsh sediment microbial communities from the Plum Island Ecosystem LTER, Massachusetts, United States - WE1603-40 | ecosystem: Environmental > Aquatic > Marine > Intertidal zone >... | reverse complement strand
GTGCGACTTCCAAACCGAGCTGTTTGGCGTATCGAATCAATACGCCGATGTCCGTTCGCAACAGAGGGTCGCCGCCTGTGTAGACGATCCGCTGTGCCCCAAAGGAATGAATTTTCTTAACGATTGCGATGGCTATGTCGGTGTCGACTTCGTTTTCGAAATCCTGGGGACCCCAGCAGTACGGGCATTCTTGATTGCAGCGTGAAGTTACGTGGTAGTCGATCGTCGTAAAAGAAGTCATGAAACCCTGCCTCTGTGTGTCAAGGATGCATGAAACTTCAGACAGCCTCCTCGTGCACATCGGCTTGATGGCCTTATATGCAGTATAACGTAGTTCCACGTAAGCCGGTCACTTTGTCGACGATTGGGATTCCAAGATTTCCAATCTCAGATTCTGGATGCCCGAATGGGGAAAATGGAAATTCTCCTCAATGGGTAGGGAATTCCGACGGGCGTTCTTCCGGGACGGAGTAGAAATCGCGTGAACGCCGGGCGTACTCAACGCGGCGCTACATCAGTAACAAGATTGGCGATGAACTTTATAGAAGATCAAGCTGCATGGCCGGTCGATGACCATCGAGCGTGATGTATGGCGCAGCTCGCTCGGCCACGACGCCGATCCTTCGCAGGTCTCCCAATTCACGGAAACGCTGCTCCCGGCGCAGTTTGAGAATCGAAGCTGCGCTCTTGAGACCGATTCCCGGCACGCGTAAGAGAACCGCTCGATCCGCCCGATTGATCTCCACCGGCGTGTGGGTTAATGCGTTCTGTGCATAGGCAATTTTTGGATCGCGGTCGAGCGGTAGAAATCCGTCCTGTGTGAACGATATTTCTTCGAAGTCGAAACCATAATCGCGCATCAGGAAGGATGCTTGATACAGCCGATGCTGACGAAGCGGATCGGTAGGGGTGTGGTTTTCCAGCGGAGTTCCGGCTACGGGATTGAAGGCCTCGAAATAGGTGCGTTTCAAACCCACATTTTGGAATAATTTCTCGACCAGACTGAGGACTTCGAGATCGTTCTCTCCGGCAGCGCCGATGACGAACTGCGTGCTGCTCGATGGCCAGACTCGATTCCACCCCTCGATGGGGTCTCGATTCTGGCGGATTTCCTCCACCCAAATCAATGATCGGAGCAGTTCCTCGTGAAATCGTTTCATCGGGGCGATACGTGACAGGTGGTTCTGGCCGGGTGCCTCGAGATTAATCGAGACGCGATCCGCCAGCCGCATCGCCTGAAGCACTTGATCCCGTTCGACTCCCGGCATGATTTTTAGATGCAGGTAGCCTTGATATCCGAGTTTGTGGCGCAGGATCGAGGCGGCGTCGAGCAGTTTGGCCTGCGTGATGCTTCCACCGCAGATCACTCCGGCGGAAAGGAAAATACCTTCGACGGCTCGCATCTGATACAACCTGAAGAATGTCCGGGCCAGGTCTTCTGCTGAAAATGTGACGCGGCGAAAGTCACGACCGGCCTGGAAGGGACAATAACGGCAGTTCCGTTCGCATGCTGTACTGAGCATGGCCTTCAACAAGGGAATACGTTTGCCTCCGGAGAAGACGGCGTTCGTGATGGGAATGTCCTTGCCGTCGATGTTGACCACGCGATCGTCCCATTTTTCTCCGTATTTTTTCCGTAGTTCGGCCGGCGTAAAAGCGCAGCTTTTCCTCTGTTTTTGAATCGAGGCATTGCCTTCGGCTTCGAAGGCCATCGCTTGAGCGGAAAGAGACAATTTGTCCAGCGTGTCCATACACTTATCATGATAGCACAAACGTTCTATGTATACAACCCGGCAAACGTTCGCCCTCCACCGAACGGGACACAAAGACACGCGCGCATGCTGGGCCAAGCACAGGGGTCCCACCCCTGTGCTTGACCGACCCCAGGTGAGGTACTAGAATCTTGACTCGAGCGGAGGCGGAATTCCATTATGGCGTTTAAAATGGTCCATGTTTCCTGCGCGCGCGGGATATGCTATACTGCGCGTAGGTGAACGAAGAGCGCAGTACTTCCGAACGTGCCGCAAATTGGCTTCGACATTTCGGCTTGGGATTTGCAGCTGCCGGATTTCTCGAGGCATTCCGCTCCTTGACGTATATCGGCGCCCAAGTGTTGTTCTTGTTCGAGCCAGTGATTGGTTGGCGCAGCGATTCGATCCGGGATTTTGCGCATCTTCTGGAGGATCCCGATCAGGTCGAGGATCTGATCCATCGACTGCTGGAGGAGGAATAGCCCGTTGAACGTGGTGGGGATATTGGTTTTGATGCTCTTCATCGGGGGCATGATCGTCTACGCCACCATTGGCAGGCGTTGGCCCGCCGTCTTTCGTCCCTTGCCTGCATACGATGATTTGGGAGCGGCGATCGAAGAAGCGGTCGAAGCCGGCGAACGCGTTCACGTGTCACTGGGCACCGGTTCGGTGATCGGCACGGACGTTGCACCCGCATTAATTGGATTGACGATTGCGTCGAAAATTGCTGAAATTACCTCCGTCAGCGACCGGCCGGTTGTCGTCACCGCGGGGGATGCTGCAATGGCGCTCCTGGCGCAGGATACCCTCCGAACGACCTACAATCGCATCAACGCCAGCGAGGCATACAGCCCCAATTCTGGAAGGATGCTCGGTCCGACCCCATTCTCATACATCGCAAATCTTCCCGTCCTGATCGACACGGAGAAGGTATCCGTTCACGTTTTGGCTGGCTCATTCGGTTATGAAGGAGCGCTGGCCGTGGATTTCGGGACCCGGCTGGGGGCGTTCTGCCTGGCCGGCACCGATGACGTGCAGTCTCAAGCGTTGATCTACGCTACGGCGGAAGATCCGCTTGTCGGGGAGGAACTCTTCGCTGCAGGGGCTTATTTCAATCAGCACCCGGTACACCGAGCGGGGTTACGTGTACAAGACCTGATGCGCATGATCATTATCGGCGCCATATTGGCGGGCACGATCTTGCGCGGCTTGGGGGCGTTCTAGTGAAATTGGGTGCGCACCTCGTCTGGGCCGTTGTGGCGGGCGCTGCGGGACTGTTTGTTCTGTTGGGCTACTTTATCGACTATGAAATCATCGTCGCCATGCGTTTGGTACTCATGCGTTGGGCGGTTCTCATCGCTGCCTGGGCGTTAATGCTCGGAATCGTCAACATCCTTTATGTCCATTTTATTAAAGTTCAGGATATGGAGCCGGGCTGGCCTTACAGCATTGTGTTGATGTTGGCGTTGATCGCAACCGTTATATTTGGCTTTCTGTTCCGCCCCGATAGTGAAATCATGGTCATGGTGTTCAATTACATCCATTTGCCCATCGAGACCAGCTTGATGGCCTTATTACCGATAACTCTGGCTGTGGCGGGTTTCCGGCTTGTAATCCAGAAACGCGATTGGGCCAGCATGGCTTTTGCCGGTGCGGCTTTTTTCGTTCTTTTGGGTACAGTGCAATGGCCTTTTTTCTCGGACGATATGTTCGAAAATCTTTCCGGATTGCGGGAATGGCTGGTCCAAGTTTTGGCCTCGGGAGGAGCGCGGGGTATTCTGTTGGGTGTCGCCCTGGGGGCAATCGTTACCGGTTTGCGGGTCTTGTTGGCCGTCGATCGACCGTACGGGGATTGAACGCATGGCGGAAATTCGCTGTCCCATGTGCAGCCAGCCGAACCCTGAAGATGCGGAAGTGTGCGTTTCCTGTCATGCGCGCTTGAAACCCCTGATCGCGAACAACGGTCCGTCCAGCGCGGCGGACGACAGACTCGAAACGCCAGCGCCACAAGCGGACAGCGGAGCGGCACAGGGTTCGGATTGGTTATCGCGCATGCGCAGTGGTGCAGCAGAGCCGGAGGCTCGGGATGAGGAGCAGTCGGAGAATATCACTCCCGATGCAACCCCGGATTGGCTTGGGAGATTGCGCGACACGCAGGCTCGACAAGCAGATCAGCAAGCTGAGCAGGAAACCGAGCCAGACTGGGCGGCTCAGCGCGCATCACCTGAGGATTCTCAACCTGCCCCTGACGCGCAAGAGGGTGAGGTTCCGGATTGGTTGGCGCGTATTCGCCAGCGCGAATCTGAAGAGATTGTAGCTCAGCCTGAAGCGCCAGAAATTGACGATGTGGATTGGCGATCCCGCCTTGGACAGGGCGACAGCGCCGGCGTGGAGGATGTGGAAATTTCTGCGCGCCTCATGGGGCAGATGGAGGAAGCAGAGGCGGACTTGGGGTCGGAGTCCGATCAAGCCGCACTGGAATTCAGCCAATCGGCAGGGGATGAACCCGCCTCGGCGGGAATCGATGATCGGCAAGAACTACCTTTCATGGCCGAAGAACCTTCCTCCCCGGCAAGTGGGGAATACGATTATCCGGAAGAACCAGGCGCTCTCGATGCTGATGTTTCAGAAGTTGAATTACCGTGGCTGGCTTCCGCGGAATCTCAACCGGAGCCGTCCCCGGATGAGGGAGATTCAAGCGGGCTTGCCGCTGGTGAAGCGGCTGCGTTTTCCGAGGATCTCGAATTCGAATGGCCCGAAGTCGAGGGGCTGGACAAACCTTCCGGGATGCCGTGGGAAGGTGGAGCAGTGGCGCATGAAGTGCCAGAAGAACCGGCTTTCGATTGGCTGGAGTCCAGCGAGCCGCAGCAGTCTGCTCCGCCGATGGACGAAGGCGCACTTCCCAGGGAGGAACCTGAAGTTGCTCCGGCGAAGTCGGCGGAAGAACGCATTTTTGGTGTAGAACTCGGTTTGGATGCGGACGTTCCGGAAGTTGCAGAACATGTGCCGCCGGAAGCCGTCGAGCCTCCATCAACATCCGCGCTAATTCTCGGAGAAGAACAGCCCCCTACGGATACGGGCGGAGTCGATCTAAGCTTAGACGATATCGATCTGCCGGATTGGTTGGCAGACATGCAAGGACCTGCTGGAGCGCCAGGTCGAGGGGAGATCGTAGATGATGCGGCGTTAGCGCCTGCCACACTGCCCTCCTGGTTGGAAGCCATGCGTCCCGTTGACAGTTTCCGTTCGGTCATGGATGGGGAATCTGCCGACAGTCAAGCCGTAGAATCGGCCGGTCCATTGGCCGGGTTGCGGGGTGTGCTCATGGCGGAGCCGGTTGTGGCCATGCCGCATCCTGCGACGATCGGGTCTGCGGGTCTCGAGGTCACTGAGCGCCAGTTTGCGCAGGCTGAAATCCTACAACATATTCTCGTCGAGGAAGAGCGTGAGTTCCCACCGGCTCAACCTGCACGAACGAGCCTGCCGCTGTTGCGTTGGATCATCAGCATTGTCCTGGTGCTGAGCGTGGCAATGCCGACGTTTTTACCTTCGATCTTTTTCGGTGTGTTCCCCAAGAAGTTGTTTCCCGATTTCTCGAAGTTTATTGCGGTGGTTGAGAGTCTTCCCACGGATGCACCGGCGCTCGTCGTGTTCGATTATCCACCCGGATACAACGGCGAACTGAGCACGATTGCAGGGCCATTCCTGGAGCATCTTGTCCGGCGAGGGGTTCCCATCGCAACGTTATCCACGACGCCCACCGGACCCTTGTTGGCCGAAGCGATTCTCAGTAAATATGGAGAGAACTGGACCAATTACATCCACCTGGGATATTTATCGGGCGGTCCGACTGCGGTTCAGGTTTTTGCGGCCGCACCACGCAGTGCTGTTCCGAGGGGCTTCAAGATCCCGACCACATTACAAGATGCGCAAATTAAGGATGGGCTGCAGGGTGAGCGTATAAATTCTGCCTGGCAATCGAAGCTTCTCGGAGACGTCGAGAGACTCTCTGATTTCAGCATGGTTGCGGTCATCACCGCCGGACCTGAAAGCGCGCGCACCTGGGCCGAGCAGGCACCAAACTGGATGGATGGCAAACCGCTGATCATGGTCTTAAGTGCAGGCGCAGAGCCGTTGGTGCGGCCGTACCACGAATCTACGAATCCACAGGTCCAAGGTATTATTGCCGGAATGCCGACGGCAGTTGGCTATGAGTTATATATAAACGGACAGACCCACGCAGCAGAGAATAGATGGGATGCATTTGGGTTCGGCATGTTTTCCGTCCTGCTAATTCTGCTGGTGGGTGGATTGTACGGCCTCGGAAGAGGATTGTGGCGTCTCGGCATGAGAACGACTCGAGGTGGCGTGGATGACTGAACTCAGCGGCCTCGATCTCGTCGGCACACTCATCGCCGCGCTGCTGACCGTAATGGTACTGACCTACATCATCGGCGACAATTTCCTTTTTCGTCTGGCGACGTACATCTTTATCGGGGTTGCTGCTGGGTATGCGGGCTCTGTTGCTGCGCACAGTGTCTTGGGTCCTGGTCTTTTTTCGCCGCTGCTCGATAGTAGTCTTCAGGAGATCTTCGAATCGACAAACATCATTAACTTGCTGATCCCGTGTTTGATGATTTTGCTTCTAACCTTGAAGATTTTTCCGGGCGGCGCCCGCTACGGCGGTTTACCGATGGCAATCCTCGTGGGTGTAGGCGCCGCTGTTGTTGTTGGCGGCGGTATTACAGGCACGTTGATCCCACAATCCCTGAGCGCCACAGAGACAGTCGATTCTCTTCTCCAATCGTCGAATGCGGAAGAGCCGATCTTCGAAAGGCTTATATATGCGGTCGTAATGCCCCTGGGTACGATCAGCACGTTGATATATTTCCGTTTCAGCGCCAAACGGGAGCTTTCCGGTGAAGCTCGCCGGCCTTTCATAACGAGTGTATTGGCTGCCGTCGGCAAGTTTTTTATCGCTGCGACTTTTGGGGTGATGTACGCCGGCGCCCTGGCATCGTCGATCGTCATACTTGCTGAGCGTTTCAAATTCCTGAAGGATGTCTTGACGATATTGGCGGATAAGTTGGTGGGCGGATGAGCACGAACATCGACATTGAAACCCTCCTGGCGATCGACGTGGGCAGTGTGCACACGCGTGCGATCCTGTTCGACGTCGTCGACGGACAGTATCGCCTCGTTGCAACCGGACGAGTTCCTTCGACTTCGGGCGCCCCGTTGTTCGACATCAGCGAAGGTGTGCGCAATGTGTTGGATGAATTGAAGCGCATCTCTGGGCGATCCTTCATCGATGATTCCGAAAATTTGATCATGCCGGTCGCCAGCGCCAGCGTTGGGGTCGACCGCTTTATGGCTACGGCCACCGCCGGGCCGAAAGTGCGCACCATCCTGGTCGGTCTCATGCCCGGGGTTTCCGTGGAGAGCGTGCGCCACCTGGCGGCGATGAGTTATCTGGATGTGGTCGGCGAGATCGACCTCATGGACCGCCGCAGGGATGAAGAGCAAATCGATGCCATTCTATCCGCGCGACCGGATTTGATCCTCATTGCTGGAGGTACGGACGGCGGAGCGATGGATTCGGTCCTGCGAATGGTCGAAACCGTGAGCCTGGCGTCACGATTGCTACCCATCAACCAACAGCCCAGAATCATCTACGCGGGCAACCAGCAGATCGTCGGCGCCGTAGAGGATTATTTCGGAGATTGGGCGACTCTCATCCCGTCGTTGAACGTGCGGCCGAGCATCGAAATGGAAGACATCGCTCCGGCTCGTAAACGCGTTACGGACGGCATCGCCGAGTTGCGTGCGGGAAGAATTGCGGGATTTGACGAACTTATCGATTGGTCGGACGGTCACTTCATGCTGACGGCGGATGCTTTTGGCCGAGTGATCCGTTATTTGAGTCAGGTATACAGTCCGGAAAAAGGTGTCCTGGGCATCGACCTGGGCGCCAGTCAAGTGACCGTTGCCGCTGCTTTCGACGGCAATCTCGATGTCTCCATCCTGGCTGATTTGGGTATAGGTACGTCGTTGAACGGCATTCTTGAACGCGGCAGGATAAGCGATATCAAGCGCTGGTTGCCGATCGAACTTCCCGATTCCTACGTGCGTGATTACATTCACAACAAGACGCTATTTCCGCGCACGGTACCGACAATTCTCGAAGAGCTGCATCTTGAGCATGCCCTGGCCCGGGAAATCGTGCGTTTGGCGGTTAAAAGGGCACGTTCGGGTTGGGCGGGGAACAGCGCTGCGCGTTCTTCTGTTTTAATGCCGCCGTTGGAACCCATCATCGCCAGCGGCGGCGTGCTGACAGGTGTACCCCGGCCGGAATTCGCCGCCTTGATGCTTCTGGATGCAATTCAACCGACCGGTGTCACGACTTTGGTTCTCGATCCCAACAGCCTGACCCCGGCACTCGGCGTTGCGGCTGGACAGATGCCGGTCGTGACCGTTCAAGTCCTCGAGACCGGGAGCTACATCAGTTTGGGTACGGTCATCGCACCCATCGGACGATCGCGTAAGGGTCGCCGTATTTTAAGTTTACGACTCGAGCGAACGGATGGCGGCGAAGAAGTCACCGGGGAGGTGAGAAAGGGGCAATTGGTGCGCATACCGCTTTCCCAGGGAGAACAAGGCAGGCTTACCATCCGGCCTGAGCGAGGCATCGATGTAGGTTTCGGCGGACCCGGGAAGGCGGGGACGATCCGTGTTTCCGGAGGAGCTGTAGGTCTCGTCATCGATGGACGGGGCCGTCCTTTGCAGCTTTCGAAGGATCCGGCCCACCGGCGGGAACTCAACCAGAAATGGCTGTGGGACATTGGAGCGATGGAATAGTGGTCTGGCATCAACCTTGCAACGTAGGGCACGGTGAGATATGAAAAAATCGTATCACATACCCGTGACTCATGTCGTTCCCATGACGACGATCCGGCGAGAACGCTTGATGCCAGTTCCCGGAACGGTGCTTGTGGGCGTGAATGAAACCGTCAAGGGAGACCAGGTGTTGGCAGAATCCGCACCCACACCGCATCATTATTTTTTGAACGTCGCTCGCGGCTTGGGTGTGCCCGTGCGCCGCGCGGGGCAATACCTGGTGCGTAAAGCCGGAGAACGGGTTGAAAAGGGAGAGATAATCGCCGGCCCGGTGGGTTTTGCGCGGCGAACGGTACGCGCTCCACACGATGGGCGCATCGTGGCGATCACGCGGGGACGGGTTCTTTTCGAAGTGCGGGCAGAACCGATGGAACTGCAGGCGGGTTTCCCCGGCCGGGTAATTGCAACGGATGGCGTTCAAACCATTACTCTCGAAACTTCCGGCGCCCTGGTTCAAGGCATATGGGGGAATGGTTTGCAGGATGCCGGCATCATGCGGCTCGCAGGGGATGATCCGTCGAGCAGACTGCGGGCGGGGCAACTCGATATCAAATTGCGCGGCGCGGTCGTGGTGGCGGGAATTTGCGACCACCCTGCGCCATTGAAACAGGCGACAGACATCTCCGTGCGTGGGGTCATATTGGGAAGCATACTCTCGGATATTATTCCCGTCGCGAAGGAATTGCCTTATCCGTTGATTATTACCGAGGGTTTTGGGGAGCTGCCGATGAACAGCGCTGCTTTTCAAATCCTGGGGAGCAACGTGGGACGGGAAGTGTCGATCGATGCGACCCCGATGGAACCCTACAAGATGAATCGTCCGGAGGTCATCATTCCGCTGCCTTCGAACGTGCCCATCGAATTGCCGAACGAGGTGATCCCGATCAAGCGCGGAATTCGCGTGCGCATTCTACGTGCACCCCATCGAGGCAAAGTTGGCAAGGTGCGTGAGATGCTGCCCAGGGCAAGCATCTATCCGAGCGGTGTACGTGCTGTGAGCGCAAAAATTGAACTGGAACAGGGTGGCGTGATCTCCGTTCCTGTGGATAATTTGGATGTGATTCAATGAGACCCATCGCCGGTTGTGGGCGGATTGCCCAGCGGGAGGCCGCTTGCCGGTTTGGAGAGTAAGGAGTATGGATTATGGCAGATGATTTTGAGGTGGGTGGCTTACTGCCCGGAGAGTCTTCGAATAATCGAACCTTCGTAATGGCTGCCGTCGGATTGGGCGCCTTGCTGATCCTGAGTATGGCTTGCCTGGCGGCCTATGCATTGTGGTATGCGCCGAGGCAGAAAGTGGCTCAACAAACAGAAGCGGCGGAAATCGTTCTGCAGAACACGGAGGTCGCCGGAACGCAAACTGCAGAAGCGTCGGGCGCTACGGCGCAAGTGGCCCCTCCTACGCAAGCGGAAACTGCCACGCCATCTCCGACGATCACACCGACTCAAGTGGTTGTACTTCCCACCAACACGCCTACGGAATTCTTGACCTTGGGCACGGTCGAACCGGGCACGGCGACCGCAGCCGCACAAGCTACGCTCGATGCGGAAATGGGGGGAGGCGGGGGAGGAACACCGACGGCAACGGCCTTGCCGGTGACCGGATTTGCGGACGAAGTGGGCATGCCCGCGCTGCTCTTGCTTGCAGGTGCCTTGCTGGCAGTTGTTTTCGTCGCCAGGGGCATCCGAACACGTGCCGAGGCACAAGACTGAGCCGTATAGAATTCGCAGCGATTATGGTTGACAATCGAGCAGGGTCAATATACGATTGACCCTGCTTATATTTTTACCGATGAAAAGCACATCCGATGGATATCCAACTGTCTGATCTGGCACTTCGATTACTGGGCGACCTGGCTACCGGGAATTGTGTTGCGATTACCGGATTAAGCAATTCCGGAAAATCGACCCTGATGCGATCCCTGGCAACACAAGAAGCCAAGGATGCTTTTTATAAAGCCGGTGGTCGCCATGGCTTTTTAATCTACATCGATTGTAACCACGCAGTCTCGATTTCGGCTCAGGCGTTTTATGAGGTCGTACTACGAACGGTATTGGAGAAGCTGACGGATCAAATTTCCGAGGACCTGGCAAAGGGGTTGAGGAATTACTACGAGTCCGTAACGGAAGCCGAATCGGCCTTTGCCGCGTCCCTCTCTTTCAATCTTGCCTTGAGCGATCTGTGTGAACAATTGGAGGGCAACCTTTGCCTGCTCCTCGATGAATTCGACGAAATTTATTCGTCGCTCGACGAACGTGCTCTACTTAACTTGCGCGCGCTGAGGGATCGATTCAGTGATCGCCTGGCGTATGCGACCGCAACGCTGCGCGGACTTCCTGCTTTACGCGGCCGTCCCATCGAAGGGGAATTCGCGGAGTTATTCTCCCGCTTTTGTTACCCAATGCCGCTGCTCGATGACACACAAGCCGAACGCATCCTCGAGCAACTCCAGCTCGGGTCAATATCCGAGGAACAACGTTTGTTTTGTGTATCGATGGCAGGTGGACACCCAGGTTTGCTGATCGCCGTTGCTCAGGTGGTGTCGGCTTCAGCGGATGATAAAAAAAGTATTCAAGTCGAACGGGTGAGCCGTGAACCGCAGCCACGGGCAGAATGCCTGAAGCTGTGGGATCAGCTTACCGAGGATGAACAAGCTCATCTGAGTTCATTGGCGATGGATCCCCAATCCGGACTTCCGCAGCAGCATCTTCGCCATCTGGAACAACTCTCGCTCCTCCGCGGCAAAAAAATCTTTTCCCCGATCTTCGAAGATTTCTTGCTGCGGAAATCGAGAGGACCTGAAATCGATGCGCAAGGTGTTTACCTCGATTCGGACTCGGGCGACGTGTGGGTCGACGGCGTGCGCATCCCCGTGTTGACCGATCTCGAATTCCGTTTGCTTGCATTGCTGTATGAACGGCTGGATAAACTGACCGACAAATATCGCATCGTTACAGCCGTGTGGGGGGAAGAGTACCTTGGAGATGTGGACGACGCGCGAGTGGAGAAATTGGTGAGTCGCTTGCGCAGCAAGATCGAGACCGATCCTGCCGATCCGAGCTATTTGATTACGCAGCGCGGCCGTGGGTACAAACTTCTGTCCGTGCCACGCACTCACTGATCAGTGACCGTCTGTTTTGTCGTCCATGCTCGAAATATCTTTCCTCGCGCTCGAAATCTGATGCAGAGTTGCCGGGTTCTGGGGAAGGGGAAACATCGATCCATTATTGAGTGATCAGCATGCTGCACCTTGCATCAACGTTGAGATTCAAGCCAGGCCAGAGGCTGCGGTAGAACGTCTTCTTCCCCTTCGACGGCCAACTTGCGTTCACACTGCGATTGGGGCAAACTAGACGGACAATCTATTGGTTTTAACACGCAGCATGATTAGCAGGAACGAAATGGATCCAACTTGCATCCACGCCCATCATAGTCATCATCAAAAGTCGATGTTCACACCGCAAACGTGGATTGATTGAGGTTTAGACTGAAATGGCCGAACCGACGATAATGGTCGTGGAAGATAACGTTTCGCTTCTCGAAGGCCTCAAGGACCTTCTGGAAAGCACCGGCTATCGAGTCGAAATCGCCGAAAACGGCGGCGAAGCACTCGAGTTGCTCGAAGATATGAAGCCTGACTTGATCATTTCCGACATCATGATGCCCCGGCTCGATGGCTATGAATTCCAGGCCAGAGTACGTGAAAAGCCGGAGCTGCTAGGCGTTCCGTTTATTTTCCTGACCGCAAAAGGGGGAAGAGATGACATCCGCTTGGGTAAAGACCTCGGAGCGGACGAT
>Ga0307426_1002169_pt1 | contig 12453 bp, 11 predicted proteins | sample SalMarWE160340MG_FD_202165 | JGI IMG/M metagenome (GOLD analysis project Ga0307426, IMG submission 202165) | Salt marsh sediment microbial communities from the Plum Island Ecosystem LTER, Massachusetts, United States - WE1603-40 | ecosystem: Environmental > Aquatic > Marine > Intertidal zone >... | reverse complement strand
GCAGACGGTTCATCCAATAAGAGGAGATCAGGTTCGGTCATGAGTGCCATGCTCATGGCGAGCATCTGTCTCTCACCGCCGCTGAGGGACTTTGCCCGTTGCTTTCTTCTGCTACCGAGAATGGGGAAGGTTTCAAAAGCATTCTCTATACCTTTTCTGAGTACTTCACTATCTTTCGAATACCCCCCCATTTCCAGGTTTTCCAGAATTGTGAGAGAAGGAAACGTATTTTCCAGCTGGGGGACATAGGCTATGCCTTTTTCTACTTTCTTGTTCGGGGCCAATCTGGTTACATCTTCGCCTGAAAACAAGATACTTCCGGCACGAGGCATGAGATATCCCATTATCGTTCTAAACAATGTTGATTTTCCGGCCCCATTGGGTCCGATGATTGTCACTATCTCATCTTTTCCAACGGTTATGGACACACCATGCAGGATATCTGTTTTCCCGTAACCTGATACGACGTCATTTGCTTCTAATAAAGCCATACAACTCGAACCTCCCGGAACCACAACCGATTCAAGCGCCACCCAGATAGGCTTCCAGCACTTTTTCGTTCTTCTGAATCTCGGCCGGTGTACCCTCTGCCATCTTTTTCCCAAAATTGAGTACGTAAACCTTATCACAAATACTGCTAATAACCTTCATACTATGCTCGATAATAAAGACCGATTTATGTTCCCTTTGCTGCAATTCTTTTATGGCCTTCATCAACTGCATCGTTAACGTAGGATTGACTCCAGCGGTAGGTTCATCAAGGAGAATCATATCCGGTTGCAGCATAAAGACCCGACCCAGTGAAAGAAGTTTTTTCTGTCCTCCCGACAGATCGCCCGCATACTCGTTTTTCAAGTCCACCAGTTGGAGTACTTCGAGCAGTTCCATTGCCCTGTCGAGATTTTCCCTTTCCACCCGAGCGGTTCGCCTGCGTGTAAATAGTGCACTGAAAGGATTCTCACCACGTTGTTCCTTGGCCGCAAGCATCATATTCTCCAATACGGTCAACTTCTCGGGGGCTTTGGCAATCTGGAAAGTGCGGCACAGCCCTTTTCTGGCAATCCCATCCGGCGTCAATCCGTCCACTCTTTCTCCCTTGAACAAAATTTCACCACCGTCTTTCTCGTAAAATCCTGATACAACATTGAATAAGGTGGTTTTCCCTGAACCGTTCGGGCCTATCAACCCAAAGATTGAATCGCCTTCTACCTCAAGGGACACTCTATCCAACGCCCGAAGGCTGCCAAAATTTTTTTGCAGGTCCTTGATTTTCAGCATAAGAGCGGTTACTCCCCATCTCTCCTTTTGAGATAGTAAACTTTCTTTTTTTCCTTTATCAGTCCTTCCGGCCGATACGAAATAAATAAGATGATTAAAAGGCCAATAATAAGCATTCGTAAGGATGCCATAACATCGGGGCTCAAGGACACATATTCACCTATGAATCTCGTAGAAACGTTGAAAAGCTGTATAATTACAGCTCCAAGAATAGCGCCCGCATGGTTTCCCCTGCCTCCCACGATTATCATTGCCCACATGAGAAACGTCTCAATAGGTCTAAAGTTTTCGGGTGAAATAAAGGTGATATAATGAGCAAATAGTGCTCCTGCGAGCCCCCCCACCATTCCAGCGACAACCATGGCCTGCAGTTTTATCTGACGGGTATTTTTCCCCAGGCTCAGGCACAACTCCTCATCATCTCGAATTGCCTTCACATCCCTGCCGAATGGGGAATCGCTGAGTAAAGAAAGGGCAAAATAGATCAGCAAAACACATATAAGGACCAAGACAAGATAGAAAAGGGGATAACTGTCCCTGGAAAAGAGAAACTGGAACGGCTGAGGAATGGTCATAACCCCAAAAGGTCCCCCGGTCAGCCACCCTTCATTGAGGGCGATCAACCTGATTACCTCTGCAGTCGCTAGTGTTGCGATTGCCCAATAATCTGACTTCAGAGATCTTGTGGGGATACTCATTAGGTACCCGAACAGACCGCTGATGACCATCCCTCCCGCAAAGCAAAAAGGGAGGGGGATTCCAACTTTGGTTGCCAGGAGCGATGATGTGTAAGCCCCTATACAGAAAAAAGCAACTTGGCCAAAATTTATCAGGCCTGCAAAACCAACCTGAAAGTTAAGGCTCATGGCAAGCAAGCCATAAATACCGACCATTGTTAGGAGATAAATGAAAAAATTAATTATTGGCATCTTATTTCTTCCTCAAGATTCCGGTTGGTTTCCAGAGCAAAATAATTATCAGCATGACAAAGCTGATTGCAGGTTTGTAACCGGTACTTATTTGAATGGAATGGACATTGAAAAAACCACCCAAATTGATTAACCGGCTCAAGTCCAGGGCCAGGACGATATTTTCTGCAAATGCGAGAATCAATGCGCCCACCATCGCACCGTATGGATTTCCAATACCTCCCAATATTGTTGCACAAAAGACCGGAATGAGGATGTCAAAACCAAGTCTTGGATAGAGCACATGCTCCATTGCGATCATGGTTCCCCCAATAACACCGTAGGCACATGCCAAAAACCACATCCATGTGATCATCTTCTCAGAGTCGATGGCGCAGGCACTGGCCAGCACCCTGTTGTCAGAAATTGCCCGTAAGGATTTCCCGAATTTTGTTTTGTGCAGGAGAATGTGAAAGGCTACCATAGAAAGAAATCCCACGAGAACTATTTTGATCTGGAGCGGGGTAATCCGCGCCCCTAATATTTCAAAAGGCTTCCTTATTGCTATTGCATATGTCTTTATCTCGCTCGTCCATATCAATCGCAACATATTCCTCAATGCAATCTCAATGCCCATGGAAATTATCATTAAAGATACCGGGTTAGCCCCAATAACCCTTAATCGCTTGAAAAGAATTCTATCTATTGCTATGCCAAAGAGGCCGGTAAATAATGCTGCCAAAACGATTGCTATTAAGAGGTTTATTCCAAATACCTGATTAAAAGTATACGCTAGAAAGGCACCCAAAACAGCATAGTCAGCGTGAGCGAAATTGGAAAATTTCAGGATATCGAACACCATTGTCAGCCCAATCGCCAGCAAACTCAATTCCGAGCCTCTGATCAGACTGTTCACTATAATTTGAGAAAATTCCATTATCCTCAACCTGATTTGTCAGTTATTTCAAGAGAAATTCTGAAAGGAAATCGTATAGACAAAATAAATTTCCCACCGACCTTCCAAAAGGCCGGTGGGACTTGCATTTCACTTGATGGATAGGGCCTTCTCAAAGAAGCTATATCCACCACCTCTAATGCATCAATTTACTTCTTGTAAGGTACTATCTTTCCATTCCGTATGATGACGTTGGAATACTTCCCGAAACCCTGCATGCCATCTTTATCGAAACGTTTGTCACCGCCGGTGGATTGTCCTCTGTACCAGTCATCAATCTTTCGCATGTTATCTCTGATAGCGGTGGGATCTGTTGATTGAGCAAAATTGGCGGCCATCGCAATCATAATGAGTGCATCATAATTCATCGCAGCGTAGGCTGTTATGGGTTCACGCCCCATTTTCTTCTTGAATTTTTCCATATACAGGCTGCCTGGTTGAAGTGGATTAAGGCCTTTTATTCCTTCAACAACCTGAGGAATGTCCTTTATTGCCGACGCAAAGCTTGATGTCATTTCAGGCACATACCAGGGGACCTGATTCACATTGAGCATTCCCATCTCATATGCCTGCTTCGCAATAACCAAGCCCTCTTTGGCGTAAAAGGTTGCGATAATCCCATCAGGTTTTTTTGAAAAGAGCCTCTGAAGTTCCGCCTTGTAATCTACCTTGTTCAATTCATAAACAACACTGGTGACGACCTGTGCCCCTTGTTTTTTCAGGTTCTTCAAGGTTTCATCCATCAAAGCCTTTCCAAAAGCGTTGTTCATAAACATGGTTGCGAATCTCTTTTTTCCCGAATCTGCAACCGCGAAATCAGCAATCACCTTACCCTTGTAGTTATCCAGAACGTTTGTGAGAAAAATATACGAACCTACGTTGCGAAAAAGTGGCGATGTCGGAGGCTGGAAAACAGCCAGGATTTTGTTTTGCTGGCAGTATTTTGCAATGGGCAGGGCCACACCGCTGGAAAAACCACCAGAAATAATCTTAACCCCATCTACATCTATTAACTTTCGTGCGGCATCCATGCCGGGGGACGGACGAGTCTCAGTATCCCCAATAATCAATTTTACCGGCCTTCCAAGGATACCACCGGCCGCGTTAATTTCCTCCTGTGCCAATTTAAATCCGGTCAACAGATCTTCGGACATAACCGCCTGTGTTCCTGTGATGGGACACAAGATACCAATTTTGACCGGTTCTACGGCATCTGCCATACTAGACCCAATGACAAAACACAGCGACACTGCAATTGCTATCATGAATGCAAATTTTTTCATCTTTGTTCCTCCTCTACGTTGATTAAGAACATTAGTTTCCGGATATCTCAAACCATGATCAATTGCCTCATTCGACTACCGCACTGTTCACCTCCTTTCGTAAGCGTACTTTTTCGGTTTAAATAAACCCAAAAGCCATGCCGAACCCTTCTGTTACCTACCCTCCCCCGAGAGCAGGCGGTATGAAAAAAACGCTATCACCCTGAGATAGAACAGATTCCAAGTCAACCTGTTTTCCATTAACGAAAATGAGTCTGACATATTTCATCGGCAGCCCTATCTTCCTGGCCAAGGTTTCTACAGTATCGCCATCTTCAACAGTCGCTTTCCCTTGATGGAGGTTTTTCTCGTATAGCAAAAAGCTTGAGATAAGTTTTACAGAAACTTCCATTGGGATAAACTATCTTCTCTATTATGACCGAAAGAGTCTAAAACAACAAGAACTTTCCGGAGATGAAACATCCAATCAGAGACCCAAAATACACTATTCACACTCTGCTGCGGAATTGATCTCTCCAAAATATTTAAAGGCCGAGTCGATCCAGAGTGTCCCGAGTTGGCTCGCCATTATCGTTCCAACCCCGGAGAGCATAATAATCCTTCATTAGTTTCCTGAAAGGCGGCACCTTCCCCGCTCTGAATCCCTCTTTGGCCGGCTGAAACATTTTGCCCGGCAGTACGTCCGATTTTGCATTATACCCATCACGGATATTGATAAGGCGTTGAACAGTAAAGATGCTTTCCCCGGCATCCATCAGCTCACGAATGGAATAGTCCCATCCAGTAACAGCATTGAAAAACTCTTTGATTTCTGTAAATGACATGCCACCGCCGTCAGTCATAAATGCGCAGATCACCAGAGAATTTAAGAGGGCGAAGTAATCCTGGCATCTGGCTGCTACCATGCTTTGATTTTCCCTTTCAAAAAATTTAACCGTGCCTTCCCTGATGCCAATTTCAGGTATAAAGAAACCTCCCATTTCCACATCTTCGCATCCACCTCTGAAATGACAGGCCCCGCGGGTACCAGTAGCATAGGTGGGTGCAAGGGAGATACATGAACGCGCATCATGAGACGGGAAATCCAGACCCTTGCAATGTACCACCGCCTTTACAGCTTCACTACTGATGCTTTCAGCGGCTCTCAATGTCCCTGCTGAAAATACGGCCCCAAAGTCTTTCTTATTGCCGATCTGGTCCAACAAAGCAAACAGGACATGTGGTTCTCCCCACTTGAGTTCCAAACCGCCAGTATCTTTGGACGTCAACCAGCCCTTTTCAAAACACTCTATGGCAAACCCGACCATGGACCCCGCTGATATGGTGTCCAGGCCCAGACGATTCGCCATATCATTCCCTTTTGCAACCACCTTTGGATCGTCAATAAGCAGATTGGTACCCATCATTCCATACGTTTCGTATTCAGGTCCCACCCCTTTCAAAACATATTCCGGAGGCTCTTGTACCGAAATCTTTCGATGGCACCCAATAGGACAAAATTTGCAGGGGTATGGCACAGCGCTTAAGACCTTGGTTGAGTTGGGAGCACCCAGCCTTTTGGCTCCTTCCGGCCAGACATCCCCGTTCCAGTATTTTATGGGCATATCTCCGAGACTTTCAGCGGTTTCACACAAGGCAGGAGTCCCATGCTCCTTAAACCCGTTTTCTTTAACCTCTTTCAATATCTTTTGCTGATACTGCTTGATCAATTCCGGTGTCTTATCACGATCATATGGCTCGAGTTTTCTTGTCCCCTTGACTGCAATTGCCTTGAGCCCCTTGGATCCCAGGACAGCCCCCAACCCGCACCGCCCGGCAAAGCTGTGCTTATCAACAACAACGCATGCTATCGCGACCTGCTTCTCTCCTGCTGGTCCAATGGAAGCAATACTTAATTTTTCGTCACCGGTCTCATTACGTATGGCGTCAATCGCTTCATAGCTGTCCCTTCCCCACAAATGCGAAGCATCTTTGATCTCAACACTATCATCAACTATCTGGAGATATACCGGTTTTTCAGCAACCCCTTGCACTACAAGCATGTCATAGCCGGCATCTTTCAATGCAGGCCCCCAATCAGCTCCAGCAGCTGTATCCGCAAACGTGCCCGTCACAGGAGAAATCCCTGCAATGCTGAATTTTGCGCCACCTGGTATCGCCGGTCCCTGAAAAGGCCCTGCGGCAAAGACGACTATGTTATCAGGGCCATAAGGATCAATTTTTCCCGGAACCTCATCTAACAGTATTTTTGAGGCAAGGCCCGCACCCCCAATAAACTGCTTCAGGTCTTTTTCATCGATGGATTCGACCCAGCTTTTCCTTGCCGTCAAATCCACCCTTAGTAACCGCTGCCAATAACCGTTGCCCATAAAGCACCACCTCTACTTTAATGCCTCGCGACCGGATTCAAAAGCGCTTTCCGATAGCACATGTTTCAGTCTCTCCGACACCAGCTCCAGGTGTTCTTTCATGCTTTCAGCCGCTTTCTGACTTTCCCCCTTTGATACGGAAGTTATGACCTGACTGGCCGTGGAAACCGCCTGTTCCCGCGCCGACGGGAGAGTTGCCCAGAATTTGCCAGCAAAAACCTCCATTTTCTGGATCAAGAGCTTCATCATCTCCCAAATTACATCATTTCCCGAAGCTTCTGCAAGCAGAAGATGAAACTCCAAGTCAGCACGGCTGATGCTCTCAAGGCTTGCGTCAACATCCTCCATCTTCTGAACGGCCTTTCTCATCTTCTTAACCTGCACAGGATCCACTCTTTCAGCCGCAAGTTGGGCGCATTTATATTCAAGACAATCCCTGGCCTCCATAATATCAAAGATAGTTCCCGACTCCAGAACCTCTTTAAGTCCACTGTCTAATAAATCACCGGGTAAACCCCGTTCTTTGATAAAGGTTCCTTTTCCCGGGAGGATTTCAAGATACCCAAGAACGCTCAGCGCCCTCACAGCTTCCCTGATGGATGATCGCCCAACTCCGAATATTTCCATGAGCCGCGGAGCGGGGGGAAGCCTGTCTTCCACCCGCAGGCTTCCGTTTTTTATCATGTCCAGGATTTTCTCTATCACCAATTCAGCGGTGGTATTACGCTTTATGGTATTGCTTTGCACTGTAGGTTTCATTTTTCAATTTTTTGTTTTGCCGCAGTCCTCTCCAGCTAATTGCCCATAAGCGTCGCCAATAAAAATAGCATATCGACCGGAAAAGTTCATAACAGATGAAGGTCATACCAGTATACTCGAATTACCTGGCTTGTCAAGAAAAAATTACTTTATATCCGATTGAAATTACAAGATATTATCTTTTTTGAACCAAACTGAAAAACAAGGCCCAGGAACAGGCACAACTTCCGAGTGCCAGATCCGCATGAAGTTCAAGGATTTTCAAATGGAGCTGTGTTACGGAGTAGTTTATACTCAAACAGCGAGAACGAATTAGGCCTAGTGGACCATGACTTTACTGAGGACTTTTCCGACTCTGTTTAGGCTTTCCAGGCTATCCGCAGGGAGGAAATGATCAATATAGGGAAATGCAATCCGCATGCCCTGGCACACGGGCCGGTAATCAGGATCACCTGCCAGGGGATTGAGCCATATCACGCAATGGGCCTGCCTGCTTATGGCCGCCATCTCCCGCCTCAGGAGTTCCTTGCCGCCCAGGTCCCAGCCGTCGCTCATGACCACCACCACTGTTCTCCCGCTGAGCAGTTGAGATCCATGGGCCTGATTGAACTGGTGCAGAGAATGACCGATCCGGGTGCCCCCTGACCAATCAGGGACCTCTTCGGAAATGCGCTCAAGGGCTTTTTCAATGCTGAGGTGCTGAATGAGGGCCGTGACACGCGACAGAGACGTAGAAAACACAAAGACTTCCGCCCTTGGACCCACGCCACGCAGACCCAGCAGGAAGGGCATGACAAATCTGGCATAGCGATCCATTGATCCGCTGACATCCGCCAGGATCACCAACCGCTTTAGACGCTTTTTTCTCTCCCTGAAGAAGAGTTCATAGGGCAGGCCACCCCCTTTAAGGCTCTTTCGCATGACCATGCGAAAGTCCATATTTCCCTGTTTCCTGGATTTTTTCAGGCGCCGGGAGAGGGCAAGATGGAAGGCCGCCATCATTTTTTTGAGGGCAAGCTGTGCTACCTTGACATCCTTTGGATCCAAGTGGAAGAGATCCTTTTTCTCTATCCGCGATACGGGGCTGTAAGCAATACCCTCCAGCTGCCTTTTTTCCCCGTTTCCTGTATCAATGCATACCGAGGTCTGCACTTCATGGATCGTCTCTTCCAGGGGCCCTTTTTCCTGCTTATCTATGCGGGCAGATGGGAGTGCTTGCTCATTTTCCTGGGATTCCTCTTTCTCCACCCTGAAAAATTCCGCGAAAAGGTCCGCGAATTGTGCCCATTCAATATCACTGGAAGCAAAATTCACCCGAAGGGCGTGAAAGAAATCCGTCCGGTTGAATAAAGGAATATTTCCTAAACTTCTCAGGGAATCCAGGATGCTGCTCTGGAAGACTTTATAGCCACGGGTCTTCAGAAAACCGGCGAACTCCACAACCTGTCCGGTGATCCCGGGCGGCAGGGTGTCACCCGGTTGAAGAGAGGTATTGGGAACGCTCCTCACCATGGCTCCAGATCTCTTCCTTGAATTTCTTGATGTCTTCCTGGTATTTCAAAATGCACCCAATGGTCGCATCCACGACCTCTTCTTCCAGGTAGGAATGGTGCATCGTCATCAGGGCCTGTGCCCAGTCCAGTGTCTCGGAGACACCGGGTTTCTTAAGAAAATCTACCGCCCTGATTTTTTGCATGAACGCCGTCACCTGGCGCGCAAAATCTTCTTCAATATCGGGGATTCGCGTCACGATGATGCGGTATTCCTTTTCAAAGGATGGATAGTCGATCCAATGGTAAAGACAGCGGCGTTTCAGCGCGTCGTGGACATCCCTGGTCCGGTTGGAAGTGACCACCACTATGGGTCGCCTGCCCGCCCGCAGTGTCCCGATCTCGGGAATGGTAATCTGGAAATCGGAAAGCACTTCCAGGAGGAAGGCCTCGAACTCCTCATCCGAGCGGTCGATCTCGTCAATAAGCAGGACAGGTGCCTTTTCATCTGTACTCATGATGGCCTCCAGGAGGGGCCTTTTTATCAGGAATTCCTGGCTGTATATAGCCCGTTCGATCTCCTCTTTCCCTCTTTTTTGCTGCTCTTCTATCCGGATATGCAGGAGCTGCTTGGGATAATTCCACTCATAGAGCGCGGTTGTCGCGTCTAATCCCTCATAACATTGGAGCCGTATCAGGGACGTTTCAAAAAGGCGGGCCATGACAAGGGCTACTTCGGTCTTTCCAACGCCGGGTTCACCCTCGAGGAAAACAGGCTTTTCCAGGCGATGCGCCAGGAAGAGTACGGTCGCGAGCGCCCTGTCCGTAATGTAATGGGCCTCTGCCAGCTCCCGGGCCACCTGATCAATTGAATCAAAATGATTTCCCAATACTCGGTTCCTCCTCGTTGAAAATACCGGGCGGTTGTGCTATAAAGCCGCAACAGCATACAAGTTCGACATGCACAATCTCAAAATTCTGTTACTCTGAGACCATCATGGCACACGAAAACAAAAAAGAAAAGTCCCTCTCGGGGATAGAGACCAAACTGGCCCGTCTGGAGGAGGTTGCTCTTGAACGAGGCATTCAGCTGCACTATGACCGCCTTGAGGCCGCCGGACTCAAGTTAAGGGGGGGGTTATGCACGGTGAGGGGGGAACGCCATCTTTTCATAGACCGTCGGAGATCCATCGCTGAGAAGATAGGCATCCTTGAGGATTACCTGGAACACACGCCGGTGAATGTCAGCAAGGAGGATGCTCTTGGTCGCATCCGCCCTCCGCGTAAGGGCAGGTAACCACATTGCAGCCGCATCCCTTTTTCTTGCCGGTAAAAGTCCGATAAAGGGCACGGGCTGAAAAAAAGGCTGCGACGGCCACGATTCCCCAGACGATAACTGATTCGATGCTATTCATGGGTATCTCCTGCCCTCCATGTTCGGGCGAGTTTTGTTACTCTCAACATAAGGATGATAATCAGGATTGCCAGAAAAATTTCCCACAGCAAATGGTTCACGTCACTTCTGGACAGGCAACACATCACTCCGGTTCCGTAAAATGTCCGCCGGATTTTTTGTTGTCCTTTCCCTCATTTTCATCCTTCTGACGGAAACACCTTGTCCGGCCCGCGCGCCGATTCCCCGCCTGCGGAAAATCCCAGCGAGCGCGGGGCTTCTTGTCATGGATGGAGCCGGAAACATCCTGGCAAAACAACACACCGGGGACAAATTTGTACCCGCATCGACGCTGAAAATTCTTACTGCCCTTGCCGCGCTCCATTTCCTCGGACCCAAGTACCGGTTCAGGACCGAATTTTTTCTCACTCCCGCACGCGACCTGGTGGTAAAGGGATACGGCGATCCCTTTCTCATATCGGAGGTCTGGCAAGACATTGCCGGGCGCGTTGCAAAAAAACTCCATTCCTTTGAAAATCTGCTTCTTGATGACACCTATTTTGCCCCCGGTATCAGCATTCCCGGCCAGGGTCGTTCCACAAATCCTTATGATGCTCCCCCTGGGGCTCTGTGCGCCAATTTCAACACGATCTTTTTCACGAGAGACGCCCGGGGGCGTATCCTTTCTGCTGAACCCCAAACGCCGATGATTCCTTTTGCGCGGGAAAAAATAGTGGCACTTGGAGAAAAAAACGGACGGTATACCTTTTTCCACGACCGCGGCCAGGCGCTCCTCTACGCCGGTGAGCTTTTCTCGCTTTTCCTGGAAAAGAAGGGGGGAATGAGGATGGGAAGCATCCGTCCGGGCGCTCGTAAGCCCCAAGACCAGCTCATCTACACCTATTACTCCAAGTACACGCTTGAGGACATCATCAAGGAAATGTTTGCATTTTCAAACAACTTCGTCGCAAACCAGCTCCTTCTCTCCGCTGGGGCAGCAGTCTATGGAGCGCCGGCAACCCTTCAAAACGGTGTTCGTGCCCTTTTGGATTATGCCCGGAATAACCTGGGACTGAAAGACCTTGAAATAGTAGAAGGATCGGGCATTTCCAGGAAGAACCGCATCTCTCCTGAAGACATGCTCGAGGTGCTCCACCGCTTCAGACCCTATCGCCATCTTCTGCCGCGGGAAGGCCCGTTTCTTTACAAGACCGGGACACTCAAAGGCATCAGAACCCGCGCGGGATACATTGAAAAAAAGAATGGCAAAACAGGATATATTGTGCTTTTCTTGAAAAACGACCATCCAGACGCGGATGATCTCATGCGTTATCTCGAAAGGCTTTTTTGAAGTGAGTTACTTCTTGAAAAGAGCATCCAGGGCCTTTCTGGCTTCTACCTTTTTATTGATATTTCCCCTCGTGGCACCTCTGGGCACAAAGTAATCACAAAAATTGGGCCGTTCCTTGTCCACGACCCGTTCCGCTGAGACCTCCCTGCACTCGTTGTATGCGTGGGGATCATAGAACTTACACTGCAGACAACATTTCAACGGTCTCCCACAATGGGGGCAGTCTTCCTCCCGCCCTATTCTTTCGCTCGTTTCGATCTCACCTTTACAGAAAAAACAATGCATGATTCTTCTTCCTCCGATTCTGATATCTGATGACATTACGAGAACTATCGGTTATCATATTATTATGGGTTTTGATGAGCAGAATTTCACCATTATTGACCACACCGCCGACCTGGGTCTCCGAGTGCGCGGGGAAACTCTCGAATTCCTCTTTGAAAACTCCGCCCAAGCCATGCTCAACGTCATGGTCAAGGCGCAGGCCCTGCAGCCAACGGAAACGGTCCCTATCCGCCTGGACGGCCGAGACCTGGAAGATCTGCTGGTCCGCTGGCTGGGGGAGGTCCTTTACTGGTTCCAAGGGGAAAAAAAGGTGACAATACATGCCAGAATTCTTTCACTTTCGCCCAAACACCTGGAAGCAAACCTCCATACTGTTCCCTAT
>Ga0307426_1002165_pt1 | contig 12467 bp, 8 predicted proteins | sample SalMarWE160340MG_FD_202165 | JGI IMG/M metagenome (GOLD analysis project Ga0307426, IMG submission 202165) | Salt marsh sediment microbial communities from the Plum Island Ecosystem LTER, Massachusetts, United States - WE1603-40 | ecosystem: Environmental > Aquatic > Marine > Intertidal zone >... | reverse complement strand
TAGCCGTCGTCGAAGGTAAGGCACACGAAGCGCCGGTTGAACTCCCCGGTGATGAAGCGGCGGTGCATTTCGTCGAGCGAGATCACGTCAAGCTGCATGCGCTTAATTTGGCACAGCAGCTCTTCCAGGAATTCAGGCGTGATTTCCAAAAGCCGGTTCGGCTGGAACGCGTCCGGTCGCGCCGGGCGGACATGATGCAGCGTCAGGATGATGCCGATGCCGCCAAGCAGCGGGCGCATCAACTGATGCATGCCGCTGAAATACAGCGTCTCCATGCCGCTGCGGATGATGGTTTTTTTCAAGTTTGTCACGCTTCTTTCATGCCCCAGGCCAATTGGGCCGATTATTCCAACTCTTTATTGAGAAATGTTTGCGACCCTGTGACCAAGGTTAACCCTCTGGTCCGGCGCCCTCGCCATGAATGTCCTTGCGCTACGCCCTCATCCCGCCGCCGACCGGCCCCTGCCGGTTGCCGACGGCCGCATCGCGCGGGTCGAAATTATCGAGGACATGACCGCCGCCGAGCCGCATTGGCGGGCATTGGAACAGGGAAACAACCTCGCCACCCCTTACCAACGCTACGACTTCCTCAAGCTCTGGCAACGCCACATCGGAGCCCCGGCGGGCATCACCCCGTTCATCGTGGTTGGCTTCAACGCCAGGGGGACGCTGCTGTTCCTGTGGCCATTCGGCCGTCGCAAGCTCGCCGGGCTGCGGGTGGTGGAATTCCTCGGCGGCAAGCACGCCAATTTCAACATGGGCCTGTGGCGACGCGACGTTGCCGCCGGCATTGAGGCCGACGCTCTGCGCGGCGTGCTCGCCCACCTTGGCGACCGCGTCGACATGCTCAATCTCACCAACCAGCCGCTGACTTGGGGCGGCACCACCAATCCGTTCGCGCTGCTGCCGCAGCAGCGCGCGGCCAATTTTGGTTTCAGCGGCGCGCTAATCCCCGACTATGATGCGCTGCTGCGCGCGCACACCAATTCCGCCACGCGCAAAAAAATGCGCAAGAAGGAGCGCGCGCTCGCAAGTTATGGCAACGTGCGCTTCGAACAGGCGCGCGGGACTTACGAAATCCGCCGCGTGCTCGACGCGTTTTTCAAGCAGAAGAGCTCACGTATGCGCGCGCTGGGCGTGCCCGATGCCTTCGCGCCTCCGGACGTGCGGCGCTTCATCGAGGCGGCTGCGACCGAACAGTTGCCTGATGGAGAGCCGCTGATTGAAATCTATTTGCTGTCGGTCGGCGATATTATCGTCGCGACTTTCGGCGGCATCGCGAGCGGCGGGCGCTTCTGCGGCATGTTCAATTCGATCATCAAGGAGCGCTACGCGGCCGAAAGCCCGGGCGAGCAGTTGCTCGCCTTGCTGGTGCAACACTGCTGCGCGCGCGGGCTCGACACCTTCGACCTGGGCATCGGCCAGGCCAACTACAAGGCTTTGTTCTGCGACGACGCCGAGCCACTGTTCGACAGCTACTTGCCGCTCGGCGCCGGCGGGCGGCTGCTCGCCTTTGCTTTCGCAACTGGCGCCGCAGTCAAGCGGGGGATCAAAGTGCACCCCGCATTGTGGTCGCTGGTGCGCACGCTCCGCCGTTTGCGCGCCCGCCTGTCCGCCGCGATTTAGTTGCAGGCGGTGTTAAGCAGCGACGGCCTGCGCGCCGCCCGCCAGAACTGCGACGTCGGCGAAGCCCGCCATCGTCAAGCGTTCGGCCGCGGCCCGCGTTGCCGGATTGGCGGGATCGCTCGCCACCAGCACGGCGCGCGGCGCCAGGGCTGCGAACCGCTCTACCGCCACATCCGCGGCCGACCCCGCATCGATCACCACGTGATCATAGCTGCGCACCAGCGCTTCAATCACGGTCACCAGCATTGGCGAAGCCGCAAGCGCGCCACTGTCGCTTCCGACATTTCCGGTCGCGACCAGGTGCAGGCTCGAATGCTGGTCGCGGGTGATGATGTCGCCAAACGATGCGGTGCCATGCACAAGCTCGGCGATGCCGGGTGCATTGGGATCGTCCGACAACAGCGACAGATTGGGCGCGTCGAATGCTAGATCGACCAGCACAACGCTCGCGTCTTGCGCCAGCGTGCGGGCGAGTGTAATCGCGGCATAGGTGGTACCAACATTGCGCATGGCGCCGACCACGGTTGCGCGGCGGCCGGCATCGCCTGCTTGCCGCAGGTCACGGGCAATCTGTTCGATGCTGCTCACCGGCAAAGGCGGGGCCGCGCCGCCGGCGGCCCGCTTGGGTAACGGCGTCGGCATCAATGGCGTCGAGGCCATGCGCGGCAACGGCGGCGCCGTCATCGTCATCTGCTCGGAATCAGCCGCACCGGAGTCCGCGGGCGCATAGGCGGCGTAACGATAGGGTGAGGCAGCCGGCACCAACAGTGCACCGGTCACGGTAAAACCCGCCGACAGCGCGAAGGCAGCGAAAGCGGCAATCAGCACCGTCGGCAATTTTTTCGGATAGGCCGGCTTGATGGCCGGCGTTGCGCGCGAAATGATGCGTGCGTCCGGCGGCGCGGCATTGATGCTGTCGCGGGCGGAGGCTTCGCGATACTTCGCAAGATAGGATTCCAGCAGATCGCGTTGCGTCTTGGCTTCGCGTTCGAGCGCGCGCAGCTCGACATCCTGCGAATTGCTCTGCGAGGCGAGCTTTTTCACCTGATCGAGGCTCGCGGTCAGCGCCTGCACCCGGTCGCTGGCGACCTTGGCGTCATTGTCGAGCTGGCGCGCCAGGCGCTCACCCTCCACGCGGACCTGGCGGTCGGCCTCGGCAATCTGGGCTTTCAATTCCTTGATGCGCGGATGCAGGCTGAGCAGCGTGGTCGACTGCTCGGCAAGCTGGTTGCGCAGCGCGATGCGCTGCTCAATTAGCCGACGCATGGTCTCGGAATTGGCGATATCGGAGGTATCGATCGACGCGCCGGCGCGGATGAGATCACGCAATTGGCGCGCCCTCGCCTCCAGGTCGGCTTTTCGGCCGCGTGCGGCTGCGATCTGCGAGTTGATCTCGGTGAGTTGCTGGCTCGGCAGCGAGGTATTGTTGGAGCCGACGAACAGATTGGTCTTGGCGCGATATTGCTCGACCTTGTCTTCCGCCTCTGCCACTTTCTCGCGCATTTTTTCAATCTCGCTGGCAAGCCAGGTGCCGGCGGCGCGGGTCTGATCCTGCTGCGCCATTTGCTGCATCTTGAGATAGTGCTCGGCAATGCTGTTGGCGATCCGTGCGGCAAGATCCGGATCGGCGGAGTTGAAATCGATCGCGATCACGCGCGATTTATCGACCGCCTGCACGTTGAGGCGATCGTAGTAGGCTTCCATCGTGCGTTCTTCGCGCGACATCTTGCTTCGGTCGCGACCGATACCGAATAGGCCCAGTACGGCATTGCCCAGAGACGGCGCGCCCCTTTCAAATTCGGGGTTGTCGGCGAGTTTCGCCTTCCGGATCACTTCACGCGCGAGGTCGCGCGAGAGCACGACCTGAATCTGACTGGCGACGGCTTCCGGGTCGATGGTGGTGCGATCGGTGGTGTTCTTGTCGGCTGCGGCGCGCAGGAAAACGTTTTCGCGCGCATCGAGCAGCAAGCGTGATTCGGAGCGGTAGCGCGGGGTGATGGCGTTGACGACGACGAAAGCGATAGCCGCCGAAATCAACGTCAAGCCTAGAATTGTAAACCGCTTTTGCCACAAAGCGCGGCCCAAGCTGCGCATATCGGGCTCGCCATCGGGGGCAAGCGGCACCACGACAGGCGCTGGCGCGGCGGCGGTTTTCGAATTTTTACGGAACAACATTTGCACTCCAAACGCACGGCTCTGTGGCACCAGAGTGAATACAGACTATTATGGTTGCTACCGCGTTAATCCCCAGCAACTTCCGGCCAAAAGTCAGATTTTGTTAACCATCCGCCCGCCTAATCCCCTTTCACTTTCCCGCCACCCGGCGCGGTCGTAATAGCCAATGCAGCCGTTGAATATCTTGCACGTATTCCGCGCGCCGGTCGGCGGCCTATTCCGTCACGTGCTCGATCTGACCCGCGAGCAGATTGCACGTGGCCACCGCGTCGGCCTTATTGCCGACCTGCGCACCGGCGGCGAGCACGCCGATAAAGTCCTGCGTGAACTCGAGCCCTCGCTGGCGCTCGGCCTCAGCCGCTTCCCGATGCGCCGCCATGTCAATCCGAGCGATATTTTCACGCTCGGACATGTCATGCGCCGTGTCGCGCAGTCCGGTGCCGACATCGTGCACGGCCACGGCGCCAAAGGCGGCGCCTTTACCCGCCTTTCCTTCGGGCGCAAGCGCGCGGTGCGCGCGTACACGCCACATGGCGGCAGCCTGCTATTCGGCCACGGTACGCTGGCCGGGAAATTCTACCTGGCGACTGAGCGACTGTTGATGCTGCGCGGCGATCTATTCCTGTTCGAAAGCGCCTATAGCGAAGCGACCTTTCGCCGCAAGATCGGCAATCCGCGCGGCCTGGTACGCGTGGTTCATAACGGCGTGTCGCGCGCGGAATTCGAGCAGATCGCCGCGAACAGCGATGCCACCGACTTGGTGTTCATGGGCGAACTGCGGCCGGTCAAAGGCATCGACGTGCTGATCGACGCCATCGCGCGCCTGCATCGCGACGGCCGCACCGTGACCGCAACGCTGGTCGGCAGCGGCCCCGACCGCGACGCGTTGGGGGCGCAGGTCGAGCGGCTGGGCCTGTCGGCGGTCATCGACTTCAAGCCGGCCATGCCGGGTTATCAGGCGCTCACCCTCGGCCGCATTATGGTGGTGCCGTCGCGGGCGGAATCGCTGCCCTATGTGGTGCTGGAGACGGCCGCCGGCGGTAAGCCGCTGATTACCACCCGCGTGGGCGGTATTCCGGAAATTTACGGGCCCCTGTCGGACCGGCTGGTTCCGCCGGAGGACGCGCCCGCGCTCGCCCGCGCCATCGCGGACGCCCTCGATAACCCCGCCGCCACCGTCGAAACCGCCCGCCGGCTGCGCGAGCAGGTGGCGGCATCGTTTTCGGTTGAGACCATGGTCGACGGCGTGCTCGCCGGCTATCAGGCCGCGCTCGAACTGCTGCAAAAAACCGGGTGCCGTTAAGACATTTTTGAGGATCCCGATAAGCCTTTTTTGACTGTTTTTCCCTAGAAATTTCCGGGAATTAACGGAAATCCCCGCTGGTGCCAATGGCGCCCGCGCGGCGTTTTGTGGCGTCAGTGATGAACGACACCGACCTTCGCCCCGCGATGAAGGCATCGAGCACAGCGGCGGTCGCCGATCCTGCGCGCGCGCGGCCGCGCGCGGCCGCCAAGCCCCGCTCGCTGTCGCGGGAAGCGCTCGCTGTCGCAGCGATACCTTCTGCCGCGCCGATTTCGTCGATCGTGCTGGCGGGCTTCGTTCGCATGGCCGAATTCGCGCTGATCGTCGTGATTGGCCTTGCCGTCTATTGCGCCTACCTGCCGGATATCGACGGTTTGATCTGGCGCTACCTGCTCGCAACTTTCGCCATCGCGGTCTTGTCGATGCTGGCCTTCCAGGTCGCCGACATCTACCAGGTGCAAGCCTTCCGCGGTCACGAGAAACAATACATGCGGCTGGCCTCGGCCTGGTCGGTGGTGTTTCTGCTCATCATCGGCGCGTCGTTTTTCGCCAAAGCGGGCGAGATGTTTTCGCGCGTTTGGCTCGGCGCTTTCTATGTCGGCGGCCTGGCGGCGCTGATCGTGTCGCGGCGACTGCTATTTCTGTTGGTGCGCAAATGGACGCATGAAGGCCGCCTCACCCGGCGCACGGTAATTGTCGGCGGCGGCGGCTACGGCGCCCATGTGATCGAGGACCTGCGGCGGCAGAAGGACACTGGCGTCAAGATCATCGGCCTGTTTGACGACCGCGGCGACGAGCGCAGCGCCGACGAATGCGCCGGCGAGCGCAAGCTTGGCACCGTCGATGATCTGGTGGAGTTCGGCCGGCGCACGCGCGTCGATCTCGTCATCTTCTCGCTGCCGATTTCGGCGGAAGGCCGCATCTTGCAGATGCTGAAGAAACTATGGGTGCTGCCGGTCGACATTCGGCTCGCCGCCCACAACAACAAGCTGCATTTCCGCCCGCGGTCCTATTCCTACATCGGAAGCGTGCCGGTGCTCGACGTTGCCGATCGGCCGATCGCCGATTGGGACGTGGTGATGAAGTGGCTGTTCGACAAGCTCATCGGCGGCCTCATCCTGCTTTGCGCGCTGCCGGTGATGGCGCTCATCGCCATTGCCATCAAGCTCGACAGCCGCGGGCCGATGTTGTTCAAGCAGAAGCGCTACGGCTTCAACAACGATATGATCGAAGTCTACAAGTTCCGTTCGATGTATGTCGATGCGGCCGATGAAACGGCCGAAAAGCTCGTGACCAAGGACGACCCGCGCGTCACCCGCGTCGGGCGCATCATCCGCAAGGCCAGCCTCGACGAGCTGCCGCAACTGTTCAATGTGGTAATCAAGGGTAATCTGTCATTGGTCGGTCCACGTCCGCATGCAGTCAACGCCAAGGCCGAGGCCCGGCTCTACGACGAGGCGGTGGACGGCTATTTCGCCCGCCATCGCGTCAAGCCCGGCATCACCGGCTGGGCCCAGATCAACGGCTGGCGCGGTGAAACCGACACCCACGAAAAGATCCGGAACCGCGTCGAGCACGACCTCTATTACATCGAGAACTGGTCGGTGCTGTTCGACCTCTACATCCTGGCGCGCACGCCGTTCGCTTTGTTCAAGACCGAGAACGCCTATTGATCACCGCCGGGGACATCGCGATCCCTTGCGGCAAACCGGCCGCGCCGGCGCATGCCGTGGCGTTTCGCGAGCGTCTTTTGCTCTTCGTGCTGTTTATCACGGTGATGGCGAGTTCGGTCGCCTTCATCGAGCCGTCGCCGCATGACGGATTGATGGGTGTGCTTTTGGTCGTCGCTCTGATCGCGGGCGTGCGCCTCGAACGAACGCTACTGGTGCCGTTCCTGCTGCTGCTGATATGGAACGTGGCCGGCATGATGGCGCTGCTGCACGTGCCGGGCAACGAAAAGACCATCCAATATACCGGCACGTCGGTTTATTTGGCGATCGCCGGGCTGTTGTTTGCCTGCCTGTTCGCGCAGAACACCATGCAGCGGCTGACCGTCATGCGGGTGGCTTACGTGACCACCGCCGTGATCGCGGCCTTCACCGGCATGGCCGGCTACTTCAATGTTTTTCCCGGTGCGACAGAGCATTTCACGAATTACGGTCGCGCCTTGGGCGCCTTCAAGGATCCCAACGTGTTCGGTCCGTTCTTGATCTGGCCGGCGCTGTTTGTGCTGGACCGGATGGTGGCACGCCATATCCGATTCACCGACGCCATCATCGCCGCCATCCTCCTGCTCGGCCTGCTGCTGAGCTTTTCGCGCGGTGCATGGTTCCACTTTGCGGTTTCTTGCCTCGTCATGCTGGCTCTCGCCTTCGTGACCGCGCCGACCCCGCGTGAGCGCCTGCGCGTGTTCGCGCTTAGTGTCACTGCCGTCGGTGCGCTAGCGTTGTTCGTATTATTTCTGCTTTCCTTCGACTCGATCGCCGAGATGTTCAAGGCGCGCGCCCATCTCATTCAATCCTATGACGTCGGCCAAGGCGGCCGTTTCCGCTTGCAGGAATTGGCGCTCAATTCGGTGCTGAATTTCCCCAACGGCATGGGGCCGTTCGAATTCGCCCGCGTGCACGGCCTGCAGCAGCACAACGTCTATCTGCAGGCTTTCCTGGTCTACGGTTGGGCTGGCGCCATGGCCTATCTGCTGCTGCTGTTCTCGACCGTTATGGTCGGCTTGCGCACGGCGCTCGTGCAAACGCCGTGGCAACCTTATATCATCACCGCCGTTGCGGCCTTCGTCGGCGAGATGGCGGAAGGCTTCGTGATCGACACCGACCACTGGCGCCATTTCTACTTGCTGCTCGGAATGGTCTGGGGATTGGCGGCAGCGACCTTCAGGCAGACGCGCAACGCGACACTGCGCGCGCCCGCCGGCTGGGCGGTCGGACTCGCACGCTAGCCGATGCGCTTCGAAAGCTATTTCTTGCAGAGCAGGATCGGCTGGTGCTGCGCGCCGCCCGGCATATGCACGATCTCGCAATCCTGGAAGCCCGCCGCGCGTGCGACCTTGAACAGGTAATCGGTGCGATAGGCGACGGCCGCCTCCGGCTGCTCCAGCGATTCGACGCGCGCGTTGCCGAGCGGGTGCTGGAACGTGTGCCGGGTCCCGTAAGTCGCCGGCGGATAGTCGAGATTGAAATGCGAGTGCATGATCGCGCCGCCGGGCTTAAGTAGCCGATAGCTTTCCTGAATGTAGTTCTCGAGCTCGCCTTCCAGCACATGGGTAAGCAGTGAGTTGGAGACGACCAGATCGAACGTCCCATCCGGCTCTGGAACGCGGTATGACGCGGTCTTTTCGCGCTGCTGGTGATAGGACACGCTCCCATGCGTTGAATGATGGAAACGGAAGCGCTCCGCGTCGTAGTGCTTCTCGCACCACGCAATCGCCTCGCCGTCGATATCGATGCCGACGTAGCTGCCGGTAAAGCGGCGTCCGCGGAAATTGTAATCGCGTAGCCAATGCGCCCAGCGTCCGCAGCCCGAACCGATGTCCAGGATGTTCGAGCTGGCATCCGCCAGCCCCTGCGTGAACACAAACATCCAGAAATCGCGCGCGTGAACCAGAAAATGAACCTGGTTGTTCAGGATGCGGTTGCCGACCCCGATGCGCACCCGCAGATGATTGGGCGGCAGATCGCGGAATTCCGAGTAGATCAGGCGTGGAATGACGTCGAAAGCATTGATGATCGTGCGAAACAAAGGGTTAAAAGTTAACAGAGAAGTTGACGGAAAAATCTTGCGGATCGCGCGATCTAATGCGGACCCTTTTGCATCGCTGCCGGCCTTTGCGAAAGGGGCTGATGTATCGGTCATGGTTCACGGTGTGAAGTAACCGCCAAGCGCGGGATACCGCGACTTATCTAGTCTTTAACGGCTTAAGATTATGTTACGCACGTTCGATACAAACCCTGCCTGACCCGAGCTGTCGCCCCTCCGCCCATGAGCCCAAGGCCTCTCGAAATGCCCTCGCCACGGTCGCGACCGGCGCGCGCCACGGCGGGCGGCATCGTCGCCTAACCGGAGCGGTCATGAACGAGCTTTGGCGCCCCCAAAACACGACAAGCGAGACGGCGGCGGCGCCGGGGCGTCCGCGCTCGATCATCTTTCTCGGCACGGCGCATGACCACGGCGGCAGCTCGGTGCTCGCCTCGACACTTGCCGGCGCCCTGCGGCACGACGGCCATCATGTCGAGGAATGGTATCTGTTCGGCTCGAAAGCCGATCTGCCCCCGGGCGCGCGTGTCTTCGTCAAGGGCGGGCGTTCGCGCTCTCCGTTTACGCTGGCAGCGTTGTTTGTGCGTGTCGTCCTCGCTCTGCGCCGGTTAAAGCCCGACGCCGCCTTCGGCTTGCAGCCGCTTTCCAATCTGCTGGTCGCGATCGCGGGCTGGCTCGCCGGGGTACCCGATCGCGTCGCCACGCATCACCTTCCCAGCAAACAATTCAATTCAGTGCTGATGATAATCGATGGAATCGTGGGCCGGCTCGGCCTTTACCGGCACATCGTGGCCTGCGGACATTCGGTGGCGGATTCCTACCGGCACAACGGCGCCGCCTATATGCGGCGGCTGACGGTGATCCCCAACGGCCACCGCAAGCCGGTGATGATCGACCGCGCCAAGGCGCGCGCCGAATTCAAGCTGCCCGTGGAAGGTCCCGTGCTGGGCCAACTCGGTCGCCTTTATCACCAAAAAAATCAATGCTTTAGCATCGGCCTGCTGCGCGACTTGCTAGCGGCGTCGCTGCTGATGGTCGGCACCGGTCCCGACGAAACCGTGGTCAGATTCGCGATCACGGCCGGCGGATTTGAGCGCCGCACGCGCCTCGTACTCTCCCTCGCTCATGACCGCATTGGCGATTTTTATTCCGCCATCGATGTCGCGCTTTTCCCTTCCAGTTTCGAAGGGCTCAGCCTGGCCGCCATCGAAGCCATCCATGCCGGAGTTCCGTTGGTCTGCTCGGACATCCCGTCGTTTCGGGAAATGTTCCGCAATTCCCCGTTTTTGACGGAGACCGTGCTGGTGCCGCTCGGCGACCGCGAGGCCTGGCTCGAGCGCGTGCGCACCATTTTGAGTGACGAGACATTGCGGCTGCGACTCGTCGCCGAGTTGCGGCGGCTATCGCCTTCTTATGCCTTCAAAACCATGGCGACAAAATATCTGTCGGTTATCGATTGAGCGGACGCGGACAATGCTTGCACCCACGATGAGCACCGTCCCGAAGGCCATCTCCGGCTGGGTCAGGCACTCGCGCCTAGCCGATCTGTTGTCGTTTCGCTACGCGATGCTGCGCGGCTGGACCGCCGGCAGCGCGCTGGTGGCCGGACTGATCCAGACTTTCGTATTCGCCCGCATTCTCAGTCCCGAGCGTTTCTCGGTGTTCATCCTGGTCGGCGCGGTGGGCGTCTCGATGTGGCTGTTCGATCTCGGCCTGTCGAAAATATTGTTCGTGCGGCTGCGCAAGCGCTATCTCGCCGGCGAGGACACGCTCGCCATCGCCGCCCAAGCCAATGCGATCGCAAGTTTCTACGCGCTCCTGATCACCGCCGCCGCCGCGATTTGCTTTGCCGTCATGGTCTCCCGGCCGGCGGTATCGGCATGGGATGCCGCCGAATTCGCCCTGTTCTTCTTTTTCTCGGCGTTCAATCTGGCCTGGTTCGTGCTTCGCAATGTCAGCGTAGCCGTCGATGAATATATCTACTTCGAAAGCCTCGAGGCCTGCCGCCGCGTCGGCTATATCGCCTTGCTGTTGTCGATGCTGGCCGGCGTTCCCTTCGCCGCCTTCGTGATCGTCATCAATCTCGGTTGGTTTGTCTTGATCGGCCTGGCCGGCGCGCGCCTAGTGCGCAAGCGGGCGCTCACGCCGCAATTCCGCGGCCTTTTTGTTCGCTTGCGCGGCTTTTTTCGCGAAAACTGGCAATCGTCGCTCCGCACCGGTACGCATGCCGCCGGCGAGATCTATATCCACAATGTTCTCTATCTGGTGGTGCCGCTTGCCGTCGGACTGGGAGCACCGACCATCGTGCTCGACACCGCGCTGAAGATATTTTTGGGGACGCTCAACCTCTGTTCGGCCGCTTGCGATCTCCTGGTGCCGCGGCAAACTGCGGCCTATGCCGCGCGCGATTCACGCACGCTAGTCCGCGCCACTATGACCGCCGTCGGCCTGTGCGCCATTCCGGTGCTGGCGATTTCGGCGCTGCTGCTGGTCGATGCCAAAGCCTTGTTTGCGCTCCTGCTCGGCCATGCCGCAGTGATGCCGGCCGCGGTCGTTCCGATACTGCTCGTCCTGCTGGCCACCGCCGCCGCCAAATCCGCGCCGAATTTCCTACTCCAGCACACCGGCTATTTCCGCGAGATTGCCCGGCTGTCGATCGTCAACGTCATGGTGATGACAGCCTCCGTCGGCGTTGCCTTCTTTGCAGGCCTCGGTGTGGTTGGGTTCCTCGCGGCCTATGCCGGCGCCTTCGTCACCGTTGCCGTGCTCTATATCATCATTGCCATCCGCGGCCCGTTGCGCGACGTCGCGCGCTAGAGGCGGCGGCGAGCCGCGCGATTTGGCGCGATTGCACTGCCACGGAGGCATCCCTATAGTCCGCGCCGGTCGGGGCGTGGCGCAGCCCGGTTAGCGCACCTGTCTGGGGGACAGGGGGTCGTGAGTTCAAATCTCGCCGCCCCGACCAAAATTCCCTCAAATCGACGCCTTCTTATCAGCGCGGTAACCTGGCCTGCACGCTTTCGCTGATCACACCCCGACGATGATGCGCTTACCCTGCGCCAATGCGATACGCGCGCGGCAACGCTCCCTTGCGAGACCACGCCACGACAGATCGTGGCTGGTCAATTTCGCGTCGGCAGTTCGGCGGGTCATCGATCTCGAACAGACCGCTTATGGAAGAAGAATAAAGTCCGTGCGTCGGCCTGTAGCCGCGTAGTCGAGTGCAACGGCTGTTCTGCAAGGCGAAGGATCAATTCGGCAACACCCCGATTGTTTGCATACAAACGATTGATGCCTGTCAATGTCTTTTTGCTGCGGTGCGATATATGGTCCAAGCACTTGAAAGTAAAAGACATGTTTCAACCGAACTGGGCCCATCTTCATGAGTTGCCGCTTTTTTGCAATTTGAATGAAACAACTGCCAATACGTTGCTATGCGCGGCGCGCATACGTCGTTTCCCGAAACAAACGAATCTTATCCGCGAAGGTGAGACTCCGAATTTTCTTCATATCGTCGTTGACGGCATGGTGGCGCTGTTCGGCACCCACGACGGCGAGGAAACCACGATCGAAATCGCCGGACGCGGGGCGATAT
>Ga0307426_1002164_pt1:5000-12471 | contig 12471 bp, 6 predicted proteins | sample SalMarWE160340MG_FD_202165 | JGI IMG/M metagenome (GOLD analysis project Ga0307426, IMG submission 202165) | Salt marsh sediment microbial communities from the Plum Island Ecosystem LTER, Massachusetts, United States - WE1603-40 | ecosystem: Environmental > Aquatic > Marine >... | reverse complement strand
TGTCAGGATAATTGATATTTTTTTAAGGTTCCGTAAAAACTCGTCTAAATCTTGCTCCCTGCACATATCGATAAATTACACTGTTTGCAATCAATTACGAAAAAAGGGAAAATAGGCACCGTTACGCGCAAAAATTCCGAAGGCATCGACGATGCAGAAAAAAGATGTTCAAGTCCGGGCCGACGATTGGGTCGATGAAAACACTCCTCTGACACGGTTGTTTAACGAAGAAGAGTTAGAGGCGGCAGATTTTGGCACGCCCATCCAGCTACATCTTGAAATCCGAAAAACTCTTGCGGACAGAGACAGCGCCAGCTATGCCTGCATGAGTATGGCCGAACTTGATAGAGCCTATACAAACCCGCTCAAATTTTTTAGAGAGCATTGAAAATAACAATCGTGAACCAAAGCAAATGACTTCGTAAGTGGAAGAGTTTCAATCCAGATTTAAGGAGGAATTATTCGCATGGGTTCTGCCGAAGACGTTCTTAAAAAATTGAAGGCAAATGCTAACCCTGATCAGGTGGGAGGAATGGCCCTGTACGGAATGACTGCGGAGCGAAGATTAGGAGTCAAAGTTCCTGACATGCGGCAGATTGCCAAAGAAGTGGGAAAAGATCACGAGTTAGCCCTTGAATTGTGGAAGACAAAAATTCCAGAGGCACAGATAGTCGCCGCACTGGTGGGGGAGTCTGAGAAGCTAACAGAAGCGCAGATGGAGGACTGGGTCAAGGATCTTAATTCTTGGGATGTCTGCGACCAATTGTGCATGAATCTTTTCGACAAAAGCCCCCTGGCCTTAAAGAAGATCCGCGATTGGTCCACGCGGGAAGAGGAGTTCGTCAAGAGAGCGGCTTATGCGTTGATTGCCTGTCTGGCCTTACATGACAAAGAGGCCGAAGACGAAGTATTCCTTGAGCTTCTGCCGGTCATTAAGCGGGGAGCCACAGATGAAAGAAACTTTGTCAAAAAGGCCGTGAATTGGGCACTCAGACATATCGGGAAAAGGAACGCTTCTTTGAACAAGGCGGCTATTAGGACAGCTGAAGATATCAAACAGATGAATTCCAAAGCTGCCCGCTGGATCGCATCCGATGCCATCCGAGAGCTCACAAGCGAAAACGTCCAAAAAAGGTTGAAAAAATAGGAGTGGTTTCTAAGTTTCAAAACTGCCATTCGACGAAAAAAAGAGAAAGAAAGATAATATTATAAAGTGAGACTTGACCTTTTGAAAATAGCATGACAAAAAATAGAATCCTATCACTGCTCAAAATTGCACCCTCTCTTCGATCTCTAGATTATGTCCAGAATAAAAGACAATTCCAACTGCATAAACTCCTCACAGAGCAAAGGCACCTAAAAACTTGGGATATGAGTTTTGCCATCAAAAAAGACATTGATACAGGATTGAGGCAGATTTTTTCTGTAGATGAAGACATCTCTCATAAATTTCATGAAATGGCTGAAGACACCTCAGTCCTGGATCAAGCTGCTCAAGCCGTGAGTCGGGCCATCACAGAAGGAAAAAAAATTTTCGTTTACGGCTGTGGTTCAACAGGGCGTCTCGCTAACCAGATGGAAAGCGCAATCTGGAGGCCCTTCTGGAGAAAGCTAAAAAAAAGCAGCCTGTGGGAAAAAGTGAAGGCACCCATCCCAGAGGATATCGAAGCCCGTTTTATCGGAGAAATGACCGGTGGAGACCGCGCGCTCATCAGTGCGCTGGAAGGATTCGAAGACCTCGAGCTTGTGGGAAAATTGCAGCTTGAGGACAGGGCTGTGGAAAAGGGTGACGTGGTTTTTTGTATCACAGAGGGTGGAGAAACATCATCTGTCATAGGGGCAATCCTAGCAGCCTTGGAGCAGTATGGGCTGCTTACAGAAGCTGCGATCCTGGATGCCAAAAACCATCTGTATTTCATCTACAACAATCCTGATGATGTGCTCATACCACTGGATAGAAGCAGACGTGTTCTCGAAAACGATGCCATCACCAAGATAAATTTGACCACCGGGCCTCAGGCCATCACTGGTTCTACACGCATGCAGGCAACAACCGCTGAGACATACGTCATCGGAATCATCCTGGAAATTGGGATTTTTACTGTTCTTAAAGACCTTTTATATGAAGATGAATTGGAAGACTTGGGATTTCTTCAGAACGTCGGATGGAGAGACAGGATGCTCGTTTTTGATGATCTCAATATACTGTTGAACGACGCGCAACAAAACATATGCAAATGGACCGCGCTTGAGTCCAAAACTTATCGAAATAGGCATTTTGCCACGTATTTTGCCAAAGAAGCGCTCATCACAGTCTTTATCGATTGTGCCGAAAGAAGCCCCACGTTCCATTTATTTCCCCTCGATACAGTCAGAGAAACTCAAAGAAAATGCTGGCTCCAGGTGTGGACAGAAGCCGAAGACTCCAACCAAGCTTGGGCGAGCTTTCTAAAGCGGAACTTCCATGGACTCAAGGAGGAGTTTTACAAACCTCAATTCTTGGCTCAGATCGACGATGCCTACCTTAAGGACTCTGCTCTGAAAAGCCTTCGACAGGCCGGAAACGATCAGCAATGCCTTTATGATTTTTCCTTTGGAGACAAAAACATCATAAAGAGGGGGCCCAAAAAAGGAGATCTGGGAGTTCTCGTATGTTTGGATGAAGAGATCGATGATCTTTCTAAGCCTGATTTGCCCTTTAGCCGATTTATTTGTCTCTTTAAGGAGGCCAGCGCCTCGGTGATTCTCGTCTTGATCGATGACAGAGAACCGGGTGAGGTGAGGGATATTATTGCCTCGCTGAAACTCGACCCGCATAACGATGGGATCATTCATCTTGGTTTGCCTCGCGTGGGCGATCCATTGAATGTCAACAAACAAACACTTCTCAAAATGCTCTTGAACGGCCATTCGACAGCTGTAATGGCCTTGCTGGGAAGAGTCGTCGGCAACACCATGACTCATGTCAACCCCAGTAACCTCAAGCTCATCGGCAGAGCGACTTTTCTTATAATGAGCCATGTGAATGACACGATATCTAATGAGGAGTGGACTCAGAAATATGGCAAATTGCAGCCCATCACTTACGCTGAAGCGAATGCCATCCTGTTTGACGCCATGGAATTCGTCCTGGAACATGGCGGACAAATCAGCGAAGTGGAACTCTCCATCATCCGGGTGTTGGAAGCTTTAAGGAAAAAACACTTCCTCAGTTGGGAAGAGACGCTTTTTGTAAAAAAAAAGATCGGCCTTGAGAACTACTTGAAACAGCACAACCCGCGTCTCCGTCTCCGAGGCGAAATAACACGGATAAAAAAAGGTGAAGGAGATCAAAAGCAGGCATAAATATGGGATTTACCTGTATTGATTATTTGATTGTTGTCCTGTACCTGGCAGGGGTGACTGCGTTTGGCCTTGTTGTATCCGGTAAGCAAAGGTCCACATCTGACTATTTCCTCGGCGGCCATAATATCCCTTGGTGGGCCGTGCTCTTTTCGGTTGTCGCGACAGAAACAAGCACCCTTACCTTCATCAGCATCCCGGCCGTCGCCTACGGTGGAAACCTGACATTCCTTCAGATCACTTTCGGTTACATCCTAGGCCGTACGCTGGTGAGCCTCTTTTTCCTGCCAAGATATTTCAAGGGCCAGCTGTCAACAGCATACCAATTCCTGGGCGAGCGGTTTGGAAGCAGCATGAGGAATATCGCCAGCTCGACGTTTATGGTGACGCGGTTGCTGGCTGATGGGGTGCGTCTTTTCGCTTCGGCCATCCCCATTGCAATCATTTTTCGATTAGCAGGCATTCCCATTTCTGATCTGAATATCTATTTTCTCTCCATTCTCATCATAGCAGGAGTGACTGTTGTCTACACGATCCTGGGTGGAATCAGAGCAGTGGTGTGGATGGATGTCATCCAAATGTGTGTTTATATCGGGGGGGCATTGCTCGCATCTGGCATTCTAATATCTCGCCTCCCCGAAGGATTGAACGGCTTATGGATTGCAGCGCAAAGTTCTGGAAAACTCCAGCTCATTCACTTTGGATTCGGTATGGGTCTCAAGGAGTTTCTTTCTCAACCCTACACATTTTTAACAGCGCTCATAGGGGGCGCGATCTTTTCGGTTGCCTCTCATGGCACGGACCAACTTATCGTTCAGCGACTTCTCACAACTAAAAATCTTCGCTCCAGCCAGAAAGCGCTTATCGGCAGCGGGATTGTTGTGTTTCTTCAATTTGCACTTTTCCTGTTCATCGGCCTGCTCCTCTACGGATTCTATAACGGCCTGTCCCCTGCTCAGCTCGGTCTCGCGACTGTGGATGAAGTGTTTGCAAAATATATCGTGCAGGAACTCCCCTCCGGGTTCTCTGGCCTGATCGTGGCGGCTATCCTGGCAGCTGCCATGAGCACGCTGTCCTCCTCAATCAATTCCCTGGCATCAGCGACCACGCTAGACCTGTACAAACCATACTGGGGCAAGTACAATCTTCCGGAAAAAGACTTGAAGGTATCGCGCCGCATCTCCATTGCGTGGGGATTCATCCTTACCGGGTCTGCATTTGTTTTTGCAGTGTTGCAGCTTCAGGCCCCAGGTGAACGTCCGGCAGTCGTGGAACTGGGATTAGGGATCGCATCCTACACATACGGAGGTTTGCTCGGTGTGTTCACACTCGGAATCCTCTCCAAAAAGCTTGAACGTAATGATGCAATTATCGGGTTCTTTGCTGGGCTTATCGCCCTTCTTTTTTTAGTAAGGGGTCCGGTTCAGAATCTATTGCCGAGCCAAGGATTAACCGTCGCCTGGCCGCTCTACACTGTGATCGGCAGTACAATTGTGATCACGGTAGGCCACCTCTCCTTTCTCATCCGAAGGGCCTTGAATAAAACAGAAATCTAGTTTAGAAATAAAAGTCAGAAACAGCAGGTTTTATTCCAATCGGAAATTGATTCAGCCCAAAGGCGCTATAGCTAGGCCCTGTTCAATCAGAAACGAAAACCGAATCCAGCGTAGATAAAAAATCCTTCAATATTCACATTCTCTTCCAGAGGACTTATCGTACAATAACTATATCTTCCCCCCAACTCCAGGCCAAATCTTTGGAACGGGAAGAGGAGGCCAGCTTCCCCGATAAAAGCAATCCCTGTATCGCTCACGGTCCCTATCTCGTTATGCTCTCTGAGATAGGAGGGCCCCAACCCTACGCCGACATAAGGACGCACCCAGTCGAGTGGGGCATAAAACCGGACGCCTAGATCAAGAGACCAAACATTCAGTTGAGTTTCAGCTCCTGTAAATGTCATCTGCCCTACCGAAGACAGATACCAAATACCGACTCGCGCAGTGACCACATTGCTCAAAATCCAATTCATCTCGCCGCCCATTTGAAAACTGTTCCCATAAATCTGCTTAAAATCTTGATCGATAGGAATGAAAGGCCCACCGGATATCCTGAATGCCATTTTTTGAGCGTTTGCAAATCCCGCCAAAATCACAAATATTAGAAATATCAAAATTGCCTTTTTCACAACATCGCTTCTTTCCATTTACTTAATCTATCCAACGCACATGCTGATGAATCGGAATGGATCTATCGTTATCATCCCATAGAATACCATATCATTGCACTTTGTGGGAGAATTAGGGTATGCAAAAGATTTGACCGATGGACTTAGAAAGGCGGACGCTGGTGGATCGTTGTAGTAACAAAGGATGTCGCCACATCACAAAGACCGCTTCCTGAAGAGCTGCGCTAGAGGTTATTTCAGATTCGACAGTTACGTTTTGGTCGCTATCGGGCTGTGCAAGCGAATAAAAAATTTCGGCATAAATCGCTGAAAACAACAGAGGGGAATCAAACCAACAAGATAAAACGATAAATCAGGTGTCCGATACAGGGACATCCCTCAAAGATATTCAGAGCGATTAAAGACAGTCTTTACCCTGGAATCATATATAGGGCGGTCTGCGGAATTCAATCAGTAGCGGCGATTGCCGAATCCGCCTCCACTGCGCCCGCCTCCACCGCGACCACCGAAACCGCCGCCGCCACGTCTGTCGCGCTTTTCAGTGCGAGGTCGTGCTTCATTGACGATTATGGTACGTCCTTTGAGCTCTTTCCCGTTCAACTCGCCGATCGCAGCCTGAGCTTCTGACTCATTAGCCATCTCAACAAAACCAAAGCCTCGCGAGATGCCGGTGAACTTATCCGTGATTATTTTTGCCGAATCGACGGCACCAAAGGCCGCAAAAGCTTCCTTCAGTTCTTCATCATTCAATTCTCGAGCCAAATTGCCTACATAAATGTTCATAAACGTCTCCTTGTGTGAACAGAAAAAAGGGAAAGGAGAACGTTTGCTTCAGCATATTTTTCCGATCCACAATTTTTTTGTTCAGGGTAATTCAAATACTATAAAAAAACCCGGCAACGACCTACTCTCCCACTCTGCTCCCAGAGCAGTACCATCGGCACTGAAGAGCTTAACTTCCGTGTTCGGAATGGGAACGGGTGTGGCCTCTTCGTTATGGTTGCCGGGAAATATTCCATTAAAAATTCAAATGAGCCTTTCTCCCATCAGATAAGCATCTGATGCTTTTGCCCTGAATAAACTTTATGGTCAAGCCTCACGGTCTATTAGTACTGGTTAGCTCAATCCGTTACCGGACTTACACATCCAGCCTATCAACCTCGTAGTCTACAAGGGACCTTTAGTCCCCCGAAGGGGATGGGAAATCTAATCTTGAGGCGAGTTTCCCGCTTATATGCTTTCAGCGGTTATCTCAACCAAACGTAGCTACCCAGCGATGCCCCTGGCAGGACAACTGGTACACTAGAGGTTTGTCCGCTCCGGTCCTTTCGTACTAGGAACAGGCCCTCTCAGATTTCCTCCGCCTACCGCGGATAGGGACCGAACTGTCTCGCGACGTTCTAAACCCAGCTCACGTACCGCTTTAATGGGCGAACAGCCCAACCCTTGGGACCGGCTTCAGCCCCAGGATGCGATGAGCCGACATCGAGGTGCCAAACAGGGCCGTCGATATGAGCTCTTGGGCCCTATTAGCCTGTTATCCCCGGCGTACCTTTTATCCGTTGAGCGACGGCCCTTCCATACGGGACCGCCGGATCACTAAGCCCTAGTTTCCTACCTGCTCGACCTGTCGGTCTCACAGTCAAGCTCCCTTATGCCTTTACACTCTACAACTGATTTCCAAACAGTCTGAGGGAACCTTAGGGCGCCTCCGTTACTCTTTGGGAGGCGACCGCCCCAGTCAAACTACCCACCTAACACTGTTCCTCATCCGGATAACGGATGTAGGTTAGAACCTCAGAATATTAAGAGTGGTATCTCACCGTTGACTCCATCCCGACTAGCGACGGGACTTCAAAGTCTCCCACCTATCCTGCACATAATAACCCAAAATCCAATGTTAGGCTGCAGTTAAGGTGCCGGGGTCTTTCCGTCCAGCGGCAG
>Ga0307426_1002162_pt1 | contig 12472 bp, 10 predicted proteins | sample SalMarWE160340MG_FD_202165 | JGI IMG/M metagenome (GOLD analysis project Ga0307426, IMG submission 202165) | Salt marsh sediment microbial communities from the Plum Island Ecosystem LTER, Massachusetts, United States - WE1603-40 | ecosystem: Environmental > Aquatic > Marine > Intertidal zone >... | reverse complement strand
CTGTATGTCGGCCTGATTTCGGCCGTGCTTCTCATAGCGGGCTGCCGGAGTCAGGAAGAATCCGGGAGTGCCGGTGCGATGCCTGTCCATGTGGAAGCTGCCCCGGTGAAAGTCGCCGAATTGCAGCAGGAGCTTCCCGCCGTCGGCAGTTTGTCCAGCTCCCAGGAAACCGTCGTCGCCCCTCAAATTGCCGGCAGGGTCGTGTCGCTCGATATTGCTCAGGGGCAGGTCCTGGAGCGCGGTACGATTCTCGCACGGCTGGATGATTCCATTCAGAAAGCCGCGCTGGCAGCGGCTCAAGCGACGCTGAACAATGCGCGCGACATTTATGAACGCGACCGGCAGGTGGTTAAAACCGGGGGGGTGTCGGAACAGCAGCTGCAAAGCGACGAAACGGCCGTACAGCAAGCCGAAGCCCAGCTGGCGCAAGCGCAGGTCAATCTCCAATACACGACGATCCGGGCCCCTTTTACAGGCGCGCTCGGCATGCGGCAGGTGAGCCTTGGCGCCTATCTGAAGGACGGCGATGCGATTGTCCGCATCAGACAGATGGATCCCCTTTACCTGGATTTTGAACTCCCCCAACAGACCATCGGTCGCATCATGCCGGGGCAAACAGCGAATTTTGCCGTGCCGGGCCTCACCGGCGAATTTGAAGGAACGGTTACCACCATCGACCCGGCCCTGGATACCGATTCGCGCAGCGTCCATGTCCAGGCGACCATCCCGAATCCGAAGCTGCTGCTCAAGCCCGGCATGTTTGCCCATGTCCGGCTGATTGTGGGAACAAAACCCGAAACCCTGTTCGTGCCGGCCCAGGCGATTGTTCCGGAGGGCGACGTCCGGTACGTGTGGGTTGTGGCAGCGGAAGACAAGGCCGAACAGCGCAGCGTGGAAGTGGGCGTCTACCAAAACAACTGGGTCGAGATTATATCCGGGCTCAAGCCCGCGGATCGGGTGGTCACCGCCGGCGTGCAGAAGCTGTACCCCGGGGCGAAGCTGATCGTGTCCTCCTACCAACCGATCCGTAACCAGCGGCTCGACCTTACAAATCCGCAGGAGAACAGTGCATCATGATCCTGTCGGAAATTTCAATCAAACGGCCGGTGCTCGCATCCGTGCTCAGTCTGTTGATCTTGCTGGTAGGCATCGCCGCCTATCTGGCCCTGTCGGTCCGGCAGTATCCGGATATCACCCGGCCGGTGGTCTCCGTCACCACGGTTTACACCGGGGCCAGTCCGGAGACCGTTGAAGCCACCGTAACCAACCCCCTGGAAGAGAGCCTCAATTCGATCGACGACATTCGCGATATTTCCTCGCAGAGTTCTTTCGGCGTCAGCGCCATCAATATCGAGTTCAAGTCCAACCGCAACGTCGACGCCGCGGTCCAGGACGTGACCAACGCCGTGAGCAAGGCTATCAACAAACTGCCCAACTCCCCCAACGTGGAGCGGCCGGTGGTCTCAAAAGTCAGCTCTACCGCCCAACCGATCATCTGGCTCGTGCTCCAGGGGGAAAACTACCCCCTTGAGCAGCTCAGCCAAATGGCCGACCTGATCGTCAAGCGGCGGGTGGAGATCCTGCCCGGCGTGGGCAATGTCATCATCGGCGGTGAATATACCTGGGCCATGCACATCTGGCTCAATCCCACGAAATTGACGGGCTACGGCATAACGGTGGCCGATGTCGTCAATACGCTGGTCGAAAACAACGTTCAGCTTCCGGCCGGCCAGATCAAATCCGACGCCCTTTTTTTCAACGTCGTGGCCAACGGCCAAATGGTGGATCCCAAAGGTTACGCCGACCTGGTCATTCGCAAGGTGAACGGTGCCCCGGTCCGGATCCGGGACATCGGCTGGGTGCAGCTGGGGGCCGAAAGCTACGACACGATAGCGCGCTTTAACGGAAAGCCGGTCGTCGGCGTGGGCGTCGTCCCCCTGACCCAATCCAATGCCATCGACATTTCCAATGAAGTGCACCAGGCCCTGTCCGGCATCCGGGGGCTTCTGCCCAAGGGGGTGGCGATCAAAGTGGCGATGGACGTGACCGATTACATCCGGGACTCGATTCGCGAGGTGACCAAAACCCTTTTCATCACCTTTTTGCTCGTCTCCCTGGTGGTGCTGATTTTTTTGCGGACGCTGCGGGCCACCATCATCCCGGTGCTGGCCATTCCCGTCTCCATCATCGGCGCCTTTGCCGGCATGTGGGTCGCCGGCTTTTCCATCAACGTCCTGACGCTGTTTTCACTGGTGCTGGCCATCGGTCTGGTGATCGATGATGCCATCATCATGCTCGAAAACATCTACCGCCGCCAGGAACTGGGGGAGGAACAGCAAACGGCTGCCGTCCGTGGCGCCCGGGAAATCGGTTTTCCGGTGCTGGCCACCACGGCGACCCTGATCGCCATTTTCATTCCGCTGGCATTCATGCGGGGGGATATCGGCCGGCTGTTCAGCGAGTTCGCGTTAAGCGTCGCCATGGCCGTCGGGCTTTCGGGATTGGTGGCGCTCACCCTGACACCGATGCTCTGCGCCCGCATCCTGCGTCTGTCCGAACCGCGCCGGGGTCTCTTCAGTTTGAGCGAGCGCTTTTTCCAGTGGCTCCAAGGGCGCTATGGGTCGCTGGCCGACTGGGCCGTCCGCCACCGCAAGATCGTCGGCTGCTTTATGCTCCTGAACATTGCGGCCGCAGTAGGACTCTACCTCATTCTTCCCAAAACCTTTGTGCCGGTGGAAGATCAGGGCTACTTTCTGGTCATCATAAAGGCACCCCAGGGATCCAACCTCTGGTTTACCCGGCATTACCTGAAGGACATCGAAAAGGCCATCAGCGAAATTCCGGCGGTGCAACACTATTTCTCCGCCATCGGCATCTCCATCGGAGGTCCGGCGTCACCCCGGTTGGGGCTCGCTTTTCCACGGCTCAAGCCCTTTGATCAGCGCAAGATGAGCCAGATGGAGATCGTGCGCCGGCTCTTTCCGCGGTTAATGCAGATTCCCGGCGTGCTGGCCTTTCCCATCAATCCGCCATCCCTCGGAGAGCAGGCCACGAACCAGGAAGTGCAGTTCGTGGTTCTGGGGCCGAGCCTCAAAAAGTTGGCCAAACTCAACCGGCAGCTGCTCGACCAAGCCCGGCGCACCAAGGGCATGATCAATGTCCAGTCCGACCTGACCACCGAGACGCCCCAGCTGAATGTGGATTTCCACCGGGAGCGCTCCGCGGACCTCGGCATCCCGGTTGCCGATGCGGCCCTGGCATTGGAGGTGGGACTGGGCGGATCGCACGTCTCGGATTTTATCATGAACAACAAAAGCTACGAGGTCCTGGTTCAACTCGAACCCAAATTCCGGGCCCGACCGGGGCAGATCAACGATATATACGTGCGCGATCGGGCGGGAAAACCGGTGCCGCTGTCTTATCTGGTTTCTCTGACCAACACTTACGGTCCGGACACCATATTTCACTACAACCTGCAGCGTTCCTTTACCATCAGCGCCAGCCTCCAGTCTTCACTGCCCCTCAGCAAGGCCCTGGACGACATGGAAGCCAATGCCAAAAAAATCCTGCCATCCGGTTACAGCACCTCCTTGACGGGGCAGAGCCGGGACTACCGGGAGACTTCTTCATCGCTTTATGTTACTTTTGCCGTATCCCTGGTTTTCATCTATCTGGTTTTGGCCGCCCAGTTCGAAAGCTGGGTTCATCCCCTCACGATTATGTTCTCCGTGCCGCTTGCGCTCACCGGGGCCCTGCTGGCCCTGTTTGCGACCGGAAACAATATCAACCTCTACAGCGAGATCGGTATTATCCTGCTGATCGGATTGGTCACCAAAAACGGTATCCTGATGGTGGACTACGCCAATCGTTTAAGGTCCAGAGGCGAGGCGTTGATTCAGGCCGCAGTGAAGGCCGCCAAGATTCGGTTCCGGCCGATCCTGATGACATCCCTGGCGATGATTATGGGCGGCCTGCCCCTGGCACTGGCCACCGGACCCGGCTCTCAGAGCCGCCAGCCGCTGGGTTGGGCCGTGGTCGGCGGCCTGGTCTTCAGCACCCTCTTCACATTGCTGGTGACGCCGGTGTTTTACATTCTGATCACCCGTCTTGCCGAGCGGCTGGGCTTTAAAACCATTCCGCCCGAGGAAGATCCGGCCCGGCAGGGAACCAAAACAGGGGGTGAACTATGATGTCGCGCAACAAAATCCAATCGCGGGACAAGCGCCGGGCGGATGTGCGGCGGCCCGTGGCGCCGGCGACGGCCGGACGCCGCCAGAAATTATTTATAACTGCCGGGTTTGTGCTGATCAGCATGGGAATCTGGGGGTGTGCCCTCGGTCCGGATTTCGTGTCTCCGGCGGCGCCCGAGGTCGCAGGCTATACCCAGGGCAAAGCGCCTGCCGAGACGATTTCGGCCGACGGAAAGCAGCAACAGTTCGAATGGGGCGCCAAGATCTCCCGCGAGTGGTGGCATCTGTTTCAATCCGACAAACTGGACCGTGTTATCCAGCTCGCCGTGGCCAACAACCAAACCCTGCAGGCCGCCCAGGCGCGGCTGCGCGAAAGCCAGGCCAATCTGCAGGCAGGCTATGGGGTGTTTTTCCCCCAGATCGAGGGAAAATCCGATGTCACTCGGCAAAAATTCAACTCGGCCAGCTTCGGCGGCTCCGGTGCCGGTACTCTATTTACGATCTATTCGGCCTCGGCCGCGGTCAGCTACAATTTTGATTTTTTCGGCCGCAACCGCCGAACGGTCGAAGGTCTTAAGGCGCAGTCGGACTTTCAGGACTACGAGGCCCGGGCCACCTATCTGACCCTGCTGGGCCGGGTCATCAATACGGTCATTGCCGAAGCGTCCTACCGGGCCCAGATCCAGGCCACCCGGGAGATCATCGACGATCAACACCATCAGCTTAACATTATGGAGGCCCAGGTGAAGGCCGGAATTATCGCCTCGCAGGACGTATTGAGCATGCGTGCCCGGCTTGCGTCCACCCAGGCGACCCTTCCGCCTTTGCAGCAGTCTTTGGACCAAACCCGGCACCTTCTGGCGACCCTGGTCGGCCAGATACCGTCGGCCTGGACACCGCCCGAGGTCGGGTTTGCGGATTTCACGCTGCCGGAGCATCTGCCGGTCAGCCTGCCCTCCGACCTGGTGCGCCAGCGCCCGGATATCCTGGCGGCCGAGGCCCAACTACATGTCGCCAGCGCCGACATCGGCGTGGCCACGGCCAACATGTTTCCGAGCATCGATTTGACAGGCGCATACGGTCAGTCCAGTATCAAAAGCAGCCTGCTCTTCAACCCCATCTCCAACTTCTGGAATCTGGGGGTGGGTCTGACGGCCCCCCTCTTTCAAGGCGGGACGCTGTGGTACAAACGCAAGGCCGCCCTTGCCGCTTACGATGCCGCCCTGGCAGACTACCGCCAGACGGTGCTGGCCGCATTCGCTCAGGTGGCCGATACCCTCAGGGCGCTGGAGCACGACGCCCGAACCTTAAACGCCCAGTCGCAGGCCCTCGAAAGCTCGCAACAGTCATTGAAGCTGGTTCAGGAAAATTACAAGGCGGGCAAAGCCGATTACGTGCAGGTCCTGATCGCCGATCTTCAATACCAGCAGGCCAGAATCGGATACTTAACGGCCAAGGCCCAGCGCTATCAGGATAGTACGGCCCTTATTGCCGCATTAGGAGGGGGCTGGTGGAATGTTCAGCCGGGAGCAGGCGCCGCAAAAAAGGCCCCATAATAATCAATCAAAATGGTTCAACGGACCTTTAATATGACTGACCCATATATTTACGAAATCGTCATATTCAGCAGTTCCCTTGAGGATCGGAACACAATTAATCCCGGCTTTTGTTAAAACAGATTTCCAGGAATCGGCTTCCTCGCCGGCCATGTCGTTGATTGCGTGGTCACCGGCCACCGACATAAAGGGCATCAAATAGGCTTTGCCGATATTCCTTTTAAGCAGCCATTCTTTGATGTCGTCGATTGCAGGGTAGCCTTCCACCGTACCCACGAATATGTTGGGATCCTGGAGCTGGAGTTGAAACATCAGGGCCGCATAAAACGCGTTGGACGGATGATGGGTGCCGTGGCCCATCAGTACTACCGCGTCGGCTTTTACGCGCTCCGGCGGGATTGATTTGAAAATCCCAGTCACAGCGCGCTGCATGTCTTCTTGGGTGGCCAGCAAGGGAGATCCCAGAATAATGCGCTCAAATCCGCCCATAACTTCGAAGACGCCGACGGTGCGGCTTAAATCATGGTATTCTGCGCCACCGATGGTGTGCAACGATTGAACGGCCACGTGAGTAAAGCCGCCAGCCATCATTCTGGCCAGGGCCGTTTCCGGTGAATCCAAATTCCACCCCGACCGTCCTGGCACCGGGGGCCTGCAGAAAGCTCGGCGGTTTGTAGCCGTCAAAGGCGATTTTGGCGTAAGCGAAATCGTGGATGACCATGAACCGGTATTTTTGAGCCAAAGCGACAATTTCCTTTTGATAATTCAGCGCAATTTCCCGCCTTAAATGGGCCAGGCCATCGGCCACCGGATAGCGATGGGATTTTGGATCCCGGGCCACCTCGCAGAGTTTGTGCGTGACGGCCTCCGGTGCCGGGTCGATGGGGTTGCCCATTCCCAGATCAATCACATCATCGCCCTGACGGCGTTTTTTCATCTTCATCCTGTTGATCATGCCAAACAGGTAAGGCGGCAGCTGCTCCATGCGCTGTGAGAAACGGATAATTTCGTCGTTCATCATAAGGACACCTCCGCAAGGGTAATATTTGTTCGAATCTCCCCTTATTATTTTAGGCGATAAAAAATCAATGCTCCAATACTCCAGCACTCCATTATTCGATTTTTCCAGTATTCCATTATCGGGATTCTTAGCTTGTTCCAAAGGGTCGGGTTGCCGGTTTTTAAGATCCCCGAATTTCTAAGAACTCTTTTTCAGAAAATTTGTTTTGAATCCCAAGGACATTATGATATATTGCCGACCCTGTGCTGTCAGGGGGCTGTGCAATCGACCAAAGATGCGCGAGGCGGTCGTTGAGACCATTGTGGGGGATGTATCATTTCGGCAAGAGTTAACTATGCAGGTGAAATAGTGGCCAAATATCGCGTTATTGCAGTTTTTATCCTTATCGCCGCATTAATGGCGGTTGCTGAAGAACCAATGGCCGGGCAGGACTTTGCCGTCACCGTCTATGCCGGACGCATGACCGACAGTGACTTCGGCGATACCCTCATCGGGCAGGCCGATTTTGTCGATGCCTATGTTCTGGTCGGGGCCTTGGCCTGGACCTTTGCGCACTTTTATGAAAATGCGCTGTCCTTTGAGATCGAAGGCCAGGTGGGCAAATGGTTTGGCGACCAGCATAACTGGGAGTTCAATCTTCCGGTAGCTGTTCGCTGGAGCAAGTTTCCCTGGGGGAATTATGTAGCAACCAGCCTGGCCTACGGTCTCGGGCCGTCCTATGCGGCAGAAGAACCGGAGGAAGAAATCGAACTGAACAATTCAACCAAAAAGTTTTTGGTTTACTGGTTTGGCGAACTGACCCTCGGCCCTCCTGAAAGCAATTGGGCGGCGTCGCTGCGCATTCATCATCGCTCAGGGGCTTTCGGCCTGGTTGAGGAGCAGGGCAGGGGCGGTTCCAATACGGTCGCCGTCGGCGTTAAGTATCGATTTTAAGCGGCCTTATGCCATTATCTCAACGATCATCTCAATTTCAACTGCGATGTTCAGCGGCAGCGCATTTGTCCCCACGGCGGAGCGTGCATGCTTACCCTTGGCGCCGAATACTTCGACCAAAAAGTCCGAAGCGCCGTTAATGACCTTGGGCTGATCGGTAAAATCCGGCGTGCAGTTGACAAGCCCCAGCAGTTTCACCACCCGTTTGACCCTGTCCAGATCACCGACTTCGGCTTTCAATGAACCCAGCAGTCCGATGGCGATCCGCCGGGCGGCTTCATAACCTTGTTCGGTTGTCAAATCAGATCCGACCTTGCCGGTGATCAAGGTACCGTCTTCTTTGAAGGGGCCATGACCGGAGAGAAAAACCAAATCGCCGGTGCTGACAGCTGGAACGTAATTGGCCACCGGTGTTACCGCCGGTGGGAGTTTGACACCCATCTCTTTGAGTCTGGCTTCAGCCTGCATTTGACACTCCTTTCCGGGAAGATGCCGATGTCGGAGACCCGCCGAATTACTCCGTCCTGAAAAATGCGCAGTATAAAGTAATTAAACGTCTCGGAATTTCTAAATGTGGATGAATAAACCAGGTATTTCTTGAGGCCTGCGTATTTGCCTCAATCCTGGAATAATGGGTTTTTATGGGATACCCCATCTCCAGGGTAATGCCGCCAGCGGCGGCCGTTATTTGCATAAGGCATCATTTTTGAGGCCCTGGATCCGGGGTATCCTCGATTTTCAACTCGTGTGACACGTTTGGCGGGCTATTCGCCGCCACCGTATTTGAAGGAGAGGTTCACCCTGGCGCGAAATGCGGTCACCTTACCGTTTTCAACCTTCATATCCAACTTGATAATCTCTGCTACTCGGAGATCCCTGAGGGTTTGGCCGGCTCTTTCAACGGCATTTTTCGCAGCCTCTTCCCAGGAAGTTGCGCTGCTGCCCACCAGTTCAATCACTTTGTATACACTATCAGCCATTTTTTCCTCCTTTCTTGTGCCTTAAAACCTCAACACAATTCTGGTTCCAATCCCGGCAGCCGACGGAAGCTGATTTACCGACCGCTGCCACCTTTACGTCATATATGGATCGACTAGCTTCGAAATGAATAAGCGCAAAAATGAAAAATTGATAAAATTACACTGGCCTGCACTCTGGAGAGATGGATGCTCAATATTAGTTGATCAGGTGGAGATCCGGTAGAAGTATTCTCAACAGGCTTAAGCCCAGTTTCAAATTGCATTCTGAATAATTCAAACCTTTTTGAGCATACTCAGTAAACTAAACAAAGAAGTCGGCAAAGTCAAGGTGGAAAATTGCGCCGGCGAACCTCCGACTCTCATTTAGTTCTTGATTATATACCTGTTTCTTTGTAATGAATTCAGCTTACAAGAAAAGAAAGGTGGGTTTAGATGAAACCTGAGACTTCAATCAGCAGACCGGCAGCAGATTATTCCATCGATATTGATGCAGTTTGCAGCCTGATAGCAAAAACCCAGCTGAAAACAGGCGAGATCCCATGGTGTGAAGGCCAAAAAACAGATCCCTGGGACCACGTTGAGGCCGCCATGGGGCTCAGTATCGGCGGCTGCCTGACCCAGGCGCAGCGAGCCTATGATTGGTTGGCTCGCATGCAGCATGAAGACGGAAGCTGGTATTCGGCTTACCTGCAGGGGCGGCCCCAGGACAAAACCCGGGACGCCAACCTGTCCTCGTACATCGCGGTAGGGGTGCTTCACCATTATCTTATTACAGCGGATCTTTCATTTGTAAAAGAGATGTGGCCCACCGTCGCAGCGGCCATTGATTTTGCCCTGGGTCTACAAACTCCCAACGGTGAGATCCACTGGGCGATCAGCCCGGAGGGCAACGTGGATTCCATGGCCCTTTTGACCGGCTCAAGCTCCATTTACATGAGTTTGAAATGTGCGCTATCCCTAGCGAAAATACTCGGACGTCCTACCGCCAGATGGCATCATGCCCTCGCTAAACTGGGAGATGCCATCCGGCATAAGCCCCATCTATTCAACATGACCAAATCCCGTTATTCCATGTACTGGTTTTATCCGATTCTGGCCGGCGTATTGACCGGAGCTGATGCCCAGAAACGGATTGATAGATACTGGAAAAAATATGTCATCGAAGAGCGTGGTGTCCTTTGCGTTTCCGATGAGCCGTGGGTGACCATTGCCGAGACTTCAGAGCTTGTTATTGCCCTGGCGGCCATGGGAAATTTCAAGCTGGCCGAAATCGTATTCAGCTGGATTGCGGACCGAAAGTATGAGGACGGTTCATACTGGTGCGGTTTTACCTGTCCCGACATTATTATTTGGCCTGAGGATAAGATTACCTGGACCAACGCAGTGGCCCTCATGGCGGTTGATGCCATAAACAACCTGACACCGGCCGGCCAACTGTTCAGCCATGAATTTTGGGAGAGCTTTGGCATTTGAGAAAAGACCACCGCCCGTACTTTGTCAAGAAGGCCTACCTAAAATTCCAGGAATTCTACGTTAACCACTTCCTGCGTCCCCAGCTGGAATCTTTAGGCGAAGGCTTTATGTTTATGCGTCCCTGGCATGTGGAACTCTTCGGTGCACCCATCGAACTGGGTGATTACGTCAACGTGGTGGCCTCCTCCGACAAAAGGGTCCGGCTGGCGATCTGGTCGGAACAACCGGGCAGGGGGCACATTCGAATCGGCAACTTCTGTTTGATCTGTCCTGGGGTGAGGATCGGCTCCGCCCACGAAATACTTATCGGTGATAATTGTATGATCGCCAGCAATGCCTACCTCACCGATTCCGACTGGCATGACATTTACAACCGCATTTCCATCGGAAAAACCGCACCAATAAGAATAGAAAATAATGTGTGGATCGGTGACAGCGCCATCGTTTGCAAGGGCGTTCATATCGGTGAAAACAGTATCGTCGGAGCCGGCGCCGTGGTGGTGAATGACATCCCGGCCAACTGTGTGGCAGCCGGCAATCCCGCCCGGATCGTAAAACAGCTGGATGCCGCGGAAGTCTTTACGACCCGAGCACAGTTTTTTTCGGAACCGGAGAAGCTGTTGCGGGCCTTTGATCAAACCGACAAGGCGCTTTTGGGGGGTAATTCGCTCTGGCACTGGCTGAGATATCTTTTGTTTCCGTCGCGGGGGGATTAGGTTTTTGGAATTCGGAGGGGGGAATGGCGGCCTCCGGCCCATAGGGGCTTGCGCCCCGGAGGGAAGTCGGAAAGAGAATAAAAAGCGAATCCACCACAGCTCAAAGCTGAAAAAGCGCTTTATGGACTTATTTTGCAGCCCGCCTTCTTTGCTAAGCCTAATTGATTTAGCTTATGCGGGCAAGCCAGCCTTGCATAAATTGTCGATGACATCATCGACAATTCTTTGCTCTTTATACGGAAAACCCTTCATAAATCGTCCTGCGGAAAAATCAGGAATTATCCTAAGAACCTTTTTAGCTTCTTCGCGTGCCTGATCCAACCTACCCGCCATGCTATAAGTGGCTGTTAAATTGATCCGGGACATTGTGTAGTCGGGGTTGCGGTCCAAGTTCTTTTTTAGCAGCGCAATAGCCTCATCATACCGTCCCAGCAAGCGATAGTCGGTGGCTAACTCGTGCAGATACCATTCGGGAGCCATCGGATTGAGCCGAATGGCTTTTTCAATCATCGCCAGCGCCTCATCAACCCTTCCAACACTTTTAAGTGTCACAGCGAACATTGCATGTGCATCGGCCATATTCGGGCCTAGCACCACCGCGCGCTCGTTTTCTGCGATTGCCTTTTCCCATTGTCGCATCACAAGGTAACAGGTTCCCATTACGGCGTGGGCCACGACATTGGTATCATCCTGGGCCAAAGATTTTTGCGCGTGTTCAGATGCTTTTGCGATGGACTGCTGAGGTGAATCCGTCCACCCGAACCATGACTCAAAAAAATAAGTCATCGCGAGGCCGGAATTTGCCCCGGCATATTCCGGTTCCATATCGATTATTTCTTCATACGTTTGTCTGGCCAGCATGTTATTACCCTTAGTAACTTTTAATAAATATTCACCTGCCTTCAAAGACTTAAGATAAGCCTCCAGGTTGTCTGTCCCCTTCGCCCACATACGGGCCTGCTCGCCGGCCGTCAGTTTGACCTGCAGAGCAACGATGATCTGCATGGTAATATCATCCTGAAGGGCAAATATGTCTTTCATTTGCCGATCGTAACGTTCTGCCCACAGGTGCTGTCCTGAAGTTGCATCAATCAGCTGGGCCGCAATCCGTACACGTTCATCTGCACTTCGCACGCTTCCTTCCAGAACATACTTTACGCCCAATTCGCGGCTCACTTGCTGAACTTTGATCGGCTTTCCTTTGTAGGTAAAAGTCGAATTACGGGCAATTACAAAAAGGTGGGGTATTTTTGACAGTCCTGAGATGATCTCCTCAGTCAATCCATCGCTGAAATACTCCTTGGACGGATCGCCACTCATATTATCAAAAGGCAGCACTGCGATTGACGGTTTATCCGGCAATTCGAATTCTCTTTCAAATTCGAATTTCTTTTCCGACTTCTCATCAATGCGATAAACCCGCACAGGTTTTTTAATATTCTTTATCGTTTGCTCACCAAGGAATTCGTAATTCAGCGGAATTTTACCTTCGATCTGATCAAAAGTGTCCTTCCGGTAAGCCTGAATGAAATAATTTTCGGCATATGTTAGCATCGATTGTCAAATAATCAATCTGGAGGACAATCGATGGAGAAAAACAGCA
>Ga0307426_1002160_pt1 | contig 12473 bp, 11 predicted proteins | sample SalMarWE160340MG_FD_202165 | JGI IMG/M metagenome (GOLD analysis project Ga0307426, IMG submission 202165) | Salt marsh sediment microbial communities from the Plum Island Ecosystem LTER, Massachusetts, United States - WE1603-40 | ecosystem: Environmental > Aquatic > Marine > Intertidal zone >... | reverse complement strand
GACCATCTCATTCGAGAAAGGATGGAATCCATGTCTGTCTGGGTTATTTTCCCCTTTTCGATTCGTCCCTGAAGGCCTTTGACGATCTTATCTCTGGCTTTATCGATGACACTATCAGAAACATCTGTCACGATCACATCAAATCCCTTTTGAGCGCAGAGCTGGCCGATGCCCGCTCCCATAATCCCCGCCCCGATAACAAAAGGCTTCGTGATATCCATGAGTCCTCCTCCTTAATAGCTTATTCCATTCACAAAATTTAATCCGCTCATCCCAAACTCGCGTTCATTCGTTTTATCCCGTTCGATTCTTTTGTGAAATACCAAGATTCACAATTCAAACAGAACGCCTGAGTTCAGGTTTTCGACAATGATGGCGACACCCTGTCCACCACCGATGCATAAACTGACCAAACCTAATTTCTTATTCCGGTTCTTCAAGGCATAGAGGAGCGTGGTCAGGATCTTTATACCTGTAGCACCGACAGGATGACCGAGCGCAATGGCTCCACCATTGACATTGACTTTCGAGCGATCCCATTTGAGCTCCCGTTCCACAGCCAGGATCTGGGCAGCGAATGCCTCATTGAGCTCGATGATGTCGATGTCATCAAGCTTGAGCCCGGCTTTATCCAATGCTTTGTGAACAGCGGGCACAGGACCGATCCCCATGATGGCTGGGTCCACTCCCGCATGGGCATAAGAGACGATCCGAGCCATGGGCTTCACACCGAGCTCTTCAGCCTTTTTCGCAGTCAAAACCACGGCAGCCGCTGCCGCATCACACAGAGCGCAACTATTGCCTGCGGTGACAGTTCCATCTTTTTTAAAGACAGGTGGAAGTTTTGCCAGTTTTTCGGCAGTTACGCCCTCTCTCGGAATTTCCTCTGTCTCGAAAATCTCAGTTTGCCCTTTTTTCAGGGGTATCTCTACGGGAAGGATCTCATCTTTGAACCGCCCTTCTTTCACGGCAGTGACAGTTTTTTGCTGGCAATCTGCAGCATAAGCATCCTGTTCCTCCCGGCTGATGTTGTATTTTTCGACAAGAGTCTCTGCCGTCATCCCCATGAGGTGGCCGGCGAGCGGACACATAAATCCATCCTTGTGGAGAATATCGACCATTTTGCCATCTCCCATACGGTATCCCCATCGCGCTTTATCAGCGATGTAGGGGACCTGGGAGCTATTCTCTGAGCCTCCAACAAGCACCACATCTGCATCTCCCGCCTTGATCAACTGCGCTGCAAGAGATGTTGCTCTCAGTGATGAACCACACCGTTTGTTCACAGTGAACGCGGGCACTTCGACAGGCATTCCTCCTTTGACGGTGGCCAAGCGCCCAATATTGGGCCCTATACCGGCTTGCCAACCTGTGCCGAAAACAACTTCGTCCACGTGCTGGGGTTCGATGCCGGATCTTTGCACGGCTTCTTTCAAAACAAGAGCGCCCAGCTCAACCGCAGAAACATTCTTGAACGAGCCTCCGAAACTGCCCCCGGCTGTCCTGACCGCGCCGGCGATAACAATATCACTCATATGTTGCCTCCTCCTTGCTTGAATTATTTTGCGAAAGCATCAAGACGCTTCATCCTGACAGATAAATGACTTATTTAGGTTTGTATTATAGTGATGCAATCTTCAAGGTGTCAATAACTAGCTGTTTTTGTTGAAATATCCCGTAATTTTGTTTATGGTTTGAGAAGAAGGCTCGAGACTCATAAACCCTATGATCAAAGAAAACGTGAGAAGACTCCTGGATGAATTGCCTCCCGGTGTGGAGCTCGTTGCCGCCGCAAAAACACGAACTGCAGATAAGATCCTGGAAGCTTTAGATGCTGGAGTGAAAATCATCGGACAAAATTATGTCCAGGAAGCCCAGGAAGCCTACCGCACCATAGGGCGAAAAGCCAGGTGGCACTTCATCGGACACCTCCAGAAGAACAAAGTCAAAAAAGCTCTCGAGATCTTTGACATGATCGAAACGGTTGACTCCTATAGCTTAGCTGCAGAGCTGAACAAACGGAGTCTGGCCAAGGGCACATTTATGCCCATCCTGATCGAGATCAACAGCGGCAGAGAACCCCAGAAATTTGGAGTTTTCCCAGAGGACACAGAAGACCTCATCAAGCAGATCGCCAGCCTTGAAGGGATAAAGATCCGGGGTCTTATGACCATGGGTCCTATGTATGGCGACCCAGAGGAAGCGCGCCCCTATTTTCAGGCGACGAAAAAAACGTTTGAGCACCTTAAGGGTTTGAATATTTCCAACGTGGAGATGAAGTGTCTTTCTATGGGCATGACCAATTCCTTTCGAGTGGCCATCGAAGAGGGCGCCAACATCGTCCGCATCGGCACGCTAATTTTTGGACCCCGCTGAGGGATGTCACGCAACATGGGAACATGCTTATTCCGGTGATGCTCCTAAGTCCAATGATAATAGCAGAAGCTCGTCACAGTCCATATTCCTCGAAGCCCCCCCACCCACCACCATCCGACTCATAAGGACAGTGACTCGCTCTTTATTCCGTCTAATATGTCTATCACGGAAATAAGGACGCTTCCACGCAACATTTTTAGGTTGACATTTGCGGGGAATAATTGGTTATAATTAAGTTTACTAATTCGAGAAAATCGATATGAATTTATTCGGATTTTGATAATGAGAAGATTCTGGTTTATACCCGGTTTAATCCTTCCGATATTTGCCTGGCTGTCTTATTTTCCCTTGCATGTAGCGAGCGATCAAATGTCCGACTCTGGAGAAAAAACTCAGCAATCCGCAGAGAAACAACAGATGGATATTCAGATCCCTCCGCCCCCCTTCAGCGAGGGTATTTTTCCCTGTTCTGAATGTCATGCCGACATGGAGGTCAACCTCAAGAGAAGAAAGCTGGTAGAATTCCATGAGGATATCGTTCTTAAGCATGACGAAAAAAACCGGTGGTGTATGGATTGTCATGATGCCAACAATCGAGATATGCTGCACTCGGCCAGCGGCGAATTGATCGATTTCAGAGAATCCTATAAGCTGTGCGGCCAGTGTCATGGCCCCAAATTGAGGGATTGGAAAGCGGGCATTCACGGCCGGCGAACCGGTTACTGGAATGGGCGGAAAGAGTACCTCTTGTGTGCCCATTGCCATGACCCTCATTCGCCGAAGTTTAAGAGCATGAAACCAGAACCACCGCCAAAAAAACCGGGACCGATCAAATGAGTATACTCAAAGATATCCTGTCGCCCATAAAGCTAAACCGGAGGACATTTTTAAAATCCGCGGCAGTCACTTCATCCGCTGTGGCACTCAGCGCATGCACCAAGGAAACTCGCGAAGAATTGCTCCAAAAGGACTTCAGATCAATGTCAAAGGACGAGATCGCCAAGGTCATTCAACGTCTTGAAGAGAAATATGCCAAAGAATACGGCAAAAAGTTTTCCGTATCGGCCAAAGAAACCATACCTCATACTTTCTTTGGTTATGCCCTCGATATTTCGAGATGTATTGGCTGCCGCAGATGTGTTTATGCCTGCGTGGAGGAGAACAATCAAACCAAGGAACCACAGCTTCACTGGATCCAAGTCCTGGAAATGGAAAAGGAGTTGGGCATCGATCTCATTCACTCCAACCTGTATTATGACCATGAGGAAGTCCCCTATGAAGGGCATTTTTACCTCCCCGTCCAATGTCAGCAGTGTAAGAATCCTCCCTGTGTAAAAGTTTGCCCGGTCGGCGCGACATGGACCACCTCTGACGGAATCGTTGTCGTGGATTACAACTGGTGCATCGGATGTCGCTATTGTATGGCCGCATGCCCTTATGGAGCACGGCATTACAACTGGGGAAAAGTGAAACTCGACACAGAGACCATCAATCCCAACACTCATTACCTTGGCAACCGGCCACGGTACAAAGGGGCCGTGGAGAAGTGCACATTTTGTATCCAGAGAGTTCGAGAGGGTCGTTATCCCAAGTGCGTCGAAGTTTGTCCAGTCGGGGCCAGAAAATTTGGCAATCTTTTAGACGAAAAAAGCGAAATTCGTTACATTCTTGAAAACAAGAGGGTTATTATTCTTAAGGAAGAACTCAACACTCAGCCGAAATTCTACTATTTTTATGGAACATGATCACACGCACGAGGTGAAAGCTTGAATTTTATCCGGTTTATCAAAGAAAGTTTTCAAATCGTTATCCGAGGTAGCAAACGGTATTATCTCTGGCTGGCGTTTCTATTGGCTCTCATCATCTGGGGCAGCACAGGCTATATTGAACAGCTTAAACAGGGATTGCTGGTTACCAATATGAGAGATCCCATTTCCTGGGCCTTTTATATCGGAAATTTCACCTTTCTTGTGGGGGTGGCGGCAGCAGCCATTATGCTGGTTATCCCGGCCTACATCTACAACTGGAAACCCATAAAAGAGGTGGTTATATTCGGGGAACTGCTCGCTATCAGCGCTGTGATCATGTGTATTCTTTTTATCATCGTCGATGTTGGTAATCCCCTCCGATTGTGGCATATGATTCCTCTGATCGGAAAGTTAAGACTGCCGTCATCACTTTTGGCTTGGGACTCCATCGTGCTCACATTGTATTTTTTTCTGAATCTTATCGTGGTCAGTTATCTGCTCAACGCCCTTTTCTACAAACGGGATACCAACAAACACCTATTAACGCCACTGATCTTGTTTTCCATACCGCTCGCCATCGGTATTCATACCGTCACGGCTTTTCTCTACAACGGAATTGCTGGCCGGCCATACTGGAACAGCGCTCTGCTCGCCCCAAAATTTCTGGCCTCCGCCTTCTGCTCCGGACCTGCTGTTCTGATCATCCTCTTCCAGATCCTGAAAAAGACAACCACCTTCGAGATCAAGGATGAAGCCATTTGGAAGATTGCAGAACTCATGGCCTATGCCATGTTCATCAACCTCTTCTTTTTCTTCGCTGAAGTGTTCAAAGAGGTCTATTCCGATACAGAGCATCTGGTTCATCTTGAGTATCTCTTTAAAGGAATGGGTGAAAACCGCGACATCGTGGTGTACGGTTGGGCCTCCCTCATAATCAGCATCATCGCCTTCCTTCTCTTTTTGATCCCTGCCACCCGCAAAAACGTGGTCACGTTGAATATGGGAGCCATATTGATCTGGCTCGGTGTGTATATCGAAAAAGGAATCGCTCTCCTCATTCCCGGATTCACGCCGGATTCATTGGGACAAATCTACATATATCGGCCTTCTCTGACTGAACTCAAGGTTTCGATGGGTATTTTTGCCATCGGTTTTTTGATCTTCACCTTTATCACCAAGATCGCTATCGCCATTATCTTCGAGGATTTTAGCATCGATTCCCTGCGAAGGAAAAAGCCCTCCCCAGCCAATTAACCTGAATGATTCTCGAGTCGAGATCGCTGCAAAAGCGAGGCAATGGCCCACAAAGCTGTAGTGATCTGCCGCGAGTCAATCCTAATCCGGGCTACAACGAAGGCTTCGTAGCGAGATCAGCGGGTTAGGTTGGGTCGGCGCCCGAAGGGAAAAAGTTGCTGACAATAAGATATTGAATTATATTTTAGTAAAGGTTTTATAAATTTGTCAGCAACTTTTATGAATAATTCAGGGGATTAAATCAGGATGTTGCTTGTCCAGCCTAATCTGATCAACTGGATCTTCTCCGGGTCGGCGATCCCCAGGTGATGGCGCGTTTCAGCAAGAGTGATATGTTTCGCAGGAGTTTGGAAAGGTCGGTTCTCTCCGAAGTATTCCAACCGTTTAGCCTCGATGATCCTCAGCCCGACCGAGTCCACAGCCACAGGATCAGGACTGACTAGAATACCATTGTACGGCCAAACATATTTATCAGAATAGCTGTGTGGACCCGTCGAGTGGAACTGGGGACTCAACACGAGGAGGATATTCAGTTTGACTCTTTCCCGGAGACTGAAGTCTTCCCAAAGGGTTGCGAGGTCAGCACAAGAATCGGGGTGATAATCTGGGGGATTGGCTGAAAACATGATGGGATTTTTGATACAGCCGCCGATTCCGGACCAATCGTGAGTGCGGGCCGGCCGGACATTGATGATGGCTGAGGCATTTTGAAAGATGGGATTGCGCCTGACCCCCCTATCATCTATGCTGATATTTTCTTCCTGCATCAAGGATTCGCTGTTTAATAATGCCTTCCACTTCCGACGTTGTAGGCAAGTAGCGCCAGACATTCGACTTAATTCCCACGATATCCGTTGGCTTAACGATCTTTTTCCATGCTTGAACGGGATCCTTTGTTCCATATAAAGTTATGAGGGCATCATCCAGCATCTGTTTTACGACCTCTTCATTTGGTTTCTTAAAACCGGCAAGTGCGTTTTCGTCTCGGACGAGCACAACCTTTACTTTTTCGATACTCAACTGACCGAAAGGCTGTTCAGCACCTTTCAGGCCAGTCGGCGGCTTAAGCCATGGAGTAAGAGCTCCTGCCAGAGGTGATACGGCTGCAGCATGCAGAAAATCTCGCCGGGTGATGACTTTTTTGACCATCGGACGTCCTCCCTCCACTGGTGATGATAGGTTTTTGACACCTGAAGAATATCCTGAAATTTTTATAATAACTGACCTGAATTATTGGCCGTAGTCTTTAACTTTATCGAGAATTTCCATTGCCTGGGAATCTGAGATCGCATTGAAAATCACACGCAACAAACTGTCCTTTAAACGCACTGCTGTCCATTTCCCGTCTTCGGTCTTTAACATATTATTTTCATCTGCATCGGGCATGTAGACTGTGCGAAAATTGTCGAACGCTTTTTTTGCTTTGTCTTTTCCCCCATAGTGAACAAGAAGGAGGTAAGACCGCTGTCCTTCTTTCTCATATTGGCCAAGGGCCGCATCGGTTTCGTTATCCAAATAGAGGATATTCTCATCCGCCACAAAGAAATGATAATTGAGAATGATGTAATTGTGGAAATAACGGATTTTTGTTTTGTCAAGATTTTCCAGGGGGAAAAAGGAAACGATGTCCGGAATTTTACCCTCATCCTTTATTACAGAGGCGACCTTTTTCGCTAATGAAAACAGAGCTTCCTTGGCCTCTTCAGTCTCATCTTCGGAGTAGAGGGATACAAAAAAACGATCTTTCCAGAAAGAGAGAAGACCTCCCATGTAAGTGGCTCCCTGTCCGATCCCCGCATCTTCACCCTCGAGGCCGTGCGTAAAAATGCCGAAGGCATCTGCGGCAGATCCCATATCAAAAAGATCAGCAATGATATTCGGCTGTCCTTCTTTGGAGAACTGTCTGGCAAGCAGTGATTTGAAATTGAAGGCCCGGTAAATTTCTCCCGCCCCGTCTATGTAGTCGAAAATCGTCTCTGGGTCGTAGAGCTTATCTTCTCCTGTGGCTGTCCAGCCGGATATTTCATTCGGAAGCAAAGTCCTGATGTCTATTTCTAGATCACTCGAGCGCGTACTTTTCAAAACCCATCCTCCTGCTAAAAATGTAAGAGCCAATCCCCAAATCATTCTTTTCATGTCATAGAATTGTAGCAAAAACAGATGGCAAAGGAAACACTATAATTTCTATAAATTTATGTTGAAATAGAAGAGTATATTCTGTAGGATAATATTGATTAATTATCTCTAATTTCTTACGAAGAGGAGATTCCTATGATCAGACTTTCTACGAAAGGGCGATACGGCACACGTTTGATGCTGAACCTCGCCCATAATTATAATAACGGAAACGATTCTGTCATACTCAAAAACGTCTCGGATGCAGAGAACATCTCCATTCGCTACCTGGAACAGATCATCATCCCTCTCAAGATCAACAAACTTGTCAAAAGCATACGCGGCGCCGGGGGTGGATATATCCTGGCTCACCATCCTTCACAGATCAAACTCAGCGATATCCTCAATTCCCTCGAAGGGACCATGTGCCTCGTGGAATGCGTGGAGGACAATGACTACTGCAATCGTATCGATGAGTGCGCAACACACAAAATTTGGAAAGAAGCCAGCTTCATGCTCAAAGACTATTTTGAGAGCTTAACTCTCCAAGATCTTGTTGATTACGAGAACAAGAAAAAGAGCAAAAAAAAGTAACAGAAATTTTGTTTTTCCACTTCCAATAATCAGCAATTATATCAATTATATATAGAAATACTGTATATATAGAAATACTGTTTACATCAGAGCTTTCGTTGATGCCTCATTTAGAGAGATAGGGTGTCCGATTTTAAAGATAGAGATCCTTTTTCTTGTCTATAGATTTTTTATATCGAGAATAGAGCTAAAGGACTAGAGGAAACCAAAACTGCACAATGAGAAACCACGATCAAACAAAGGCACGCCTTCTTGAAGAACTGAAGGGACTGCGCCAAAAGGTCAAAAAAAGCGAAAAAATCGAATTAGAGCACAAGACCATCACAGAAGCGCTCCTTGAATCGGAAAATCTATACAGAATGATCTTTGAGAGCGCCAATGATGGCATAATCATCCATGATGCAAAGGGCCGCATCTTTGATGTCAATCAGACGATGTACAAGCGCTTGGGATACACAAAACAAGAACTACTCAAAATGTCTCTTAAAGACTTGGTGACTCCAGAATTCGCTAAAAAAGTGAAAGATCGGGTGAGCCGATTGAAGGAGGAGGGCGTAGCGATATTCGAATCGGCAGATCAAAGGAAGGATGGAACGGCTATGCCTGTGGAAGTGAGTGCGCGCTATATCGATTACAAAGGGCAGAAACTGATTTTAAGCATCGTCAGAGATATCCATGAACGGAAGCTTGCCGAAGATCTCATCATGTCCACATACCAAGAGAAAGAGATCGTGCTCGAAGAGATAAAACGCCATACAAAGGTTGACCAGGAAATTTTTTTGCGCATACTGGAGCAGGGGTTCAGTGCATTTACGAAGAAACAAGAAGCTGAGTCCATAAAGAATGCCCGGAATCGCATAAAAAGCATGACATTCATTAAAGAGCGTATGTATCGCACCCCGAGTGTCTCAAAAATTGACCTCGCTGAACCGATCAAACAGCTGGTGCGCTTTATGTCCTCTCTCTACCCTGCCGGGATAAAAAAAATCCAAATTCAAACCGAGATTCAGAATACATCTCTGGACCTGGCCAGAGCTATCACCCTGTCCCTGATCATCAATGAATTGTTATCCAACTCTTTGAAACATGCGTTTCCAGATGACAGGAAGGGGGAGATCATCATAAACCTCAGGAAAGCGGAATGTGGGACTCAGATCCTGCACTTCAGAGATAACGGCATTGGATTTCCCGACACCCTAGACTTCCGCAAAACAAGCACACTTGGGTTGCAGCTGGTTATGGATTTAGTCGATCAGCTCGATGGAGAGATCGAGCTGCGGAGGAGTGAGGGGACGGAATTTATCGTGCAATTTTGAGCACAAATAGCCAATGAAAATAAATTTTAAACTCAAAGATTGGAATCTGAGGCATAAGATCATCCTTCATATTTTTGTTATCGGGATAGTGGCTGCAGGACTCCTCACATACCTCTATATGTCTACACAAAAAAACATCATCCATACATTGAGCCAGGAGAAAGCAGAGCTTGTGGGGTCGATGGTTGAATACACTGTCACCCATCGTATGCAAGAGGGGAAGCCTAATGATGTGGGTCTAGCTTTACAACGTATAGCTGAATCAAACTTGATCAAAAGCCTTCGTATCATTGATTTGAAAGGGAAAATTTTAGAGTCGTCAGAAATCGATGAAGTGGGAAACTACATCCCAGAAAGTCGAATCCAGAAAGTGCATGAGCTCTATGCTGGTGTGGATCAAACGAACATCCCTCAAATTAACACTATTTCGACACTACAAAGTTTTCGCATTATCCAAAACAAGAAGGAATGTTATGCCTGCCATTCATCCGATACGAAAATAATCGCCCTGCTTGAGATGAATCTCGAGGAAACGCCACCAGCTGTGTTCATCAGCAAAACGCAATTCAAAGCTATCATTATAAGCGTTTTGGCACTGGCGATACTGATCTTTATCACTCTCCGTCTTTTTGAAAAAATCATCAACCGTCCCCTCTCCCAGCTCAAAGAACAGATGAAAAAAGTCCAGGGAGGTAACCTCAGTGTTCAACTCATCCCCAAAAAGAATGACGACATCGGAGACCTCACCGAAAGTTTTAATGTCATGGTGGCTAACCTGAAACAAGCCAAGCAGGAAATTGAAGAGCTCCACAATCGGGAAATGGAGCGAGCCGGACATTTGGCTTCCATTGGTGAATTAGCGGCGGGGCTCGCTCATGAGATAAAGAATCCTATTGCCGGCATCAAAGGTGCTTTAGAGGTCATCAGTCAAAGGACGGAGCCATCCGATCCAAGAAAAGAGATATTTACGGAGATCCTACATCAGACAGATAGGATCTACGGCATCACCCAAGACCTATTGAATTATGCACGACCAAGAGAAATCAACTTGAAACTTGTCGACCCGAACGAATGTATCCAAAGAGCTTTGACGCTTGCTCAATCTCAAACACAGGACAAGGACATCCTTTTCCGTTTCGACAAACTCGATGATGATATTCAAATTTTCTGTGATGAAAATAGGATTCAAGAAGTCGTGCTGAATTTGTTGATCAATAGCATTGCCGCGATAGAACGGAGAGGCGAGGTTGTGGTCACAACTCGCAAGAAAAACAGCAAGATGATGGAGATCAAGATTTCCGATGATGGAAAAGGAATTAAAGCCGAACACCTCTCTCAAGTATTTAATCCCTTTTTCACCACACGGAGACGAGGGACAGGCCTGGGTCTTTCCATTTGTAAAAAGATCGTGGATACACATAAGGGCTCCATAGATGTGCAGAGTGATGTCGGGAAAGGGACTGTTTTTGTTATCCAGCTCCCCATCACGCACCAAAAAGACTGACCATGCATAGAAAAAAGATCCTCATTATCGACGATGAAAAACTCATCCGGTGGAGCCTTATCCAAAAATTATCCGAATGGAACTACGAAACTGCGGAGGCTGAAACCTGCGAAGAGGGCTGGATCTTGATAGAGAAAGAATCCCCTGATCTGGTGGTCCTCGATGTCAACCTCCCTGATAAGATGGGAACAGATTTCCTGGCAGAGATAAAAAACCAATGGCCGGAGATCCCTGTCATAATGATTACGGCTTATGGGTCCATCGATGATGCGGTGACGGCAATGCGTCGGGGGGCTTATGATTTCATTACCAAACCGATAAACGATCTCAAACTTCAGAGTGTGGTGAACAATGCTTTGGAGACCGCTTCGCTTAAAAAAGAAGTTGCCTACTACAAAGATAAAGAGCAGAAACGGTTCGACCCGTCCTCCATCGTCGCTGAATCCGAGATAATGAAGAAAATCTTAGAAGTTACACAAATTGTCGCGCAGAGCGAAACGACAATAGTGCTCCTCCAGGGAGAGAGTGGAACAGGAAAAGATCTTTTGGCACAGGCCATTCACCATCTCAGCCGCAGAAGAACGGCCTCCTATCAGGTCATAAATTGTTCGGCTATTCCTGAGAACCTTCTTGAGAGCGAGCTGTTCGGCTACGAAAAAGGCGCTTTCACCGATGCTAAACAACAGAAGAAGGGATTAGTCGAGCTCGCGCATAAAGGCACGCTCTTTCTGGATGAAATCAGCACATTGAGTATTCCTTTGCAGGCAAAGCTGTTGCGATTTCTAGAGACACAAACATTTAAACGGATCGGCGGACTCAAAGACATCGAAGTCGATATCCGGGTGATCGCCGCCACAAATCAAGACCTCGAAACCGCTGTTAAAGAAGAAAAGTTCCGGCATGATCTATTCTACAGACTCAATGTCTGCCCCATTTATATCCCTCCCCTGAGGGAGAGGAAAGACGATATCCTTCCTCTCGCCACGTTCTTTATCCATCGAGACAACATCCGGTTCAGGAAAAACATTCAAAGATTTGACAAAGAAGCTCAAAAGCTTTTCCGGAACTATGATTGGCCAGGAAATGTCAGAGAACTTAAAAATGCCATAGAAAGAGCCATGATCTTCGAAAAAGGCTCAAACCTTACGGCAAAGCATTTACCGATTCGAATGGACAGTAAGCCTTCGTTTCTCCAGGCAACTCTAAAAAAACAGGGCGTCGAAGAGACAGGCACTCTTGCAGATGCAGAAAAAGATCTCTTGATCAGAGCTCTCAGAAAAGCTCACTGGAACAAATCACGCGCCGCAATAATTTTAGGTATCACTCGAGATGCGATGCGTTACAAGATTAAAAAATGGAACATTCGACCCGAGGACCTGAACCTCCCGGAATAATCCCGCTTCTGACCAGTTCCTATCACAAAATTTAGCTTCTTCATTATGCAGGAGCGAAAACATCTCCTCCGATCCTATTTCCTCAGATATCCATAATTGCGACAAGCCAGGCGGGTGATATCGCCCACTTTTGGTGAATATCACCCATTCTCCTTTATGTCTTTCCACACCA
>Ga0307426_1002158_pt1 | contig 12480 bp, 12 predicted proteins | sample SalMarWE160340MG_FD_202165 | JGI IMG/M metagenome (GOLD analysis project Ga0307426, IMG submission 202165) | Salt marsh sediment microbial communities from the Plum Island Ecosystem LTER, Massachusetts, United States - WE1603-40 | ecosystem: Environmental > Aquatic > Marine > Intertidal zone >... | reverse complement strand
TACAGACAGGCGGCGCGATGAGAAAGAAGATACTGTTGGTTGATGACAATCACGACATACTCGATCTGCTCGAGATCTACCTCTACAGCACCTACGACATTACCACGGCGCTCAACGGGTTCGACGGGCTGAACAGGGCCAAGCAACAGCGGCCCGATTGCATTATCACCGATATCATGATGCCCCTCATGGATGGGATCAAGTTCTACAACAGCCTTCGCAAGCAGGAAGGCGGGGCGGCCGTTCCGGTCATATGCATAACTTCGTTTGTCAATAAGGTTTCCACAAAGAGCCTGCTCAACATGGGGTTTCAGACGGTGCTCACCAAGCCGCTGAGCCGCGAAGCGGTTCTGGAGGCGGTGAGCGAAGCGCTCACGCAGCCGAAAGGCGGCCAACCGCAATGAACTTCGCCAGGCCGCAACGTTCACTCTGGGTGCCCGTGGGGTTGTGCGCCCTGTGCATGCTGTGTTTCTACGCCGGCGGGATACTTCAGCTCGCCGGCGTGCCGCTGTCGCTGGTTGCACTGGTGGGATGGCTCTTGTGGCTTGCGCCCTGTGAATCGCGCGAAGGCGCCGCATCGCGCCAAACCCCCGACAATGCTTCGGACCCCCCGCTTCTTCGCCAGGCCCAGAAAGACGTGGGAGATGAAGTGTCGGCGGTACCGCTGTCGGTTCTGGGCTCGGCATACCGGCAGGCCCAATTGCGCGACATCGAACAGGTGGTCGACTGCATCCTCGACGGCTGCATCAAGCTCATCCGCTCCCGCATCGTGGCGCACACCGTCGCGATCCTGTTCCCGACCGCCGACGGCGGGCTGTACATCAGGCGTTACGCATCGGCAAGCGACCATATCAACGAAGAGGCGGTTATCTATCCCGGTAGAGGGGTTATCGGGAGTTTTCTCAAAGACGGGCTCAAGCAGCTCAAACTCGAAGATATCGTGACCGACAGCATCACGCTCTTCTACTACAGGAGAGACGCGGGCATACGCTCTCTCATGGCAAGCCCCATCGTGGTGGGGGGCGTTGAGCGCGGCACCATTATTGTCGACAGCACGGACAAGAAGCATTTCACCGATGAAGACCACGCGTACTTGTCGACCATGGCCGACGTGTGCGGCCAGGGCGTGTATTACGCGTATCTGTACAACGAGCACAAGCTCGACCACGCGCGCCTCATGGCCATGAGCAGCACCGAGAAGTACTTCTTCCAGAAGCACGAGATCGACGCGGTGTTTGATCGGATGGCCGAGATTATCCCGTTTGCGTTTCCGTGCGCCCGCATGACCATCAGCCTCAGGGACCCCGACTCGCAGAGCGCGACAATCAAACGGGCGTGGGGTGTTGACGCCGAGGGATTTGTGAACCGGACGTTCTCGCTGAAGGAGAAGACGCTCGCGAGCATTCTCTATTCGAAAAACATCTGTTTCCATCGCAATTTCTCAACCGACCGCTACGAAGTGCGCTACGGCAGCGACGAGCCGCGCGCCCGCGATCTGGCGTCTTTTCTTGCGTTTCCCATCGGCGTCGAAGAATGCAAGGGGCTCATTCTCCTGGAGTCGCACGAGAAAGAGGCGTTCAGCCACAGCAGTCGCGATCTGCTCTCGCGCCTCGTGACCTCGGCGGGAGTTGCCATCGAACGAATACAGATTCATCAGCAAACCGAGAGCATGGCGACTCACGACGGGCTCACGGGGCTCTACAATCACCGACGGTTCCAGCAGCTGCTCAAGGAAGCTATCACGCGCTCGATTCGCTACAAGGATCCGCTCGCGCTGGCCATAAGCGATATCGATCATTTCAAGCGAATCAACGACACCTACGGCCACCAGTTCGGCGACAAGATCCTCAAAGCCATCTCGTTGCACCTGGCCGGCTCGATACGAGAAGGCATCGACGTGGCCGCGCGCTACGGCGGCGAAGAGTTCGCGCTTATCCTTGAGAAGACCGACGCGAAAGGCGCATTCGAAACAGCGGAGCGCATCCGCTTGGCGCTGGAGAAACAGACGTTCCAGAGCCCGCAGGGAAACGAGATGCACGTTTCCATGAGTTTCGGCGTCGCGGTATACGGCGTCCACGCCCGCACGCAGGAGACGCTTATCCAGAAGGCGGACAAGGCGCTGTACAGCGCAAAGCAGCACGGACGGAACCGCTGCGAGCTGTACCTCGACATCGAGCCATCGACAGCGAAGCCCCCGAAACGCAACGGCGGATGAACGCTGTGGACAAGCGGACCCGACGGTTGACGATGGCGTTTGCGGGGCTGGCCCTGTCGTGCTGCGTCTCGTTCGGCCTGGGCGCGACGCTGTTTCGCGGACGCCAGCGCCATGCCGTGCTCGTGGATCCCCTGGACAGGCGGCTCGAAATTCCCGCACCGTTTTTCGAGGGCGACGGCGCTTTCGAGCTGGTGGAGGTGCTCGATTTCGAGTGCCCCTATTCTGCCGGGGCGTACAAGGCGCTCCGGGACGCATGTGCCGGATACGGCGGGCGGATGAGATGCGCGCTGGTACCGTATCCGGGCAGGCGACGGGAGTATGCGGCAGTGTACACGAAGGGCTATCTTTCGGCCAGGCGCCAAGGCAGGGGCAGCGGGTTTGCGGAGGCGCTCTTTGCGCAGCATCTGTGGCGAAGCCGTGTCCCGCGCCAAGAGGGAGAGGGGCACGCGTACGCGGCGGCATTTCTCGCCGCCGATCGCGCCGGGCTCGATCTGGACAGGTTCGAGGCGGATATATATTGCGAAAGCGTGAAAGAGCTCTGCGACAGCGCGCTTGCCTCGGTCCGCAGTGCGCGGCTGCGGGCCATACCGACCGTGTTCGTGAACGGCTACCGTGTGGAAGGCGCGCTGGAGAGCGCGGCATACAGAATGGCGATCGAGAAGATCGCCTCGCGCTGACGGCACGGCGAAGCCGGGAGATCCAATTCCGTGAAGACGAGCGTCTACCTGAACCGGCTGATTGTGGTGCTGCTTGTCGCGGCGGCCAACGCGCTGGTGTTTGCGGTGGCCCGGGCACGTTTTTCGGAGACGAGCTACGAAGTGTACACTACCGACGAAATCATTGCGGACACGTCGGGATTTCCGCACAGGGGCCCGGTCTCGGCGCCGCTTTCGATCGTCGTGTACAACGACCCGCAGTCGCGCCAGGGAGCGGCCATGGACCGGCTTCTCGATACGCTCTGCGTGCTTCGCGGCGACAGGATACGCGTCTGCTACAAGCTGCGGCCGGTCTATGTCGACAAAGCGCGCCGAATCCGGGCGTGTGCGGCCCTTGCCGCGTACAACCAGAACCGTTTCTTCGACATGCTTCGCCTTCTCGACAGCGCTTCGGTTGGCCGAGCGCAGGAACAGAAGCGCGCCGAGATACGTTCCGAAGTTCTCGCGTGTGCCAAAAAGCTTGGGCTCGACATGGGACGGTTCAGCCGTGACCTTGACAGCAGGCAGACGGCGCGGAGGATAGGCGAAGTCGTGGCGGAAACCGAGGCCTACGGTATCGTGGTGTATCCGTGCGTGCTCGCGGGCGGGCGTCTGGTGCGGGGGCTTGTGCCGACGGGCACGCTTGTCGAAGCGGTCGACCGTGCCGTGGACGGCCCGCAGGCCGGACCGTTGGGAGGAGAATCGTGAAAACACTTCTTCGTTTGGCGGCACTGCTTCTTGCCGGATATGCTGCGGCGCTTGGCACGGGGTGCAGCTGCGATTGCGAGGTGCAGTGCACGCAGTCGGGAGGCACCACCTACAGCTACACGACCGTGGAGATGAGGCGAAGCGAGTGCGAGGAGCTCAACGACGTGGGGCCGGACAGCTGTTCGTACCGCTGCGCGGACTAACCTGGATTATTCACCAAAACAGGTCGGTCATGCCCCGCTTCCGGCTTCGGAAAGGGCAACCGGCCGCATGCCCGGTGGCAGGCTACGCGAAGATAAGCTCCCCCAGGGCCTGGACATGTTTCAAAGGAAGGAATCGCAGGCGCGTGTTCTCGGATGTCCAATCGGCGCCTTTGGGCGGCTGAGGGACAACGCATTCGGCAAATCCCATTGAGGAAAGCTCCCTGAGACGTGCGGCCATGGCGTTGACCGGCCTCACTTCGCCGCCAAGGCCCACCTCGCCCACGAGCGCGAGTTCCTTTCTCAGCGGCTTGTTGCGAAACGACGAGAGCACGGCGGCCGCGAGGGCCAGGTCGGCTGCGGGTTCGCTGATTGTGAGCCCGCCCGCCACATTGAAAAAGATGTCGTGGTCGCCCAAACCCACCCCCCCGTAGCGTTCGAGCACCGCAAGCGCAAGCGCGAGTTTCTTGGGGTTGATGCCCGACGCGACCCGCTGGGGAAGGCCGAAGTGGGAGCGGTTGACCAGCGCCTGAAGCTCCACGACGAGCACGCGGCTTCCCTCGCGGATAGGCACGAATGCCGAGCCTACCTGGGGGTTGTCGCGGTTGAGCACGAAGAATTCCGAAGTGTCGGTGACTTCTTTCAGCCCCTTGTCGTGCATCGAGAAAAGCGCCAGTTCGCCCGATGGCCCGAAGCGGTTTTTCACGGCGCGAAGAAGGCGGTACTGGTAGTTCGCGTCGCCTTCGAAATACAGCACCGTGTCGACCATGTGCTCCAGAATCCGCGGCCCCGCTATTGCACCTTCCTTGGTGACATGCCCTACGAGAAACATGACACAGCGGTTCTCCTTGGCGTAGCGAAGAAGCATCGCGGCGCATTCGCGCACCTGCGAAACCGATCCCGGCGCGCTCTCCAGCTCTTCGGTGAATACCGTCTGTATCGAATCGACCACCACGGCGCTCGGCGAGAGTGTGCGCATCGACTCCAGCGACGCTTCGAGCCCGGTCTCGGTGAGGATATGCAGCGGGGCGCCGGCCACGCCGAGCCGCTCGGCGCGAAGCGATATCTGCTCCGGCGATTCCTCTCCGGAGACATACAGCACGGTCAGGTTTTTTTCGGCAAGGTGAGCGGCGAGCTGCAGCAAAATGGTGGATTTGCCGATACCGGGATCGCCGGCCAGAAGCACGACGCCGCCGGCAACAAGTCCCCCGCCCAGCGCCCTGTCCACCTCGGCGAACCCGGTTTTCAGACGCGACACCTGTTGGGGCTTGCACGACGCGAGCCGGACGGGCTGGGAGGCCGAAGCGGCGCGTGAGGAACGTTTGGTGGAGCGGGCGGGTTGCCGGAATTCGACAATGCTCTCCCACTGGCCGCAGTTGAAACACTTGCCCTGCCACTTGCCGAATTCCTGCCCGCAGTTGTTGCACACGTAGAGAGTCTTGGTCTTTTTATGCATTGGATATTGCCGCTTCTGTTTTTCAAAGAGAAGTGCGCACTACGCCCGAAGCGAGGTGCTGGAGACACACGCCGCGCGCAGGCATGGTTTCAGAACTAGCCGCGCTGCTCGCCCGGGCGGTATGCGGGACGGATTTTTTTGATGTCGACCGGAGCTTCGTACGTCTGTTCTTCCTCGACTGCGTAGTGCAGCTTGCGCTGGCCCCTGATGAACTGCTGGATGTAGGGGTTTCGCGAGGCGCGTATCTCGCCGGGCGTGCCCGCGAAAATGATCCTGCCTTCGTGGATCATCGCGATGTGGTCGGCAATTTTGTAGGCCGAAGCCATGTCGTGGGTCACCACGACGGAAGTCATGCCGAGCTTTCTGCGCAGATCGAGGATAAGGTCGTTGATCTTGTCGCCCATGATAGGGTCGAGTGCCGACGTCGGCTCGTCGTAGAGCATCACCTCGGGTTTCATGGCGATGGCGCGCGCAAGCCCCACGCGGCTGCGCATGCCGCCCGAAAGCTCCGACGGCATCTTGTCTTCGATGCCCTGGAGGCCCACCATTTCAAGGCCCTCGGCAAGAACTTCCTTGATCTCCTGCTCCGACATGGTGGTATGTTCGCGAAGCGGGAAGGCGATGTTTTCGCCGACGGTTTTTGAGTCGAACAGTGCCGCCCCCTGAAAGAGCATCCCAAGCTTTCTCCTCACTTTGCCGTAGTCGGCGGGCCTGCTCAAGGGCGTCGCATACACCTCGTTGTCAAGCAGAATCTTGCCCCCGTCGGGAATCATCAGCCCCATGACATGCTTCAGGATAACGCTTTTTCCGCACCCCGATTGACCGATCACGCACACGACCTCCCCGTTGTGCACCTCCAGATTGACGTCGTCGAGCACGAGGTGGTCGCCGAAATGCTTGCGAAGGTGCTCGACCTTGAGCTTGCACCCGTTTTCCGACGGCGCGAGCTGCGGCCCCTGACCCTGGTCGCGAACAGCCTTTATGTCCCGTATATCCATGTCCGTTAGAAATATACACAATTCTGGCCTGTTCGGGCCCGTTCTGATGGGCGAATGCGTCGAAGCGGTTTGCCAATATCGCGTGTATGCCGACGAGAACACCTGCCGAAGAGGCGCTGCGATACAACGGCTGCGCACCTCAACTCGGGATTGGGCATTCAAACCAGAAGGAATTTCACAGTACAAGAAACGCAATCACGAAGTCAAACACGAGGATCAGTACGGCGGCGGTCATGACCGCCTTGGTGGTGGCTTCGCCCACGCCCTCGGCGCCCTTGGTGGCCTGGAACCCGAAGTGGGCGCCGGTCATGGCGATGACGCCGCCGAAGGCCATGGTCTTTGCGATGCCGATGAGGAGGTCTTTTGCGACGAAAAACATGCGCAGGCTCAAGAGGTAGGTGTCGAGCGCGACATCGGTGAACAGGACGGCCGTGATAACCGATGCGGCGAACGCGACGAGCTCCGAGAATATCACGAGAATCGGCATCATGAGGACGCAGGCGATGGTTTTTGGCACGATAAGATAGCGAATGGGATCAAGGCTCAGGCACGTCATCGCGTCGAGCTGCTCGCTTGTCTTCATGGAGCCGATTTCGGCCGCGATAGCGGTGGAGATGCGCGACGACACGACGAGCGCGGTAATCACGGGGCACAGCTCGGTGATCAGCGCCTTGCAGACTGCCATGCCGAGGTAGCGAAGCGGGACGTAGCCGCTGAACTGGTATGTTGCCTGCACGACAGCCTCGCCTCCCACGAACACCGAGGTCACCGCGACGAGCGGCAGCGACTCCAATCCGATGACATACATCTGTTCGATGGAGATGTTGACGTTTCTGAACATCAGGGGCATGCGCGCCGCTGTCTTGTAGACGAGCTCCGACATGTAGACGATGTGCGCGAAGAACACGTACGCGACGTTGCGGCTCGCAAGGCCCAGCCTTCCGGTTCTTTCGAGTATGCGAACAGGGATGTGGAGGAGGGAGGTCAAAACTCGGGTGGCTCCTCGATATGGATCTCGTCGAGATTGTCGAACAGCGTAAACTCCGGCGTGAACGACAATTTGACCGTGCCGGTGGGGCCGTTTCGCTGTTTGCCGACGATAATTTCGGCGATGTACTTCAGCGCATCGTTGTCGCGGTTATAGTTGTACTCGCGAAACACGAACATCACCACGTCGGCATCCTGCTCGATAGCGCCCGATTCGCGAAGGTCGGAGAGCTGGGGGCGATGGTCGCCGCCGCGCTGTTCGACGGCGCGCGAAAGCTGCGACAGGGCCAAAACGGGTACTTGAAGCTCCTTTGCGATTGCCTTGAGGGACCGCGAGATCTGCGATATCTCCTGCTGGCGGTTTTCGGCGCGCTCGGCGCTTGACATGAGCTGGAGGTAGTCGATGATTATCAGGCCGAGGTTCTCGCGCGCCTTCAGCCGCCGGCTCTTCGCGCGAATTTCCATGACGTTGATTCCCGGCGTGTCGTCGATGAATATGGGCGCTTCATACAGCGCATTTGCGTTTACGCCGAGCAGATTGCGCTCGCGCGCGTTGAGTTTTCCGGCGCGAAGCTTGTGCATGTCGACCTTGGCTTCGGCGCACAACATCCGCTGCACCAACTGCTCTTTGGCCATTTCGAGCGAGAATAGTGCCGTCACGGTCTTTTCGGCGGCATGCGCGGAGGCGTTTGCGGCCAGCGACAGCGCAAATGACGTTTTGCCCATTCCCGGGCGGCCCGCAAGGATGAGAAATTCGCCTTTGTGAAGCCCCGTCGTCATCTCGTCGAGCCCCTTAAACCCGGTCCAGACCCCGTGAATGCCGCCTTCCTTGCCGTAGCGCTCGATGTCTTCGAACGTGCGGGGCACAAGGACACGTATCGATTCGAACCCGCCCGTCTGGCGCGCCTGCGCGATGCCGAAGATCTTGGATTCGGCATGGTCGATAAGCTCGCGCGAATCGGCGTCGGGGTTGAAACACTCGGTGGTAATCTCGGCGGCGGTCGAAATCAGCTGCCGCAGCGTGGCCTTCGAGTCGAGAATCTTGATATGATAGGCGATGTTGGCCGACGTGGCGACATTCTCGACAAGCTCGCTCAGATACGCTTCGGAGCCCACCGACTCAAGCCAGCCGCGCTTGCGAAGCTGTTCGGCGAGCGTGATGATGTCGACCGGCACCGACTCGCGGAACATGTCTTGGATGCACACGAAGATGCGGCGGTGGTTTGTCGCATAGAAACAGTCTTCGGTGAGCGTCTCCATGGCGGTGTCGCACGCATTGCCGTCGATAAGCATCGAGCCGAGCACCGTCCGCTCGACATCAAGCGCCTGCGGCGGAACTCTTCCGGAAAAAACGGCGCTCTCGCTTCGGGGCGCGGCCATCACCTCACACCTCCTTGAGCATCTTCTGAAGTTTCTTCAGGTCCTCCCACGCCGGCGATTTGTACGATGCGTTTCGAAGAAGCGCGGCGGGATGATATGTCACGACGACGGGAGTCCCCTTATAGTCTAGTTTCTCGGCACGAAGCTTGGCAATGCTTTCGGCGCGGCCGAGCAATCCCCGTGCCGCGATTCTTCCCAGAAGCAGTATGATTTTTGGTCTGATGATCTCTATCTGGCGGGCGAGGATGGGCGAACAGGTTTGCGCTTCCGAATCGTCGGGATTGCGGTTTGCCGGCGGGCGGCACTTGAGGATATTCGTGATAAACACATCGTCGTTGCGATCGAGATTAATCGCCGCAAGCATCTTCGTGAGAAGCTGGCCGGCGGCGCCTACAAAGGGCTTGCCCTGGCGGTCCTCCTCCTCGCCCGGCGCTTCCCCAATCACCACGACCGGGGCGGCCGCGTTTCCCGAACCGAAAACGAACTTGTTGCGCAACTTTCCCGGCGCGCACTTCCGGCAATTCTCGGTGGCCCGGTACAGTTCGACCAGCGCCCGCCGTTTCTCTTCGCGCGAATCACCGACGGGCTGCGGGCCTGCGACCGTGATATCGGGCATGCCCATTTCGGCCTGCTGCCTGAAATACGCTCGCGCCATGTCGTGCAGCGTGGTTGCCATCACTTCTTTCCCAGCGCCGCTCCAACGCGCGTGAGGATTTCGCGTGCAAGCGACTGCTTTGTCATTGTGGGAAGGCGCTGCGGTTTTTCTTTCGGGCGAAGGATAGTGGCCGACGATGAATCGGTGCCGAGCGCGCTTGCGACCTGGTTGAGCACCATCATGTCGCAGTTCTTGTCACGCATCTTGCGCGCGGCACGCTCCACGTCGCGGCTGTCTTCGAGGGCAAAGCCCACCACGAACCGGTTCTTCTTGCGTCTCCCAAGCTCCCCGAGAATATCGGCCGTGGGCGCAAGCGCAAGAGACATGCGCCGGGTTTGTTTTCGGCCCAGCTTGGTCGGCGACGGTTTGGCGGGGCGAAAGTCGCTGACGGCGGCGGCCATGATGCACACGTCGGCGCTGTCGAAGCATTTCTCGAGTGCCGACATCATCTCCTCCGACGTCGTCACGCGGATACAGTGCGCGCCGCCGGGCACGGGCGCGGCGCTTGGCCCGGTCACGACAGTGACCTTCGCGCCCATGGCGAGCGCCTCGCGCGCCAACGCACTCCCCATCTTGCCCGACGAGCGGTTGGTGATGAGACGCACCGAATCGATAGGCTCGGCGGTTGGCCCGGAACCTATCAGGACACGCGTACCCGCAAGAATCTTCGGCTGCCCCGCGCTCAGCACCGAGTCGACTATGCTCTCGATGTTAAGCATCCTGCCCGGGCCCGAATCGCCGCAGGCCAGCTCGCCGTCTTCGACGGGAAGCACCTGCATGCCGCGCGCGGCGAGGGCGGAGACGTTTCGCCGGGTCACTTCCTTTTTCCACATGGCCGAGTTCATTGCCGGCGCCACCACCACCGGCCCGTCGAACGCCAGGGCGAGTGTCGTGAGAAGATTGTCGGCGATACCGTGGGCGATTTTGGCGATGGTGTTGGCGGTGGCCGGGCAGATGAGCATGACCGATGCCCACTGGGCGAGGCGGATATGGTCCATGTCGTATGCCGTCGGGGCAGTGTCGGAGAATACGGGATTGCCCGAGACCGTCCGCAGCGCTTCTTCGCCCACGAGCGGCCTGGCGGATCCGGTGAGGACCACTTTGGTTTCACAGCCCCGCTTGCGCAGTTCGCGGACAAGCTGGGGAAGCTTGTAGGCCGCAATGCCCCCCGATATGCCGACAAGAATGCGAAGAGGGTCCTTTTTTTTCTGGCGTGCCATGCTCAGCCTCTTTTCAAAGCCTTCGGAGCTTTGACCACAACACGATGCGGCGTGCGCTCACGCGGCATCACTCGGCGCTGGAGGGCGAATCGGTGCCCGATGAAACTGTCCGCATGGAAGGCGGGCGCGGTCAGCCCTCCTGGGTTTCTTCGGTATCCTCGACCACTCTGCCGTCGAACAGCCGCTGCAGCGCGATGGTGCTGGGTTTATCCTCGGCCTTGATTATGTCGAGGCGAATCTGGTCGTTGATGAAGCGGGCCTCTTTTGCGGCCATGAGCACGGCCTTGTAGCGGTTGATGCCGCGTTTCTCAAGTTTGTCGAGATCGAGTTCCATCAAGTTCTGGGACATGGGACCTCCGGAAAGGGTAGTCGGCCATCGTGCTCATGCTCACCCCGGCCCTTCGCCGGAGGCCGGACGATACTCCTAGTCGCAATCGAGCGGTCGAGTACGAGCACGACATTTGTTTCTTACTCTATATTTTGAGCCTGCTCGCGCATTTTCTCAATCTCCTCTTTGATTTCCACCGATAGATGCGCGATGGTCGTATCGTTGGCCTTCGAGGCTATCGTATTGGCCTCGCGGTTCATTTCCTGCAGCACGAAAGTCATGCGTTTGCCCGCCGGCTCGCTTGAGTCGAGATCGGCGGAGAACTTCTCGATATGTGCCGCCAAACGGGTGCACTCTTCGGAGATATCGAGGCGGTCGGCCATGAGCGCGATTTCTGCGGCAAGCCTCTGGGGCTCGATGGCGCCGGCTGCAAGGCTTTCGGCTCTTTTGGCAAGCGCCTGGGAGTAGTTCCGAATGCGAGCCGGGGCGTGCTTCTTTATTTCGTCAAGGGTCGCCCGGAGCTTCTTCACCATCGTGCGCAGGTCGCGCACGAAATATGCCGCTTCCGCTTCGCGCGACGCCTGAAAACTGTCGATGGCGCGCGAGAGTATCGGTCGAACATGGCGCCACAGCAATTCTTCGCTGTGCTCGGGAGTATGCGATGTGATAAAATCGCTGAACACGAGGAGGTTTCCGAGCGTGACGTCGCCGCTGAGTTTGAACTTCTTTTTGATCTCGCCGAAGATCTTCACGTAATCGCCGACTTTTTGCCTGTCCCACGTGAGAACGCCCTGCTCGTCTTCGCGGTCCCACGTGATTGCCACGGTAAGGCTTCCCCGGGAAATTCGCTCGGCCAGCGCCTTTTTTATCTTCTGATCGAGATTGGCGAACGGCCTGGGGGTACGGATCTGGACATCCAGATACCTGTTGTTAACGCCCCTGATTTCAACGCGATACGCGCCTGACGGGGTACGTTTTGCGGCCTGCCCGAATCCCGTCATGCTGCGAAGAGGCATAGGGCTCCCTTGAGAAGAAGCGGGGAGAATTGCGACCCGATATCCTGGAGATTTTCTTTGGGAAAAGCCGACTAAATATAAATGTATCAGGGCGACAGGGTCAATTCCGCGGATTGAGGATGGGTGAGGCGCGGTCTTTGGGCGCGTGCCCGGCAGGGCCGGCGAATCGGTCGCGGAACTATTTTGTGCAGAGCAAGCGGGGGCGCGCACGGAGAGCCACTGGCTGCGGGCGCACGCCAATGGACGGTCTGTCGCGGCATCTTGCGCAGCCACGGCTGAAAGGCCGTCAGGACAAAAAGCCATCCGCTCATGTATGGAAAAAACCTTCTACTACCAGCCCCATATCCGGTATAGCGAAGGGCCGGTAAGCTGCTTTTTCGCCGTGCTCGTCGTGGGAAGTCTGGCGATGCCGTTTGTGTTCGGCTGTCCCTATGGGTACTGGTTGTGCCCGGCGACAAGACTCTCGCTATATCTGGCGGGCACGCTCGTGTGCATGGGAATCCTTGCCCGCATGGTGTGCCGCAAATGGCAGGAGGCACGTTTCGTGGTCACCGACGAGCGGCTGATTCACTATGACGTGTTCTCGCTGAAGGTGCTCTCGTTCTCAAATGTCAGGCGTTTG
>Ga0307426_1002157_pt1 | contig 12480 bp, 10 predicted proteins | sample SalMarWE160340MG_FD_202165 | JGI IMG/M metagenome (GOLD analysis project Ga0307426, IMG submission 202165) | Salt marsh sediment microbial communities from the Plum Island Ecosystem LTER, Massachusetts, United States - WE1603-40 | ecosystem: Environmental > Aquatic > Marine > Intertidal zone >... | reverse complement strand
TCCCTGGAAATCGCGGAGATGCTCGGCTCTGACATCGTGCAGCTGACCCGATTGAGCCCCACCACGGGTATGTCCTTTTACAAGATAGACCGCTGGACTCAAGGAAGGCTCACCGACGGGAGCCCCTGCCTGGTGCCCGAAGGATACGAACCCGTTTTGAAAGAGGATGGTTCGGTCGAGCTCATTCATGAAGGGAAGCTCTTCGCGCGCCGTCCTTCGGGAAGCCTCTACTTCGATACGATCACCGCACCTCTCGAGCATGCGGAAACAGCGGAGGACATCGATGCTTATATCTGGCCCGATCCCTGGTCGGAAAGAGAAACCGAGTTTATCAACGCAGAGATCGAGCGTCTCTACCACGGAACCGATAAGGCATTGTTTGCGGCGCTTCCTCTCTACGATTGTTCGTTTCTGGAACTCGGGCAGACCATGTTCGGATTCGAAACCTTGCTCATGAACTTCATACTTAAACCTGATCTGATGCACCACTGGCTGGACAGAGTTCTCGAGCATCATCTTTCGACCTTAGACAGATTTCTTCCTCTAGCCGGCCCGTATATCAGCGCCATTCAGATGAACGATGATTTGGGGGCGCAGGACAGCCTGCTCATCTCCCCGGATGTCTTTCGGGCCTTTTTAAAGCCGCGAATGGCCGCCTGGATATCCTATGTGCGGCAACGGTGCGACGCAAAAGTCTTTCTCCATTGCGACGGTGCAATCAGCGAGATAATGGATGATTTGATAGAAATCGGGATAGAGATACTCAATCCCGTTCAGACGGGGGCAAGGGGCATGGAACCGGAAAAGCTCAAGAAACGGTACGGGGATAGACTGTCCTTTTGGGGCGGGGGAGTTGAAACCCAGACCACTCTTCCATTCGGATCAGTCGAGGAGGTTAGAAAAGAGGTGGAAGAGAGAGTCCGTCTTTTCGGTCCGGGAGGAGGCTACGTTTTTGCCACGATTCACAACATACAGTCCGATGTCAGCCCGGAAAAAATACGTGCCGTATTCGATACAGCTAGAAAAGCAGGGGTTTATCCGCTCGAATAAGGCTCTCTGGCCCTGCCTAAAGCCGTCCTTCTCCAAGAAGCGTCCGAAAGAGATCCGCGGTGCGCTTTGCCCCTTCCTCATAACTCAGCGGATGAAAGGGTCCGATCAGCGCCTGGAGTCCCGCATCCGTTACATCGTTAGCCATTATATTTCTCTGCTTCGCGCAACCGATCTTACCCTTCGATAACGGGAAGATCTCTTCGATCACGGAGATCATATCGTCCACCTCGAGAACCTCTCCGCGCATGTTGTAGGAGGGCGCACCTTCGGGTGCCTTCAGGGCGCAGGCAATGAAAGAATTGGCAACGTCGTCGGCATACTCCATGTTCGCCACACCTCTAAATCCGATTTCATAGGTCTGCCCGAGCATCGCCGCTTTGATCGCCAGCGTCGTCCCCGCCGTCAATCCTCTGTCCCGACCGACGCCGTATACCACCGGGGGCCTCAAGCCGACGCTCCGGATCCCTTCATCCTGCCAATAGATCCGAGCACACTCCTCGTTCGTCACCTTGAACACGCCGTAGAGGGTGCCGGGGATTCGCGGAGCCTCATCCCCGATAGGATGAGTACCGTAATCCTCATCCGTACCCAGAACCGCTCCCGAGGAGGCGTAGACCAAGCATTTTACCCGATCCTTGCATGCCTTTATCGCTTCGAAGACCGTAAGTGTGCCGACCACGTCGACGGCGGCTCCGAGGATCGGTTTTTCCCTGCACTCGGGTGTTTGAAGTCCCGCCAGATGTATCACATGAGAAACAGCTCCATTCTCCAACAGCTTCTTGATCACCCAACTCCCGATACAGCCTTGAGCACCTGTCACAAGAAAGCAGTTTCTACCCATGCCTCTCAAAAAGAAATGCAGATGAATAGTCTCGAGAGAGAAAGCGACCTCTATTGGCCGCGATAGCCCATCCGCTGGGAGATGTCCCGGGCGGCCTTTACCACGTAGCCGGCGACCTCCTCGACCCGTTCCCGGGTGATGACCGAGGCATAGCCGGAAGTGCTGACCGCGGCGATCACTTCGTCCCGGTAGTCCCGGATCGGCGCACCGATGCAGCGAAGCCCCTGCTCGTACTCCTCGTCATCCAGGCTCCAGCCCCTCCGCCGGATTGTTTCGATTTCCTCTACCAGAGCATCCACGCTCTTGATCGTTCTCTCAGTGAAAGCCTGCAGCTCCCGCTCCTGATACAGGCTCCGTATCTGCTCTTCGGTCTTTCCCGTAAGCATCGACTTGCCGAGGGCGGTGCAGTACAGAGGAGCCCTCTGACCGATGATCGAGTATTTACGCAGACTGTTATGGGTTTCCATCTTGTCGATGTACACGACCTCGCTCTCCTGGAGGGTGGCCAGGAAGGCGGTGTTGCCTGAAAGGGAGGAAAGCTCCCGCAGGATTGGCTGCGCCTCGGTCTTCAGCTCGAGGTTGTTCAGGTAGAGGCTGCTGAGCTCGATGAACTCCATGCCCAGGCGGTAGCTTCCCTGGGCGCTCTTGTCGATGTATCCCCGCTCCTTCAGCGCCTGAAGCAGACGGTAGACGGTGCTCTTGTGCAGGTCCAGGCGGTTGCCGATCTCCGTAAGGTTCAATCCGTGCTGCTCCCTGGACAGGAGCTCGAGGATGTCAAATGCGCGATCCAGGGACTGAACCTTCATAGCAAGCAAACATACCTCTTCGCCCCTGAAAGATCAATGGGGGTCGCAGCTTCAGCGTCCCAGCCAGCCTCCGTCGACGGCCAGGGTAAATCCGTTCACGTAGTTCGACGCATCCGAAGCCAGAAAGACCACCGCGCCCTTGAGATCCTCAGGCGCACCCCAGCGCCCCGCAGGGATACGTTCCAGGATCGCCGGCCCCCGCTTGGGATCCTTACGCAGCGGCTCGGTATTGCTGGTGGCCATGTAACCAGGAGCGATCGCATTGACATTGATGTCGTGCTTTGCCCATTCGTTGGCCAGCAGTTGGGTCAATCCCCGCACGCCGCTCTTGCTGGCCGTATAGGGTGGTATCAGGATGCCTCCCTGAAACGAAAGCAGGGAAGCGATGTTGATGATTTTCCCCCCGGTCCCCTGTTTTATAAACTGCCTGGCTGCGGCCTGGCAGAGGAAGAACAGGGACTTCAGGTTGATGTTCAACACGTCATCCCAGTCCTTCTCGCTGTACTCCAGGGATGGAGCACGACGGATGATCCCCGCGTCGTTTACCAGGATGTCGAGCCTGCCGAACTGCTTAACGGCGCTTTCGACGATCCTCTCCACCGGCTCGATGCTGATCAAGTCAGCCTGAACCGCCAGGAAACCCCTTCCCAGCTTTTCGACCGCGGATTTTACTGCCTCCGGGACGTGGGTGTTGTACACCCCGACCACGTCGGCCCCGGCTTCGGCCAGCCCGACGGCCATTGCTTCCCCAAGGCCGGTGCCGGAACCGGTCACCACGGCTACCCTGCCGTCCAATCGGAACTGCTCGAGTATCATGCTACCCTCCTACAGAAGGCTCGCCATCGGCACATCGTCCATGTCGGAGAAGGTCTGGTTCTCCCCGGCCATTCCCCAGATGAAGGTGTAGCTGCGCGTGCCCACCCCCGAATGAATCGACCAGCTCGGAGAGAGAACCGCCTCCTCGGAGCGGAGGATGAGATGGCGGGTTTCCGAAGGTGGACCCATGAAATGCACGACCACATCATCTTTCGGGAAATCGAAGTAGAAGTAGGCTTCTATGCGTCGCTCATGGGTGTGGGTGGGCATCGTGTTCCATACATTCTTCGGCTCCAGAATAGTCAGGCCCATCACCAGCTGGCAGCTGCGCACGCCATCGGGGTGGATATACTTGTAGATCGTGCGCCTGTTGCTCTGTTCATCGGAACCGAGGCGAAGCGGTTCGGATTCCTGTATCGAGATCCTCGTGGTCGGATAGCTTTGATGTGCCGGAGCACAGAGCAGATAAAACTTTGCCGGTTGATTCTTGCTCGCCGAGGCAAACGTCAATTCCCGGGAACCCGATCCGATGTACAGGGCGTCCTTGCTGCCCAGGGTGTGCCCGCTTCCGTCTACCGTGACCGTGCCTTGGTCTCCGACATTGATGATCCCCATCTCCCGCCGTTCCAGAAGGTACTTCGAACCGATGATCCGCTCCTCCACGTCCAGTTTCAGCGGCGTGGCCGGCTGGATCCCGCCCACGATCAGGCGGTCGTAGTAACTGTACACCAGTCTGATCTTTCCCGGGGTAAAGAGCTCCCGGATTAGGAAGCTCCCGCGAAGCTGTTCCGTGTCGAAGGTTTTCGCCTGTTCGGGATGTACCGCATGTCTAATTTCCATGTTATTAACCTTTCTTTCCAAGTCTATCTATTTCATCAGCAGTCCCGGCAGCCAAATGCTCAGGGAGGGCACCACGGTTATCAGTACCAGTGTAATGGCATTGGCCAGGAGAAAGGGAACCGCCCCCTTGAATATTCGCCCGATGCCGAGCCGGGAGATCGCCGAAGCCACATTGAGACACATCCCCACAGGGGGTGTGACCAAACCAACTGCCAAACCGGAGATCAGGATCACGCCGAACTGCACGGCGGACATGCCCAGGGCCTGGACGGCGGGCAGAAACACCGGTGTGAGCAGGAGAATAGCCGGACTGACATCCACGAACGTACCGGTTAGGAGAATGATCACGTCGATGCAGAGAAGGATCACCATCGCCGGCAGGTTCAATCCGGTAACGAAAGCGGCCACCAGCTCCGGAATCCGCTCGATCGCCAGGATCCAGACGTACAGCTGGGAGAGAGCGATGATGATCATCACCGTCGCGCTGGTCATGATGGCCGACTTGAGGATCGGAGGGATGTCCTTCATCTTCAGCCCGCGGATGACGAACGCCCCGACGATAAATGAATAGAGCACCCCGATTCCGGCGGACTCGGTGGCCGTGGCAATGCCGAGCACCACCGAACCGATTACGAATACCGGCATGATGATGGCCAGGAGTGATTGGCGGACGCGTCGGAACTGTTCCTTTGGCTTGAGCCGGATCTCTTCCCTTGGGTACTTCTTCCAATAGGAGATAACCACCGTGATCGCCAGCATGATCAGGCCTATCATGATGCCCGGGATCGCACTGCCCAGGAACAGCTTTCCCACCGACTCCTCGGCCACCAGGGCGTATATCACCATGGGGACGCTCGGTGGGATGATCATCCCCATGGTGGAGGAAGCTACGGTGATCCCGCTGGCGAACTCCAGCGTGTACCCACGGTTCTTCATCGCCGGGATCAACACCGCGCCGATCGAAGCGGTGTCCGAGACCGAGGATCCGGAGATTCCGCCGAAAATCATGCTGGCCAGCACGTTCACCGCTCCCAGACCACCGCGCAACCGGCCCACGAACAGCAGGCTGAAATCGATCAGCCGGGTGGTGATACCCCCGGCATTCATCAGCAGTCCCATCGTGACGAACAGGGGCAGGGCGATCATCGCGTAGGAGTTCATGCCGGCAAATAAACGCTGAGGCAGAACGGGCAACAACTCCGGATGCACGACCAAAAAATAGCAGAATCCTGACAGCCCCAGCGAATAGGCGATGGGAATACCCAGAACGAGGAACACGAGAAGGCTGATGATGAGAATTATCATAAGGCGGCTTCCTTCTCCGACTCCGATTGCTCGCCCGTTACGATCGCCAGAATAAGGTACGCACAGTAGAGCATCACCAAGCCGCAGCCGATCGGCACTATGATCTGGATCAATCGGTTCGGTAGTCGCAGCACCGGTGACTCGAACCTCCCCACGCTTCTAATCCAGGGAATGCTGTAGTAGATCATCACCCCGTTGATCAGGGCAATCAGTATGAAATCCAGGATGTCCACGATCCTGCGATACAGCGGAGAAAGCTTGTCGATAAACCAGGTGATCTTGATGTGTTCCCGGCGAGCCAGGGCCACCGCCGCACCAATGGCCGTCGTGTAGATGAACAGGTACTCCATCAGCTCATTTCCACCGATGATGGATTCATTGAAACCATAGCGCAGAACGACCAGAATGATCGTCAGCGCCAGAATTACGAAAAAACAGAGGGTGATCGCCCATTCCAGAACTTTGCTCACAATCTCGACTGCTGATTTCAATCCTTTCATGTATCACCCCGCTCCCTCACTGTCGAATCAAGAACAAGGGTGCCGATCCAAAAGGCTATAGGTGTATCTCTGGTCCGGCACCCTTGGTGAACTTCGCTACAACACGCTTCCGCGCGCTATCTGGCGGTCGTTGCTTCAGCTCTTGGCGATCCTCATCGCCTCATTTATATCCGCCCAGGTGAAGAATCCGTCATCCACATAGGACTGCCATACCGGTTTGACGGCTTCGCGGAACATCTCGGTTGCTTGCGGAGTGAGCTCATTGACTTCCAAGTTTTCCCGCAGGATGTAGTAGTAGTCCTTCTCGGAGTTCAGCCAGATCGTGTCGCTGTAGATCATGGTGGATTCTGCGACGGAATCGAAGATGGCCTTCAGATCACCGGGAAGGCTGTTGTACCAGGCCGGATTGACGTAGAAGGGATCCGGGTGAAGCTGCCAATTGACCACTGAGAGGTACTTCTGGACTTCGTAGAACTTCATGTCCACGGTGTTGGAGAAGGGATTCTCCTGGGCATCCACCACGCCGGATTTCAAGGCCATGTAGGTTTCGGTATAGGCCACCTGCTGCGGATTGGCGCCAAGGGCCTTGAAGGTCTTGATGGTCATGTCGATTGGCGGTGTGCGCATCTTCAGCCCGCGCAGGTCTTGCGGACTGCGAATCGGCTTGACGTTCGAGGTGATGTTCCTGAAGCCGCCGGCTACGCCGCAGGCGGGAACGTAGATCCCGTTTTTCAGCGCATCCGCATTGATCTTGTCACCGAACTCGCTTCTCATCAGTTTGATAACCTGATCGGTGTTCTCGAACATGAAGGGCAGGGTGTACAGCAGGTACATCTTGTTGGCTCTCTCGAACAACCCGCCCCGGCACCCTTGAACCGAACCGGTGACCACCATGTCCAGAACATCCGCCTCTTTGCCCAGCACGCCGGAGAAGAACAGTTCCACCTTGATTCGGCCATTGCTGGCCTTCTCCAGCTGCTCTTTGAACAGCTCCATCGACTGGCTGCGGGGATGGTTGGGTGACTGGGTGTTGGCGTACTTGAAGGAGTACACCTTCCCCGCTGTATCCGACTGTCCTTCGGCCATGACGAGGGACAGGGAAACAACCAGCAAAGCAAGCACAAGCATCAGCTTTTTCATGTCGAACCTCCTGTTTCGTTGTTTTTTCGGGCAAACTCGTGGCTATCCGCCCGTGTTTTCGGTTTCAGTTAATTGTTTTACATTATGAAACCTGGTTTTATTATACAGCATACGACAGATCTGTCAAGGCCGGTTTTTTGAAATTTCCTGTTTTTTGCATTGATCCCATGCGGCGCTGTTGTTAGAACTATCGGAGGAGGCATTATGGATTCAAATGAGCTGGAAGGTCCGTATTCATACGAAATCATGTTCGACTTCGCGGAAACCCTGCTACGCGCCGCCGGGCTCGAACAGGACCGAGCCCGCGTAGTGGCGGATATCCTCCTCGAGGGAGACCTGATGGGACACTCGACCCACGGGCTGCAGCTTCTGGGCTCCTACCTGAAGGCACTGGATGACGGAACTATGCGGAAAAAGGGGGATCCCGGAGTGATATCCGACAGGGGATCAGCCGTATGCTGGGACGGCCGCTACCTGCCCGGCCCCTGGCTGACGGTGAAGGCAATCGAACTGGCGATGCAGCGGATCGAGACTCATCCCGTTGTCACCTTCGCGATCCGCCACAGCCACCACATTGCCGCTCTTGCGGCCTATCCCAAACGGGTAACGGACAGGGGGAGGATGATCCTTCTGTGCAGCTCCGACCCATCCGTCCAATCCGTTGCACCGTTCGGGGGGATCACCCCGCTTTATACGCCGAATCCCGTAGCCGCCGGAATCCCCACGAGGACCGAGCCGATCATAATCGACACCAGCATGTCCTGCCTGGCCGTGGGCGCCGCCAACCGCCTGGTAAAAGAAAACAGGCGGGCGCCTTACCCGTGGTTTATGGACGGAGGCGGCAACCCGACGGACGATGCAGTGGTGTTGACTCAGGACCCGCCAGGATCAATCTTGCCTCTGGGAGGGATCGAGCTGGGATTCAAAGGGTTCGCCCTTGGCCTGTTGATCGAAGCCCTGACCGCGGGATTGGGAGGCAGCGGCCGAGCAGCCGGAATCAGACGGTGGGGGGCTTCCGTGTTCCTCCAGATTATCGATCCGGATGCCTTCGGCGGCCTCCAGCGGTTCATGACCGAGACACAGTGGCTGAGCGACGCCTGTCGCGCCGTTTCACCTCGACCGGGTTCACCCCCCGTACGCCTTCCGGGCCAGCGGGCTCTGGCCTTGAGGGAGCAGCAGTTGTCCGGCGGGATCCGGCTCCATCCCGGCATCATGTCCGGATTGAAAGAGTGGGCCGAACGGTACGGCGTCTCCCTCCCTTCGCCAAACTGAGCTCTGCAGATCGACGTAACGAGCAGCCGGGGCGGGGCGCTTCAGGTGATGCCGGACAGCACGGGAGCGTAGCTCACACCATGTCCAGGACCGGCAGCACCACGGCGCGAAGGCCGGTAAAGGGGAAATCCTTCTGGAGCCGGCGCACCCGTTCCAGAATTTCGACTTTTCGATCTTCGGGCACCACGGTCATCATAACGTTGTTCATCGCAGGCCAGACATGATCTCCAAGGTGCGGACCGGTGCTTCCCACCCCGCTGACATCGTGCCAGCGGGTGTAGTTGTCGATGCAGCAGGAGGTCAGAACATCCAGCACCTCTTCATCGATGGCACGGTCGTAGAAGATAAGAACCGCCACCTTATCCACGGACCGCCTCCTTCTCCGCCTCCTGCTCCACGGCGAGCACTCGGAGCTGTTCATCCTTTTGATTCGCCAGCCGGCGAAGCCGACGCCGCTCCCGGCTGCCCTCGAACATGTGGTAGAGCACGGGAATGAGGATCAGAGTGAACACCGTCGACACCAGGAGCCCTCCGGTCACGGTCAGGGCCATGGGCTTGCGCAGCTCCGAGCCGGAGCCGCCGAAAAAGGCGATGGGCATCAGCGCCAGGATCGTGGTCAGCACGGTCATCAGGATCGGCCGCAGACGGATCCTTCCGGCCGCCACCACGGCCCGGGTCAGCTCGTAGTCCCGCTTGCGCAGCAGGTTCGTGTAGTCCACCAGGATGATCCCGTTGTTTACAACGATCCCCACCAGCATCAGCAGACCGATCCCGGAGAAGGCACTGAAAATCGTGCCTGTGAGCAGGTGGATCCAGATCACCCCGACGAAGGTCATAGGCAGGGTAAACATGATGATGAATGGATCCCGGAAGCTCTCGAACTGGGCGGCCATGATGAAGTAGATCAAAGTCATGGAGAGGATTAAAACCAACACCAGATCCTTTACCACAGCCTGGATGTCCTCCCAGGAACCGCCGTAGACGATCGAAAAGCCGGCCGGTATGGCCAGCCGATCCACCTGTTCCTTGATGGAATTGACCGCAGTCCGGACATCCCCCGTTACCCGGGCATCGATGTTGATAACCCGCTGCTGGTTCTCCCGGGCGATGCTCACCGGCCCGTAGGCCTTTTCCACCTCCACCAGGTTGGTCAGAGGAACGGAAAAGCCAAGAGGGGAGGACACGGTGATCCGGTTGATATCCTGGACCGACATCCGATCCTCGGCTTTAAAACGCACCCGCACGTCCACCTCCTCTCCTTCGTACAGCACCGTGGCCACGGTCTCTCCGGCGAAAGCCCTTCTGATCGTGGTTCCCACCTGGGCTGCGGTCAGCCCGTATTGGGCGGCCCGGTTTCGATCCACCCGGATGCGGTACTCCGGAAGTCCCTCCTCCCGCGAAACTTGTGCATCCTGGATCGTATCCACGCTTTCCATAATCTTCTCGACCTTGACCCCCAATTCCTTGCCCTGTTCCAGATCGTTGCCCCGGATTGATACGGTCAAACCGCCGGACATGCCGGCGCCTCCGCCACCCGGGCCGAATCCCGACGAGAAACGAACCTTGGTTCCCGGAACCTGAGCCACCAGCGGGCGCAAGCTTTCGATGATCTCCCGGTCCGTCCGATCCCTTTCATTCAGGTCCTTTAGGGCGATTTGAATGGATCCGGTGTTGGCCGCGGTGGTGGAGAAAAATCCGCCGGCGGCTCCGGCCTGAACCACTGCCACCCTTTTCTCGGGCACGTTCTCCTCCACGATGGTGTAGATCTTCTCCACGGCCTCCCGGGTCGTATCGATATCCGTGCCCACGGAGGTTTCGATATTCATCATGATCATGCCCTGATCCGATTCGGGAAACAATTCCACCCCCACCCGAGGAATCATGGCCAGGCTACCGGCGAACAGGAGGGCGATCACGATCAACACCAGAGCTTTGTGCTTCAAGGCCCAGCTCAGGGAAGCCCCGTAGATCCGGTCCAGGAAGCGCAGAGCCGCCCCCCTGCCCTTCAGCTCCTCCTCCACGTCGAGCAGGGTGTTGGACTTCTTCTTGATTGTAACCCTGCGGATCCTGCTGGAGAGCATGGGAATCACGGTCAAAGCCACCAGCAGGGAGGCCAGGAGGGAGAAGGTGACGGTAAAGGCCAGGTCACGGAACAGCTCTCTGGCCAGTCCGCGGATAAACAGCACCAGGGGCAGAAACACGGCCACCGTGGTCAGGGTGGAGGCGATGATGGCGTTGGCCATCTCCTGGGATCCGTGCCGGGCCGCTTCCCCGGCCTTGGCGCCGCTTTCCCGGTAGCGAAAGATGTTTTCGATGATGACGATCGAGTTGTCCACCAGCATCCCGATGCCCAGAGCCAGACCTCCCAGGGACAGCATGTTCAGGGTCAGGTTGAAGAAGTACATGGCGATGATGGTGATGATGATGGAGAGGGGGATTGATACGGCCACGATCAGGGTGGTGGGCAGATTGCGCAGGAAGATCAGCAGCACAAAAACCGCCAGGATACCTCCAAGAAGCGCTACCTGCCAGACATTGGAGATCGCATCATTGATGAAGTCAGCGGAAACGAACAGCTCCACCAGGTTGACGTCTTCGGGAAGGGAGCGCTTGATCGTGTCGATCCTCTCCTGAACGCGGTTGGAGATGAGCACCGTATTCGTACCGGACTGCTTCTGCACGGCCAGGATGATGGCGTCGCTGCTATCCACCTTTACGTCCGTATCGTCATCCATATAACCACTGTAGACGTTGGCGACGCTCTCCAGGTACACCGGCTTGCCGTTGTTGCTGCCGACAATGATCGCCCGGATCTCGGACAGGTCGTCCAACCGGCCGATGGTCCGCAGGGAGTACTTCTGGGCGCCCTCGGTCACGGACCCGCCGGTCACATTGAGGTTTTCGGCCCGTACAACGTTGACGACCTGGTCGATCGACAGGCCATAGGAGGCCAGCAGGGTCCTGTCCAGATCGATGTGAATCTGCCTCTGCAAGCCTCCCTGTACGGACACACTGGCCACCCCATCGATCTGCTCCAGAGACGTCTGGATCGTGTTCTCGGCGATGAAGCGCAGGCTCTCCAGATCCCGCCGTCCCTCGATGGACAGAACCATGATCGGGGTCATCGAGGGGTCGAACTTGAACAGTACCGGCTGGGAAGCGTCTTCGGGAATGTACTCCCGAATCAGATCCAGACGTTCCCGCAGATCATTGGAGGCCTCGGCCAGATCCGTTCCCCACTGATACTCCACGACGACCACCGAGGATCCCTCCCGGGAGGTGCTGCTGACCTTCTCGATACGGCTGGCCGAGGAGGCGGTGTTTTCGATGACTTTCGTAAGGTTCTCCTCGACCTCCTGAGGTGATACTCCCGGATACGAGGAATAGATGACGATAACCGGAAAAGAGATATCAGGAATCAGATCTATGGCCAGCCTGCCCAGGGAAAAAACACCCAGGACGATCAACGCCAGGTAGACTACCGTGGCAGTAACCGGCCGCTTTACCGAGAGGTCGGTGATCTTCATTCCTTCACCTCCGCCACGGTGACCGCATCCCCGCCGCTCAAGGATTGCTGGCCGATCACCACCACCAGGTCACCTTCAGCGATCCCTGAATCTACCACCGCCGACTCTCCCTGCACGAAGGCGATTTCCGGCTTCACCTCTCTGGCCACTTCCTGCTGGATGACGTAGACGACCTGACGGCCCTCCTTGTCTACCAGGGCGGCCAGCGGAACGGTTATCGCATCATCCCGCCGGCGGAGGATGATGCTGGCTTCGGCGAACATCCCCGGTTTCAGCTGGTATCCCCGGTTGACGACCCGGACGCGGGTTTCCAGGGACCTGGAAACCGGATCCAATACGGGACTGAGTCTGTCGATGGTGCCGTAAAACAACCGATCCGGATA
>Ga0307426_1002155_pt1 | contig 12484 bp, 12 predicted proteins | sample SalMarWE160340MG_FD_202165 | JGI IMG/M metagenome (GOLD analysis project Ga0307426, IMG submission 202165) | Salt marsh sediment microbial communities from the Plum Island Ecosystem LTER, Massachusetts, United States - WE1603-40 | ecosystem: Environmental > Aquatic > Marine > Intertidal zone >... | reverse complement strand
GTTATATCTATATAAATCTTCGCATATGCGTACAAAAACACTTGACAAACGTATTTGAATGATTATATTAATACTAACAAACGAAAAGGAGGTCATGTCAATGGCAACTAAAAAGAAGACTTATGACGCGAAAGATTTTACGGAACCCGTAAAAGAGCTTTCGAGACTTATGAAAGAAACTTATCTTAATACACTTGATTTCTCGCTTTCAATAGCGGAAGAAAACAAGAAAGTAGTGGATAAGCAGGTGGATTATTTGATGGACGCTGAGAAAGAGTATTTTATCTCGGTGAAAGATTTTTATGGAATGCTTCCAAAAGATGATCTCCCGTTTGGCAAGGTTGACTCAAGATCCTTCGAAGATGGATGGGAGAGAATCCTGGAATTCCAGAAGAACTTCGTCGATTCCGTGAGAGGAATATCGGGTAACGCAGCCGCCGAGTCACATGAAATTGCGAAGAAGAATGTGCTGAAAGCATTTTCGGTGTTCGATGAGACACTCGACTCGATAAAGGTATAAAAACTAACAAAAGATAGAGTAATAAAAGGAGGGTCCTTCATGATGTCGGACTCTCCTTTTTTACAAACCATATACTCGGCTAATAATTGATTATTCTCATAAAACAGTAATACTTCGCCGGAATATCTGGTACTCTTGTTAGGTAACCGACTACAAAACTGCATAAACGCGGTTAGTTGGGAGTGATTTAAAGGTCGGAAGCTCTCAGGGGAATATGAAAAAACACAAAGGTTTTGAAAAGTTATCTCACTCATTGAGAGAAATGGATTCCTCGGCTTATGATGAGGATTACGAATCGGGCGCTTTGGCGTCGGATGAGAAATACGATCCCGAATCGGATGGCTCGGATGTTGAATATCCGCCGCCACAGAGCCGTAAACGAAAAAAGAAATCCCGCAAAAACAAGCTGGAAGAGCATCTCAGGCTTCTCCACGTATATTTTCAGGATCTGGAGCATGAAACTTCACTTCTGTCGCCCGAAGATGAATTAAAGATAGCCGCCAACATCAAGAAATGCGAAGACAAGGCCGAGGCTATAAGAAGCATACTTCTTGAAATTTCTAAAGACACTTCAAAAAAGAAAAGCAGTCTCAAAAAATATCCTCTTTACACCGGTAATGACCTGCTTGGATATATCGACAGACTCAATACACTCTCAAACGCATACGTTAAAAGATCGACTCAGCTCAAGAACCGTTTTATAAAATCGAATCTAAAGCTCGTGATCAGCATAGCGAAGAATTATATGGGAAGGGGTCTGCCGCTCGCTGACCTTATCCAGGAAGGGAACCTCGGACTCATGAGGGCGGTCGAGAAGTTCGACTACACTCTCGGGTACAAGTTCTCGACATACGCGAGCTGGTGGATTCAGCAGGCCGTTTTCCGTGCGCCCTTTGAAAAAACTAAAACAATTAGAATTCCCGTTTACCTATACGAATGGGCTGGCAAGGTAAAGGCCGTAACAACGATGCTCGAAAAGGAGCTCGGAAGAGAGCCCACTTACGAAGAGATAGCAAAGGAGCTTGAGATAACGCCGGCGGTTGTGAAGAGAATAGTGCAGACGGCAGCCGACGTAATGAACAACGTGCAGTCTCTCGACTCGCCTATATCGGGCGACGACCCGCGCACACACGTCGAATTCGTCGAGGACGACAAGATACCGCCGCCTGACACGGCCATACTGAAGCGCACCGTGCAGAACAGGATAGAGGACATACTTACGCTGCTAACGCCGAAAGAGCAGGAGATAATCAGAATGCGCTTCGGTATCGGAATCGAGACTACATATACGCTGAACGAGATAGGCGACATGTTCGGCGTGACCAGAGAGCGCATAAGGCAGATTGAAAAAGCCGCGCTCGAAAAGATAGCATCCTCGTACCTCGGTGAATATCTGAGGGACCTCGTTTAGGGCGTACTGCCGCTAAGGAGGTAAGGCCTCCACGTCTCGACGTACTCGTCGAGGTCGAAAGGCGGCTCCCAGTCCGCATAAACAATCACATACAATTCCTGACCGGGATATAATTTGTTCGGATTTCGTATAGTTCCGAGATTAGACTGATAGATTTTCACCCACTGCCTGCAATCCAGATAGTAATATCCGGCGAGCAGATGAAGCTCCTCGCCTTTCTTGACCGTGTGAGTGATTACCTTCTTCGGAGGCTCCGGAGGGAAGTCGATTGCGTGGGCGAGTGGTACGTTAAGGCTTATAAATAGAGCGGCTAATATTAATTGTCTCATTTCTTCCTCTCTACTAATATTAATGCAATTTTATTTTCATTCCATTCTTACAACGTTTGAATCAGAAAGAATTATGTTCCCTCTATGTTAAAATACCGATTCAAATTATATGTATGGAAAGAAAATATGAGAGCGGTGATACAGCGGGTAAAAGAAGCGAGGGTTGAGGTTGACGGGGAGGTCGTGGGGCGGATAGGGAAGGGGATGCTGATACTCCTCGGCGCGGGGAAGAAGGACACGGCGGAGGACGCGGAGTATCTTGTCGGGAAGTCGCTAACGCTCAGGATATTCGAGGACTCTGACGGAAAGATGAACCTGTCCGTGACCGACACGGGCGGGGAGGTGCTGGTCGTCTCCCAGTTCACGCTTTACGGCGACTGCCGTAAGGGGAGGCGTCCCTCGTTCGACAAGGCGGCGCCGCCCGAGCTTGCGGAAGAACTCTATGAAAAGTTCGTCGCCAGGGTGAGAGAGCGGGGTGTAAATGTTCAAACAGGAAAGTTCCGCGCGATGATGGACGTGCATCTTACGAACTGGGGGCCCGTGACACTGATGCTGGATAGCAAGAGGGAGTTTTGAGAAGATGCAGGGGGCTACGTAGTTCGATAAACTCACTACTACGCCCTCCCAAGAAGGATTCATGATTTTAAGAGGAAGTTCCGAGTTACTTAAACCTTCGAATATTTACCCCCACCTTAATCCTCCCCCTTGAAAGGGGGAGGAGATAAAGATCAGGATTGCTGCGGCCCCTTCGCGTAAGGCTTCCGGCTTCCCGTCTTCGTCGAGACTTCGTCAGACAAGCGCCATCCTACAATGCGAAAGTTTCGGTGGGTTAACTGCTATGCCGGATGAGTCGTGACCCCGCAATTACAAATAACAGTTAAATCCTCCTTAATCCCCCTTTACAAAAGGGGGAAATAAAAACGAAAGGCAAGTATAGATTTCTCGCATTCGCTCGAAATGACATTCTTCAGGGGGCACGGTTCGGCCTTTGCCGAGACGAGCGACAAGGTCATGACAGGTTCAGATTGGGCGGATTTGTTAATCGCGGTAGGCCTGTCCTGAGCAAAGCCGAAGGGATGCCGCTCCTACACAGTTAATACAAGATACCGGTCCTACGATAATTACCCTATTCGGGTTCGACGAAGCGGACGGCTTTTTCGTAGATCAGGAGCGCGACGCAGCCTCCGACGCTTCCGGGCGAGTGTCTGGTCCCGGGTGGGTGTATGACGAAGCTTCCTGCGGGATAAGAGCCGTCCTCGTCGTACTGGTCTCCTTCGAGGACGAACAGATGCTCGTAACCGACGTGCTCGTGGAGCGCGACTCGGGCACCCGGTTCGTAGCGCAGAAGAACGGCTATGGCTCCGCCGCCTTCTTCCTTATAAAGCCAGTGGGCAGTAACTCCCGGACGGAATGGCTCCCAGTCGTCAGTTTTAGATAACTGTTTTGCCTGTTCGATAAGATTGGTGAATACGAGCGGATTGTTAAGTGAAGTCATGCGTCATCCTCCATTTTTGTGCCGAGATTGTTTGCCGATTCTTCAGAACCAGCCCCCGGCTCGGCTGTCTGAGATACTGGCTGAACGCCGAACCAGCGGTCTTCGACCCAGCCCAGCCAGATCATAATCCAGGTGGTGAAGACGAACGGCGCGGATACAGTCTGGACGCCGAATGCGGCGATCACCGGTATAAAAATTGTAGCGAGCAAGGCTCCAAGAACTGAAAGCCTGAGCCGTCCGCCGCAAAGCGCGAACACCGCAACGGCTGTCAGTACTCCGTTGAACCCATAGAATCCGAGATTGACACTCTCCGGAGGCACGTTGCTATAATAGTAGGCTACCATGGTGCCAATGACGGCGCCTAAAAAGCCAACCACGCCGTGCCGCCAGTTGCTGAGGAGCAATCCGATCAGAAATAATATGCCTGACCACATTGATGCGGCGAATATGGCCCCACTGAGACTGAACAGCACGGCGATTACCGGATGAAACGTGTGGTAGGCGGCCAGATGAAACTCCGTGGGCTGCAGAAAACTCACATGAGGCTCGATAGCCCAGAGAACCCAGAATATGATCAGAAAGGGCAGTGCGAGGATCGGAAAAGGAAGGATTGCGAGAAACAGCCTGACCAATAGAACGGCGACCGCTATACATGCGATAAGCACTAACCACATGCCGACATTCGTCCAGCCGGTTAGAAAAAATGCGGGCAGCGACAGCGCAATCAAACAGGGATTGAGACCGGGAAGCCCGGTTCCCAAGGCCGATCCTCGTTTCCCCAGAAGCATACGGCCCGCGGGCCCCAGGATCGCGGCTACCAGCACATAGACGAATGAAATCGGAGACGCGACCAGAACGGCAGCCAGAAAAAACAAGCCTGTCAGCTCGTTTGACTGCATACACATCTGTGATACTCCCCGCAATACGATCCGCCAGAATGGAACCTTGCCGGTTGTGATCGGCGGGAAGATTATGTCGACAGGCTGTTTCACCGTCAGTGTCCGTAGAGCGTTGAAGTCGTTCGGCTGCTAACGCTTCGATACCGCAATCTCGGTTAGATTCCTTCAGCCAGAGCTTTCAATATAGGCTCGGACTTGCATGTCCAGCCAACTATACCGCCCTGCGACGTCAGCATCTTGAGTGTGATTTCCTTATATTCAGGAAAGTAGCTGTCCGTACCGTCCTCGATCAATATACAGTCGAAGCCGCGGTCGTTAGCGCAGCGCATTGTCGTCTGCACGCAGACCTCGGTCGTAACGCCGGTGATAATAAGGTTTGATATTTTACGCGTCGTTAGATAGTCGAGAAACTCCGTTCGGTAAAACGTGTCTTTTCCCGGTTTCGAGATGACGAGCTCTCCAAATACGGGAGCAAGCTCATGAATAAAGTCCGAGCCGTCTTCGCCGTCAATAAGTATTCGCCCCATAGGGCCGTGATCCCCGATCTTGATCTTGGGGTTGCCGCGATTACGTTTGGCCACAGGAAGATCCGACAGGTCCGGCTTGTGACACTCCTTGGTGTGTATAACCGGCAGAGCGCACTTGCGGAAACCTTCCTGGAGTTTTTGAATTACAGGAATGCACGGTGCTACGTTTTCAATATGATTTCCTAGTGAGTCGGCAAAACCTCCCGGCAAAATAAAATCCTTCTGCATATCGATGCAAACGAGAGCGACGTGGTCGAAATCGAAATGAAAAGGAAACGGTACTGCTTCGATCATAGCCATTGGCTAATACCTCCTTTAAATTTTTATATATTGGTAATTTTAAATACGATTTTCTACCTAGGTTTAAAGCCGGTTTTAGTGATTGTCAACACATTTTGACCCATATTAATGGAACTATGCGAGCAACGGGCCATGGCTTGAGCGTTTGTTGCTGATACAGGATGCATGGTACAGGGGGCTGCGTAGTTCGATAAACTCACTACTTCACCCTCACAAGAGGGATGCAGTATGCAGGATTGTGAGAGTAATTCGAAGTTGCGCGAACTTTAGAACATTAACCCCCACCTTAATCCTCCCCCTTAAAAGGGGGGAGGAGATAAAAGGGAGAGATTGATCACCTTCGCCCGATATGACATCCTACCCGGCTACGGCCAGGCCTTGGTCGAGACGAGCGACGAGGCCTTAACGTCAGGTTCGACGAGTTTGTTAATCGCGGCGGGCATGTCCTGAAGGGATTCCGCTCCTACAAACTATGCAAAAAGCCGCACGTACGGATCATAAACGATAACATCCCTGAGTTGAATTCCGGAAGACAATCATTATATTAAGAGCATGCAAAAGGTGGTTTGCACTCATCCGAGGGCGAAGAGGGATTACGATATAGAGGAGAATTACGAGGCCGGTATCGAGCTCAAGGGCTCCGAAGTAAAGTCCCTACGCGGTAATCAGGCGAGCATAAAGGAGAGCTTCGCCATGATCAGGAACGAGGAGGTGTTCCTCGTAAACAGCTATATCGCGCCTTACGAGTCGGCGACCGTGTTCAACCACGACCCGCGGAGGGAGAGGAAGCTCCTTCTCAACAAGCGGGAGATTATGCGCCTCATGGGTAAGACGCAGATCAGGGGATACACGCTTATCCCGACGAAGATTTACTTCAAAAACGGGAAGGCGAAGGTGGATCTCGCGCTCGGAAAGGGTAAGAAAGTGCACGACAAGAGGGACGATATAAAAAAGAGAGAGGCCGACAGGGAGATGGAGAAGGCGATGAAGAGACATTATTAACCCCTGTGAAGGCCCGGTGAATTAGGTAAACTAATACTGTAAAGATTTAGAGGAAGGGAATTCATGCTGCCTTATAATATTCAATTATTACTGCATGATATCCTGCATTATTAAAGTAATACGTTCTTTGACATGGGGGCGACATGGCTTCGACGGGGAATGGGATAGCTTATGCTGCATGCCGAGCTTCCGACTAACTCGTTAAACTGGCGGAGCACACACAAGTGCCGAAAATGACTTTGCACTCGCAGCCTAACAAATAGAGCTGCGACGGCTCATTAAACCCTGCCCGTGGGTTTAAATGAGGCGACGACTAAACGGGCTGGTCCGATGGCGATGTTCCGGACGCCTGACGACGAGATCTCATTCGGGACTGGCGCTGAAAACCCTGTCTATCGGTAACTTCAGCGCGAGATTAAACGATAGACTAAGCATGTAGAGGCTGAGTGAGTCTCTTTCTCGGACCCGGGTTCGATTCCCGGCGCCTCCACCAGGCTTCGTCCTGTGAAGCCTGCCGCGGCGAAGCTGAAAAGCGAAGCCGGGCGATTACTCCATGTTACTTTATATGATTCCAGACTACGTTCTGGTAAACCATTACGTAAATGAAATCTGCAAAGAATTTCTATTATGTATATATCCTAGTTAGTGAGAATGAGCAAAACCGGCACTATACGGGGCTAACGAAAAACCTTGAAGAAAGAATTAAAGCGCATAACGCTGGCCAGGTTCCTCATACCTCCAAATATAGACCATGGCATATAGAGACAGTGATGGCATTTCGTTCTCTTGAGAAAGCCACGCAATTCGAGAAATATTTAAAATCCCATTCGGGACGTGCTCTTGCCAAGAAGCACTTTTAATATGCTCTTGCTGATTTGATCTAATTCAAAGTAACGTTCACAATTCGAGTTATATTCATACAAACCGAAAACCCGAACCCACTGGGATAATACGAAAGATTATCTTTAAGTTCGTTTGAACGCATTGGGATGGACAGGTATGTTCAGATTAAGGGAGTATAAAGCTTCACGTATCATTCGAGGAGTGCAATCATGGAAAAGAGAAAATTGGGAAATACGGATTTGTACACGGCTCCAATAGTATTCGGAGGGAACGTTCTCGGCTGGACGGTCGATGAAAAGCAGTCGTTTGAGATACTGGACCACTTTATCGGTATGGGGTTCAACGCGATCGACACGGCGGACGTTTACTCACGCTGGGCCAAGGGGAACGAAGGCGGCGAGTCCGAAACTATAATCGGCAAATGGATGAAGGAGAGAGGAAACCGGGATCAGATTCTACTGATCACGAAGGTAGGATGGGATATGGGACAGGGGCACGATATCAGCGGGGATTATATACTCGAAGCCGCGGACAGGTCGCTTAAACGGCTACAGACCGATTATATCGATCTGTATTTCACCCATATCGACGACGATAAAACCCATGTGGAAGAAAAACTCGGGGCGTACGAGAAGCTGGTAAAATCCGGCAAGATCAGGTGGATCGGAGCGTCGAATCTTTCTCCTGAAAGAATCAGGGAGTCGCTCGAGGTGAGTGAGGAAAAAGGACTGCCCCGATACGAGGTTCTTCAGCCTGAATACAACCTTTACCAGAGACAGAAGTTCGAAGAAAAATTCGCGCCGATATGCGAAGAATACGGTCTTGGCGCACTATGCTATTTCTCTCTCGCAAGCGGCTTCCTCACCGGGAAATACAGAAACGAGGACGACCTGTCGAAAAGCAAGCGCGGTAGGATAGTACAAAAATATCTGGACGACAGGGGAAAGCGTATTTTACAAGCTCTCGATGAGGTTGCGCATGGACACGACACGACCCAGGCCGCGGTTGCGCTTGCGTGGCTGATCGCGAAACCGCTCGTCACGGCACCGATTGCGAGCGTAACCGAGAACGGGCACTTCAAATCATTTGCCGACGCTCTCAGGCTAGAGCTGAGCGATGCGGATATGAAGAGTCTGGACGAGGCGTCATCGTATTAACTTCTAGCGCCAAAATATTTTACTTCTCACAGCAGCATTTTTATCTGCTCTTCTCAAAATTCCTGTTACACCCATGGAATGTTCCGTAATCACTGGTAAAATTCAGTATCTCATGTGAAATCAGGGAATTGGAGTAAAGTCCGAAGCCGTTTTACAGACGACCAGCCTGACTTTAACAATTCATACATTACATGCTCTTACCGAAGCTTTTTACAACCCTGCGGGGATACGATAGGAAGACTTTCTCGCACGATCTATTCGCCGGAATCACCGTTGGCATCGTTGCGTTGCCGCTTGCGATGGCGTTTGCTATCGCCAGCGGCGTCACCCCTGAAAGAGGTCTCTTTACTGCCATAGTGGCGGGGTTTCTCATTTCACTGCTTGGAGGAAGCAGGGTTCAGATCGGAGGGCCTACGGGGGCGTTCGTCGTCATAGTTGCGGGTATCGTGGCTGAATTCGGTTACGACGGCCTCGTTTACTGCATGATACTGGCGGGTCTCTTCCTGATGGCACTCGGTCTTTTCAGGATGGGAGGGCTGATCAAGTTCATACCGTTTCCCGTCACGACGGGATTCACCTCCGGCATTGCGGTGGTTATATTCTCGACCCAGATAAAAGACCTCCTCGGTCTTCCTATGGAGCATTTACCTGCTGAGTTTGTTCCCAAATGGATAGAATATGCGCGCCACCTCGATATGATAAATCCTTCAGCCGCGGGTGTCGGCATAGGTACGATAGCGCTGATAGCGGTAACCCGAAAGTTTGTACCTCGTCTCCCGGCAATGCTGATAGGCATGACAGCGGCTACGCTCGCGACAGCGGTCCTGGGGCTGGATGTCGAAACCATCGGGAGCCGCTTCGGGGACTTGCCAAGAACGCTTCCTTCACCTGAGCTGCCCGCGTTCGACTTCGAAAAGATAAGAAGCCTTATACCGTCTGCGTTTACGGTCGGTCTTCTGGCGGCGATAGAATCGCTCCTCTCGGCCACCGTGGCGGACGGAATGATCGGCGGACGCCACCGCTCAAACATTGAGCTTATCGGGCAGGGGGCCGCTAACATTGGATCAGCGGTGTTCGGCGGTATTCCGGCGACAGGGGCTATCGCAAGAACGGTAACTAATATAAAGAGCGGAGCCAGGACGCCCGTGGCAGGGATTATACACGCCTTATCGCTCGCACTTATGCTCTTATTCCTGGCGCCACTTGCAAAGATGATACCGCTCGCCGCGCTTGCCGGAATACTGGTTGTGGTGAGTTACAACATGAGCGAGGTGAATCATTTCATCGGATTGCTGAAAGCCCCCAAGAGCGACGTCATGGTTTTGCTTACGACATTTGCGCTCACGATTTTTATCGATCTGACAGTGGCGGTCGAGGTAGGGATAGTTCTCGCCGCACTCCTTTTCATAAGAAGGATGTCCGAAGTGACCAACGTGGGCATGATCACACGCGAGCTAGAGGGAAACGGCGACGACGAGAGCGATCCGAATGCAATCAGCGCTCGTATCGTGCCGCCCCGCGTCGAAGTATTCGAGATACAGGGTCCGTTTTTCTTCGGGGCCGCCGACAGGTTTAAGGAGGCGATACGCATGATAGAGAAGCCCGTGCCGGTCATAATACTCCGAATAAGAAACGTCCCCGCGGTCGACGCTACGGGGATCCACATGATCAGGGAACTCCTTCACCAGTGCAGCAAGGAATCGACGACGCTACTTCTCTCCGGAGTACATACACAACCACTGCATGCCATGCAGCGGTCGGGCCTCTGGCACGAGATCGGGGAAGAAAACATCTTCGGCAACATCGACGACGCACTCAACCGCGCACGGGAGATCCTGGGACTGCCCGTTATTCCGCCACCCGTGCCCTTCGTCCCATCCGTGAATAGGGAGACGGGAGTCGAGCCCAAATGATATAAGGCAATGCCTTCATCAGAGCCCGGTTTCTTTGTGGTAATTAGTGGAAGACCTACGTGGGCGGAGATGGTGCCGTAAGTGATAATGGGTAGCTTTAAAAGCGCTGCCTCTTGCTGAACGATTCCGTATATTCTTCCCCGTTCAAAATGCATTAAATCTCATCCTTTATTGCCAACTTCGTACTAACTCATTCTATTCATTAATAGAAATATATGCTTGTCGTAATTCCAAAAGCGGGTGTATTATTCCAGTAAATTTCGATTTATAGGCATAAATCTACGGAGGCATCAAAATGAAAGACTTTAAGAAGTGTTTGACCGTTGTTGCCTTTTTTGCATTAACAATAGTTGCATTTGGAGTTATGAGCTCCACAAAAGCGGAAGCACAGGTTGGTCAGGCTACGATTTGCGATTCTGTCCATGACCAATCGGCACACCTGTGTGACGTCTATTGTGATAAATTGGGATGCGACGTCGGGGGAGTTGACAGTCCGGCATGTGCCAAGATTTTGCAAACATTTGCAAGCCTAACGGATGACCCAAGATTTTTTGGCTGCGCGGAAGAAGGAGTTGTAATGAGTTGCGCGGGTGCAATCCCAGCTTGCACTCGTGCTCAATGCGATGAAGGCGAACATTGTGTTAGAGACGTTTGCACGAATGAGCAAACATGCGTACCTAACTGAGCGACGGTCACGGATTAGCTGCGAGTTTACAAGATTGTTTCATTACTATCTAAAAATCTGCCAATGGCGGATTTACGGTAAGTTGCTATTCCGATACCTATGCTATGAGCTGTGTCCATAGAACAGCTCATGCTAACAAGGTTAGCATTATACAGCTAACAACCTCTTATTCTTTTTGCAGGAACCAAAGAGAGACTTTGGTTCCAAACTTGAATATTCCGAAATAATACTAAATAGTATTTTTCTCGACGGGATTATGAGCAGAGAAAAAAATACAAACACCGGAGACGGTTACACATTCGGTTACCAAAGTGATGTTTTAAATTACCTGACTTACAGGGCGAAAAAATCTTTCGACTTTGTCCTTCCGCATCTAAAACCGGAAATGGAAGTACTTGAATGCGGCTGCGGGCCGGGGATGGTAACTTTTGAAATTGCCGGGAAAGTCGTAAACGGCAGTATGACAGGAACTGATATCGATAAGGATCTGATCGACTCTAATAATAAAAGGGTCGATGAGACGAATGCTAAAAACCTGAAGTTTGAAGTTGCCGACGTACACGAACTTCCTTACGCAGATAACTCTTTCGACGTCGTTTATATGCAGGCGCTCCTTGTACATATAAAAAATCCGACCGTCGCCATCAGAGAAGCTCACAGAGTATTAAAGGACAACGGTCTGATTTTGCTAAAAGAACCCGTAATGGACAGAATAATTATCAGTCCGGAAGACCCTCTGCTTCAGGAAGCGAACGAGCTTATACAAAAAGTAATAATCAGGAACGGCGGGGACCCTTCGATCGGCCGGAAATTATGGCCTTTATTAAGCGCCGCCGGTTTCAGGGAAATTCAAATGTATTCAAGATGGGAGCAGCCGGATTCGCCGGATGAATGGCCCGGTTTTTATGAAGGTTGGGCAAATTTATACAGAGGCAGGATCGGAGACATAATACTTGAGGAAGGTTGGGCCGATCAGAAGCGTATTACCGATATTATGAACGCGTATAAAAATCTGGGTAAGAATAGAGCGGGTTATGCGGGCTCCTCATGGGGTGAGGGTATAGCCAGAAAGTAAAGGTTTCAATACAACCCACCTCGATTTAACAATGTTTTGTATCCTCCCGCCGCCGCAGTCGAAAAGTACAGTGCCACTAGCCTCATGCAGATAAGATTTTCTATCAAATATTTGAATTAAAAAAGGGAGACCGAAGTCTCCCTTCTTTGGATTGTTATACTGTATCCAGTTACGCAGTCTGTTTTTTCTTCCTATACATCACATATCCGGCTATCCCCAAAACAGCGGCCAACACGGCTAATCCAAGCTCAGATAATGTTGGAATTCCCTCTACGACTGGGGCTGGTGCCTGACCGATATTGCAGCAAAGCAGCTCAATCTGCGTCTG
>Ga0307426_1002152_pt1 | contig 12499 bp, 9 predicted proteins | sample SalMarWE160340MG_FD_202165 | JGI IMG/M metagenome (GOLD analysis project Ga0307426, IMG submission 202165) | Salt marsh sediment microbial communities from the Plum Island Ecosystem LTER, Massachusetts, United States - WE1603-40 | ecosystem: Environmental > Aquatic > Marine > Intertidal zone >... | reverse complement strand
AGCGGGTGCGGTCGGCATTCTCCCGAATCGTCCGCATGGTATAGCCAAACGGCGATTCACTGATAAACCACATAACGATCAGGGCCGCTGTGACAATAAAAAGGGTGAAGTAGTAATAGGCCGTCGCGCTGCTGAGCCAGCCCGGCGGGACGATTCCCTGCAGACCATCGTCCCCGCCGGTAAATGAGTACCACTGAAAAATGATATAATACAGCAGCTGCCCGAATGCCATGGTCAGAATGGCAAAATAGATCCCGGTCAGGCGCACACAGAAATAACCGATTACCAGCGCCAGCAACCCCGCCGTGATCATTGAAACTGGCAAACAAATGGGCAGGGGAACCGACGCTTTGACCATCAGCAAGCCGGTGGCATAAGCACCCGCGCCGAAATAGGCGGCATGGCCGAAGCTAAGCTGGCCCATGTAGCCGAAAATCATGTTAAAGCTCACCGCAAACAATCCTAAAATCAGAATCTCGATCGCGACGTGAACCCAGAACTCCCCGATAAAAATAGGCAATATAAGGGTTGCGATAAAGACCAACCCGAGCCACCCGTATCTAATCATAGGATTACACCTTTTTTGTGTTCGCTTTTGGCTTTAGGCCCTGGTAGGCGTTCCAAACAATCCCCACGGCCGAATTATCAATATAAAAGCGGTGACGACAAATATCAGAACCAGCGCCCCTTGCGGCCAAAAGAGGATTGAAAAAGCATACACCTCTCCCACAATGATCGCTGCCACAAAGGTGCCCAGCAGGCTTCCAAACCCCCCGATGACCACCACGCAAAAGGCCTGGATAATCACGGCCATATCCATTCCCAGCGTAATCGACCCGACCGGCGCCTGAACCGCTCCGGCCAGGCCGGCGATGAAGATACCCAAAGCAAACACGCCGGTATAAATTCGGGGGATTGGAATTCCCAGGGCGCTCACCATCTCGCGGCTGAATACCGCCGCCCTGATAATATGACCGTAGCGGGTCTTTTTCAAAAACCACCAAAGGCCGCCGGCCACGGCAAAACCGACACATATGACAAAGATAAAATAGGAGTCGAAAGGCACCTCAAAAATAAAGACAGGCCCTGCCACCAGCGGCGGCCGGGTAATCAGTTTATCTTCCACCCCCCAGAAAATTTTGATCAAATCACCCAGAATCAGCACCAACGCATAGGTAAGCAGGAGTTGCTCGGGAAGCTCTCTTTTGTACACGCGACGGATTAATACCACCTCGATAACTGCGCCGATAGCCGACAGGGCCAGGGCTGCCAGGATAATACTGAGCCACAGCCCAAAGCCGTAGTCCTGCAGCAGATGCCAGAAGGAGTAGCAAAGGTAGGCGCCCATCAGCCAAAGGGTCGCATGGGCAAAATTCAGAATGTTCATCACCCCGAAAATAAGCGACAGTCCCGAGGCGATGAGGAACAACATCATGCCCCGGGAGAGTCCGCTCATAAACTGCGCAAAGATCATAGATGTATCCATGAGTCAGCCTCAATTATTCAGCTTTCCCGGCTCTGGCCGCTTCAATCTCCGCTTCGGGACGCCAGGAATCCGGGCCTTTAACCTCAACCAGATCATGGTAGATGGGAAAAGGATACTTGGGGTCATCCGCCACCACACCGATGTAGGAAGAGCAGCTCAGCTGGTTGTCAATCTGGCGAAAAAAGAGCTGGCCGCGGGTTGTATCGACGGTTGCGCCTTTGAGCGCATCCTTAACTTTTTCGGTATCGATGCTGCCCGCCTTTTCAATGCCTTGTTTCAGGACATACACCGCGTCATATTCCATTACGGCCCAGTCACTCGGATAGCGACCGTACACGTTTTTAAAGTTCGCCACAAAATTCGCCATCATGGGCACATCCAGGTGGGCAAAAAAGGGCGCCCGGCACAATCCGACCAGACCGCGGGTGAGCGTTTTGGCTTGAATGATCAGTTCGGAGACACTGATCAACGATCCGGGATAGGGTATTTTCTTAAAAAATCCATAAGCCGTCGCCTGCTGATTCCAGGCCACGTTGTCTTTTGAAGCTAAAGAACCGATGACAAAATCCGGTTTCTGGCTCATGATCGCTGTAATGTACGATGTAAACTGGGTCTCGCCCAGGGCCGGCCAGAACTCTTTTTTCAGTGTCAATTCCGGTGCATATTGTTTCAGGAGTGCCACCGTATTATTTTGCGTTGATCGGCCCCACTCATAATCCGAGGCAATGGTGATGTAATTTTTCCAGCCTTTCTTTTTGGCCAACCCCGCAACGCCTAAAACAACGGCCTTGGCCTGCATATAGCTGTTGGGAACCACCTGGTAGGTGTACGGGCTGAAATTGACTTTGGTGATATTCTCCGAATTGCTGATGGCCGGAATATGAAGCACCTTGTATTCCTGGGCCACCGGTTTAATGGCCACGGCACAAGCGCTGGAATAGGTCCCCAGGATGGCCCGCACCTTGTCGCGCAGGATCAGGTCCCTGGCCTCGCGCACGGCGACGTCCGGTTTCGTCTGGGTGTCACGGATAGAGACTTTGATGGGGTGCTTGCCCAAAAAACCTCCTTTGGCATTAATCTCTTTTACGGCGAGCGTGATCGCGTCGACGCCGTCTTTGCAATACAAAGCGCCGGTGCCGGTAATCGCCAGATCGACTCCCAGGTTATAAGGCTCCGCGGCCTGCGCCATAGCGGCGACAAAAAGCACCAAACAAACACCAAGAATAATTTTAAAGCATTTACTTTTCATTTCTTCCTCCTTTTGTGGATGTTGTGGGTTGGTTGTTTATTCCCGCCCAATCGACTGCGGTATTATACTTTGCCGTTACAGCAGACAACCGTCATCCTGTCTGTGAGATACGTCCGCGCCGAGCAGACTGATGCGCCCTAAAGCCTTGTTTGCCGGCCTTTCCAGTAGTCTTCCCGCATCACCCGTTTAAGGGTTTTGCCCGCCACATTGCGGGGAAATTCATCCATGAAGACGACATCATGCACCCGCTGAAACTTGGCTGCCACCCGCGCATTGATCCAATCGCGCAGCTGCTCCGGCGAAATCTCGCCGGGCTGGTGCAGCACCACCGCCGCCAGCGGAGTCTCCCCCCATTTATCATGCGGAATACCGAAGACGGCGGCTTCCTGCACGGCCGGATGCTGCACGACAATTTCCTCTATGTCTCTGGGGTACACATTCACCCCGCCGGAGATGATCATGTCTTTTATGCGGTCCACCAGATACAGAAAACCGTCTTCATCGACATACCCCATATCCCCCGAATGCAGCCAGCCGTCTTTGACGGCTTCAGCCGTTAATTCAGGTCGCTTGTAATATCCGGGCATCAGGGTCGGCGAGCGACCGCAGATTTCGCCGACGATGCCGGCTTGAACCTCGTTGCCGCTTTCATCCAAAATTTTCATCTCGAAAAACGGCGGCGGCACGCCCACCGAGCCCGGCTTGGCAGGGTAGTCGTATTTATCTAGAACAGTCATAAACCCCTCGGTTAACCCGTACAGCTCATAAAACCGACCGGGCAATCTTTGATTGAGTTCATCTTTGTGTTGTTTATGAAGCGGGGCGCCAACCGACAGAACCATTTCCAGTGACTTCAGGGCATCATAAGAAAAATTTGGTGCATTCAGCAGCGCAATAATTTGAGAAGGCACCACCACCACATGGGTGACGTTTTCCCGTTCGACGACGTCGATATAGGAAACCGGATCGAACTGCGGCAGCAGGATATAGGTTGCCCCTAAGAATACGGCGGGCATGAGATCTAGAAAAGCGCCGTTGAAAACAATGGCTCCGGCATGCATGATGATGCTCTCGGGAGTCATTCGATACGCGGTGGCAAACGAAGTCGCATACGCCGCCCGAATCCGATGCGTGTGGATAATGCCTTTAGGCAGGCCTGTAGTGCCGCTGCTATACATGATGTTGAATGGGTCATCATCCGTGATGGCGATGCCTTCCGGCTCCTGATCACCGGCGGCGGCCTTGAGGGCATGATAGTCCTGATAGCCGGCAATGCCGGAAGCATCCGTGAGAAGGTAGCGATCTTCGCCAATGGCCGGCAGTCCGGAGCGGATATGATTTATCTTTTCGACAAAACCGGCATTCGTAATCAGCAACACCGAATCTGAATCCTGCAGCAGGGTTTGCATGGCTTTTTCAAGCAGCAGCGTGCTGAGCGGCACCACCACGGCGCCGGTTTTGGCAGCCGCCCAGTATACTTCAAGCAGTTCCAGGCAATTCGGCAAAATGGTCGCGACCTTGTCGCCTTTGTGAATACCAAGGCTTAACAGCGCATTGGCCAGCCGATTGATGCTCCGGTTAAATTCAAGCCAGGTCAAACGCTGATCGCCGAATACGACGGCTAAGTGGTTGGGTCGATAGCGCGCATGCCGCGAAAAAAGTGAACCAATGTTCATTCAGTCCCCCCGACGAAATTTTTCAAGCTCCCAGATAAGATGGTCTAATACGGATGGTATCTTATCGATCTAAATGTCTAAATTGCCTAAAATGCGCTAAAATGCCTAAAATTAGGGCAATCGCCCTCTGTTGTTCGACACCTCGTGTGAAACTTCACCTGATCCTATGATTATTTTTAGGTTAAAGTTAATGCCTGGTGGGAGTGGTTTCCAACCACGATTCTAGATGGTGGCCCGACCGAGTTCATCGCGGTTGGAAACCGCTCCCACAACATCTTAACCCTACATTAGGTTCCCAAAAGTTTCTTTTCCGATCAAACTAGCCGCCATAACATTTAAACTTCGGCGGCCAGAGGCTTGTCTGACACATGAAACCTTTTCTCAACCCTTTGTCCTTTGCCTTTACGCTATGCTCTATGCCCTATGCCCTCTGCCCTCTGCTCTATGCCCCATGCTCTATGCTTTATCATTCCGCCTTCCGAATTCTAATACGTCAACACCACCCCTCCGTCAAACAGCAAATCTCCTCCGATCAGATACCTGGCATGTCTGGAGAACCCGAAAATAAAAAGATTGGCCACCTCGATCGGTGACATCATTTCCTTGATGCGTGAGGCGCCCATCATGACATCGCGCACGACTGCTTCCCGGGTAATTCCGCGCTGCTCGGCCTGCGCCGGGATCTGGTTGAGCGCCAGAGGGGTTTTGACGAATCCGGTGCTGATCGTAAAGGACCGGATCTTGCCTTCCCCTTCCGCCGATATGGATTGGCTCAGGGCCCTTAAACCGAATTTGGTAATGTTGTAAACCGGTTTGTTTTTAGTACATATGTGGGCGTGGATGGAGGCCATATGGCCGATAACGCCGATGCCGTCGCTGCTTTGCTTCATGTGGGCAATGGCTAATTTGGAAAGATAAAACGGTGCCCGCAGCATGAGGCGCTGCATCAGGTCATATTTTTCCATCGGAAAATTATCCACCGCATCGATATGCTGGATGCCGGCGATATTGGCCACGTACCTGATGGATCCCAGTTTGGCGGCCTCGGAGACGGCGCTTTCAATATCCGCGTCTTGGGTCAGATCGGTTTGGATATAAATCATCTGCCCGCCCAGTTCACGGGCCAGATTCTGGGTTTTTTTGCCCTCTTCGGCATTGATGTCCAGTCCCACGGTCATCAAATTATTGGCTGCGGCTGCAATGGCAGTCGCCCTGCCGATCCCTGTGCCCGCGCCGCTAACCACGCATACGTTGTCATGATTAAAACTGTCGTCTTTAAGAAAAAGAATTTCTTCCTGCTGAATATGCGGTTCTTTGGTATCAGTCGGCTTTCGGGTTGCCATGACTTAACCCCTTAAAAATGACTTTAATTGTTAGCGCCTTTATTGGGACTTTATTGGGATTTGTTTGTATTTGCGGAAACTAAAATGGCCTGGTGCAAATTTCAGACCATGCCGGGTGAAATGATTGGATTTACATAATCATCTGGATAGAAATTAACATAACTAATAAATACAATTCATAATTTTATTTTTTTTATAAATTTTGATTGGATTTTACTCGATGGCAAAAACAAAAATATGTCTAGAAAAAGTGTCTCAAAAATTATACATGTCATTCCATAGAAAGTAGCAATTTTGATACACTCCGTATTTTTCAGGTCGGCCTCAGCCAGGCTGCTTCTTTGGTGCCCGTGGCGGACTTACCAGGGCTTCACCATCCACCACGGTTGTATTCTCCTGATTGATGCAGTAAGTTTTGAGACGAACCCGTTTTTTGTCGGCCATGGTTTCGGCCACCTCGACGATGGCGGTGACGGTATCCCCGATTTTGACCGGTGCCAGGAAACTGACCTCCTGGCGCAGGTAAACCGTTCCGGGTCCCGGCAGCATCGTACCGATAACGGTGGATATAAAGCTGGCCGACAGCATGCCGTGCACGATGCGAGTCTTAAAAAAAGTATCTTTGGCATACTCTTCGTTGATGTGCGCCGGGTTGAAATCCCCGCTGATTCCGGCAAATAGGTAGACATCGGACTCGGAAACCGTTTTTGAAAATTTCGCCGTGTCCCCCACCTGCAGTTCTTCAATGGTTTTACTGATCATGATCGGACCTCCCGTTGATTATGATCGATTGGCAAAAAAGACAATTTATCATGCATTTGGTGTTTTGGGTTTAGTGATTGGTATGACGTATCTTACGAAATTGCAAGAGATAGATCGAATCATTGAGCACGAAACATAATTCTGAAATTTTGGCAAAATCGCGCATAGGGCTCTTGAATTAGGGCACAATATGATGCATATATATGTCTCATATTGCTCTGAGGTAGAATAAGTGAAGGCACCCAGTATATTCAACGATGTAATTGGTCCTGTGATGCGGGGACCTTCAAGTTCGCATAGCGCCGCTTCGGTGAGAATCGGTCTCATTGCGCGGGCCTTGATGAGTGCAGAAATCGAGGACGTGCGGGTCGAATTCGATGAGACCGGCTCGCTGCCGACCACCCACGAATCCCAAGGTTCCGATATGGGGCTTTGCGGCGGACTTCTTGGTTTCGAAACTTCCGATGAGCGGCTGCTGACCTATCACCGCGAAATGCAGAAGGCCGGAATTAAGATTCGGTATGTGAGCGGAGCCTATGGCGACTCACATCCCAATACTTACCGGCTGACCCTCAGAAATTCAAGCGAGACGCATTCCATGATTGCGATCTCAACCGGCGGGGGCATGATCGAGGTTGTCGAAATAGACGGCAATAAGGTTTCAATTGGCGGAGACATATATGAAACCCTGGTCTATTTTAAGAAAGATGAGCAGCCTGTCATCGCTGAAATTGAAAATTCAATCTCAAATGCCGCCCTGAGCGTAAAAAAGGGCGGCACAAAAAATTTCATTCATCTACAGACGCATACGCCAATAGGTGTCGATAGGCTTGCTTCCATTCAGGCGGCGGAAAATGTCGTTGCCGTAAAAACCATTTTTCCGGTTTTGCCGGTCCCGACCCCCCTGAAATTAGTCATTCCTTTCTCAAGCTGCCATGAAATGCTGGCCTTCAACCGGGAAAAGAAAATGAGTCTGGGTGAGCTGGCAGTTCAATATGAAAGCGGCAGAGGGTCAATGAGCCGGGATGATGTTTACCGGAAAATGATAGACATTGTCAGAATCATAAAAAAGTCAATTCAGCGGGGCCTGCAGGGTACCAGTTATCCGGACCGAATTCTGGGGTGTCAATCCCGCCGGTTCAAAGAGAGCCTTCAATCAAATAGCCTGATGGAGGCCGGCGTTATGAACAGGGCAATCCTGTATGTGACTGCTCTGATGGAAGTTAAAAGTTCGCTGGGCGTCATCGTTGCGGCGCCCACAGCAGGCTCCTGCGGCACGCTGCCGGGGACGATTCTGGCAGCGGCCGAAGCTTTGGAGTGCAGTGAAAAAGATACCGCCGCGGCTTTATTAGCCGGCGGGTTGATCGGGATATTCATAACCTGCTCGGCAACCTTCGCAGCCGAGGTGGGGGGCTGTCAGGCCGAATGCGGATCCGGATCAGGCATGGCGGCTGCAGCACTGGTGGAGCTTATGGGGGGATCGGCAGAAACGGCCGTTGCTGCGGCCTCCATGGCGTTGCAAAATAGTTTTGGCATGGTTTGCGATCCGGTTGCCAATCGCGTTGAAGTCCCCTGCCTGGGGAAAAACGTAATGGCTGCCGGTAATGCGATTGCGAGCGCCAACATGGCAATGGCAGAATTTGATCCGGTCATACCGCTCGATGAAGTCATTGAAGCGATAAATATTGTCGGCCATAGTATCCCGTGTGAACTCAGGTGCACCGGTCTTGGCGGATTATCCGTAACGCAGACCTCGCAAAAAATTAAGAAACAGCTCGAAAGATTCATTTGACAATGCAGCCTGATTTTGCCACTATTGGGACGTCAATCACGCTGAATCGCGCTCGCATTGATCCTGAAACTTCTACTCGCACCGTATTTTTGCATATGTCACAACCTGTTGTCATCTGACCGACTGCTGTCTGAGCTGGATCTTATTTCAAATCTGTGTATTCGGTAAATCACTAATTAACCCCCCTGTTCTTCGTATTTGTTTTAATGGAACGAATTTGATCCCGAAATCCGTCAACCCGGCAAAATAAGGAGGATGAAATGAGAAATATACAGCTCAATTATGAGACCCTCATCAAGATCACAAAATCCCTGTCTAAATCGAGGGACCCGGAAGAAATTATTAGATTAACGGTTGAAAGTATTAAATCAGCGCTGAGCATCAAGGGATGCGCGTTGTTTTTGATCAATCGCCAGACAAAGGATCTTGAAATAGCGGCATCCGCGGGACTCAGCGAGGAGTATTTGAACAAAGGCACGGTCAGCGCTTTGCGTTCCATCGCCGATTCGCTGAAAGACGGACCCGTCGCGGTTTATGACGTCAGCGATGATCCCCGCATCCAATATCCCGAGGCCGCCAAAAAGGAGGGCATTGCCTCCATTCTTTCCGTACCGATCATGATCGGCGATGAGTCCATCGGGGCAATCCGAGCCTATACGGCCGATAAATGGGAGTTTACCCTGGATGATGTGAATTTCGTTCAGGCCCTGGCCCAGATCGCAGGTATCCTGATTGAGATGACCCGGCTTTACCAGGGCCAGAGTGAACACATTGAAGCGTTGGCCATGCGGTGTGATTCTCCGAATTTATGAGTAAAGAAGCAGAGGAATTGATGGCCGAGAAATCTCTAAATGATTGGCGGTCAGCGGTCGTTAAACCGGAAACGGTGATCGAAAAAATCAAGCCCGGCATGAGTATTTTCCTGGGTACGGCAGTGGCCGAGCCGCGCACCATGGTCCGGCATCTGATGACGTCTGCGACCAAAAACCTGGAAGATCTCGAACTGATTCAACTGGTCAGTGTCGGAGATGCGGTTTCACTGCGGGCCCTTCAATCCCAGAATTTTCGCCTGAAAACATTCTTTTCCGGCTGGGTGGCCGATGAAGCCATCGAACAGGGACGGGTGGATCTGATCCCCAGTCGATTTGTAAAAATCGGCCAGCTATTTGAATCCCTCTTAAGACCGGTGGATGTGGCCATCGTTCAGATTACGCCCCCCAATGAGGCCGGATTCTGCAGTTTAGGGATAGCCGTCGATGTCGCCCGGGAAGCCCTGGAGCAGGCCAGCATCCGTGTCGCTGAAATCAACACGCAAATACCCCGCACGTTGGGCGACACGTTTGTGAAGGCCGCCGAATTTGATTTTCTGGTGCAGTCGTCCGATCCGCCGATTTACTTCGAACGCTGGGAAATAGATGAAGTCTGGGATCAAGTCGCTAGAAATGTCGCCTCTTTAATAGAGGACGGAAGCTGCCTGGCATTTTCCATTGGTCCGCTCTACGAGGCCCTCGCCCGCCGACTGACGGGAAAGCGCCACCTTGGCATCCACTCGCCCATCTTCACCGACCCTTTGATGGATTTAATGGAAAGCGGTGCGGTCACCAACCGGCGCAAGGAAACCTATCGCGGCAAAGCGTTGACTTCCTATGCCTTTGGAACCAGAAAGTTGCTCAATTGGTTGGACAACAATCCCATGGTAGAATTTCAGCGGGTCAGCCGGGTTTTCAACCCGGTCATCATCGGCAGCAATCCGCGATTCGTCACGGTTGTTGCGGCCAGGAAAGTCGATTTGTGCGGCCGCATCGGACTTTACTCCGGCAAAGGCAATGTGGCCTCCGGACCGGCTGAAGTAATGGATTTTATAAATGGCGCCGAGTTGTCCGATGACGGGCGTTCCATCTTTGCCCTGACCAGCCGGGACCCCAACGCAAGTCCGAATATTTTACTGTCGATTGCCGATCTGCCCAACCAGTTTAGTGCGTTCGAATCCGTGGGGGCGGTGGTTACCGAATACGGCATCGCTTTTCTTGAAGGACGCACCCTCCGGGAGCGGGCGCAGGCCCTTATCGACATTGCTCACCCGGATGATCGGGCCGCTTTGGTTCAGGCCGCCAAAGACAAAAAGATTTTGTACCGCGATCAAATCTTTTTGGCCGAGAGCGCCCGCCTCTATCCGTCGGACATCGCCGCCACGCAGACCATCAGGGACGATCTGGCTATAAGATATAGAGCGATCCGGCCCTCGGATGAAGAGGGCATGCGCACGCTCTTTTATCGCTTTTCGGATGAAGCCGTTTACTCCCGGTATCTTCAGTCCATCAGAAGCATGCCGCATCCAAAAATGCAGGAATATGTCAATGTGGACTGGAACCAGGTCGTGTCCATTGTCGGCCTGGTGGGTGAAGAAGGCCAGGGCCGCATCATCGCCGAGGCCCGCTTTATTCGGATACCGGGCCACTCTCTGGCTGAAGTGGTTTTCGTGGTGGACGAGCAATATCAACGCCTTGGTATTGCCTCTTTTATGTACAGAATGCTGATCCGGCTGGCCAAAGAGCGCGGAATCAGGGCGTTTACGGCCGAGGTTTTATTTTCCAACATCGGCATGATGAAAGTATTCCGCAAAGGCGATCTGCCGGTCGAAGCACATCTGGAAAGCGGCGTCTATCACCTGGAGATTCCTTTTGACAAGGAGAATAAAGCGTGAATACTTGATTAGTCTGAAATGTGTTTATGTGGCCGACTGTTCAACCATAGAGTCAGGAGGGTAGATCATGACACTTTTCAAAAAGATTCTTCAGCTAAGCGCAATCACGATTATCATTAGTACTCTAATTTGTTGTGGGAAGTACTTTGTTAAACCTACCCAAGATATCGTCCCTGTCCATTTCAAATCCGCCACCGAGTTGACAAGCGCAATTCGGAGCGGCGAGATCACATCCCTTGATCTTCTCAACCTCTACCTCAACCGCATACAGCGTTATAATAACGAAATAAATGCAGTCGTCGCTCTGGATATCGCTGCAGCCCGGGCGCGAGCAACGGAAGCTGACAGAGCTCTCGCCCAAGGCAAGATATGGGGGCCTCTTCACGGTCTGCCAATGACTGTAAAGGATGTATTCGAAGTAGCAGGCATGCCCGCAACATCGGGCGACCCTGTGCTCAAAGATTACATCCCGAAGCGTAATGCGATTGCGGTACAACGCCTGATCGATGCAGGTGCAATAGTCTTTGGCAAAACGAACGTTCCATATCATGCGATGGATATTCAAAGCTACAACGAAATCTATGGTACGACGAATAATCCCTGGGATTTATCCAGAACCCCCGGAGGTTCATCAGGAGGCTCGGCAGCCGCGCTCGCTGTGGGATTCACTGCTCTCGAACTGGGCAGTGACATAGCAGGCTCCGTCCGCTTCCCGCCCCACTATACCGGGGTTTTCGGACATAAAACCACTTTTGGAATCGTTCCGAGATATGGGCATATACCTCCAATGCCTGGCCGGGTTCCTCCGAAGGCAGTGGAGAAACTGCGCGGCGCTGGTCTTGACATAAACGAGGAGGCGCATCCCGATATCGAACTGTTGAAAGACAGGCAAATTTGGTTGGAAATCTACAATCAGATGATGGCCGGGTCATTACCGCTGGATGAGATGCTTGTCGAGAGACAAAAAAAACAGCAAGCAAGGTGGGCTGAATTCTTTGAAAGTTACGACGTGCTGCTTGCTCCTGTAGCTCCAACTGTTGCCTTTCCACATGACCATGAGGGGACGTTGCTGTCGCGCAGTTTGGAGATCAATGGGCAAAAGAAGCCCATGCTAAACAACATGGCGTGGACGTATATGGCAATTGTATCAGGTTTGCCAGCAACTGTAGCGCCAGTCGGATTGAGCGATTCAGGTCTACCAGTAGGCATTCAGATAATCGGAGCCAGATTCGAAGACCGGACCACCATAGACTTCGCTCGCGGTCTGTCTGAGACGATTGGTGGATTCGTAGCACCACCGGGTTATGAGGATTAGCACGGATAGCCCTTACTTTTAGAATACAGACAGCTCTCCAACGTATATGTAAAATATTCGAACCTTTAAAATTGCAGGCACTGAAAACATCTATGCAAATTTGACCGGTCTTTAGAATCTTTGACCGGTCTTTAGAATCTGTGATATCAGATTACGATACCTGGAGTTGCAC
>Ga0307426_1002151_pt1 | contig 12500 bp, 6 predicted proteins | sample SalMarWE160340MG_FD_202165 | JGI IMG/M metagenome (GOLD analysis project Ga0307426, IMG submission 202165) | Salt marsh sediment microbial communities from the Plum Island Ecosystem LTER, Massachusetts, United States - WE1603-40 | ecosystem: Environmental > Aquatic > Marine > Intertidal zone >... | reverse complement strand
TCCGCAGAATTGTAAGCTGCTCATCCCGCGGGATGGTGGCGCATATCTCACCCGCCCCTGCGCCGGCCCAATGGATAGAGTCTCCGTTGAGAAACAATTGGATCGCCGATCCTCTGGTCCTGGATGGCGCATTTCAGATGGCAACCGTTTGGTGTTTTGAAGAGAAAGGGACTGTGTCGCTGCCAAGTTATGGTGAATCATACCGGCAGTATTGTCAAAAATTTCCCGCAGATGACGTGACGGTGGTGCTGGAGATAAAAGAGGTAACCAACCGAAAAATGCGGGGCGATTTCACGTTCCTTGACTCGGACGATGTGATTGTGGCCCGTTTAACCGGTTACGAGGCCGTCATGGATGCCTCGCTAATCAAAGCATTTAAACCTCAATACCGGGCTTCAGCATAGGTCATTGAATATTTTCAATAGCCAATTCCGGCATGTCCGGATTACGTTAAACCGCTTTTTCTATACCCTTATACATATCTGCTGGAATGCCGCAAAAATCAAGGGCTTCTAAAGTTGAAACGAAGCCTTTGCATGGCTGACAGTATTTTTTGGGCTTTCCCCGTCCGCTCCAAAACAGTTTCATTCGGTGCTCAATGCCGCATTTTGGACAGATACATTCGACTGTAATACCATTCGGATGATTGTTTTCGGCGTCGAGTACACATTCGTGTTCTTCCCTCAAACAATTGCTATTGCTGGTTACAGGCATAAGAATATCTTTCCTTAGGGTTAATGGCAATCAATGCCGGTGTTATATGTCCGGCGTCTCTCTCATCTCCTTTTATTTTTTTCGTATTTCTTAATAAGGTCATCGATGGCCTCTTCCAGCAGAGTTCCGATGGATTTATCCTCATCAACGGCGAGATGCTTTAAGGCCTTCAAGCGGTCTGCATCGATTCTGGTAGAAAAGGTCTTTTTCGTGCTCATAGAAGCATACTTAATATATTTATTTCTTTATTACAAGTGTTTTTGTAATAAATTTATAAATATTTTATTTTTCTTGTAAAATAAAAATGCTAGCAAAAAACTTTTAAATAAATTAATAATGATATGTTTATGGGCTGGCACGATCATTTAACTTATTGACAAAAGCTTCTGGAAAATTAAAGTTAAGGAACGAATATGTGGCTTTTCAGATTTTATTTTATCAGCATTAAATATGTCTATGCCTAGAAACGAGATTAACCGCTTCGATGCTATCGTGATAGGAGCTGGACCGGCAGGTTCTACGGCAGCCTATTTGCTGGCGTCAAATGGATTCAAGGTTCTTATTATAGACAAAAGTTCCTTTCCCAGATATAAGCTTTGCGCCGGACTCCTTACCTTGAAAAGCATCAAATTACTGGAAGGCATTTTTTCAACTTCCGTCGATTTTTTAAAATCCCGGCGGATAATCACCTATCAGAGTTTTGACTACAAAGTCGGCAGCAACACCGGCGCATCCATCAAAGGGCGTTTGGAGTATCCCTTTCACTTTGTGCATCGCAAAACATACGATCATCATTGGTTAAAAATGGCGCAGGAGGCAGGCGCTGAATTCAAAGCCGGTGAAAAAATTGTCTCACTGGACTTCTCAAGCAAACAGATCACAACAGAAAACGGCCGACGGTTCTTCGGTAATTTCATATTCGGGGCCGACGGCGCCCTTAGCTGGACCAGACGCTTCCTGTCCGCCAAAGGGGTCATCAAGTCGGATTGGAAATCGGAACTTGCCACCACCCTGGAGGTTTTTATTCCAAAACGGCAATTTACTGGTTTCCCGGATTATCCGGTTATTTATTTCGGCCATATTCCCTGGGGTTATGTTTGGAATTTTCCGGGAGATCAACACCGGATTCTCGGCATCGCGGCTTTAAACCTTAAATCGGGTAAGCTTCTCAATGATGGCTTTAATACCTTCCTCAAGAGCCTTCATATTTCAAGGCAGGATATTCCCACGCCAAAAAGTCACGCCCTGCCCTACGGTAACTATCTTACCCAGCCCGGTTATGGAAATGTATTATTACTGGGTGATGCCTGCGGCCTGGCAGATCCATTACTTGGTGAGGGTATTTACTATGCTCATAAAAGTGCTTTTTTAGCCGCTAAAGCCGTTATAGAGTCACATAGTGAATCGCAAAATGTCTTAAAAAGATATACGCGCTATCTATCCAGGGACATAATTGCTGAGCTTAAGTATATCCGACTTGTCCGGCAGATAATTTTTTCATTACCGGGAAACTGGACGTATAAAATTTTATCTTCCTTTCTCAGAACTATTCCCCGCTTCTGTGAAGAAACAATTCAGGGGAAACGATCATACAGGTGGTTCCGTCCGATTACTTTTGAAAATAAAAAGCGGAGTGGAACTTCAAAAGTCCACTCCGCTTCTTGAAAACCTGCCGATTCAGCCTGTGAAGCCTCAACAATGCTCTGTAGTTGCGTAATACTTACGATCTCTTTTTGTCGGTATAAATCATTCGGCGATTAATCAAAAGAAGAGGTATCACTAGTTGCTTCCGGTACTGCCACACCAGACGTTTAAAAAAGGATGGACACCGCATAAGCATTAAGCCCCGACATAGACGCCTCTGCCGGATTTTTTGATCCTGCCCTCTTTAGCAGCCCTAAACACTATATTGCGCACTTTTTTATCATCAAAACCAGTCTTTTTCTTCAGAGTAGGTACATCAACACCTTTTTTCGCCAGCTTGATGATTTTTAAAATCTGATCGGTGGCCGTTGCCTGTAAGGCCTTTTTTCCGGCAACTGCTTTTTTAGCAGCAGTCTTTTTGACACCTGTCTTTTTAGCAGCGACCTTTTTAACACTTGCCTTTTTAGCAGCAGCCTTTGGGGCAGGTTTGGCTTTAACCGCCACCTTTGCTTTTGTGACTTTTTTGGCCTGCCCTGCCGGTCCAGCTGCCTTCAATAATTTCTCCATTTTTTTCTCAAGAACCTTAAAGTCCTTTTTTAATGCAGTCAGTTCTTTCTTTAAAATAGCCATTCTCTTGATCCTCCTTAAGCAAATTTAGTAAAGTTAATCTTGTTTAATACGATATCACCCAGAAAAAATTTGGTAATAGGCTCGGACTTTTTTTTTAAAAATCACATTAAAGAAACTACTATATAGATAAATTACTTTATAGAAGTAAATTTGTCAAGCAATAAGGCCAAAATGATAAAAGAATTTAATTGATTAGACGGATGACCTCTTAATAGGCAAATTATCTTTTAGTAATAATCGGTACCATATGGAAGCAAAAATGGTTTTATAAATAAGAATAATAAATGATGGCCATATTTTTCTAACCTGTAATTTTTTTGCAGAACATGAATGACTATAAGTATTATTGTTTCATTTGGATAACTCCCTAACCCGGACAGGCCGACTGGAAAGTGGCGCAGTCCCGCATTGCGGTATCAGGTTGAAAGGGGCTATAGTGAAAATTTGTCAATTGCCGGTTGCCTTGCCCCGTCTATTAAGGTATATATAAAGATTCAATTTTTGCTAATAAAAACCCTGGCGAGTGGTCAGGTTTGAAATATTATTAAAGTCACCGGAACAAATGAACCCCCAAAACCCGATAGCTGTGGTCGGAATGGCCGGCCTCTTTCCCGGAGCCGTTAATCTCGATCTTTTCTGGCAAAACATCATCAACAAAGTCTATGCCGTCGGTGAAGCAGACGTGAATCGCTGGCAGCTTGATCCTGATTCGATGGTCTCGCAGGGATTTCGAACCGACAGGGCCTATTCTAGGCATTGCTGCCTTATACCGGATTTTAAATTCGATCCCACAGGTTTCGCCCTTGATAATGATTTGATATCCGCCCTCGATCCGCTTCATCACATCGCACTGCATGTCGGCCGGGAGGCTATTGCCGGAATCCCCCAATCAGCCTTAAACCGTCAACGCACCGGTGTGGTCCTGGCAGCCATTGCCTTGCCGACGGATGCAACCTCCGCAATTACCAGAAAGGTTCTGGGGGCAGCTTTAGAGGAAAAACTATTTGCCGGTGTTGCTGATTATAAAAAAAGCGCTGAAGCTAAATCTTTGTCCCGCAACCATTATCTGGCCGGACGCGTAACCAGCCTGCCGGCTGCTGTTCTGGCAAAAAGTTTAGGCCTAGGCAACGGAAGTTACACCCTTGATGCTGCTTGTGCATCCTCTCTTTATGCCGTCAAGCTGGCCTGCGATGAGCTGCATGCCCATCGTGCCGACGCCATGCTGGCCGGCGGTGTTTCCAGACCCGATTGCTTATTTACCCAGGTCGGATTCAGCCAGTTGAGAGCGCTGTCTCCCTCCGGCCGCTGTGCCCCCTTTGATGAAAGCGCTGATGGTCTTGTAGTTGGGGAAGGTGCCGGCATCGTTGTGCTAAAACGTCTTGCCGATGCCCTGCGGGATCAGGACCCGATTTATGGCCTGATTCACGGCGTCGGCCTTTCCAACGACATGCGGGGCAACCTGCTTGCCCCGGACAGCGACGGCCAGCTGCGCGCCATGCGCAAAGTCTATGATTCGTGCGGCTGGTCCCCCCATGACATCGATCTGATCGAATGTCATGGTGCCGGAACACCACTGGGCGACCTGACCGAGTTAAAAAGCTTGAGAAATTTATGGCAGGATACCGGATGGGTAGCAAATCAGTGTGCGATCGGATCGGTCAAGTCCATGATTGGCCATTTGTTGACCGCAGCCGGTGCCGCCGGCATGATTAAAACCCTCTTGGCTTTGCAACACAAAATTCTGCCTCCGTCACTAAATTTCCATCGGGCGCCTCAAAACAGCCCGCTATACGATAGTCCATTCCGGGTACCAACTGAGACTGAGACCTGGGATCGAAAAAGAGATCACCAGCCGCGGCGGGCGGCGGTCAGTGCCTTTGGATTCGGTGGCATTAATGCCCACATGTTACTGGAGGAATGGGATCCGAATGCGGAAGGCGGAAAATTAAAAATCGATTCAAAACGCCCTGTTGTGCACACTTCCGACCTGCCTTATGAGCTCTGCGAGTTTCCCGAGGAAACGGCCAAGACAATTCCGCATTCCGCATTCCGCATTCCGCATTCCGAAATTGCTGTCGTTGGCATGGAGGCGGTTTTCGGATCCGTCGCCTCTTTGAGAGATTTTCAGGAACTTGTCTTCAATGGTGAAACCAATTTCAGAGACCGGCCGCCGCTGCGCTGGAGAGGGTGCGACCTTTTGGCAAATGCGTATCTGCCCAACCAATTTTCAGGTGGCGGCTTCTGCAAGGAAATATCAGTAGCGGCCGGCGAATTTCACATCCCGCCGAAGGAAATTCCGGATATTCTTCCCCAGCAGCTTTTAATGCTGAAAGTTGCGGCCGGGGCCATGCGGGATGCCGGTTTGCACTTAAGGGAAGATCGCCCCGACATGGGAGCGATTATCGGTATTGATTTTGATTTTGAGGCCGCTAATTTTAATTTACGCTGGCATCTGGACAATATGCTTGCTGAGTGGATGAAAAAAATCGGCCGGGCCTCCCATGAAATGGAAGAAAACGCCTGGCTGGAAACATTAAAAGACGCCTGCAGCCCGCCTCTGACTGCCACGCGCACCCTTGGCGCTTTAGGCGGAATCGTTGCCAGCCGAATTGCACGCGAATTTCGCTTTGGCGGCCCGAGTTTCGTGGTTTCCTGTGAGGCTGCCGGCGGCTTAAAGGCCTTGGAAATCGGTGCGCGAGCATTGCAGCAAAACGAGGCTGATACCTTTTTGATAGGAGCGGTGGATTTAAGCGGTGATGTCCGCAACATCATCCTGGCCAACCAGGTAAGACCTTATTCCCTGAAAGGGCAAATCCGGCCTTTCGATCAGGAGGCCGACGGCACGCTGCCCGGCGAAGGCGCCGCGGCATTGGTCATCAAACGCCTTGATCGGGCAATTGCAGACGGAAACAGGATATATTCGGTCATCAAAGGAATCGGCTGCGCCAGCGGCGGCGGCATTGACCTGAACATCCCGACACGTGAGGCATATAAGCGCTCCCTAAAGAACTGTTGCCAGGATGCCGATGTTGCGCCGGCGGCAATCAGTTTTGTGGAAACTCACGGCAGCGGCATTCCAGCCGAAGACGACCTGGAGTCAACTGTATTGCATGAATTTTTCGGCAGCCGTCAGGATCCCTGCGCCATCGGCTCGGTTAAGGCCAACATCGGCCATACCGGCGCTACATCGGGCTTGGCTGCTATAGTCAAAACCAGCTTGAGCCTTTATCACGAAATTATGCCGCCCCTGGTTAACTTCACCACTCCCAGGAACTTGCAGTGGCTCAAGGAAGATTTCCATTTTCCGGCGTATCCTCAATACTGGCTCAGAGATCGCAGCGACGGGGCGCGCAAAGCTCTGGTCGGGTCCATGACAGCCGACGGCAATTGCGTACATGTCATGCTTGAAGGTTGCGATTATGAGGCAACAGGCGAAATTCAACAGCAGATTCTGCAAAAGGTTGCACATGAGAAAAAAAGACCGCTGGGATTTCAATCTTTTGGACTTTTTTGTGTTGAAGGGAACAACCGGCAGGCTTTGCTCAATGGTCTGGATTTACTCAATCAGCATATTGAAAATTTTATGACAACATCCGCCGGTGTTAAAATATCATCAAAACCGGCCACAGTAGAGGTAGCGGCCCAAACCTGGCACATGGCAAATCACCTCAATCCTGCCCTCAAGTATGCCGTGTCGATTGCCGCCGCTGATTTTTCCAGTTTGAAAAATTGGATTATTGCCGCCAGAGAAGCTGTTTTGTCGGATTCTCCCCTAAAAATGGGCAGTACCGGCGGAATCAGGTATTCTCCGCATCCGCTGGGGCACAAGGGGAAACTGGCCTTTATATTTCCGGGTTCGGGCAGCCACTATCTGGGTATGGGCCGGGATATCGGGGTGCACTGGCCGTCCATTCTTCATGAAATGGACATTGAGACTTCGCGTCTAAAGACCCAGATGCTGCCGGATTGTTACATCCCCTGGCGGGTTTCATGGGCGCCGGGCTGGCAGCAAGAAGCGTATAAGAAGATCATCGCCGATCCTTTACATATGATTTTCGGCCAGGTGGTGCATGGCGGAATGATGGCCAACCTGATAAAGCATTTTGGAATTCGACCGTCAGCGGTTATCGGCTATAGTCTGGGTGAATCAGCAGGTTATTTTGCCATGAATGTCTGGCCGGAACGCGGTGAAATGCTGAAACGGATGCAGACCACAAACTTATTTACAACTGAACTGGCCGGATCATGTAACGCCGCCCGCCAGGTGTGGGGCATTCCCGCCAGCGAAGACGTCGACTGGCAGGTAGCGGTCGTCAACCGCTCGGCCGATGCGGTAGGCCGGGTCCGTGATCGTTATCCAACCATCCGCCTGCTGATTATCAATACGCCCGAAGAATGTGTCATCGGCGGCCGCCTGTCTGATGTCAAGGCTGCCATTCAGGATTTAAATTGCGAAGCCATTTTTCTGGATGGTGTCGTCACGGTGCATTGCGATGCTTTAAAGCCGGTTGCCGATGCCTACCGCGATTTGCATATATTTCCCACGCAACAGCCGGCAGGCATTCGCTTTTACAGCTGTGCCCTTGGACGTGCCTATGAACTAACCAGTGATAAGGCGGCAAATTCCATTCTCAACCAGGCGCTGCACGGGTTTGACTTCACGGCCACCGTAAATCAGGCGTATCAGGATGGTATGTGCATCTTCCTGGAGCTGGGCCCCTATTCGTCGTGCACACGCATGATAAACCGTATCCTGCAAGACAAACCCCATCTGGCCCTTTCGGCATGTGTTCAAGCCGAACAGGATTACATCACGATCATCAAAGTTCTGGGTGCCTTGATTGCCGAACGCGTGCCGGTTGACCTGGAAAAACTATACGGCCGCTATTCATACCCGCCGGCATTGCTTGAGCCGGCGGCCGAATTCTCCCGAGAGCAGATCAGCGTGATCATCGGCGGCAAAGCGCCCTTGCCTTCCCTGCCGGGTTTTGAAGACAGAAAGCGGAGAACAGAAGGCGGAGAACAGAAGGCGGAAGGCCGAAGACTGAAAGCGGTGGGCGGCGATCAAGAACCTGCAGCCGATTCTGCGATTTCAGAGTTGATTGAAACCGCCAACCGCATTGCTGAAAGTACCGCAGACGCCCATCAAAAATTTTTAGAGCTCTCCGAGGAAATCACCGGGTCCTATGCCGAAACATTTAACCTCCAAACCAGGCTTCTGGAACGCGCCCTGGAGACTGGCGAGGATGTCATTTCAGCTCCTGAAATAAAAACCGCTGTTTCTTATAAGGATAATTCCGATCCTTCAACCTCCCAATTGCATCTTTCGGATTCTGATATTCCGCATTCCGTTCCCGCTTTCGATCGCGCAGCCTGCCTTGAATTTGCGATTGGATCTGTTGCCAACGTTCTGGGGCCCGAGTTTGCCGTCGTGGACGCTTATGCCGCCAGGGTGCGACTGCCGGATGAACCCCTGATGCTGGTGGATAGGATCCTTTCCGTCGAGGGGCAAAAAGGATCTCTGGGTTCCGGGCGCATCGTCACCGAACACGATGTAATGCCCGGCGCATGGTACCTGGACGGCGGCCACGCACCGGTCTGTATATCGGTTGAGGCCGGACAGGCGGATCTTTTTTTATGTGCCTATCTGGGCATCGATCTGAAGGTCCAGGGCCGGCGAACCTATCGGCTGTTGGATGCGACCGTCAAATTTCATCGGGAACTGCCGCGTCCGGGAGAAACCGTCCGCTATGAGATTGAGATTGAAAAATTCATTCGTCAGGGCGATACTTATCTCTTTTTATTTCATTTCAAGGGCACTATCGGCAATACCCTGCTGATTACCATGACCAACGGTTGTGCCGGCTTTTTCACCGAGCAAGAAGTCAAAAACTCAGGCGGCATTATCCTGACCGAGGAAGAGCGCCGGAGGGCTGCCGGCAAAAAGCCACCCGACTGGCAGGAATTCGTCCCGCTGTGCCAGGCAAGCTATGATGACACGTCGGTTCAGGCCCTGCGGACCGGCAACCTGTCTGCATGTTTCGGTGATGCCTTTACGGGTATTACCCTGCCCAATGAGTTAAGTCTGCCCGATGGGCGTATGAAGTTGATCGATCGGATTGTCAACCTTGATCCTTCCGGCGGACGGTTTGGATTGGGCTTAATTCAATCTGAGGCTGATATTCATCCGGACGCCTGGTTTCTCACCTGTCATTTCGTCGATGACATGGTGATGCCGGGCACCTTGATGTATGAATGCTGTGCACAAACCCTGCGCGTATTTCTGCAGCGCATCGGGTGGGTGACCGAAAAATCCGGTGTGTTTTATGAACCGGTCAGGAAAATCGACGCAACGCTGAAATGCCGGGGCCCCGTAACACCGCAAACCAGGCGGGTCACCTATGAAGTCGAAATTAAAGAAATTGGTTACCGCCCCGAACCCTATGTGATTGCGGATGCGTATATGTATGCCGACGGACATCGTATCGTGTATTTTCGCGACATGTCGATGCAGATGAGCAACATCACAGGGGATGAAATCGAATCAGGATGGCAGATTCGGCGTGCACGGCCGACGGCAGCATCCATCCGCCGCCCGCAACCGGTGGTCTTCGATCGCAGTCATATGCTGGAATTCGCCGCCGGGCGGCCATCGAAGGCCTTCGGCGACCCCTACGAACCATTTGACCGTCAGCGGTTTATTGCACGTCTGCCGCAGCCGCCCTATCTGCTCATCGACCGTATCGTCAAAGCCGAGCCCGAAGCCTGGGTGCTGAAACCGGACGGTTGGATTGAAGCCGAATGTGATGTTGATCCGGAGGCCTGGTATTTCAGAGCCGAAAGGACACCGGCTGCGCCCATCAGCATCATGCTTGAAATTGCCCTGCAACCCTGCGGCTGGCTGGCTGCCTACATGGGATCGGCCTTGCGGAGTCAAAATGAACTCAGATTTCGCAATCTGGGCGGCAACGCCATCCTGCATGGCGAAGTAAGGCCGGATGCAGGAACCCTGACAATTAAGGCCCGCTTGACCAAGGCTTCAGAAGCAGCCGACATGATCATCGAACACTTTGATTTCGAAGTTCAGCGGCGGGACCAAAAAATATATACCGGCAATACGTACTTCGGATTTTTTACGCAAGAGGCCCTGACGCAGCAGGAAGGCATCCGCGACGCTGTCAAGCAGGCCTATATGTCGGAATCTGATGACATCCGCACCAGTGATTGGCAGGATTTCGTCGACTACGCCCCCCTCCAGCCGCAGGACCCGGCATCGGATGCAGCACACGCGCTGGCGCTGCCGGCCAAAGCCATTCGAATGCTTGACCGCATCGAAGCCTACCTGCCGGCCGGCGGACCCAAGGGCCTCGGTTTTATCCGCGGGACCAAGACGGTCGATCCCCAGGAATGGTTTTTCAAGGCCCACTTTTATCAGGATCCGGTATGTCCCGGCTCACTGGGCATCGAGTCCTTTATTCAGTTGTTAAAGTTCGCTGCCCGCGAGCGCTGGCCGCAATTAATGAATAGTCACCGTTTTGGACTGATCACAGACGCCGAACATTGCTGGATATATCGCGGTCAGATTTTGCCGGCCAATCGACAGGTAACCGTCGAAGCCGAGATCACGCATATCCTGGATGATCCTGATCCATGCATATTGGCAGACGGCTTTCTGAAAGTTGACGGATTGTATATCTACCAGATGAAAAACTTTGGTATCAAATTGATTGAGATTTGAAATTTTATTGCTTACTTGAACCTTCTGATACAATTACTAAACAACAAAAAGAGAACAAGAAATAATGATATACTCAAAAGTCTACCTCGATTCATTCGGATATGAACTTCCCCCCCATGTGGTAACGTCGGACGACCTGGAAACGCGTCTGGAACCGGTATATGAGGCGCTCCACTTCCGGCCGGGACAGCTGGAGGCGATCACCGGCATTCGGGAACGACGATTCTGGGATCCGGATTACAAGATGCACGTCGGGGCGATTAAAGCCGGCCAAAAAGCCCTGGACGCTGCCGACATCACCCCGGCGGATATCGGGATGCTGATTTATGGCGGTGTTTGCCGGGACAACCTGGAACCGGCCACCGCCTGCGCGGTGGCCAACGGGTTAGGTCTGGGCGCGGATATCCAGATATATGATGTTTCCAATGCCTGTCTGGGGGTATTAAATGGAATAATACAGGTTGCCAATGCCATCGAATTGAATCAGGTGCGCGCCGGCATGATCGTATCATGTGAGTCTGCTCGCCAAATCATAGACATCACCATTGGCCGGTTGTTGGAAACCAAGGATATGGAAGTCTTCAAAAAAACGATTGCGACATTGACCGGGGGGTCCGGTGCCGTGGCCGTCGTTTTAACAGATCGATCTGTGTCGGACTTCGGTCATCGAATTCTGGGGGGCGCCGCCAGAAGTGCGGCCGAGCATCATCAACTCTGTGTCTGGGGACCGGATACCGGTATTCCAGCCAGCGGATTACACAAAATGGAAACCGACTCCGTCAGGGTTCTTCAAAATGGTGTGGTTCTGGGCATCGATACCTTCAAGGCTTTTCGCCAGGAACTTGCCTGGCCGAATGATAAACCGGATAAAATTATCTGCCATCAGGTGGGCGCCACCCACCAGCGCAATATTCTGGATGCAATCGGGATTGAACAATCCAAAGACTTCACTACCTTTAAGTTCCTGGGAAATATGGGTACGGTTTCGCTGCCGATCACAGCCGCTATTGCCTCCGAGAGAGAGTTTTTTTTGTCGGGCGATCTCGTCGGTTTTCTGGGGATCGGAAGTGGATTGAATTGCCTGATGCTGGGGATCGAATGGTAGAAGAAATGAGAAATAAACCCGTCGACATCTCAGGCCTGAGACACCTTTACCCGTTTAAAGCGCATTTCCTGGATATAAACGGCCTCAAGTATCATTATGTTGATGAAGGCCGTGGTGATCCGATCATCATGGTCCACGGCAATCCCACCTGGTCTTTTTACTTTCGGGAGCTGATAAAAGCCCTGAGCAGCCACTGTCGCACCATTGTGCCGGATCACATCGGCTGCGGCCTGTCGGACAAACCGGACCCTCATTCCTATGATTTTGGGCTTAAAAACCGGGTCGATGATCTGGACTATCTTTTAAGTCAGCTTGGGATAAGAAAGGACATCACCCTCATACTGCATGACTGGGGAGGAATGATCGGAATGGCCTATGCACTCAGACATCCCGAACGTGTTCGGCGACTGGTCATTATGAATACCTATGCCTTTTTGCCGCCCGCCGATTATCGTATTCCATGGACGGCCTATTTTATCAGGCATGCCGGACCGCTGGCGTCTCTGGCAGTTTTGGGCTTAAATCTTTTTTCCATCGCTGCGCTGTATCTGAACTCCCGGCAAGGGTTGGCCCGCGATGTCAAAAAGGGCCTGGCGGCGCCATATAACTGCTGGAATCATCGTATCGCCGTATTGCGATTCGTGCAGGACATTCCGCTGAGCCCCGGAG
>Ga0307426_1002149_pt1 | contig 12505 bp, 4 predicted proteins | sample SalMarWE160340MG_FD_202165 | JGI IMG/M metagenome (GOLD analysis project Ga0307426, IMG submission 202165) | Salt marsh sediment microbial communities from the Plum Island Ecosystem LTER, Massachusetts, United States - WE1603-40 | ecosystem: Environmental > Aquatic > Marine > Intertidal zone >... | reverse complement strand
CATCGCGGTTTCGATCAGCTCGGCGCGCACCGCGCGGGTGTGATCCATGATCAGCGTAATGAGGAAGAAGATGACGCCGATGAACAAGAGCGCGAGCTTCGACCCCTCGCCCGCGCCGAACCACATCAGCAGCAGCGGAATGAAGGCCGGCGCCGGCAGATAGCGCCAGGCGCTGACGAACGGATTGACGAAGGCATCGACCGACTTGAACGAGCCCATCAGGATGCCGAGCGGGATGGCCACGGAGCAGGCGAGCGCGAAGCTCACCAGGATGCGGTAGACGCTGATGCCGATATCGGTGAGAAAGCCGCGCTCCGTGAGCATGACGTAGAGCGTCGCCAGCACCCGATGCGGCGGCGGCATGAACAGGGTGTTGACCCAGCCCTTGGCGGCGGCGAGCTCCCATAGGCCGAAGAAGATAACCCACACCGCAACGCCGAGCGCCACCGACCAGGCGAGCGGGATCGGCTTCAGATATTCGAACCAGCGCTGGCGGCTTTTCTTGGCCGGCGCCGATGGCGGATGTTCGGTCGGGATCACGCGCGGATCCCCGTCCATGGTTAGGGCTGTCCCCATTTGAGCATATTCTTGTACATGGCGAGACCGACCATCGGCTCGACCGAGGCTAAATCTTTGCGGCTGTAGCAATGCTCGCGCAGGAATAGCGCGAGCTGCTCGTGCGTCTCGCAGATCACCTCGACCAAGAGGTCGTAGCGCCCGGCAACGAACAGGACGTAGGTGACCTCGTCGAGATCGCGGAAGTAATGCGCTGCTTCCTGCGGATCGTGCCCAGCCTCGACCTTCATGCCGATCATGGCGTAGGCGTCGTAGCCGAGCGCCATCGGGTCGGCGACGCCAATGATCCGGAGCACCTTGGACTCGATCAGCTGCCCGACGCGATTGCGCACCGCGCCCTCGGAGATGCCGAGCTGCTTCGCGATCGCGGTGAAGGGCGCGCGGCCGTCCTCTTGGAGAATGCGGATGATGGTGAAGTCGATGGCGTCGAGCGCCGCGGAGGCCCGCGCCTGCGGCAGCGCGTTTGGGCTCCCGCCCCCCTGCCCTGGTGGCGCCCCCACGGCGGCACGCCTCACTAGGCTTATCGGCTTTCGCGGCACGGCCATCCAACCTCGCGCCCCTGACCCACTGCGCTTCTCGAAGGTTGAAAGGCTATTCTCTACGAATTTTGAAACTAAACAACCCTAGAAATGCATGAATGCGTATTCAATAGGCATTTTGCCTACGATTTCCGCGTTTTGACTACAGCAACAGCAGACCCGACCACAGCCTCAGCAATACGCCGACACAAATCAGAAATATTCAGACTGATTTTCCGAAAATTCGTGACCAATCGGCCACAGCGCGCGCGAAATGCGACTTTGGCTGGCGAATCTCGGCCGCGCTACCCTTGAGCCCGTCTCCCATTCCCCCGTAGGTGAATACTGACGCGGCATCGTCGGCTTGGGGGATGGTTTGTGAAACGACGTGCACGGCGGTCGGCTCCTATTGCGAGTGTCAGGCCCAATGAGGCGTTGTGGACGCCTCCACAATCTCATACGCGGGGCAACCTCAAATCCGCGCTGACCTTTAGCGCGAGCGTGCTCGTCATCAGCCTGATGCTCGGCTCGCCGTCGGCGCGTGCCACCCAAGCCGCTTGCGTCGACCCCGCAAATCCCGGCACGACGGTTCCGGGCCCCGCGAACATCACCGGCGCGTTTGCCGTGGCCTGCGGCAATGGGGCCATCGCCAACGGCGAACAAGCCACGGCCGTTGGCACCTCGTCCAATGCCACTGGCAACTACGCCACGGCCATCGGAACCGGAGCCAACGCCAATGGGCCTTCGGCCACCGCGACGGGCGATCTAGCCTATGCCACCGGCTACTACGCTACCGCTACGGGAGCCTACTCCCAGGCCAGCGGCACCTCGGCGACGGCGACCGGCCTCGATGCCGGTGCCTATGGCGCCAACGCCACGGCCGCGGGCACTGCCGCCTTCGCCGTTGGCGCCGAGGCAACGGCGACAGGTTCTTATTCTTACGCCAACGGGGAGCGCGCGACCGCCACGGGCGCCAACGCCAACGCCAGTGGCGCCAACGCCACGGCGACCGGCTACGAGGCCACGGCCAACGGCCAGCGCGCCACGGCCACGGGCAACAAAGCCAACGCCAGTGGCGCCAACGCCACGGCGACGGGCTATCTGGCCAACGCCAACGGCGAGGGCGCCACGGCGACCGGCAGCGAAGCCAACGCCAACGGCAACGCAGCCACGGCGGCGGGCGCCTCGTCCAAGGCCAACGGCGCCGCCGCCACGGCGACCGGCGTCCAAGCCAACGCCAACGGCGAGGCCGCCACGGCAACCGGTGCAGAGGCCAACGCCAACGGCGGCTTCGCCACGGCAACCGGTGGCTTTGCCAACGCCAACGGCCACAACGCCACGGCGACCGGCAGGGAGGCAACGGCCAATGGCGAGAGCGCCACGGCAACGGGCAGTTCCTCCTTCGCCAACGGCGCCAACGCCACCGCTTCGGGCTCCTCAGCCTTCGCCAATGGCACTGACGCCACGGCCACGGGCGCGCACGCCGCCGCTGACGGCGCCAACGCCACAGCCACCGGAATCCAGGCTGCTGCCATCGGCGCGGATGCCACGGCGACGGGCAGCGCCTCCTTCGCCAACGGCGCCAACGCCACGGCGACTGGCAGTTCTTCCTTCGCCAATGGCACTGACGCCACGGCCACGGGCGCGCACGCCGCCGCCGACGGCGCCAACGCCACAGCCACCGGAATCCAGGCTGCTGCCATCGGCGCGGATGCCACGGCGACGGGCAGCGCCTCCTTCGCCAACGGCGCCAACGCCACGGCGACGGGCACCGAGGCCGCTGCCCTCGGCGCCAACGCCACCGCGACGGGCGCCAACGCGACCGCCAACGGCGATTTCGCCACGGCCACTGGGACTGACGCCATTGCCGACGGCATTAATGCGACCGCCACCGGCGACAACGCCAACGCCAACGGCGTCGGGGCGACGGCGACAGGTGTCCTGGCCATCGCCAATGGCGATCAGGCCACCGCCACCGGCGCCTTTTCCAATGCCAACGGCGCTGTGGCCACCGCCACTGGCTATCGCACCACCGCCAATGGCGACGGTGCCACGGCGACCGGCAGCGAAGCCAACGCCAATGGCGACGGTGCCACGGCCACCGGGCTCCAGTCCAACGCGATTGGCGCCAACGCCACAGCGACGGGCCGGTTTGCCAACGCGCAAGGGACCAATGCCACGGCGACGGGTACGCGAGCCGTGGCGAATGGCGCCAACGCCACCGCGACGGGTGACCAGTCCACCGCCAAAGGCGCGAATGCCACCGCCACCGGCGCTTTTTCCAATGCCAATGGCGAGTTCGCGACGGCGACTGGCGCCAACGCATTTGCCAACGGCGACTTCGCCACGGCAACTGGCGCTGAAGCCAATGCCAACGGCGGCCTCGCGGTCGCGACCGGTCATCAGGCGACGGCGAACGGAAACGCCGCCATCGCCACCGGCGCATTCGCCAACGCCAATGGTGACGCAGCTGTCGCCACAGGCGACTCAGCCAACGCGAACGGATTTTCTGCCATTGCGACCGGCTTCCTTGCCAACGCGAATGGAGACGCGGCCATTGCCACCGGCAATGGCGCCAACGCCAATGGGTTTGGTGCGGTAGCGACTGGCATTGCTGCGACAGCCAATGGCGCCGCAGCCACGGCAACGGGCGAAGGTGCTATCGCCAACGGCGCCAATGCCACCGCCACCGGCGCTTTTTCCGATGCCAATGGCGAGTTCGCGACGGCGACTGGCGCCAACGCATTTGCCAACGGCGACTTCGCGACGGCGACCGGCGACAATTCCGTCGCCAACGGTGTCGCTGCGACCGCGACCGGTCAGGACTCGTTCGCCAACGGCGGCGCTGCCACGGCGACCGGTTACCTTGCCAACGCCAATGGCAGCTTCGCCACCGCCACCGGCAATTCGTCAAATGCCAACGGCATGAATGCCACGGCCACGGGCAATACCTCCACTGCAAATGGTGGTAACGCTACGGCAACGGGAACTGCATCTACGGCAAACGGCACCAACGCCACGGCGACGGGCGCCTTTGCCACCGCCAACGGTGCCAACGCCACCGCGACGGGCGTGTCTGCCATCGCCAACGGCGATGCCGCCACCGCCACCGGGTTCCAGTCCAATGCTAACGGCGCCAACGCCACCGCCACCGGTTCCCTGGCAAACGCGAATGGCGACCACGCCACTGCCACCGGCGACCACGCCACCGCGAATGGTGCGAACGCCACGGCGACTGGCACCAATGCCAACGCCGACGGCGCCCGAGCCACGGCGACTGGCGCCAACGCCACCGCCAACGGCGACTTCGCTACCGCCACAGGCCAATTCTCCAATGCCCAAGGCCTCACGGCTACCGCCACGGGCTCCAATGCCAAGGCCGACGGTGACCGTGCCACCGCCACTGGCTGGTCGAGCAACGCCAACGGCGACTTCGCCACCGCTACGGGTTCGTCAGCCAAGGCCAATGGTGAGTCGGCGACGGCCACAGGCGATCGCGCCAACGCCAACGGCGCGAATGCCACCGCAACCGGCGCCAATGCGTCCGCTAATGGCCAATTCGCGACGGCAACTGGGACTGACGCTAACGCCACCGGCAGTCGAGCAACCGCCACGGGGTACGACGCCACCGCCAACGGCGTTACTGCCACTGCCACGGGCGCCGAAGCCAACGCTCAAGGTATTGAGGCAACCGCTGCGGGCTTTAATGCCACCGCAAACGGACTTTTCGCCACGGCAACCGGCAGCTCGTCCGAGGCCAACGGAACCTCCGCCACGGCGACCGGTTATGAAGCCAACGCCAACGGCGCCAACGCCACAGCAACTGGCTCCCGCGCGCAAGCGAATGGCGATCACGCCACGGCGACCGGCGACCAAGCCAATGCCAAAGGCGCCAACGCCACCGCCACGGGCGCCAACGCGACCGCCCATGGCGCCAATGCCACGGCGACCGGCGCGCTCGCCAACGCCCAGGGCGAGTTCGCGACGGCAACCGGAACCAATACCTTCGCCAACGGCCTTTCCGCCACGGCGACCGGCGCTTGGGCCAACGCCAATGGCTTTTCCGCCACCGCGACGGGCAACCTCGCCAATGCCCAGGGCGCTTACGCTACGGCAACTGGCCGTGAAGCCACCGCCAACGGCACCGGCGCCACCGCGAGCGGTTACCTCGCCAATGCCAACGGCGAAAGCGCCACAGCGACCGGCGCGCTGGCAACCGCCAATGGCAACTTCGCTACGGCGACCGGCCGGGACTCTGTCGCCAACGGCGCCTCGGCCACGGCGACCGGCGTTGCCTCGAACGCCAACGGTACCCAGGCCACGGCGACCGGCGGCTATTCCACCGCCAACGGCACCTTCGCAACGGCGACCGGCACCGGCTCCGTCGCCAATGGCCTTGCCGCCACGGCGACCGGCGCGACCGCCATCGCCAACGGCAGGTTGGCCACGGCGACCGGTGACGAGTCTACTGCCACCGGCCATAGCGCCACGGCGACCGGCACCGAATCCAACGCCAACGGCTATTCCGCCACGGCGACCGGCGACCATGCCAACGCGCAGGGCAGCAACGCCACCGCGACCGGGGCCTTTGCGCAAGCCAACGGTGAATTCGCCACCGCGACGGGAACCGACGCCACCGCCAATGGGGCCAACGCCACCGCCACTGGTTCACTTGCTCAAGCGAACGGGGCTCACGCGACCGCCACGGGCGACAACGCCAACGCCAATGGCAGCGCGGCGACGGCAAGCGGATACCTCGCCAAGGCCAATGGCGATTTCGCCACCGCGACCGGAAACTTCGCCAACGCCAACGGCTCGCAAGCAACCGCAACTGGCTATGCTTCAGAGGCAAATGGTGGTCAGGCCACAGCGACGGGTGGTTTTTCCACTGCCAACGGCGAGTTCGCCACAGCAACCGGGGTCTCCGCCCTCGCGAACGGCGAGCAAGCCACAGCAACCGGCGGCTATTCCACCGCCAACGGCGCTAACGCCACGGCAACGGGCTCGCTCGCCCAAGCGAACGGGGCTCATGCGACCGCCACGGGCGACAATGCCAACGCCAATGGCACCAACGCCACCGCGACTGGCGTCGGCGCCAGCGCCAATGGCTACGCCGCCACGGCGACAGGCGACCACGCCAAGGCCAACGGCGTTACCGCCACGGCGACTGGCGCGGCCGCCAAGGCCAACGGCGATGCCGCCACCGCAACTGGTTACCTCGCCAATGCCAACGGCTATGCCGCCACCGCGAGCGGCTACCTTGCCAACGCCAACGGCTACACCGCCACGGCGACCGGCGCCAACGCCGCCGCCAACGGCGACTTCGCCACGGCGACGGGCCGGGATTCCAAAGCCAACGGCGCCTCGGCGACGGCGACCGGCGTCGCCGCCAACGCCAACGGCGTCCAGGCTACAGCGACCGGCGGCTATTCCACCGCCAACGGCACCTTCGCCACGGCGACCGGCACCGGCTCCGTTGCCAACGGCCTCGCCGCCACGGCGACCGGCGCGACCGCCATCGCCAACGGAAGGTTCGCGACAGCAACTGGCGACGAGTCCACGGCCAACGGCGCCAACGCCACGGCGACTGGCACGCAAGCCAACGCCCAGGGCGAGGCCGCGACGGCAACCGGTTATCAATCCAACGCCAATGGCGCTAACGCCACGGCGACAGGCGCGAACGCCAACGCCCAAGGCGAGTTCGCGACGGCCACCGGCGCCAACGCCGTTGCTAATGGCGCCTCGGCGACCGCGACCGGCGATAATTCCGTCGCCAACGGCGTCGCGGCGACCGCGACCGGTCAGGAGTCTCTGGCCAACGGCGCTGCCGCCACGGCCACCGGGTTCCAGTCCAATGCCAACGGCGCCAATGCCACGGCCACGGGGTCTCTGGCTAACGCCAATGGCGCTAACGCCACGGCGACAGGCGCGAACGCCAACGCCCAAGGCGAGTTTGCGACGGCCACCGGCGCCAACGCCGTTGCTAATGGCGCCTCGGCGACGGCGACCGGCGACAACTCCCTGGCCAACGGTATCGCAGCGACGGCGACCGGCCAGGAATCCGTGGCCAACGGCGATGCCGCCACGGCAACCGGCTTCCAATCCAACGCCAACGGCGCCAACGCCACGGCTACGGGCTCACTCGCTCAAGCCAATGGCGAACACGCCACCGCGACCGGCGACAACGCCGACGCCAATGGCGCCAATGCCACGGCTACCGGCGTAGCAGCCAATGCCAACGGTGAGTTTGCGACCGCGACCGGCGCAAGCGCCGCTGCCAACGGCATCGCAGCCACGGCCACGGGCACCTCCTCATTCGCCAACGGCGGCTTTGCCACCGCCACCGGCAACAGCGCAAACGCCAACGGCCTCGCAGCCACGGCCACGGGCGACTACGCACTCGCCAACGGCGACTTTGCCACTGCCACCGGCACCTTCGCCGTCGCTAACGGCGGCTCTGCCACCGCCACCGGCACCGCCGCCAACGCCAATGGCACCTTCGCCACGGCGACCGGCAATTTCGCCAGCGCCAACGGCGAGTCGGCGACGGCAAGCGGCGACAGCGCCAGCGCCCAGGGCAACAACGCCGCAGCGTTTGGATCTTACGCTATGGCCTTGGGTGGCATGGCGACAGCAGTCGGCAACGAAGCCACCGCCAACGGCGCCTCGGCCACCGCCACCGGCGATAATGCCAATGCGCAGGGCAGCAATGCGTCGGCGTTCGGACCGTTCTCCTACGCGCTCGGCAACTTTGCCACCGCCACCGGCAACGAAGCGAACGCCAATGGCGCGTCGGCGACGGCCACCGGTGACAACGCCAACGCCAATGGCGACTTCGCCACCGCGACCGGCACCTACGCCTACGCCAATGGCCTCGCGGCGACCGCGACCGGCACTCATGCCAACGCCAATGGTGACTTTGCCACCGCCACCGGCAACGAAGCCGACGCCAACGGGGCCCAAGCCACGGCCACCGGCGATCACGCCGACGCCAACGGCGCCTTCGCTACGGCCAGCGGCACCTATGCTAAAGCCAATGGGGAGTCGGCGACGGCCACCGGCGCCAGTGCCAATGCCAATGGCGATGGCGCGACGGCCACCGGCACCTACGCCAATGCCAACGGTGCCTTCGCCACGGCCACCGGCAACGAGGCCAACGCCAACGGCACCTCGGCGACGGCGTCCGGCGACAATGCCGATGCCGAGGGCAGCAATGCCACCGCCACCGGTTCCTATGCGAAAGCCAATGGTGATTTCGCCACCGCGACCGGCAACGAAGCCGAGGCCAATGGCGCCTCTGCGACCGCAACCGGCGACACCGCCTTCGCCAATGGCGACTTTGCTACCGCAACCGGCACCTATGCCAACGCCAATGGCGACTTCGCCAGCGCCACCGGCGCGAGCGCCAACGCCAATGGTCTCGCCGCCACGGCCACGGGCACCTACTCATACGCCAATGGGGGCTTCGCCACCGCCACCGGCAATTTCTCTCAAGCTAATGGGGCTCAAGCGACGTCCACCGGCGACCACGCCAATGCCAATGGCGCCTACGCCACGGCCACGGGCACCTACGCCAAGGCCAATGGCGATTCCGCCAGCGCCACCGGCGCGAGCGCCAACGCCAATGGCGTCGCGGCCACCGCGACGGGCACCTTCGCCAATGCCAATGGCGCCTTCGCCACGGCGACCGGTAACGAGGCCAGCGCCAATGGCGTGTCGGCGACCGCAAGCGGCGACACGGCCAGCGCCGAGGGCAGCAACGCCACGGCGACGGGCTCATACGCCAAGGCTAGCGGCGCTTCGGCGACCGCAAGCGGCGACACCGCCGATGCCGAGGGCAGCAACGCTACCGCGACAGGCTCTTACGCCAAGGCCAACGGCGCCTCCGCCACGGCGAGCGGCGACAGCGCCGCCGCCGAAGGCAGCAATGCGACCGCGTCCGGTTCCTATGCCAAGGCCAACGGCGCCTTCGCCACCGCCACTGGCAATGAGGCCAATGCCAATGGAGCGTCGGCGGTAGCCACGGGCGACAGTGCCAGCGCGCAAGGCAGCAACGCCGCCGCCTTCGGCTCGATGTCCTATGCGCTCGGCGACTTCGCCTCGGCCATAGGCAATGAGGCCAAGGCCAACGGCGCTTCGGCGACAGCTTCCGGCGACAGCGCCGACGCCGAGGGCAGCAACGCCACTGCGTCCGGTTCTTACGCCAAGGCCAATGGCACCTCCGCAACCGCGAGCGGCGATAGCGCCGACGCCGAAGGCAGCAACGCTTCGGCCTTCGGCTCCATGTCTTACGCGATGGGCGACTTCGCCTCGGCCATTGGCAATGAGGCCAACGCCAACGGCGCCTCGGCGACGGCCGCCGGCGACAACGCCAGCGCGCAAGGTGCCAACGCCACCGCGGTCGGCTCCTATGCCGGTGCGACCGGCGCTGCAGCGACGGCGATCGGCGATCTCGCCAGCGCCGAGGGTAGCGACGCCGCGGCCTTCGGCTCCATGTCTTACGCGTTCGGCGACTTTGCCACGGCAAGCGGCCACCAAACCAAGGCCAACGGCGCCTCGGCAACCGCGAGCGGCGATAATGCCAGCGCCCAAGGCAGCAACGCCACCGCGACCGGCGCCTACGCCACCGCCAACGGGGCGTCTGCCACCGCAACCGGCGATCAGACCGTGGCCAACGGCGTCTATGCCACCGCCACCGGCGCCAGCGCCAACGCCGAAGGCGGCAACGCCGTCGCCATGGGCGCCTTCTCGACGGCGACCGGAGACACCGCGCTTGCGGTCGGCAGTCAGGCCGTTGCCTTCGGCGCCAGCACGACGGCCGTTGGCGACAGAGCTCAAGCCGTCGCCGACAACGCCTCGGCATTCGGCCAGCAGGCTTACGCGTCCGGCCAAAACTCCACCGCCATCGGCTACGGCGCCACCGCAGCGTACAAGGACTCGACGGCGATCGGGACCGGCGCCAAGACCGAGAATAGCAACGAGATCGCCCTCGGTACGAAGGATGAGTCGATCCGCGCGCCGGGGATCACTTCAGGGCAGAGCCGTGCGCGGCAATCGGGACCGCTCGAGCTTGTCACGTCCGACTCCGGCGGAAACCTCGCGACGGACGGTGGCGATCTGTTCAAGACCGTCAGCGAGCTGAAGGCCGGCGTCGCCATTGCCCTTGCCGTCGACGCGCCAGATCTGTCGGACAGCGAGAAATTCGCCATGCGCGTCGGCTGGGGCAATTTCCAAGGCGACGCCAATGCCGTCGGGTTCAGTGCGGTTGGGCTGATCTGCCGCGAATGCTTCAACGGCAAGATCTCGCTCGACGGCTCGATCGGCATGGGCTGGTCCGACTACAAGACCTATAACGCCGACGCCATCATCGGCAGCCGCCTCGGCATGCGATGGTCTTGGAAATAGGGACGAAACTGCGCTAATGGACCCTCTGCGTGAGGGATCCGTTCAGGCGCGCCTGGCACCGATCCCTCCTCTGTCGCGAATGTAGATGCAAGTGTGTGCGACGACCGGGCGGCCACGCGCTGATCGCAACCGTCCACGTCGCCGCCGGGCAAGGCTTAAGCGTAGTTAGGTGATATTGGTGGCGTCTTTCCCCTTCTTCTTGATGAGAGCCGCGACGGCGGCACTGGCCGTCTCCGTCGTTGGCCTTTCCGCAGGCGACCTTTATGCCGAAACGGCGAAGGCGAAGCCCAATACCCAGAAAAAGGCTGGAGCCCCGGCAGCAGCCCCTCAGGCGGCGCCGCTAAGGCCGCAGATTCCGGACAAGACGCGGCTCGGCATTCTGGTGCAATCCTACATGGTGGCGCTCAGCCAAGCGAACTTCACGGGCAACTTTAGTGTCCTGCATGACATGGGCTCTCCCGACTTCCAGCAGCGCAACTCGCCGGCGCAACTGGCCGAAATCTTCTCTAGCCTACGCAAGGGCAACATCGACCTCACGCCGATCATCGTCTACTCGCCGACCCTGTCGCGCGAGCCGGAATTCGGCGCCAACGGCCTGCTTCATCTCAACGGCTACTACAAGACCGAGCCGCAACGCGTGCAGTTCGATTTGGTGCTGCAGCCGATTGGCGGCGTGTGGCGTCTCTACGGCATCTCGGTGGGGACGGTCCCGGCGCCGACGGCCGAAGCAGCGACGGCCGCTGCTCCTCCTGAGAAGCCGACGCCGGCGCCCGCGATCCCCAAGAGGAAGCCATCCAAAGTAACGCCGAACTGAAAAGGACAGGTGAATTCGGCCCAAGGGTGGGCCAGCACCCCGTCGCCCGCGTGAGGACCCCATGCTCGATCGCTCCGTCCTAAAGTCGTTCTATCCACTGGTGGCGACACCCTGCTACGGCGGCGCCCTGTTCTACACCTACGTCGTCAGCCTCATCCAATTGATCAGCGCCTCACAAAGCGCCGGCATGGCCATAGATTTCTTTTTCCGCGCCGGCGACAGTCTCGTGACGCGCGCGCGCAACGATTGCGTCGCCCAGTTCCTGGCCAATCCGATCTTCACCCACCTGTTCTGGATCGACGGCGATATCGGGTTCTCACCCGAGGCGGCGATGCGGCTGCTGTTGTCCGACCATGACGTCGCGGCCGGCGTCTATCCCTTGAAACGCGAGGAATGGCCGGCCGAAGGCGTGCCGGAAGGAACGACGCGGAAACTCTTTGACGACCTCTATGCGCGGTATCCCGTGAACACCGACGAGATCTCCGGCGACGTGGTAGAACTTACGGTCGATGCCGACGGTTTCATGCGGGTCAGCGACGCGCCGACCGGGTTTATGGTCATCAAGCGCAAGGTGTTCGACCTGCTGATCGATAAATATCCGGACTACAAGTACAATCCGGATTGGCCCGAGGGCAACGTTCCCGAGGGCGGGTTTCATTACCGCTTCTTCGACACCATGATCGACCCGGTCTCGAAGCGCCTGCTGTCGGAGGATTATGCTTTTTGCCGGCTGCTGCAGAATATCGGCCAGGATATCTATGTCGACGCGAACTCAAACCTCACCCATATGGGCCAGCGGCTCTATACCGGCGATTTCGCCGCCACGCTGAAGACCGCCCCGACCAAGGCCATCGGCGCCACCAAGGGAGCGCGTATCGTGGTCAAGGGCATCAATCATCTGAAGACCAATCCCTGACGCCTGGCGTCGTGCCTTCGTCGCAAACTCAGAGCTTCCCCTGGGCGCGCAGGCTTCCAGCGAGATCCCCGCGAAACAGGTGCTGGCCGAGATGCGTGAGCTTCGAGTTGAGATCGGCATAGACTTTGCCGCCAATATCGCGCCACCGTCGGCAGAAGGCATAGTCCTCCGAGAGATAGCGCCCGGAATCGGGATCGACCATGCAGTCGAAGAACAGCCAGTAGAATTTGGCCAACGGATTGTCGGCGGGCCCGTCGGGCACGTAGCGCAGATCAG
>Ga0307426_1002147_pt1 | contig 12517 bp, 14 predicted proteins | sample SalMarWE160340MG_FD_202165 | JGI IMG/M metagenome (GOLD analysis project Ga0307426, IMG submission 202165) | Salt marsh sediment microbial communities from the Plum Island Ecosystem LTER, Massachusetts, United States - WE1603-40 | ecosystem: Environmental > Aquatic > Marine > Intertidal zone >... | reverse complement strand
CTGTCATTTTACCCCGATTATACCGATAAGCCTCTCTAAGAAGAGTATATCTTGTTGATAGGCCAGCATTAGGTGTATAATTGGCCACGCAAAACGCCTTCTTTGAAATAGCATATAGGACCAGGAGCCAGGAGCTAGGAGAATTGACAGTACCGGCACTGATGATACACCCCGATGACAGCGTTGCCACGGCGATGCGGCCGCTGGAGAGCGGCGAGTGCATAACCGTGTCCGCCGGAGGCCGGGAAACGACGGTGACGCTCCTTCAGGCGGTGCCCTTCGGGCACAAGTTTGCGCTGCGGGATATCCCCGCCGGCGAAAACGTCACCAAGTACGGTGAAACAATCGGCCGGGCCACCGCCTTCATCCGCGCCGGTGAGCACACGCATATCTACAACCTGGAAGGGCTGCGGGGAAGGGGTGACCGCCGGTGAATTTTATGGGATACCGCCGGAAGGACGGCCGTGCCGGGACGCGCAACCATGTTCTGATATTCCCCACGGTTATCTGCGCCACGGCCGTAGCCGAGATGATAAGCCGGGCGGTACCCGGCACTGTCAGCGTTAGCCACCCCCACGGGTGCGGGCACATGGGCGAGGAGAAAAACCTTATGGTCCGGGCGATGGCCGGGTTCTGCGGCCACCCCAACGTGGCCGGCGTCCTGCTCGTCGGCCTGGGGTGCGAGCTGCTGACACCGGAACTCATCGCCGGCGCCATGCCCCCCGGCCAGCGGTACGAGTTACTCAGCATCCAGGCTGAAGGCGGCACGACCGCCGCCGTGGAGAAAGGTAAACAGCTCGCCGCCCGGTTGCTGGCGGAAGCAGCTGACGACAGGCGCGTTTCAATCGATATCTCAGAGCTCATCCTCGGTACCAACTGCGGCGGCTCTGACACGCTCTCCGGCCTCACCGCCAACCCTGCCCTCGGTAACGCCGCGGACAGGCTCGTTGCCGCCGGGGGCACCGTTATCCTTTCGGAAACGCCGGAGCTCATCGGGGCGGAGCAGGTACTGTCCAGGCGGGCCGCAAGCGAGGCCGTTGGGCGGCGCATATATGAAATTACCGCCGCGACCGAGGCTATAGCGATGAGGGCCGGCGTCGATATCTGCAGCTCGGAGCCGTCGCCGGGGAACAAGGAAGGCGGCCTGACGACACTGGAAGAAAAGTCTCTGGGGGCGGTACTCAAGGGCGGCACCTCGCTGATACGGCAGGTAGTCGATTACGCGGAACGCCCCACGGAAAAGGGGCTCATTATAATGGACGGCCCGGCGCATGACGCTGTCTGCAACACCGGCGTGATTGCCGGCGGGGCGCAGGTCGTCGCTTTTACCACCGGCCGGGGCACGCCCCTCGGCGCGCCGACCGCCCCGGTGCTGAAAATCTCCTCCAACAGCCGCATCTACCAACTCATGAACGATAACATCGACATGGATGCCGGGGTGATAATGGAAGGGACGGCGACAATCGAGAGCGTGGGCGAGGCACTGTTCCGGGAGATAATAGAGGTGGCGTCCGGCAAGCCGACTAAGGCCGAGCTGCTCGGGCACAGCGAGTTTGCCATTCACTCTCTGGGATTGAATGTATAACGGGTACGGCGGAGTGCCCCCCGATTTTTAGAGTGCGTTTTTCTTCCCACCCACCCGCCCTATAGAAGTGATACTTCTATCAATTTCTTTTTAAGGGGGAAAAGGGTATGGATTGGATTGGCCTTTAGCGTGAGTTTTGTTTCCCTCCCTCCCTACAGATGTTGTACCTCTAAAACTCTTTTTTATGGGGGGATAAAAAGGGCTTTAGCCCTTTTACCTTAAAGGGTGGCGGGTGGGTAAAGATATAAAATGGGGGAGGGGGAAGATAAAAACACTAAAGTGGACGGGGAATTGGCTATAGGTTATAATAGCGAAACCGGGGGAGAGAACAAACCATGCCTCTTTATATTGTGGCCACCCCGATTGGTAACCTGGAGGATATCTCTTTGCGTGCCCTGCGAACCCTGCGTGAGGTTAAGCTTATTGCGGCCGAGGATACCCGCCGTACCCGGAAACTGCTCAACACCTATGACATTAAGACCCCGACCACCAGCTACCACGAGCATAATAAACTGACCAAGCTGGACTATATATTGGACTGCCTCAAAGATGGGGACGTAGCCCTGGTCTCCGACGCTGGCATGCCCGGCATCTCCGACCCCGGCTACGAGCTTATCGTGGCGGTTAGCCAGCAGGGTATTCCCCTGGTTCCAATACCCGGGCCGTCGGTGGTCACCACGGCGCTGGTTGTCTCCGGGTTGGACACCGGGCAGTTCCGCTACCTGGGCTACCTGCCGGCTAAAGCCAGCGCCCGGCGGCGCCAGCTGCAGGAGGTGGCCGGTGAACAGGCAACCATAGTTGTTTTTGAAACTCCCCACCGCCTGCCGGCGGCCTTGAAGGATTTATTAGAGGTGCTGGGTGACAGAAAAGTAGCCGTATGCCGCGAGTTGACCAAACTCCATGAGGAGGTCTTCAGGGGCACGGTAAGCGGGGCTATAGAGCACTTCACCGCGCCCAGGGGGGAATTTACCCTGGTTATCGAGGGCGATAGAGAGCCGAAAAAGCCAAAGCTGACCGATAAAGTAAAAGAGCGGCTTAACGAGATGAAACGGTCGGGGGCGGGAGCTAAAGGGGCGGTGGCTAAGTTGGCCGCCGAGACCGGACTGTCAAGGAAAGAGCTATATCAGGCCTGGCTCGAACTAAGTTAAGGAGGGTTTGCCAGTGCGTCGTGGCGGTATATCTTTAGGTGATGTCAATTGCAGCAAGTGCAAGAGCCACATACCGTACCCAGAGCGTTATCTGCTTATCGAGGAGAAGGAAGGTAAGGTATCCTGTTTGTGCACCAGCTGCTGCTTGAGCAAGGGCTATGCCCGCTATACCGAGGACAAGGGGGAGCGGGTGCTTACCTTTTTCCCGGAAAAGACCTAGTCTGAGAAGTTGAGTATGAGCGAGAGAATTTTGGTGGCGGTAGCCTGGCCCTACGCCAACGGCTCACTGCACCTGGGGCAGATTGCCGGTGCCTATCTGCCGGCCGATATCTTTGCCCGCTACCACCGTATCAAGGGGAACGAAGTATTGATGGTATCGGGGGCGGACCAGCACGGCACCCCCATCACCCTCAGGGCCGAGCAGGAGGGCAAAAAGCCGGGGGAGATAGCCGCCCGCTATAACCGGGAATTCCTCGAATCCTGGCGGCGGCTGGGCATATCCTTTGACCTGTTCACCACCACCGGCACCGAAAACCACGCTAAAGTCACCCAGGACATGTTTCTTAAGCTGATGGAGGGGGGTTATATCTATAAAGCCATCGTCTCCCAGCCCTACTGCCCCCAGTGCCGGCGCTACCTGCCCGACCGCTATATCGAGGGCACCTGCCCCTTCTGCGGCTCTATTAACGCCCGCGGCGACCAGTGCGACGACTGCGGCAAGCCGATGAACCCGGGGGAGATGCTGGAACCCCGCTGCCGTCTCTGCGGCGGCACTCCCCAGTTCCAGGACTCGGAGCATTTCTTCTTTAAGCTTTCCGCCTTCCAGAGGCAGCTTGGCGACTGGGTGAAAAAGCAGAGCCACTGGCGGCCCAATGTTATGAACCTCACCAAGCGCTACCTGAAGGAGGGGCTACGCGACCGGGCAATTACCCGCGACATCGACTGGGGGGTGGCCGTACCGGTCAAGGGCTTTGAGGACAAGCGCATCTACGTCTGGTTTGAGGCGGTTATCGGCTATCTATCGGCCTCCAAGGAATGGGCCAAGTCAAAAGGGGACGGGGAGGGGTGGCGTTCCTTCTGGGAGGGTGAAGCCAAGAGCTATTATTTTATCGGCAAGGACAATATCCCTTTCCACACTATAATCTGGCCGGCGATGCTGATGGGCTGCGGGGGGCTTAACCTCCCCCATGATGTGCCGGCCAATGAATTCTTAACCATCGAGGGTAAGAAACTTTCCACCAGCCGCAACTGGGCGGTCTGGTTGCCCGAATATCTTTCCCGCTACGAGCCCGACCCGCTGCGCTACCTGCTGGCGATTAACATGCCCGAAAACGGGGACACCGATTTTTCCTGGCGGGAGTTCCTGCGCCGCAACAACGATGAACTGGTGGCCACCTACGGTAACCTGGTTAACAGAGTACTTACCTTCGTATATAAGAATTTTGAGGGCTGTGTGCCGACGTACGCTGATATGGGTCTCGGCAGTATTGAGGAAAGAAAACCAACGCCTTTAGAAGAAGAATCCTTTGCCAGATTCAATGATGTGGATAAAAATCTTTCCCAGTGTCATTTCAAGCAGGCGTTAAATTTGGCTATGTCCGTAGCCCACCAGGCGAACCGTTACCTTGATGAAGAGTCGCCCTGGAAGGTGATTAAAGAAGACCGCAAGACGGCGGCTAACTCCCTTTACACGGCGCTTTGCGTAATTTCCTATCTAAAAACGATGCTATATCCCTTCTTGCCCTTCAGTTCCCAGAAGGTGCACGAGTACCTCGGCTTTAAGGGCAGGGTGGAAGATTACGGCTGGAGGCCGCAGCCGCCGGAGCCGGGACAGAAGCTGCTGGAGCCAAAGCCCCTGTTTACCAAGCTGGATGAGGAGCTGGTTGATGATGAGACAGCCCGGCTGGGGCAGGTCAATTGCTGATAGATTCGCACGCTCATATCGATTTAGCTGAATTTAATAAAGACCGCGACCAGGTGCTGGAACGTGCCCGGCAGCAGGGGGTGAGGGCGGTGATAAATGCGGGGCTGGATGCCGAATCGAGCCGTAAATCTCTGGAGATGGCCAAAAAGTATGACGATGTCTTTGTGACGGTGGGCTTCCACCCCCATGAGGCGTCTAAAATGAAAGAGGGCGACCTGAAATCCCTGGCCGACTTGACTAAAGATTCCAGGGTGGTGGCTATCGGCGAAATCGGGCTTGATTTTTACCGCAACCTTTCGCCGCGCCAGAGCCAGCTTGAGGCCTTTCAAAAGCAGCTCGACCTGGCGGTTGAGTTAGGCCTGCCGGTGGTGGTGCACTGCCGCCAGGCGCATAAAGAGGTATATGATATATTAAGAGCCTGGGTGAAAGCCAACCCCGCCGATAACAGCCGGCGGGGGGTTATCCACTGCTTTAGCGGTGATATCGCCATGGCGCGGCGCTATATTGAGCTTGGTTTTTATATCTCGCTGGCCGGTTCGGTGACCTACCCCTCGGCGGGGGAGCTGGTAGAAGTCGCCAGAGAGGTTCCCCTGGACAGGCTGTTGCTGGAAACGGATTGCCCGTTCCTGGCCCCCCAGGCCTACCGGGGGAAGCGCAATGAGCCGGCTTATATGGTGCATACCGCCGAGAAAGTGGCCGAGGTCAGGCAGGCGCCTCTGGAAGCGGTGGCCGGAGCCGCCGCCCGGAATACCATAGAACTTTTCCGCTTGCCCATAGGCTAAAAGGAGAGAGGCTTGGAACTTAAAGCCATCTATAAATTGGTGCGGGGGGATTTGGCTAAAGTTGAGAGCCAGATAAAGTCGGTCACCGAGGTCGACTTTCCCGACCTGGCCGAGCTGCTTAAGCATATCCTGCTGGGGGGCAAAGCCATCCGCCCGGCGCTTACTTTTCTGTCGGCCAAGTTCTACGAATACGACCTCGACCTGCTTTTGCCTATGGCTACCTCCGTTGAGCTGATGCACACCTCCACCCTGGTACACGATGATGCCATCGACAAATCGGTGGTGCGGCGGGGAAGGCCGACGGTCAACAGCCTCTGGGGAGTAGACCGGGCGGTGCTTTTGGGCGACTACCTCTTCGCCAAGGCGGGGGAGTTTGCTGCTTTAACCGGAAACCTGCGGGTAATCCGGCTCTTTTCCCGGACCCTGCAGATTATCTCCAGCGGGGAGCTTAAGCAGACCTTTGACGCCTTTAACCTGGAGCAGAGCCGACAGCGGTATTTTGAGCGGATTACCGGTAAGACCGCCTCCCTGTTTGCCCTGTCCACCCAGTCGGGAGCTATCCTGAGCCGGGCCCCGGAGGAGTCTATCCAGGCGCTGAATAGATATGGCACTAACCTGGGCATCGCCTTCCAGGTGGTGGATGATTTACTGGATTTTATCGGCACCGAGGGGGAGCTGGGCAAGCCGGTAGGCTCGGACCTGGACCAGGGGACGCTGACCTTGCCGGCGATGATGCTATTGGAGCAATACCCCGAAGATAATCCGGTGAGGGAGCTGTTTAGTAACCCCGATATGCCGGAGACGGCCCGGCAGGAAAAGATAAAGCGGGCCATAGAGCTGGTGGGCAACTCGCCGGTGGAGGGGGAGTGCTATAAGGTTGCCTCTGATTACTGCGATAAAGCCCGCCGGGAGCTGGAGTCACTGCCGGCCAGCCCCGCCCGAAAGACACTGGTGGCAATAGCCGACTTTGTCCTCGGCCGCAAGAACTAGCCCTTACCCCTCCTCAGGGTGATGGCGGATAGTATCAGCAGACCCACGGCATAGGCCGCCAGAACGCCGATTTCCTTGCCGATATCCAGCAGGTTCTGCCCCTCAAGCATCAGTGCTCTGATGCCTTCAACGCCGTAGGTCATGGGCAGGACGTTGGCCAGCCATTGCAGGTATTCCGGCATCTGGCTTACCGGCCAGAGCAGCCCGCAGAGGAACATCTGGGGTATGATAATCATGGGAATGAACTGCACCATCTGGAATTCGTTTTTAGCCAGTACCGAGAAGAAAGTCCCCATGCAGACGGCGCCGATGCCGATGAGAACCTGGAAAACGAGAATCTGCCACAGGTCGCCGTAGTAGTTGACTTTAATGACGTATATCAGGTAGAAAAACAGGACCATGGTCTGGACGACGGCAAAGAGCAGGAAACCGAGCAGGTAACCTCCGACTATATCCAGCCGGGAGACCGGCGAGGCCATCAGCCGTTCCAGTGTCCCCTGGGAGCGCTCCCTGAGGAAGCTGATGCCGGTGAGCAGGAAACCGAAGAAGAGTATCATCACCGCCAGTATGGCCGGGGCGGTATAGTCCAGTATGCTCTTATCGGGGACGCTGACGCCGACCAGGCTGGCTATCAACAGGGGCACGACGGCGATTAGTATTATGGTGCGCCGGTCGCGAACCAGCTGGTTGATAATCCGGCCGGCGATGACAAGCGTGCTACTGGACATTTTTCTTTACCTCGCGGTGAACAAAATGGAGGAAGGCGTCCTCCAGGGTGGCTTTGGCTTTTCCCGTTGCCTGCCTTAATTCATCGGGGGTACCTAAAGCAATAATCTTGCCGTCTCGCATGAAGGCCAGACGGTCGCAGTGGGCGGCATCGTCCATGGTGTGGCTGGAGATGATGAGCGTGGAGCCGCCCCGGGTGAGCCCCTGGAAGTATTCCCAGAAGTGTACCCTCAGTTCGGGGTCGAGGCCGACGGTGGGCTCGTCGAGGAAGAGGAGGGGTGGGTTGTGCACGATGGCGCAGGCCAGGCTGGCCCTCTGCTTCATGCCGCCGCTTAAGTTAGTGACGCTTTTATTGCGGTCTTCCCACAGGTCGACCAGCTTGATTACCTCTTCCACCCGCTGCGTTCTCTGTTTCCTGTCTTTGAGGCGGTAGATGCTGGCGAAGAAGTTGACGTTCTGGATGACCGAAAGCTCGGTGTAGAGGGAGGGCAGCTGGGGCATATAGCCGACGCGGTGGGCGGTGCGGGGGGAGGGTTTTTTGCCCAGGGTAAGAATGGTGCCGGATTTAGCCCTGAGCAGGCCGACCAGCAGGCGGATTAGCGTTGTTTTGCCGGCGCCGTTGGGTCCCAGCAGGCCGAAGCTGATACCGCCGGGAACCTCCAGAGAAAGTCCGTCGAGCACTTTCTGGCGGCCATAGTTAAATGATAGTCTATTTACCTCTACTGCTGGCCCGGAGGAGTTATTTTCTGGCATAGAACTAGCTACAACTTTATCGCCTGGGCGGGTGGGTGTCAAGGGTGGGTTTGGGCTAGTGGGAGGTAACCGAGGTGCTGCCGTCGGTGTAGGTCTCTGTTTTTTTAGTGGGCAGGAGCTCTTTGAAGCGGTCAACGGCGTACTGGCAGGCGGCCAGACCCTCTTTGCGGTGGGCGGAGGCTATCGCCACCAGAAAGTTGATATCGCCGACTTTAAGCTTGCCCACCCGGTGGCATATGGCGACGTTTTCCACCGGCCACTTCTGCCTGATTTCGCCGGCTATTTTTTTTAGCCCGTCGGCGGCGGTTCCCCGGACATCTTCATATTCCACCGAGGTTACCGCTTTGCCCTGGGAAAGGTTGCGGATGAGGCCGATATAGGTGACCACGCAGCCGCTGCCGTCGGTCTTGATCTGGTTGATTACCCGCTCCGGGGATATTGGCTGGTGCGTAATCTCAATCACGCCGCTGTCACTCATGATGGTTACGGGGAGGCCGGGGCTTGCTTGGGGACAATCTGGGGGGCGACCTTTTTCCTGGGGGCCGGTTTGGCTTTGCCCTCCGCGGGCGCCTTCTCCGCCTGGGGGGCGGGTGGGGCGGGGGCTTCTATCTTGGTGCCCAGTGGTTCGGTAAAGGCGGCCTCCAGTTCATCGCCCTCTATAGTTTCCTGAGCTATCAGTTTTTCGGCAATATGGGCCAGTCTTTTCTTGTTTTTGGTTAGGATTTTCTTAGCCTGGTCGTGGGCGGTCTGGATGATAGCCTGGACCTCTTCGTCAATCTCCTGGGCTACCTTTTCGCTGTAGTCCCTCTGCTCCGAGATTTCACGGCCTAAAAAGACCATTTCCTGCTTATCCCCGAAGGTGCGCGGGCCCATTTTATCGCTCATGCCAAAGTCGGTTACCATCTTGCGGGCAAGCTCGGTGGCCCGCTTAATATCATTGGCGGCGCCGGTGGAAATTTCGCTGAAAGTTAGCTTCTCCGCCATCTGTCCGGCCAGAAGGGTGGCTATCATGGCGTTGAACTGGGAGCGGGTCATAAGGTAGCGGTCTTCAATGGGCAGCTGGCGGGTGTGCCCCAGGGTTATACCCCGGGCTACTATTGATATTTTGTGTACCGGGTCGGCGTTGGGCAGCATCTTGGCTACCAGGGCGTGTCCCGCCTCGTGGTAGGCGGTGATTTCCTTTTCCTTGACGCTTATCCGCCGGCTTTTCCTTTCCGGGCCGGCAATCACCCGGTCTATGGACTCCTCCAGCTCATCCATCTCAATAACCGTCTTGCCCCGCCTGGCTGATAAGATTGCCGCTTCGTTGACCAGGTTGGCCAGGTCGGCGCCGCTGAAGCCGACGGTCTGCTTGGCCAGCACCTCCAGGTTTACCTCCTTGGCCAGCGGCTTGCCTTTGGAGTGTACCTTGAGAATGGCTGAGCGGCCAATAATATCGGGCAGGTCGAGGACCACCCGGCGGTCGAAGCGGCCGGGGCGGAGCAGGGCCGGGTCTAGTATATCGGGGCGGTTGGTGGCCGCCAGAATAATTACGCTGGTATTGGTGTCAAAGCCGTCCATCTCCACCAGAATCTGGTTGAGGGTCTGCTCCCGCTCGTCGTGGCCGCCGCCCAAACCGGCGCCGCGGTGGCGGCCGACGGCGTCAATTTCGTCAATAAAGATAATGCAGGGGGTGTTGCGCCTGGCCTGGTCGAAGAGGTCGCGGACACGCGAGGCGCCGACGCCGACAAACATCTCGACGAACTCGCTGCCGCTGATGGAGAAGAAGGGGACACCGGCTTCGCCGGCGACCGCCCGGGCCAGCAGCGTCTTGCCCGTGCCCGGCGGGCCTATTAATAACATTCCCTTGGGTATGCGCGCCCCCAGCTTCTGGAACTTCTCCCGCGACTTGAGGAAATCGACTACCTCGGACAGCTCCTGCTTGGCTTCTTCCACGCCGGCGACGTCTTCAAAGGTTACCGTGGGGGTGCTGGCCGGGAAAAGCCGGGCGCGGCTGCGCCCGAAACTCATCGCCTGGTTGTTAGCCCCCCGCGCCGAGCGGAACAGGAAGAAGAGCAGGCCGCCGAAGAGAACAAGAGGAATGAAGGCTATCAGCAGACCGCCCCAGTCAAAGCCGGACGGGTTTACCTTCCAATCCACCCCCTCAAGGTTAAGCCCCAGCTCTTGAAGCTCTACCAGGGTGAGGCCGCCGATGGTGGTCTTCATCTCAATGTCCGTAGTAGTGGTGATGAGCAGCTCGCCGTTGTCCACTACAAGCTCGGAAATCTGGCCGTTCTGAGACATGGCGATGGCTTCGTCCAGGCCGATTTCGGTTGGCTTGGGGGTTAAGGGGAAAAACTGATAGAGGAGGATGACCACCGCTACCAGAATAATGATATATATTAGGCTACTGCGTATCCAGCCTGATTTCATCTATTCACCTCTACGTTTACATTATAACAGAAATAGCCATCGATAGTAAAAATATCAATATCCATCCGGTATGGCTAATTGGTACCTGTTACCTGCCCTAGAGCCTATGATAGGCTATAAATATGAAGGAATTATTTGGGGGGTTTTTGCGGGGGAGTGGGAGTGGGGTTTTACAGCGTGTGATAGGTCTCCTGGAGGAGCAGGGCGTCTTCTTCCAGGTTGGGGCTTTCACAGATTACCAGCCCCTTAGCTTTATAGTCCTTAAGCGCCTGGAGGAGTTCCACATAGCGCAGGTCTGACTCTTTGAGGTTGAGGTGTTTTAGCTCCCCCTTTTTGCCGTAGGCGATTCCCGAGACATGTATGTGCATATCGGCCAGGGCCTGGTCTCCCAGCTTTTCTTTTATCTGCTCCAGAGTCGAGGCGAATTCGGCGTAGGAATTGGCCTGGCCGTTGTAGGCGTGCCAGTGGGCGAAGTCCATGCAGATGCCGGTGCCCTTGAGTTCGGAGCATAGTGTGAGCACTTCGTCTAGGGTGCCGAAGGCGGTGGGTTTGCCCATGACCTCGGGCCTTATTGCTACCGGGTTATTTTCTTTTTTAAGCTGGTTTAAGACCTCGGCCAGGTTTTTTTTGACCGCCTGGTAGGTCTTTTCCGGGGGGTCGCCAAGGTGGAAGGCGGCGTGGAAGGTAATGCTCTGCGCCCCGCAGACGGCGGCAATGCGGGCGGTCTGTAGTATCCGCTGCTGGCTGGCGGCTACCTTTTCCGGCTCGCGGGCGTTGAGGTTGATATAGTAGGGGCCGTGCGCCGACAGCTTGACGCCTTCGCTCCGGGCGGTCTCCGCCACCAGCCGGGCTCCGGCCTCACCCATCCTGACCCCGTAGACGAACTCCAGCTCCATGCAACCCAACCCCAGTTCGGCAATGCGCTTGATGCCGTCTATGGCGGTTGGGGTCTTTGAGCTGTGGGGGCTGCCGCCGGTGCCGAAGAGCAGTTTTTCCATAGCTTAAGTATAACATAACGCAGGATTTCCTCTCTTTAAACGGTTGCCTTATTTCCCATATCCTCCCGCCCGAAAGAGGTTTCACCTCTCTACCACTTGGGAGGTATTGTCCTCCCAGCCCCGCTTTTTAGCGGGTGTTTATCTTCCCACCCTCCCGCCCTACAGAAGTGATACTTCTATCAGTTTCTTTTTGGGGGTGGGGGAAAAGGGGAGGCAACTAATCAGGGGGTTTAAGGGGGACGAAGTCCCACTTTACCTTAAAGGGTGGCGGGTGGGAATAGATAAAAATGGAGGTGAGGTTGATACCAATTATGCTATAATATTAACCGGAGGCTGATAGCTGGAATCACTAGAGGTAGCGCGCAAGGCGGTGGAAGCCGCCGCCGATAAGCAGGCGGTTGATATTCTTTTACTGGACGCCCGCAAGGTGTGCAGCTTTGCCGATTATTTCGTGATATGCAGCGGCGAGTCTGCCCGGCAGATTTCAGCCATCTACGATGAAATCGGGCACAGGCTCAAGCACGAGGGTGTCCTGCCCCATCACTACGAGGGAACTATAGACTCCGGCTGGCTCCTGCTCGACTTTGGCGATACCATCGTCCATATCTTCGCCCCCTCTGAGCGTGAGTACTACCAGCTTGACGAGCTGTGGAGCCAGGCTACGCCGGTATTACGGATTCAATAGCCGAAAAGCTCGTTGGGGGTAAAGAAGAGCTTGATTTCGGCCTCGGCGTTGGCCGGTGAATCCGAGCCGTGAACGCTGTTCTCCCTGATGCTTAAGCCGAAATCGCCCCTTATGGTGCCCTTTTCCGCATTGGCCGGGTCGGTGGCTCCCATCGCCTTTCTGATGGTCTCCACCGCCCCATTACCTTCAAAGACGCAGGCGGCTATCGGGGCGGAGGTGATATAGTCCACCAGTTCATTGTAGAAGGGCTTGTCCTTGTGGACGGCGTAGTGCCTTTGAGCTAAAGCTTTATCCGGGTGGAGCATCTTGAGCGCCACCAGCTTCATCCCCAGCTTCTCCAGCCGGGCGATGATTGCCCCCGCCAGGTCTCTCCGCATGGCGTCCGGTTTGATTAAAACTAGAGTGCGTTCCATTTAAACTCCTTTAGAGGATACTAGGTTATAGGGTTGTTTGGCAAGTTTTTCTTAAGGGGGATGGCCAGGCTTTTAGAGAACGTTCTGCATCCCACCCTCCC
>Ga0307426_1002145_pt1 | contig 12537 bp, 11 predicted proteins | sample SalMarWE160340MG_FD_202165 | JGI IMG/M metagenome (GOLD analysis project Ga0307426, IMG submission 202165) | Salt marsh sediment microbial communities from the Plum Island Ecosystem LTER, Massachusetts, United States - WE1603-40 | ecosystem: Environmental > Aquatic > Marine > Intertidal zone >... | reverse complement strand
ATGCCCGGGCCCTGATCGCCGCGGTTCCGATCCCCGATCCCGCCTATAAAAGACCCATCCCTAAAATCAAAGGCGAAGTCGCACAGCCCATTGACCCCCCGCCCGGTTGCCGTTTCCAGACGCGTTGCCTGCAGGTCATGGACATCTGCCGGGATACCGAACCCCCCCTGAAAGAGGTAAAGCCGGGGCGCGCCGTTGCATGCCATCTCTACTGAAGTTATCTGATCACGGTAGAATATTTTTATCTGGAGTGATATGGAGCAAGTCTTTTGCATGGAACTCGAAAAATCATTTCCATAACTAAAAGTTTGTCTCATCAATGAATAAATGGGAGGTCAAAATGAAGATCCTGGTGGGTTATGAAAAATCCGCTGTGGCTGAAGAGGCTTTGGCTCTGGCAAACAAGCATGCCAAAGCCTTTGATGCGAAAGTTTATCTGTTAACCTCATTGACGCGAAGTCATGAACTGCAACTGGAAGATATTCAAAAATCCGAACGTGAGTTGAAACATCTCCGAACTCAGTTCACAGCGGAAGGAATTGCATGTGAGACGCATGCCATTGTCAGCGCCATGTCTCCCGGCGAAGATCTGGTTCAGTTCGCAGCGGAAAACGAAATTGATGAAATCGTGATTGGCGTCCGAAGAAGGTCAAAAGTCGGCAAATTGCTGTTCGGATCTAATGCCCAGTATGTCATACTTCAGGCAGAATGCCCGGTCGTTGCGGTCAAGTGAACATTCTGCCTTCAGTTTAGGAGCTTTTAAATGAAAATTACCACAGTTGAATTGTTTCATATATCTATCCCTTTTGCCAAACCCTATCATCTGTCCAAAGTATACGGCAGGCTGCATGATGCCCATGCGATAATCCTAAAAATTCATACGGACACCGGGATAATCGGACTCGGGGAAGCCGATCCGATGGTACCGTTTACGAAGGAGTCACCGGACGACGTTATGACGGTTATCAATGAAACGATCGCGCCCTATCTCATCGGCCAGGATCCGGCCCGCATCGCGCTGCTGGAAGCCGATCTCGATCGAACCGTTCAGGATCATCTGACGGCTCGCGGCGCAGTGAATATGGCCCTGTATGATATTATCGGCAAGGCCAAAGACATACCGGTCTATACCCTCCTGGGCGGTTTGCGTCATGCCATGGTGCCGTTGCTGTTTGGTGTCAGCAGCGGCACACCTGATCAGGATATAACAACTATCGAGGAGCAAATTGATCTGGGCTGCCGCTGTTTCATGCTCAAGATGGGAACCTTGCCCATCGCCGACGAAATAAAACGTGTGGTTGCGGTGCGGAACCGTTTTGGTGATGAAATAAAAATAATTGTTGACGCGAATCAAGGCTGGGAACTGGTTGAGGCTTTAGAGTTCGTTGATGGGGTCTGTGACTGTCAGCCGGATCTGATCGAGCAACCAACCGGCCGCAAAGAAATAGATTACCTCAAACAGATTCGGGACCGCTGCGCGAGCGCGTTGAGCGCCGATGAGAGTGTCGAATCGATCAGTGATGCCGCCACCCTGATAAAAGAATTAGCCGTCGATGTATTCAGTATCAAGGTGTCCAAGAACGGCGGTCTCGACAAATCCAAACAGATTGCTCAAATGGCCGATGGTTTTGGGTTGAAATGTCTGATGAACAGTATGCTCGAATTCGGGATTACTCAGGCCGCATCACTTCAGCTGGGATGCACGCTGCCCAACCTGGCGGACCTGGGACACGCCTATGGATCGGTGCTAAGAATGACGGATGACATTACTGATTTTGAGAAAAACATATCCCGGTCGATAGTGACGGTTCCGGCGGAACCAGGTCTTGGGGTTGCGCTAAAAGAAGATAAGCTTAAAAAGTATACCATCGATTACCGTAAAGTCGTCTGATCTATGGTTAATGCTGCTATAGATAGATTGAAATCCATAAATCTTCAATCTTCAATCTTCAATTTTCATGGAGTTGCTAAATGACAAAATTTTCAAAAGAACCAAAATTTGCAGTTCTCGGCACCGGGAACTCGGGTCAGGCCTATGCGGCGGATATCACGCTTAAAGGCTATTCCGTAAATTTAGCCGAGGTGCCTGAGTTTGAAGATAACCTGTGTGCTATCGATAAAAAAGGCGGTATCGAAATATCCGGTGAAGCCGGCAATGGATTTGCCAGGTTAAACATGGTGACCACCGATCTCAAAAAGGCCATTAAAGGGGTGGATATCATCATTATTGGCGGATCGGCTTACGCCCATGAGCCCTTTAGCAGAGCTCTGGCCAATGATTTCGAAGACGGCCAGTTTATCCTGTTCACGTCCAATTTCGGTGCCCTGCGATTTCGAAATTGGATGAAGGAAGCCGGCGTCACGACGCGGATCACACCTGTGGAAAGTATGTCGCTGCTGTATGCCACCCGGGCGCCTGAGCCGGGCGTGGTGAACTGTATCGGTCTTAAAAGTAATTTACCGGTGGCCGCTCTGCCGGCCGGCAGGACCGCGGAGTTCTTGAGCCTGATTAATCCCGTATTCCCCCAATTTATCGCGGCTGAAAATGTCTGGACGACCAGCGTCAACAATGTCAATCCGATTGTCCATCCGCCGATGGTATTATTTAACGCCGGTCGGATTGAAGCCACCGGCGGCAAAGGCTGGAATTTATATACTGATGGCGCCACTGAATGTGTCACCCAGATCATGCTGGCCATGGACGCGGAGCGTATGGCGTTGCTCGGCCGCGTCAGCAGTGACGGGGTTGCTTTTAAAGATTTATTTGAAAACTTCTATGCAAAATATTCGCTGGGCAAACAAACAGTGTCCGAAACCCTCAGGCAAAGTCCCATTCACAGCAACCCGGCCTTCCCGGCACCATCCTGTGTTGATACGCGTTACATCAACGAGGATTTGCCCTTTGGTCTGGCGCCCTGGTCATCCATCGCCCGCCTGTGGGATGTGCCTACACCCAACGTGGATGCCGTCATCCGACTTGTTTCCACTATGCTGGGCAAAGATTACTTTTTGGAGGGTCTGACCGCCGGCAAATTAGGACTTCAGGATATGACACCCGCGGATTTGAAAGCCTATGTATCCTAAATTAAAAATTGACCCAATCAACCCGCTCAACCTGAGATGAAGATAAGGAGCACCCAATGGTCAGTTTTTCACTCAAAGATAAAACAGCCCTCATTACCGGCGCCAGCAGGGGTATTGGAGAAGCGATTGCGCTGACGCTGGCAGAAAACGGTGCCCGCTGCATCCTCACCAGCCGAAAGATAGAAGGGCTGCAGGCCGTAGTCGAAAAAATCAGATCCGCGGGCGGGCAGGCCGATGCCTTCGTCTGCAACGTGGGCAGCATGGCGGACATCGGCAAGTTGTTCGACCACGTGCAGCAGACACACGGCGGGCTTCATATTCTGGTAAACAATGCCGCCACGAATCCTTATTTCGGAGATATGCTGGGAGCCGATGAGAGGGCCTGGGATAAAACCAATGACGTCAACCTCAAGGGGCCCTTTTTTATGATTCAGCACGCAGCCCGGTTGATGGAAAAAGCCGGCGGCGGCGCCATCGTCAATGTCGCATCCATCAACGGTGTGCGGCCGGTACCCAGGCAGGGGATATACTCCATAACCAAAGCCGGCCTGATATCCATGACCAAAGCCTATGCCAAAGAACTGGCCGGCAGGAACATACGGGTGAATGCCCTGTTGCCGGGACTTACGGAAACAAAATTTTCGGAAGTGCTCATCCAGACCGAACGGATCTATGAGCAGGCCGTGAAGGGCATCCCCCTGCGGCGGCATGCCCAGCCGGCGGAAATGGCCGGCGCCGTGCTCTATCTGGTATCCGATGCCGCCTCCTATACGACCGGCACCACGATTATCTGTGACGGCGGCGCGCTGGCCTAAAAAAAGATGGAATTCGGATTCAGTGAACAGGAACTTGCATTTCGAGCAGAAGTCGAAGACTTTCTGAAAGAAGAGCTGCCCCCGGACTGGCCGGAAAGATCAAAGCATTGGCCGGGGGGATACGGCACGCTCGAATTGCAGGACCCTGAGATGCGGGCCATCGCCGCTCGTTTCAGGCGCAAGCTGTCGCAGAGGGGCTGGCTGACGATATCATGGCCGAAAGAATTCGGGGGCAAAGCCCATTCCTACATCGAGCAGGCCATATTTAATGAGCGCATGAGCTATTACCGGGCGCCGGCCACCGGTATCGCTATCGGGATTGCCGGCCCCACGATCCTGATGTTCGGTACTGAACAAAACAAAAGGCAGTGGATTCCACGCATTGCAAGCGGTGAGACAGAAATGTGGCTGGGATACAGCGAACCCGATGCGGGCTCCGATCTTGCCGCGATCCAGACAACCGCCGTGGCAGAGGGGGATGAATTCGTAATCAATGGTCAGAAAGTCTGGAGCACCATTGCGCATCTGGCCGACTATGCCTGGCTGATTGCCAAAACAGACCCCGATGCGCATCGGCACCACAGTGTCAGTCTTTTTATCGTCGGCAACGACAGCCCCGGGGTCACGATTCGTCCGCTGATAAACATTGTGGGCGTGCATTCTTTCAACGAAGTCTTTTTTGACAATGTACGCGTTCCCAGGCAAAATTTGATCGGGGAACCGAACATGGGCTTTTATTATCTGATGACCGCCCTTGACTTTGAGCGGCTCATGGTCGACATCGGCGGCTTCAAGCGGTTTTTCGAAGAACTGGTGCAATATGTCCGGCGGACGGAGCGCGACGGCGCACCGCTCGGCCAGAGGCCGACGGTCCGCCGCCAGCTGGCCGAGATTGCGACCAAAATTGAAATTGCCTACCTGTTTTTCTGGCGAACCGCCGAGATGCTTGATAAAGGTCGGGTTCCCAGTGTCGAAAGCTCCGTGTTGAAGCTTACTACCACGGAGCTGAGCAGGCATCTGGCCGATGTTGCCATGGATATTCTGGGGCCTTATGGTCAACTGGAGACCGGCTCACAATGGACACCCCTGCGGGGTATGGCACCCCGGGGTTATCTGGACTGTGTATCGGCCACCATCGGCGCCGGAACCTCCGAAATTCAGCGCAGCATCATTGCCACCCGGGGGCTGGGGCTGCCGCGGAAATGAAGGGCGGGGTGCGGGTTGCGAGGGATGGGCATAGAGCATGGAGCCTATCGTAAAAAGCAAGAGTGGGTTGCGGGGTGGGCGCTGGCGCGCCGGTTTTTAGCTCATAGCTGATAGCTGATAGATGATGGAAAGCATACATATGGATTTCGACCTTACGCGGGAGCAGCGACTGCTGAAGCGCTCCGCCCGGGAATTTTTAAAAAAAGAGTGTCCCCCGTCGCTTATGAGGGAACTTAAAGATGATGCGCGCGGTTACCCTGCAAAGATGTGGGACCGGATGGCGGATTTAGGGTGGACCGGGGTTATGATTCCGGAAGAATACGGTGGCACCGGGGGCAGCTTTTTAGACCTGTGCATCCTGCTGGAAACCATGGGAGAGGTGTGCTGTCCGGGGCCTTTTTTTTCCACCATTGTTCTCGGGGCTTCAGCCGTCATGCGGGGGGGCACGGAAGCGCAAAAAGAATTTATCCTGCCCCGGATTGCTGACGGTGATATCATCCTGGCTTTGGCCGTGACCGAACCCGGCACCTGGTATGACACCGCCAATATTCGTCTGGCGGCTGACAGCGACCGGCAAGATTACATCCTGGATGGTACCAAACTTTTTGTCGCCAACGCTCATCTTGCCGATTATATCATCTGCGCAGCCCGAACGGATGCATCCGGGCCGCCCGCTGAAGGCCTGACGCTGTTTCTGGTCGATGCTCAGAGTCCGGACATTAAATACCGCGTTATGCAGTCCCTGGCTTATGACAAACAGTGTGAAGTGGTCTTCGATCGGGTCAGGGTGCCCCGGGGCAATGTTCTCGGTGAAGTCAACCGGGCCTCCGTCTTACTGGAGCCCCTCCGGCAGAAGGCTGCCGTGGCCAAGTGCGCCGAACTGGTGGGATGCATTCAAACCGCCTTTGACATGACGGTGGCCTATGCCAGGCAGCGCAAGCAATTCGGCCGGCCCATCGGCAGTTTTCAGGCCGTGCAGCATCACTGCGCCAATATGGCGGTCGATGTGGACGGATCGCGCTTTCTTACCTACCAGGCGGCCTGGAAAATTTCCCAGGGACTTGCTGCCGGCAAAGCGGCGGCCATGGCCAAGGCCTGGACCAGCGGCGCTGCCCGCCGGGTTACCGGCCTGGCGCACCAGATCCACGGGGCAATTTCATTCACTGAAGAGTACGATGTTCACCTGTATAATCGGCGTGCCAAAGCAGGAGAGGTCGCCTGGGGAGATGCGGCGTACCATCTGGAGCAAGTGGCTCGGCATTTGGGGCTTTGAGCGATGAAACTGCAGCAGACGGATTTAGAAAAATTTTTCAGACCCAGACATATTGCCATTGTCGGTGTCTCCACCGGAGAGTATAAATTTGGCGGCATGAGTTTTTTATTAAAGCTTCAGGAAAGCGGTTTTCAAGGCCGGTTGTCGCCTATTAATCCAAAGGCCAAAGAAATCAAGGGTCTCAAGGCCTATCCCGATCTGTCGTCTCTGCCGAATGTGCCCGATCTGGCCATCGTGTGTGTGGCGGCCGGGTTTGTCCCGGCGGTTCTGGAAGAATGCGGCCGCATCGGTTTGAACCACATCCATATCCTTTCATCCGGTTTCAAAGAAACAGGACTTGAAGCGGGCCGGGCGCTGGAGGAGCGGATCGCTGCCATTGCAGCGGACAAGGAGTTGAAGATCATCGGACCCAACTGCATGGGGCCTTATTGCCCTGCCGCAGGCCTTACCGCCTGGGGCGCCATGCCCGGGTTGAGTGGTTCCCTGGGGATAATCTCTCAAAGCGGGGGGCTGACCCAGCGCCTGACCGAATATACCTGTTCCCTGGGCGTCGGGGTCGAAAAAGCGGTGAGTTTCGGCAACGCGGCGGTCCTCGACAGCACTGATTTTCTGGAAGTCATGGCGACGGATCCAAGAATTCGGGTCATCGCCATGTACCTTGAGAGCGTCAGGAATGCGCGCCGGCTCCTGGAAATTGCCAGAGAGGCAGGCAAAAATAAACCGATCATTCTGTGGAAAGGCGGCGAAAGCGAAGCGGGTGCAGCCACGGCCGCGTCACACACCGGGGCCATGTCCGGTGAGCAAAAGCTGTGGCGGGCCTTTTACCGTCAGGCCGGTGTGGTTCACGTGCGTTCGCTGAATGAATGTGTGGATGCCGTGCTGGCATTCAGTCTGCTGCCGGCACCGCCCGGCAAAGGCGTCTTTATAATCGGCGGCGGCGGCGGAAACAGCGTGGCCGGCAGTGATATCTTCAGCCGCCAGGGATTTGAAGTCCCGGCTTTATCTGCATCCAGTATGGAATTTTTGAGGGGCAGCGTACCCGTTGCCGGATCAATAGCCGGCAATCCGCTTGATATGTGGCGGACTTTCATCGATGCCGAATATCTTGCGCAGGTCCTGGCGCATGGTTACCGGGATCCGGCGGTATCCATCATTGTCGTCGACCGTCTCATCCCCCGCAAAACTTACCATTTTCCGGACCTGGCCGATCCAACCCTGGAGACCATTGCGTTCCTGAAAAACCAACCCAGGGCCAAGCCAACCGTCTTTACCATAGACTCCGAAGGCGGAGATCCCGATCTGGCTCAAGCGGGGGCGCGTTTGAGAGCGCAGTTTTGCAGCGCCGGAATCCCGGCCTATCCATCGGCCGGCCGGGCGGCGCGCGCGCTTTATCACCTTTTACATTTCCATGCCAGACAGCAGAAAGGCGACCCGTGAAGATCAAAGCTGTATTCTGGGATTTCGGCGGCGTATTGACGATCAGTCCATTTGAGGCATTTAACAGGTTCGAGCGGGAAAATCATCTGCCGCAGAACTTCATACGGATGGTGAATGCGGCCAACCCCGATACCAATGCCTGGGCCAGACTGGAACGGGGTCAGATCAGCCTGGAAGCGTTTGACCGGGAATTCGAACTGGAAACGGCGGCCGCCGGTCAGGCCTTGCGGGGTTTTACCGTCCTGGAACTGTTGTCCGGCGATTTGCGTCCTGAAATGGTTGAAGCGCTGCGTCAGTGTAAAAAACAGTTTCGCACCGCCTGTCTGACCAATAACATGAAGGGGCTGGATGAAACTGACATTCAGCAGCTCGGCCGACGCGCATCCGAAATGCAGGCCGTCATGGATATTTTTGATTACGTTGTCGAATCAAGCAAAATCGGTTTTCGCAAGCCGGATCCGCGCTTTTACGAAATCGCCTGTGAAATCGTGGAAGTTGCGCCCGTGCAGGTGGTTTTCCTTGATGATCTCGGAGTCAATCTGAAACCGGCCCGCGCCATGGGTATGACCACCATAAAGGTGACCGATCCTCACCAGGCTCTGGCCGAACTTGAAGCGCTGCTGGGGCTGAAGCTGACCGGATAGAACGCCGCTCGGTAATAAGACAATGCCGAAACAGATAAATCTTAAATCTGGATATTTTAGAATTTTTAGTTTAATAATGTTAAATTTCTAAAATCACCGAGCTGAATTTTTCCATCACGAGCGGGGAGGCATTTATGCCGCAGGTATTTGGATCCAACGAATTAATAGAGGATGTTCATAAACGGGAATTGTGCATCGGGTGCGGTGCCTGCGTGGATATCTGCCCCTACTTTAAAAATTACAAGGGCAAAACTTCCCAGCTGTTTCCATGCACGCTGGATCAGGGGCGCTGTTTTGCTTACTGCCCCAAGGCCGAGGTGGATCTGGATCATCTCTCGCGGCAGATATGCGGCGTTGCTTACGACGGCAGCCCGTTGGGAAACTACCGGGAAGTACTGGCCGGCCGTGCCGGCCGAAGGATGGAGCGGGCCTCATTTCAGGCCGGCGGCACCGTTTCGGCGCTGCTGGCATTTGCCATGAAAAACGGCATGATCGATGCCGCCGCCCTCACCGACCGAGAGGCGCTGACGCCGGTTGCGCGTCTGGTGACGGACTGGCAGGAAATAGCCGGATGCGCCGCCTCCAAGTTTATGGCCGCCCCGACCGTATCTTCGGTCAACCGGGCCGTGCGCGAAGGCTACACCCGCATCGGGGTCGTCGGAACACCCTGCCAGATGGTGGCGGTGGCCCAAATGCGGTGTAATCCGCTGGCAAAAGCTGAACACTTCATCCCGCTTGGGTTCGCCGTCGGGCTGTTCTGCAACTGGTCGCTGGATACCCGGCAGCTGATTGGCCTGCTGTCGCAAAAGCTGGATATATCCGGCATCCGCGGTATGGATATCCCGCCGCCGCCGGCCAACATAATGGTGCTGGATACTGTAAACGGCCCGGTCGAAATACCACTTTCTGAAATCAAACCCCTTATACCGCATACCTGTTTTATCTGCCCGGACATGACCTCGGAGCTGGCCGATGTCTCCGTCGGGATGTTCGAAGGGCGGCCGCACTGGAATACGCTGATCATCCGATCCGACAAGGGGGCCGAAATCGTCGATCAGGCCCGGCGGGAGGGGTTTCTCGAAACGGAAGATTTTCCCGCCGGGAATTTAAACCATCTCTCCAGGGCCGCTGCCGACAAAAAAGATCGTTCGCTGAGAACGCTGCTCCGCAGAGGGCTGATCAATAATCAGGGCGGTGAACGGGCGGCCCTGCGGATACCGCCGGCGGTGGTGGAGAAGATTATGAGTAGCGAGGACTGAGGACTGCGGACTGAGTTAAAGAGAATTCGGGCGATGGAAACAGCAATATGCTCAGTCCTCAGTCCGCAGCACTCATCACTTTTTCAATTAAAAAGAGCGCAGCGACACCACAATTTTAGGCACTTTAGACATTTTCGCGCATTTTAGGCATTTTTTTATGGAGGCAGTATGTCAATTATTTCAACCGGCCGCCAAGGAGAGCGGTATTTGCTGATGGGCAACGAAGCCATTGCCCGCGGCGCGCTGGAGGCAGGCGTCAGTGTAATCGCCGGGTATCCCGGAACGCCTTCATCCGAAATCATCGAAACCCTGGCTGCGGTTTCCAGAGACCATAACCTCTACGTCGAATGGTCGGTCAACGAAAAAGTGGCCATGGAGGTGACGGCGGCCGCATCATTTGCCGGCCTGAGATCGCTTTGCGTGATGAAACAAAACGGCGTCAATGTGGGTTCGGATTTCCTGTTGCATTTAGCGCTTACCGGAACCCGGGGCGGCATGGTACTGGTACACTGTGATGATCCCGGCGCCCTTTCCAGCGCAAACGAAGGCGAATCGCGCCACTTCGCCCGCATGCTGGAATTGCCGCTGCTGGAGCCCGGCGATTTTCAGGAAGCCTGCGACATGGTCAAATGGGCCTTTGAGCTTTCCGAGCAAATACACAATGTCGTCATGGTGCGCAGCGTCACCCGTCTGTCCCATGCCAGTGGCAACGTCGTTTTCGGTGAGCTGCCGGATGGGGCTAAAAAGGCCTATTTTAAACACGGCGGATTCATCCTCGATCCCCTCGAAGGGCCCATGGCCAGCCTGCCGGCGCCTTACAGGCACCAGCAGCAGCAGGAAAAACTCAAGACGGTTGTGGCCGGATTTGAAAAATCTCCGTTTAATACTTACACCGGCCCTGAAGCACCGGAACTGTTGGTGATTACCAGCAGCGCCTGCAATCTTTACTGCAAAGAAGCCATCCACCTGCTGGGGGTAGAGAATCGTGTCGGTTTGCTGAAACTGGGCACCACCTGGCCTTTGCCGCCGCGCTTGATGGAAAAGCACCTTCGTCGCACGGATAAGGTTCTGATTGTCGAAGAGGTCATTGCCTTTTTAGAGGAAAATGTCAAAATCCTGGCGGCTGAACTTGCGGCGAAAGTCGGCGCCAAAACCTTTTTCGGCAAACGCGAAGGCAATATCCCCGCCTTCAATGAAATGACGCCGGATCTGGCTGTTGCAGCCCTGGCGGAAATCCTGGACATCGACTACCAGCCCGTAACGCAGGCGTATGCCGAACGTTCAAAGGAACTCGGATCTTCAGGCGCCCCCGGACGGGATCTCACTTTTTGCGCCGGCTGTCCCCATCGGGCATCGTTTTGGACCCTTCACAATGTCCTCCAGATGGATGGGCGCGACGGATTCGTGTGCGGTGATATCGGATGCTATTCCATGGCCGTGCTGCCGACCGGTTTCAATACATTAAAGACCCTGCATTCGATGGGCAGCGGGGTCGGGCTTGCCAACGGCTTCGGCCAGCTGGGCCGGTTCGGTATGGATCAGCCGGTTCTGGCCGCCGTGGGCGACTCGACCTTTTTCCACGCGGTCCTGCCTGGTCTGATCAACGCGGTTCATCATCAATCGGATATTACCGTAGTGGTTCTCGACAATAGCGGCACGGCCATGACCGGCTTTCAGCCCCATCCGGGACTGCCGGTGGATGCCGGCGGAAACGAAGCACCTGCCATTGACATTGCCAGGGTCTGTGAGGCCATGGGGGCCGTTACCAGGATCGGCGATCCGTTTGATATCGACAACACCCGCCGGACCCTCCTTGAACTGCTTGAGATCAAAGGGCTGAAGGTCTTTGTTTTGAAGCAGATGTGCGCCTTGAGTCCGGAGAAGAAAGCCAAAAAAATGTATGCAGTGACAGTAGATGAAAATATGTGTCTTGGACAAAGCTGCGGCTGTAATCAGCTGTGCACCCGCGTATTCAAATGTCCCGGTTTGAACTGGGACAAGGAAAAACGGGTATCCAAAATCGACGACGTGATCTGCGCCGGCTGCGGCGTGTGTGCGTCGATCTGTCCATCGGGGGCTATTCAGAGAAAGGAGGTTGCCTGAACCATGACCAACACCAGCTTGCCGCATGATCCATATAACGTTATTATAACCGGTGTCGGGGGGCAGGGAAATGTGATGGCCTCCAGGGTTGTCGGGCAGATGATGTCGCGCCGGGGACTCAGGGTCACCATCGGGGAGACCTTCGGTGCCTCCCAGCGCGGTGGTTCGGTGATGAGCCATTTGCGGATATCAAAAGAATCCTACTGGTCTCCGCAAATTCCTAAAGGCAAGTGCCACCTGGTGCTCTCGCTGGAACCCACCGAAGCCCTGCGCGTCTTGATGAATTACGGCAACCCGAGCGTCTCCGTCATTTGCAATACCCGACCCATTCACGCCATCGGCGTGATTTCCGGTGATCAGCAATATCCCGCCCTGGACGATATCAAAAGATGGGTTGCCGAATTATCCGAAGCCTGCTGGTTTTTGGATGCCACCGCCAAGGCCATGGAGCTAGGCAATCCGATTCTGGGCAATATCATGATGATCGGCGCCGCCGCCGGCATCGGCGCCCTGCCCATAGACCGGGAAGGTTTTGCAGCCGTCATCTCTACCACCCTGTCCGCCGACAAACGGGATGTCAACCTGCAGGCCTATGATTTGGGTGTCGGCATGGTTCAGTAAAGAATCATACCAATTTCTGCTATTGGTTCTGGCCGCGAATCATCCCCCGGATGTAGGCGACCTGTCCCAGGTGCTGACTCTCTTCGACCAGGATG
>Ga0307426_1002144_pt1 | contig 12541 bp, 5 predicted proteins | sample SalMarWE160340MG_FD_202165 | JGI IMG/M metagenome (GOLD analysis project Ga0307426, IMG submission 202165) | Salt marsh sediment microbial communities from the Plum Island Ecosystem LTER, Massachusetts, United States - WE1603-40 | ecosystem: Environmental > Aquatic > Marine > Intertidal zone >... | reverse complement strand
GAAGATTCTATGAACAAGTTCCTTGTTGTATTGAATGTAGCTGTCAGGATTGTCCGCCATAATACTGCCCCTTGAAATTCGCGAACGTGGACGCAAGAGTGTACTTTCGCAGAATAGAATCAAGCAGGGAATAATCGAGCGAGGTTTCTTCAAGAATCTTGATGAGCCGGTCTTTGTCCTTGGGCCGAAAGGTCTGAAGCATGATAGCAACGAGATATTCCGGCCGAAGGACTCGCGTAGGAGTATCTCCGTATTTTCTGTCGATGGCGTTAAGAACCCCTTCCTTCACAAGGTCATTATATACAGGAATGAATTGAACTGCGATACCTTCAATAATGATTTGTTCCTTCGAGGGCTTATAACCACGCTTTTCAAGCCATGAGTAGATTGGCGAAAGGGAAACAACAAGGTCAGAAGACTGTGGCAGAACGATAAAAATATCGAGATCAAAGGTTGCGACCGGCTCGATGTAAAAAAGGGCGGCGATACCCCCGCCGATCGCATACGAAGAGAAGAGTTCCTCTGATTGAGCCTGGGCAACGATGGCAAGTGCTTTTTCCATATTTCGATTGTTGTAAAGATATTTCTGTTGCTGTTAAAATAACGCTTGCCAACAACCTGAGAGATTTCTTCCGTTGCCGTAGGTCCACCCGCCCTTTTCCAATTGATTCCACGGTTCGTGCATGGGCTATTTTGCGCGTGCTGCCTTCCGGTCGCCCGCTGAGCGCACAATCCCGCAGGCACGAGCGGGTGTTTCGGGCCGTTTTTTTAGATATAGTCTCATAGCTGTGCTTGGTGTGGCGCGCACCCTTCGCCGGCCGCTGGAGGTGTCGCTTGGGGTTCAGTATACGGCCGATATTGCCGCTATGATCAATGCGTTGGCGGCATTGCATACCCATAGTACTTGATAATTCGACAGAAGATTGCTAGAATTAGGTATCAGGTACCTAAATCTTTAGTCGGTGCTCGCCCTTTCACGCCTCCGCCGTGTCGGGCTGGCGGTTTGAGCTGATCCGGAGAGGCCCTTCTTGAGTTTTTCCTGCACGTGTCGATATCTCCGCACGCTTCTCTGCATTGTCCTGGCGGCCCACGGCTTCGCCGCGCACGCCGCGACTCGCTACTGGGTGGCCGGGAGCGGCGATTGGACCGATGCCGCCAACCACTGGTCCAATGCGAACGGGGGCTCACCCGGCGCAGGATATCTGCCGGGGGCGGGCGATGACGCTGTTTTCAACGCGAATTCCGGCGGCGGCACCTGCACCTTCAATACGAGCACGACTATCACCTCCATAAACCTGTCGGGATACACGGGCACTTTTGATTTCGGGGCCGATCATGTCCTTACCGTGAGCGGAGTCGTTGATCTTCGTTCGAGCGGCAGCATCACTGCCGGGACAGGCACCTCCGGCATTACGTTGACCAACACCGGCGGAAAGAATTTCAACCCGCACGGCTCCAGTTCGCTGCTCAATGTCATCAAGCAAGGCACCGCGACCACCACGGTGCAGAACAATCCCTTGAACTCAACAACCCTCACAATCTCTTCCGGCACCCTCACCCTCAATGCCGTTGTCAACGTGATCACGTTGACCATCGACGGTGGGAGCCTTAATATGGGCGGCGTGCAGACACACACGGCGACAACCGTGGCCACCTCCGGCGGCACGGTCAATTTCAACAACGCCACCCTGCAGGTGAGCGCCGATGTGAACTTCGGCAGTCTGGCGGATATCCAGCGCTCCAACAACAACGGAACGCTCGAGCTTACCGGCACCGCGCCGGCCACGCAGGCGTTCACGTTGTGGCCCGCCGGCACGGCGTATCCCAATGTCAGGCAAAGCGGCACCTCGACCACGAATGCAACGGGGGTTCTGCGAGCAAGGTCCATCACCGTTGATGCCGGGGCGCTTGCGACATCTTCAACGGTTTCGGCCTCCGACCTGACCATAAACGGTGGCACGTTCTCACCCGGGGGCCGCATGGTCTTGTCGGGCGACGTGACCATGAACGGCGGCACGCTGAACCTGGGAAACGGCAGCTACCAGGACTCCGTGGCCCAGTTGTCAAACAGCTCCAGCGGCGGGACAATCAACTTTGGGAATTCCACGCTCTGGTTTCTGAATCGCTACGCCTATTTTGCCAACACCGCCGTCACCTCGGCATCGGGGAGCAAAATCATCTTCGCGCGCGCAAGCGGGGGGCGCACCGACTTTGTGCCAAACAGCAGCGGCGCAGCAACCTATCCCGACATCGAGATCAGGACCGCTGGCCAGACCTGCTACTTCACCACCAACGCGGCCACCGTGGGCGACGTTTTGCTGGTCGACGGCAGTTGGAACGTGGGCATCGCGCTGACCGCGGGTGACATAGCGCTTCAGGGCGGCGGCACGACGACTTTCAGCAGCACGATTTCGGCCACAACGCTCACCGTGTCATCCGGCGCGTGCAACACTTCCGCCGCGGTCACGCTGAGCGGGGCGCTCACGGTCAACGGCGGCTCCATCGACCTCAATGACAATGCCTCCACCCACTCGACGACCGCACTCACCGCATCTTCCGGAACGATTGATTTCGGCACCAGCACCATTCGCATCACCTCCGGCAACGCCGACCTCAGCGGCTCGGCCACGATCACCGCGGGGACGGGCACTATCGAATTCTACGGCGGCTCCGGCGTGCAGGTGTTCACCGCCAAGGACGGTTCAACCACACATCCCAAACTCGCCCATTCTCAAGGCAGCCGCGTTCAATTGGACGGGGCCAACCCTATCATCGTGAACGGCTTCAGTAACACCGCTGGCAGCATCGATTTCAACGGCTCCGGTGTCACCACGGCAAACGGCGGCGATTTCTCCATTACTTTGGGCACCACTTCCACCATCTACAACAACAGTATCGGCGGACGCACCGTTACCGTTGCGGGCGCGGCCACGTTCAACGGCCAGTCCGGCAACCTTCTCAACGTCAACCCGGGATCCGGCTGGACCATCACCGCCACCGGCACGCTCGTCGCCAACTACGCAACCATCGCCAACAGCGACGCCTCCGGAGGGTCACGGGGAATCGCGCTCAACTCCACCAACGGCGGCGGCAATCTCAACTGGTTCATCGGCCGCAAATGGTCTTCCATCGGCAGCACCGACTGGCACGTGGACGCGAACTGGTCGGGCGGATCCAAGCCCGGATTGGGCGAAGCGGCGATCTTCGACAATTCCAGCGCCATCAACTGTAATCTGACCGCCGATGCATCCGTGGCCGCGATCGTTTTCCAGTCGACCTACACGCACACGTTCAATTTCCAGTCCGGCAACATGACCGTGAGCGGGGACGCGTATCTTGACGGCGGCGAAACGGTCACGGCGAGCAGCGGGCGCATCACGTTTTCCGGCGGCTCCAGCGTCGTGCAGACGTTCACCCCGAAGAACGGCCAGACCCATCCCAACATCACCCATTCGGGCGCCGGAAGGGTGAAACTCGCCACGCGCGACCTCACCTGCCTGAGTTACACCAACAGCGGCGGGGCGATCGACCTGAACGGCCGAAACATTACCGTTACCCCCGGCGATTTCAGCGTTACCGGCGGCACGTCATCGACATTCTACGCGCCCGGAGGGGTGAATTGCCTCGGAGGAAGGACGATCAGGGTCACGGCCGGCAGCGCGTCATTCAACGGGCAAACCGGCAATGTGCTCGACATGGACCCTTCGTCGTCGTGGACCTGCCGCATCGACGCGGGCACGCTCACCGCCGACTACGCCACCATCGCCAACAGTGACGCGTCGCTGGGCGTTACCGGCATTCCAACCACCAATTGCGTCAACGGCGGGGGCAACACAAACTGGCGCTTCGATGTCACCTGGGACGGCGGCGGGGGCGACAATCTCTGGAGCACCGACGCGAACTGGACCGACGATCAGGTTCCGCCCGCGGGAAGCAACGTGATTTTCGACGGCAGCCTGGGGGCGAATTCCAGAAAGGCGTGCACCTTTGACGCGACCATTTCTCTCAACCGCATCGTCTTCACTTCAGGCTACACCGGGGCGTTCAGTTTCGGCACCGGCGCCATGACAATCACCGACAGCGCAAACTTCGCGACCGGAGGGACCATCGATGCGGGCACGACCGGCGCGCTCATCCTGGCAAAGCCATCTCATGGCACAATGAATTTCGTTCCCAAGACCGGCCAGACATTTCCCGATATCAGCCTGGGCACTAACGTGGTGGTGAACGTGGCCGGCGCTTCGCTTTCCGCCAAGTCGATAGCCCAGAGCGTTAACGGTTCCGACTGGTATTGGGGCTCCGAGGGCCGCACGCACACCGTAGTCAACGACCTCACCGTGTCCAACGGCGATATGTTTTTCGGCAACAGCACGGTGACAGTCACTACCGGGAACGCCACCTTTACCGGATGCGACAACGTGGACTACGGCACCACGAGCACGCTGGAATTCTCGGCCGGCGCCGGCGTGACCCAGGTGTTTACCCCCCGCAACGGCACCGACGATCATCCGCTGCTGAAACATTCCGGATTGGGCACCCTGCAGTTGGGCGGTGACGTGGAGGTGCTGGGGTTCTTGCAGACCGCGGGAACCATGGACTTCGGTGGAAACAACCTGACCACCGTCAACGCCGGCGATTTCACCATCAGTAACGGCGTGGCAGGGTCGGTGACCGGCCTCACCACCAACCTCATCACGGTTGCCGGAAACGCATCCCTCAACGGCACGGAAGGCAACCGCATGGTCCTCACCTCCGCCGGCGTCTATCGTATCAACGCGACCGGTTCACTCACCGCCGACTACGTGGCAATCGACCACTGCAATGCCACGGGAAGCACCGGATACGCGGACCACAGCCTGGACAACGCCGGGCCCAACACGAACTGGGTATTCATCCGGCGGTGGGACGGCGGGGGCGGAGACGATCACTGGAACACTGCCGGCAACTGGCTCGAAGACCAGGTGCCGGCTTCGACCGACTCGGTGATTTTCGACGCCACCGGGTCGACACACAACGTGACGCTCACCAGTTCGCCCACCGTCCGCGGCATTCTCATGACCTCCGGCTACAGCGGCACGTTCGATTTCGCCGATCAGACACTTACGGTCAACGGCGTGCCCAGTTTCAACAGTAACGGCGCGCTTGCCTACACCACCGGCTCATTGCACCTTGCGGCGACATCGGGGACCTTGCCGTTTACCCCGCGCCAGGGCGAGGAGTTCCCGGACATCACCAAGGACGGTGCGGGGACCTACACCGTGACCACTCACGGGCTGACCGCGAAGTCGGTTGCCAGCAGCGCGGGCACCTGGGACTGGGGCGACGACGGGTTCGTGAATACGCTGCAGTCGCTCACGCGCTCCGGTGGCGGCATGGATTTCGGCACGGCAACTGTCACGGTGACCACGGGCAATGCCACGCTCAACGGCGGGGGCACCATCACTGCGGGAAGCGGCACGCTGGAGTTCACCGCCGCTTCGGGCACCCAGATACTCACGCCGCTTGGCGGCGCCACCCACCCCAACATCGTGCATTCCGCCGCTGGCATGCTGCGGCTGGGAGGCACTATCATCTGCCTGAGTTTCTACCAGTCATCGGGCATTATTCACTTCAACGCTTCCAACGTGACGACAACCGGCGATTTCACCATCGATAACGGAATGCCCACCACCATCTACGCTCCGGGGGGACTCAACAGCCTGCGGGGCATCACGATCACCGTGCCCGGCGATGCGCAATTCAACGGCACCAGCCCCGACGCGGCCGAACGGCTCAACCTCAATCCCGATCTGACATGGACCGTGCATGTTACGCGAGGCAGCGTCCTGGAAGCGACCTACGCGGACCTGCAGAACAGCAATGCCGGCGCGGCCGGTACCTGGCAAACAGGAGTGCTGGTAGACGGGAATTGGATCGACCCGAACACGAACTGGAAAACCGCGGTTGTATGGACAGGCGCGGTAAACAGCAATTGGGACCTTGACGGCAACTGGGAGGGCGGCGCAAAACCCGTGGCCGGAGACCCGGTCAAGTTCAGCGGTACCTATAATAATGATTGCCAACTTGATGTCGATCCGCCCACAATATCGAGCCTGACGTTCACTTCCGACTACACAGCCAACTTCAATTTCTCCACGCACACGCTCAAGACGACCGGCGACGTCAATTTCTCCACCGGCGTGCATATCACGGCGGGATCCGGCACACTGGAGTTCGCGCGGACCGCCAATGGCCGGCAGTATTTCACCCCGAAATCGGGCGAGGCATTCCCAAATATCAAGAAAAGCGGCAACAAGAATATCTATGTCGCGACCACGGTTCCGCTCACGGCCAAGGCACTCACCATTGCCGCCTCGGCGGGCAATACCTGGTACTGGGGGTCGGGTGGTCTGACCCACACGGTGGAGTCCATTTCCCAGGCCGCGGGCACCATGGATTTCGGCACCAGCATTGTCAAGGCGACCACGGGTGACGTCCTTTTCACCGGCGGCGGAATAACCACCGGCACCGGAACGCTCGAATTCACCGCGTCAAGCGGCACCCAGGTGTTCAGGCCCCGCGCCTCCGGCACCGCTCACCCCAATATCGTGCACTCCGGCGCCGCAACGCTCCAGTTCTCCACCAACAACGTGCGCGCGCTGAGTTTCTCTCAGAGCGCGGGAATCCTCGATTTCAACGGCATGGACGTCACCACCACGTCCAGCGGCAATTTCTCCATCACCAACGGGACGTCTTCGACAATCGCGACTCCGGGCGGGGTAAGCAGCCTCACCGGCCGCACCATCACCGTTGCCGGCAACTGCCTTGTCGAAGGGAGCTCGGGAAGCTACATCAACCTGCGCACGAGCGCCGACCATTTCTTTACGGTCACCGGCTCTCTCTATGCCCACTACGCCGACCTTGAGCACAGCAATGCACTGGGCGGGAGCAAGGGATTCGCCGTTCCGGCCAACGATTATTCGAACAACCAGAACTGGGAATTCGGGATGTACTGGTCGAGGCCCGCCGCCTCCGGAGCAGGCAACTGGAGCGACGGTGCGAACTGGAGCACCGCCAGCCCGCCCGGCCCCGAAGATCCCGTCCAGTTCAAAGCGGGAGCGTACGCAGACTGCAATCTCGATATCGACGACTCGGTGGCATCGGTTACCATGAGCGGCTACACCGGCACATTCGATTTCACAACGCATCTTCTGGGCATCAAGAGCAACTCTGATTTCACCAACAGCGGCGACATCAAACCCAGCGCCGGAAGGCTTGTGGTGCATACAAACAGCGTCTCCATCACGCCTCCCTCCGGTGATACGCTGCCTTCGGTTTGGATGACGACCAATGCGAAAACCCTGACCATTGCCGGCAGGGGTATCGTCACAAAGGGTGAATTGCGCAACACCGCGACAAGCACTATCGATCTTGGCGATAACGGCTACACCAACTACATGGATTCGCTCAACATCGTTTCCGGCACCATCGACTTCGGCACCAGCACGGTGCGGGTGAGCGGCAATGTCGATTTCTCGACGGCCTCAGCCGTCAATTGCACCGGAAACTCAGGGACACTGGAATTCACCGGGGGCGTGTCGACCACCCAGACGATCAAGCCGCGCAACGCGGCAACGGCGCTCGTCTATTCCCACACCGGCGCGGGCACGCTCAAACTGGCAACCTACCAGCTGCGGGGGTACAACTTCACCCAATCGGCCGGAACGTTTGATTTCAACGGGCTGAACGTGAACATGACAAACGATTTCACGGTGACAAACGGGAAATCGAGCAGTTTCTCCAACCTTGCGGGGCGCACCATTACTGCAACGCACAACATCAGCCTGGGCGGCGCGGCCGGCGATTCCATCGGCCTCGACCCCGCAAGCTCCTGGAACGCAAGCGCGGGCAACCTGCTTACTGCCGCCTACGGGGTCCTGAAATACAGTAATGCCACCAACAAGAAAGGGCAGGGAACCTTCTGCCGCAACGCGGGATCCAATATCAATTGGGACTTCTCTACGCCCGAGCAACCCACGGTTGTCTGGAGCCGCGTTGGAGTTGGCGCCATGTCCGGCGGCGCCATAGGCAATGACAAGGCGTTTCTCGGCACTGCAGATACCCTTCGCGCGATTAACCTGTCGGACAACGGCAATGACGACTGGAAGTACGCGACAACCAGCTACGGCAACTGCCAGCAGCCGACCCTCATTTACACCGGCGGGCACTACACGGTGCTTGCTGCCGCAGGCAACGGCATCATTGGCTTGGAGGACGGCTCCGGTGCGCCCACGGAGCTTTTCGTAAAGGACGTTGGTGCGGTTGCGGGAAATCCGTACGCGAGCCCGGATGGACTTTCGTTTTACGTGGTCTACGGCACGAGCGTCTCGAAACGTCTTCTTGCCGATGGAACCGAGACGTGGAACAAGACCCTTGCAAACGCAAGCTACGCCGCCGACCCTGTTGTCTACAGCACAAACGTCTACGTGGCGACAACCACGGGAGTCGTGCAGAAATACGATGCCGACGGAACGCCGCTTCAGACATACAGCTGCGGGTTCTCCGTCACCCTGCCGCTTCTTATCCAGAATTCCGTGCTGTACCTCACGCCCGCAACCTCCAAGCTCTATGCCATCAACACGTCGGACATGTCGGAGAAATGGTCTTCGCCCGTGTCGCTGTACAGCACGAACTCTGCGCCCGCGTTCAAGGACAACCTGTCATCCGACATTTTTGTCGGGGCAAGCACGCGGGTGCAGAAGGTGACCGACAACGGATCTTCGGGCAGCGTAACCTGGTCGTACGACGCCGGAGCAACGGTCGCTTCCATCGCGGTGGCATACGGCGGTGTGGTGTATTTCGGCCGCAATAACGGCCAGTACTGCGCAGTCAGAGCCTCGGACAAGACGGTCGTCGGCAAGTGGCCGTATTACGCGGCCGCCGGCGACGCTTCGGGGGGGCCGATGATCGACTTGACGTACGGCAGAGTCGTGTTCGGGACCAATGCCGGCGATATCCATTGTTTCGCAAAGGAGACGCCGTAGGGCGGTTCGCATGAACAGGTCTGCAGCAATCATTCTTGTTGGCGCAGCGCTCTGCGCCGCGTCGGACGGCGACTGGCCGACGTTTCGGGGCAATCTGGAGCGCACCGGCACGGTCGTGCGGACCACGGGCTTCCCCGCCAGAGATTCCGCGTGGAGCGCGCTTCTCGGCGGCCCCATTGTGTCTTCGCCTTCCGTGGTCGGCGAGCTGTTGTACGTCGGCTGCCGGGACAGTTGCGTGTACGCAGTCAATACAAACGACGGAACGCTTGCATGGAAACGCCGGACCGGCGGATGGGTAGACGCGTCGCCACACGTGACTGGCGGAAGGGTGTATGCGGCAAGCCGCGATGGAAATATCTATGTACTTGACGCTGGCAACGGCGACAGCATCGGCGCATTGCACGCGGGCCTGCAGATATCTTCACCTGCAGTGACCGACGACGGGTGGCTGTTGTCCGGCATCGGCCCGCCGGACAACGGCTTCACTGCATATAGCCTCAAAAATCCGACGGGTTCCTGGACGATCTACTTTCCGCAGTACTGCTATTCGTCTCCGGCCGTCTCGGGGTCACTGGTCGCCATTGGCGCGGGTGACGGGAACCTCTATGGGATCAGCATGGTTCTCAAGCGCGAATCGTGGCGATTCGAAACGCGCGGCGGCGTGTACTTGGCGACCCCGGCCATACGGGACGGCAGAGTGTATTTCGCGCCCGGAGACGATGATCGCAACGTGTATGCGATCGGGCTTTCGGATGGCGCGCCGCTGTGGGCGAGCACGGGCGTGGTGGTGGGGGCAAAACAAAGAAGCCCGCAGACGGAGCCGATTGACGGCGCACTCGTGGCGGCATTGCGGCGACTCAGTCCGCACGATCGGAATCAGACAATCCTGGCACTGAAGAAACAGGGTGTCGCTGCGGCCCGGCGACTTACTCTTGCGAAAAGCCGCTCCGGCTCCGAACCGGAATTTCTGCCCATTGCAGGAGGAGTGCAGACGTCTTCGGTTGCCGTCGATGAATCCCATGTCTTTGTGGTGCAGAAAGAGCAGGGGCACCTGAGTGATGTCAACCTGACCCCCGCGTCGCGATTCACCCTTTTCGCCCTGAGCGCGGCGAACGGAGCCGAACTGTGGCGCTACTCCGAGGTCACCGCTTCAGTCGAACTCGGGTACTGCTCTTCCCCCATTGTGGCGGGGCGCAACGTGATTGCCGGATGGGGCGGCGGGCACGTCTGCTTTTTCGACACAAGCGACGGTGAAGTCCAGTGGTCCGATACCGTTCACGGCGCGATTCTCTCTTCTCCCTGTATCGCCGCCGGCCGGCTGTTCGTGGCTACCATGGACGGTCGCGTATACGGGTACCGTCTTTCGGGGACGGCGAAGGGTACAACGTTTCAGCAGAGTACCTATTGCTATCCCAACCCGTCGCGCGGCCCGCTTTCGCATATCCAGGTGTTTGTCAACAAGGCAGCGAAGCTGACCATGACGCTCTACAATACGGCGGACAAGCCCGTGCTGAGGGTTCACAGAGATATGCCGGCGGGAGAGAAATACGTTTATGAGTGGGATCTGGGCCGGGTGGCCAACGGGGTGTATTTCGCGCGCATCAAGGTGGAGTACGCCGGCGGGGGAGAGGAGAAGAAGACGGTGAAGATAGCGGTGCTGAAATGATGCGGCCTTGCGTTGATGCGGCAATGCAATAATGCCGAAAGTGTCGCCCTGCAATATTGCAGTACCGTATCACCGCTTTGAAGCAATGAGGAATGCCATGAATGAGAGAAAGAACAGGAACAGGGGATACATGGGGCTAAGGGTGCGGCAAGACGCCCAAGACTTCTACTGCGAAACGTACAAGGTCTTTGGAGGGAAGCCGCGGGAGCTTTCGAGAATCATACATCAGGCAATAGGCTCAAGCGATTCAGTCCATAGAAACATAGCTGAAGGATATTGCCGAAGATCGAAGAAGGAGTATCTCAACTTTCTCAACGTAGCATTGGGCTCCCTCGGCGAGTCGGTTTCAGGATTGCAGGCTTATCGCCGTGCAGGGCAGATATCACCGGATGAGTTCGAACGTTTTGATTCAATGAGAGGGAACCCCTATTCGGGAGTGCAGTACCGCAATACCGCAGCACCGCAATACCGCAATGCCCGCTCACCGCATCGCCGCATTGCACTGCGCGCAGCACTTCTACTGTCGCTTCTTGCAACAGCGCGCGTGTTTGGATGGGACGGTTTCAGTTCCACGGGCTACTCCTACGGAGCCGCGGCGTATCTGGATCGGGCGGCGCATGCGCAGAGCGCCGCGCTGGGCAAGGCGGTGAGCGCATGGTGCGAAGGGCTTGCGGGAGTGCAGTACAATCCGGCGCTTCTGGACGCTGCACGGGGAGTGCAGATGGTGGGATCGTATGAGTTTCTCAAGGATGATCGGCGGCTGATTGCGGTGGAAGGGGCGTTTCCCGCGGGCCAATACGCCGTGGTGGGCGCGTCGTTTCGCACGTTTGGCGTAGACGGGATTGAGCAGCGCGACGAGTACGGGTATCTTGACGGGAGTTTTGATGATCGGGAGAACGCGGTGCAGATGTCTGTCGCGGGCCGCTTTGCCTACAACATTTCGGGTGGGGCCCGCGTGCGGTACCTGAACCAGTTGTACAAGGGTTTGAAGGGGATAAGTGACGGTCAGGCGCACGGGATGGGTTTTGACATTGGGGCGGTGTGGCAGCCCGAGAGCCACGTGTGCGTTGGGGTGAGCGGGCTCAATGTGGGCTCGTACCTGTGGTGGGCGACGGGGCAGCGCGATATTGTACTTCCGCAGGCGCGCCTTGGGGTTTGCGGGCTGTTTCTGGGCAGGACGCTGATTGCGGAATTGGACGCGGCGCGCACGCTTCGCCAGCCGCTGGAGGTGTCGCTTGGGGTTCAGTACACTTTGTTTGGAATCATCTCGGCGCGTGCGGGCGCCTCGACCAGCGTCGACATCAAGAACCGTCACACGCGCGACCCGGATATTTCGCTTGGCGCGGGAGTGCGGTACTCGTTTTTCGGGTGCGACTACAGCCTGGTGATACCCACCGACAATGCGCAGGAGATGATCTTTCACAAGTTGTCGCTGGTGCTGAGGTTCTCGGCCGAAACGTTTCTGTAGGAAAGCTGCATGAGGCGGGACGCATCTGTCCTGCAATCAAAGCACTACGCTACTCTGCACTTCCGGAACCCCCGTTTGTTCAGGCGGGCGAGGATCTTCGGATTCCCTAAATCTGCCACACGACACGGGTATCGTTTTCGCCGTGCTTTGGGCGAATTGTCAGGGCAATCTTCTGAAGCTCAACAAGAATTCTCACCTTTTCTTCTATGGGCAAGCGGGCCTGGGCATGGTGGAACGTTTCTTTTTGCCTGAAGATTTTATGAACAAGTTCCTTGTTGTATTGAATGTAGCTGTCAGGATTGTCCGCCATAATACTGCCCCTTGAAATTCGCGAACGTGGACGCAAGAGTGTACTTTCGCAGAATAGAATCAAGCAGGGAATAA
>Ga0307426_1002141_pt1 | contig 12554 bp, 9 predicted proteins | sample SalMarWE160340MG_FD_202165 | JGI IMG/M metagenome (GOLD analysis project Ga0307426, IMG submission 202165) | Salt marsh sediment microbial communities from the Plum Island Ecosystem LTER, Massachusetts, United States - WE1603-40 | ecosystem: Environmental > Aquatic > Marine > Intertidal zone >... | reverse complement strand
GGAGCCTTAGCCGAATGTTTGGGCTCTTCAGGTAAGTATTTCCAAATCCGTGATGAATGCTATCCGAGTGTCCTCATTGCTGATTGTGCAAACACGCTCTGCTTCCCCAGCGAGGAAACTTCGCTCGGATCCGGGCTTCCCTCACATCTCCCATGGGAGATGTGCCATGCCCGTCCAGCCCTCCACACGGTTTTCTCCACCACACAATTGGGACACTCAATAATGACACTTGTGTTTATACGATCACGGATTTGGAAATGCTTCCTCTCTTCAGGAGATCTTTTGATTGACAAAATTCTTGTTTTGAGGGAAAATGATAGCGTAATTAAGGAAAAAGTTAGCAATAAGAGAATTTATTATCACTTAGGAAATTAATCCCGCCTAAAGTTCTAATAATCCTTCTCAATTATCTAACCATTTAATTTTTTCTTTAATTTGGACTGAAGATGAAAACAGCATTTCATCAGGTTTTTTGAAAAATCTTTGTTATGGATAATGGTAAATTCGAAGAATTGAAGCAATTCTTCGATACTAGCCTGATAGTAATCATTTTAACAGAGAAAAAATAAGATAAAAGGAGAGAAGAATGAAAGGAAGTAAGCTCTATGTCGGAAATTTTAGTTATTCGGTAACTAAGGAAGATCTGGGAGAATTGTTCTCGAATTATGAGATCAGAGATATCAGATTGATCGAAGGCAAAGGTTTTGGATTTGTTGAATTGTCGAGCCCAACTGAAGCTGAGAATGCAAAACAGGCACTCAATGGCAAGGAATACACTGGCCGTACGCTGAGAGTTGACGAGGCTCGCCCGCGCGAAGATCGCTCCTCCGATTTTAGAAGAGGAAGCGGATATAATCGATTCTGAATGGAAATACCCGTCACTGTTCGCTGAGGGAGACATTTAACAACCAAATTGGATCACCTGGATAATCGACCTTTACCTCAATTGCTTAATTGATTGAATAGGCCCCGTGCTGGAGAGGAGGATTTTATCTTCAGGGCCTATCAGGTGGATAAATATGGATGATAAAACCACTGCATTGCCGCATCAAAAAACACGAAGCAGTTTCATGCCAACCGAGCATTTGGATCAAACTGATGATCCTCTGAAGCTCTATTTCAAGGATATGGGAAGCATTCCGCTTTTAACCCGGAACGAAGAGCTTCAGGTGGCGATGAATATCGAAAGAGGCAGAAGAATCATTAGCAAGCAACTTTTGAAGATGCCCTCTTTTCATGAGCAAATTGTTTCTTTAGAAGAGGAGATGCGATCGAATCCACAAATTCTGCGCAACATATTTGACTTAGACAGGATGGATAGCTCAGAAACATCGCTTGAGGAAAAAATTTCCGATATTTCCGTGGCGTTAGAGAAACTCCGAGCGTTGATCTCTCAATTGGCGCATATCCCCAAATTGAAAAAAAATAGTTTCTCTCGTGGGCGTGTTTTGATCGAAATGAGCCGGATCATTCAGAGGTTGAATTTTAGTCAGGCATTCAGGGATAAAATCATTGAGGAATTCGAAGAAAAGCTTAAAGCCATCGCCGATCTTGAAAAGACCAAAGATAATTTAAAGAGATCGTTTTCTCGAGAGCCGGATAAGTCACAAAAGAATGAACTCGAACACAGAATTTTTGAGAGCAACAAACTTCTGAAAGCCTTGCGGAAAGAGGCCGGACCGAATCATCGAGAATTGCAAAAAGCTCTTTCTGAAATCTCCTCGGGGAAAAAAATTGTCGAGGAAGGAAAGAAGGCGCTTATCAATGCTAACTTAAGATTGGTTATCTCCATTGCCAAGAAATACAGTAATTTTGGCCTGCTTTTCCTAGATTTAATTCAGGAGGGGAATATCGGCCTCATGACCGCAGTGAATAAGTTTGACTATCGGAGAGGCTATAAATTTTCGACTTATGCCCATTGGTGGGTGAAACAAGGGATAACAAGGGCGATCGCCGATCAGTCGAGGACGATTCGAGTACCTGTGCATATAAATGATACCATCCACAAAATAATTAAGCTCTCGAGAGACTTTGTTCAAAATTTCGGCAGGGAACCCACTTGTGAGGAACTTGCGGAAAAAATGAATATGTCAGCCTCCAAAATGAGAAAAATACTGCAAATTTCTCAAACCCCGTTCTCTTTCGAAATGCCTATTGGGGAAGATGACAGCTCTCTAGGTGATTTTATCGAAGATAAAATCAGCCTGTCACCACCTGACGCTGTTGTTAAGGCCAAATTGAGAGAGCAAATTGAGAAGGCTCTGGAAAATCACACGGAACGAGAATCTAAAATAATTATGATGAGATTTGGACTGGGGGACGGAAATGAATACACGTTGGAGGAAGTCGGGCAAAAATTCAAGGTAACGCGAGAGAGGATTCGACAGATCGAAGAAAAAGCCCTCAGGAAATTAAGACAGTCTCACCATTCTCAAGTTCTAAGATCATTTGTCAGCAATTTCTGAGCAGAGTTGACTCCGGATTAGCTCTTCAGTGCAGACTTACACTCTAGCAAAACAGAAGATTGGCTCATCCGGTCTCTGTGTTATCGAGTCCTTTCCACGAGAGCCAGTCGTTGGACCAAAAGCGTAAATTTTCCTCGGAAGATGATATTCTTGACCTCAGCGTTGCTGTGCCTGGACCTCAGGAAGAGGATCTGGTCGATTAACCTGTATTCATCGGGAATGTTTTGACCCGGCTCAAGCGCTATGGCCAAAAAACGGGGGGATTCACTCAGGTCCTGATAGGCGCCCTGGTACCCCCGGATATCGGCTCCGGGGAGGATGAAACGGAAGACCTCGTAGCTCGCATAAAAGTTGGAGGGGAAGTATACCTGCTGCCCTGAGAGGTTCTGCCTGGCATTCTTGGAGAATGAATAAGAGAATGGCCTGAGAAATAAACTGAAGCTCAACAACAATCCGAGGACCAATGCTGGAAATAACTGACGTCCCAGAGACACACGGAGAAGACCCGATAAGGCTAGAAATCCCAGGATAGCCAGGACAATATAGTTGAGGGGCGTAAAAAGTGTTGCCTTTATACTTCGTTCCACCCCAAGATGGAACCATACTCCCATACCCACGATAAAGATCACCAATAGATGACTGAAGCGAAAGGCCCAGTTCGGGAGTCTGTCCCATCTCAAGGCCAGACAAACACTCAGCGCTGCACAAGTCGGGAGGATATAGTTCTCCTGACGCTGGGATGGGAAGGAATAAATGATGAGGAAACCGAGGAGGTACAGCCAAAGCCTCGTCTCGTCCGGGGAGAGGTTTCTTCTTCGCCTCAAAAGATCGAAAACAAGGGCTGCAAGTAGGAAGACATACAGTCCGGAATTAGCCAGATTCCCCAACCAGATCCGGAAAATTGTGTAAGGCCCCGAAAAAAGTCCCCTCACATAACCAGATAGAGATAATTTACTCAAGTTCTCCGCGATAAAAAAATCTTGGATTACCAGATCCGGCCGGGGGTCGAGCACAAACCAGAGGGAAAAAATACCAAAGGCCAGCAGAGCAGCACCAATAAGATAGACTGCGTGATTGTGAAAAAAATTTTTCACCTTCCACCTTGAATCCCAGGTGAGAACCAAGGCGAGAGAAAAACTGCCGGCGATAATGAGAAAAAAGGATTTGTAGAGAGAGGCCAAACCCAAAGACAGGCCGCACAAACACATCCGCCAGAGATTAAGGCGTTTGGCTCGAAGGATGATCACGAGCGGCATAAACAAAAACAAGGTCTCTGCGGCATGCATGAGAAACGGACGGCCCTGCTGGATGGTGGACATAAATCCCAGATAGATCACACCGCTGAGGATCCCTTTCTTTCCATCATCTGAGATCCTCCATGTGAGGAAAGCGATCAGACCTGCCACCAGCAAAGTGGTCAGGACGATAGGAACTCTGAGGTTCCAGAGTGTCCAGTGTTTTCCCCAGTCGGTGGTTACAATGCCCTGCCAAAAGAGGAGGGGAGGCTTGGTGTTGTTGATGCCCTCCTCTGTCATTAAGGGGAGCCAGCGGCCGTTTTCAGATGTCTTACGCACGATCTGGATGTATACCCCTTCATCCCCAATATTGGGAATATGGATGGAATCGAGAGCGAAAAAATAGACGAAGAGCACGAGAAGCAGACCTGAAGCCCCATATGCCAGTCCTGTTTTTTTGTCCATCTGTTGTCCCGTCCTTCCCTAGCATATCAGAAAGCGAAAATAATATTCAATTTGACAGCTTCGCTCTTACCTATGATAGATTTTTTTTGGGGGAATTCTTAGGGGGGATTAGGGAGAGACGAATATTTTTGCTCTATTTTCCGAGCTTTTCCTTTTTCATGTGGTAGTCTGTGGCCTTTCTTGCCTCGAAATAGAACCGGGAAAGGACCTTGTGCATCCGTTCCCTGTCGAGTTCTTCGAGGGAAGGAGCTTCTTTGGCTGTGGGTATGCCGAAGTCTTCGAATGTGGGGCCTTTGTATTCAGGGAAATAATGATTGACAAAACTGATGAAAGCAAGAGACAGTTCGAGTCGGAGGAGCTCTGATATTGTGAGGTCGTATCTCGCTGCAAGAGCTTCAAGATATTCATCCATCCAGTCCGGAAGCACGACCTGGAACTTTTTACTCATTTTTACTCCTCCTCGTTGTCTCAATCGCCCTCGATTATAGCATAAAAGAACTGACTTGACATTTAAATTTGATAGAATATAATTCATGCTCTAAATAAGATTCAAATATAGATTCTATATTAGATTATTTTGGTCATAAAATGTATTTTTGAGATGTGCAGGCTCTGGAAAAAGCGATCTGCCCAAATGAGGAATTGTTAAACCTGCACGGGCTAAAAGCTGTGAACACACAACCATCCGAATGGTTGGATGAAAATCTTTTGCACTGCATTAACAGAACGTGTGCAGAATGTAAATTTCAATAACCGGATATCCTCCCTTAGGGCGATGGGCGGTGAGGAAATATCACCGTTGGAATCATCCGTAAAGGCGATTGCTAAGCCTGATCGAACTCATTAAAGTAACGTGTTACAGGAAGAATAATGGAGAAGAATTTCCGTACCATGGTGGAACGTTCCATCCAGGGTATCGTCATCATTCAAGATTTTCGCATTGTTTATACCAATCAGGCCTTTGCAAAAATAAGCAGTTTTTCCAAAAAAGAATTGCTTTCTTTAACGCCTGCCCAGGTGGAAAAGATGGTCCATCCTGATCATCGCGCTCTTGTCTGGGGAAGAATGCGGGAACGCCTCCATGGCAAGGAGGTCGTATCCCGATATGAATATAAAGGGTATAGAAAAGATGGGTCTGTCCGCTGGTTGGAGATGATGGCCAGTCGCATCGAATTCGAGGAAAAACCCGCCATCTTAGGAGCTGTCATCGATATCACAGAACGCAAGGAGGCCGAGGAAGCTTTACAGAGAAGCGAAGCGAATCTGTCGGCGTTGATCGAGAATGCGCAAGATTCCATCTGGTCTATAGACAGGGACTATCGGCTTTTAACCATCAATTCCCACTTCAAAAAGATGTTCGCTTTAGCCTATGGCGTTAACCTAAAGGTAGGAATGAGGATCACAGATGGTGTCACTCCCAAAATGAGAAGAACCTGGATTGCTCGATACAAGCGTGCCTTAAGGGGAGAAAGTTTTATTGTCGAGGAAGATTACAAGGTTGCCAGCGAGACTATTTATGCGGAAATATCATTCAATCCCATCCGGAACAATGGAGAGATCTCGGGAGTCTCGGTCTTCTCTCGTGATATCACCGGGCAAAAAAAAGCACAGGATGAGCTCAGAGAATCAGAAGCGAGATTTAAAGTTCTGTTTGAGTTTGTCCCGGATGCCTATTATTTGAGTGATGTGAAAGGCAGATTCATCGATGGTAACAGGGCTGCAGAGAAGCTGATCGGATTTTCGAAAGCGGAATTTCTTGGGAAGAATTTCCTCAAATTGAAGCTTCTTAGCGCAGATCAATTACCCAAAGCCGCTGCCCTCCTGGCTAAGAGTGCGCTGGGGAAAGCCACAGGACCCGATGAGTTTGTGTTACGTCGCAAAGATGGCACCACAACCATAGTGGAGATACGGACATATCCTGTCAAGATCAAAAATGAGACCTTTGTCCTCGGATTGGCGCGGGATATCACAGCACGCAAAAATGCAGAGAAAGCTCTCAAAGAGAGCGAGAAAAAATTCCGCAACATCGTGGAATCTTCTCCGATGGGAATACACTTGTATGAACATAAATCAGATGGCTCTTTGGTTTTTATAGGTTCAAATCCGGCAGCGGATAAAATCCTGGATGTAGACAATTCACAATTTATAGGCAAACCCATAAAGGATGCATTTCCTCCGCTGGCACAAACAGAGATTCCGCAGAGATATAAAGAAGCGGCTGTTAACGGAAAATCCTGGAAAACCCATCAAGTCGAGTATGAGGATGACAAAATCAAAGGTGCCTTCGAGGTCTATGCCTTCCAGACATCTCCTCAAAAAATGGCGACTATGTTCCTCGATGTGACCGAGCAGAAGAAGGCTGAAGAGGCTTTGCGTGAGAGCGAATCGAGATATTTGGCTCTTTTTGATCGTTCTCTCTACGGTGTCTTTGTGCATGATTTTGAAGGTCGGTTTCTCGATGCGAACAAAGCGGCATTGAACATGTTGGGATATTCCACTGAAGACATTTCTGCACTTGATTTTTCATCATTGCTGAGTGAAGATCAATTGCCCAAGGCTTTCCAAGGAATCGAAGAGATCGTTGAATTCGGGTACCAAAAAAAGCCCTCAGTTTACCGGTTACGCAGAAAAAATGGGACCTTTGTTTGGGTGGAAACCGAGGCCACACTCATCTCCAAAGGAGGAAAGCCTTATGCCATCCAGGGGATTGCCAGGGATATCACAGAGCACAAACAGGCAGAGGAAGCGCTGAAAGAAAGCGAAGAAAAATACCGGGTGATATTTGAGTCTTTCCATGATGTCTACTACAGGACGGACCGCGATGGGCTTGTGACTCTGATCAGCCCTTCTGTCCGGACACATGCCGGTTGGGAGCCTGAAGATATTATCGGACATCCGGTCACAGATTTTTACAGCGATCCATCCGAGCGCGAGACGTTCAAGGAAAAACTCAAAGAATCGGGCGTGATTAATGATTATGAGTTAAAACTTTTGGCCAAAAACGGAAGAGTGATCGATGTGTCCGTGAGTTCGAAGATCATTTTAGACAAAAACGGGAAACCTATAGGGGTGGAGGGAGTGCTGCGCGATATTACCGACCGCAAACACTCTGAGGAACAGGTCAAGTCCTCCCTTAGAGAAAAAGAGGTTCTTCTCCAGGAGATTCACCACCGGGTTAAAAATAACATGCAGATCATCTCGTCCTTGCTTAACCTCCAATCCCGCCATATCGAGAACGATCACGTCAAAGATATGTTCAAGATGAGTCGGGATCGGATCAGATCGATGGCTCTCATCCATGAAAAGCTCTATCAATCGCAAGACTTTGCAAGGATCAATTTTGCTCAGTACATCCGAAGCCTCTCTGTTCATCTCTTGCAAACGTACAATGCTAACTCAGGAAGGATAAAACTTACCGCTGAAGTCGAGGATGTGTTTCTGGATATCAACAAAGCCATTCCTTGCGGCCTCATCATCAATGAGCTCGTGTCCAATTCTTTAAAACATGCCTTTCCTGAGAAGAGAAAAGGCAATCTCCATATTCAATTCGGCACACAAAATAACGGAAATTTATGTCTTGTGGTGAGAGATGACGGGGTTGGATTTTCCAAAAATGTGAATCTCCAAAAACTGGATTCTTTAGGGCTTCAACTGGTGAATGACCTTGTGGACCAGTTGGGAGGGACTCTGGAGCTCGACTTGAATGGAGGAACTTCTTACCAGATCACTTTTTCAGCATAGATTGTTATTTCTCATGTGTTGTATTCCCCAAGTCCAATGGGTTGTAAGCGATCTGTGTATAGCCAGAGGGAAGGTCGTATATTCCTTTGGAGGTTTTTGTCTCCTCTATACTGATAACTTCTTCCTGCGATATCGTTTCAACGCCTTTCACCCGCATTGAAATCTTCGTAATAACAGGATAACCTGCGATCTTTTGGATTTCTTCCACGAGATCTTTCGTGAATGGATTCATGGATAACAGCACGGCATAGAATTTGTGAAAAGTTCTTAGGTCTATGCCGGTCTCCTTGGATGCCCATATTTCCATCGTCATGGGCATGTCCATTCCCATCATAGAGATCGAAATATCTGCCAGGAATCTTTGACTCTTCCAAGCCTTGATCTCTCTGATCTCCCGAGTCTCAGTGACAGACGAAGAGATATTCATAACTTGAATGATTTGTCTGGCTTCGGAAGATAGGTTTTCTTCGAGCTTTACGGGCAAGTCCATCTCGGAGTAAGTTTTGTCAGCGTGGTCTATAATGTACAATTTCTTTTTATCCAATCGGATAATAACCGTTGAGTCCCCTTCGTCCTGCCGCATTTTGTTTTTCGAAAGCCATGTCGTGCCAGACGTTTCGTTTGAATTTTGGCTCTGTCCGTTTATTACTGTTTTGGTGGTTTGTTTGGTTTTTTTTACGATGTGATCTGCATGAGCGGTGTGAGGGAAAAGGAAAGCCAAGAGAACAAAAATCGTGAACAAAAGTGAAAATCTTCTGCTTCTCATAGCTTCTGTGTGGAATGAAGGACTAATTTAGCCTATCTTTCCAGTAAAATCAAATGTGTTTTTGAGAGCCCCTTGAAAGCGTCTCAAATTCTCACGCGTTCAACCCGGGGAGCTGATCCCACTTCGAAATTAGTGACGATCAAGTCGATTCCTCTTATTTTGTGTTTTTGAGATTCGGTCAGAATTGAGATAAATAACAAGAAGGATCCCTAGACTTAAAACAATAATCATCCACATTACTCTCTCATTCATGGTTGCCCAAACGCCGGCACTCACAGGGCTCTCATAAGGTGTCTCTGGATCGATCGTCGCCAAGACTTGAGCTATTCTGGAATCATCCCATTTGTAGGGGGATTTTTCGAGTGTCTGTCCGAAGTATTTTTCCAGGATGAGGTTTTCTTTATAGGCGATGAGATAGTTTTTCTGTCGGACGTCTTCGTCATCTGAAGAGAGGGCTCTCTCTAATCTCTTATCCCGTCGGAATATATGGACACGCATTTCATGAAGGAAAGGAGCGACACCTCCAGGAAATATGCGTAGATACTCTGCATAATCCTTGTTCTGCCACTCGAGCAGGACCTCGCCGAATTCTTTGGCCCTGTATCGATCGATGGTTCTTAACTCTTCCAGTGTGAGACGTGAGTAAAAGATGCCAATATCCGGGTCTTTGTGTTTAAACTTGAATTCGCTCATGGCTTCCTGGTTTTTTAGGCCGGAGAGAAAAGGGAACCAGTCTGCGTATTTCTTCACTCGCTGAGGAGTGTTAGACAGGCAAAGCCCCAAAAGGATTACGTTTGCTGCCAAAAGCACGGCAAGGATTTTTATGGATTTGGGTTGGATCTTTGCCGAGGGTAATTTGGGCCGCACTCCCTTCCAGAGGAGGATTTGATACAGTCCAGAGGAGAGCGCGTTGAGTCCCACATCTCGCAAGTCGAAATAACGTTGCGGGACGACCCACTGCAGGATCTCATCGAAGGTGCCCACTATGCTTCCCATAAGGAATGCCACCAAATAAATGCTGTTGTCTCCGATATGGTGACGGAGGGCCCGATAGAGGAAAAAACCCAGCAGACCATATTCAATAAAATGGATGGCCTCCTCCGGGTTTGCCCAGAGTTTGAGCGTGAAGTACACATAGGCTGCCGAAACAAGCACGAGCCAGATGTAATTTGGAACGGCACGGATCTTAAGACGAAAATAGAGAATATAGAAAAGACCGAGGAATGTTGCTGCTGCAGCGAAGAGCACAAAATATCCGAAAAAAGAACGCCCTGCGAGGGATGTGACGAAACTTTGAATCTTTCGCGCCATCGGAACTGTGAAGAAAATGGCGAATGCACAGAGGACGACCCATAGCCAATCGAGAACAATCCCGTGCATTTTTTTGGAGTTCATGCCTATTGTTTTATATAAAAAAACTTTAAAATTTGTTTTGACATTTTGATAATTCCTTCATTATAATATAATTAACCTGCTGGCTGGAGAGGAATCCTCCTTAGCCCCGCTTCCTTTTCCAAACCTTGGCGCCTCGACAGCCAGCGCTTTTTTTCCCACCTGGTTTCCTCTATTCTATTTGTCTATCTGTACGACCGCGAATTATTATAATGGATAGCCAACACAAAGAAAAATTTATAGCATTGTCTCACTCTGGAATCTCTCGCATTCCTAATATCTCGCCTTTCTCGCACATCCAGGAAATTTGTTTATAATAATACTGACATTTCTTTTGCCTGAACAAAGGAAAAGTCGATAACAAATAATAGTGACAATCGGAACTGTAGAAAAAAAGTGAATTTTTAGATCGGAATAGGAAGGTTGAAATCGATTTTATATTAAGGCCATCGACATTTTTTATGAATGACGCAGGATAAACAGTTTTGTGAGAGTGAGCGTATTCAGTGTGTAAAGTCAGAAATATGGATGACAATCTGCTTTTAAAAAGTTGCCTTCAAGGAGAAGTGGAGGATTTCAGAAAACTGATGGATAAATACAGAGGAAAGAGCTTAGCGCTGGCATGGAATATTCTCGGAAATCGTGAAGATGCCGAAGACGCCTTCCAGGAGGCTTTCGTCCAGGTCTATCTCAATCTTGAAAAATTCGATTTCACAAAAAATTTCAAAGACTGGCTCTTCACCATCCTTTCCAACAAGTGTTTGGATCAGCTCAGAAAAAGAGCTCGCTTCATTAAGTTCTTTAAAACACAAAAATCTGAATTTTTAGAGAGGATGAACCGACCGCAGTTGAATCCCGATCGTTCGCCAGTTGTTTCTCCGAAGTTGCTCCAGAAATTGAATCCAAGAGAGAGAATATCGGTCTGTCTCTGGGCGGGTGAGGGCTACACCAGCAATGAGATCGCCAGTGTGTTGAAGTGTTCCCCGAGCACAGCCCGGGTTCATCTTTTTAAGGCACGAAGAAAAATTAAGATGTTTTTGGAGGACAAAAATGCCTCGCTGTAAGATTTTGAGTTATGCCTTTGCGATGATTCCATTGAAAAAATGGCAGGATTTTCTTATCCGCCACCATATGGAGAGATGTCCGGAATGCCAGAATGGCTTAGCCACTGTAGAAGATGTCCGGGGAATAATAATTCCAGAAAGTCAGTGCCAGGAAATTGCTACCTCGTGGGATGGTTTTCAAGCCAAATTGAAAAAAGGAGAAAGGGAGGAGCCGCACCTTTATAGCTCTCGCTGGAGATGGGCGTACGCAATGGCTGGCCTGGTTGTGCTGGCGGCTGCAGCAATTTTGGTGATCAAAACCCCTCCGTTCCACAAAGCCCAACTCGAAGAGAGGCTTATCGGGCACTTTCGCATAAATTATATCCGGATCGAAAATAAGCCGGCCCAAGCCTATGTTTATCAACCGCAAGATTCAAATATGATCATTGTTTGGGCCCAAAAAAATATTCGAGGAGAGTGATCATGAGAACAAAAAGCCTGATTTGTGCTTGGATTTTATTGTTAGGCGGTTTTTTGACTGTGTTACACGCACAGAGCTCGATGGATTTGAAGATGCGGTTTTTCGAAGGGCTTAAGGAGGGTAAGGCAGAACCCCCCGAGTTTGTGACCTCATCTTACCTACAACCCACTGTGACAGCGAAAATCCCATCCCGATTTTTGCTGGCAGAAGAGCAGGCCCAGATCAAGAAGATCTTCAATCTGAAAGATGTCCGCTTGATCACGGAATACGACATGAGCTGGCAATCCAAGAAAGGCAGATTGGCCCATATGTTTCGCCTCAATGGCCAACAGTTTATTATGGTTCTTGCTCCTGTTTACAAAGAACACATTTCTGTTTCTAAAGGTGCAGATGAAGAGCGCAGCTTTCAATTCGAGATCGAGATATTGGAGCAAAAGGATGATGAGAAGATCAGTTTGATGGACACGGAGATCATCCTCCCAGAAAAAAATAGCGCTGTTTTCGGTTTCGAGGACAAGGAGGGAAATCCCTACTTTCTTTCATTCCATATAACAGCCGTACAAGGCACGCTTGTCCCACCGCCGCCACCACCACCTCCGCCGCCGGGCACTGAAGACACATCTGTCTCTCCGCCGCCGCCGCCGCCGCCTCCGCCGCCGCCGCCAGCCGAGATCAAACAGTCCGAGGAAAAGATCAGAGAATTCGAGAAAGGAGCTGTCAAGGTCGTGGGCGACATCAAGGTCCCGAAGCTGTTTAAGAGGGTTGATCCCGTATATCCAGAAAAAGCAAGACAGGAAAAAGTCGAGGGAGTGGTGATTCTGGGTGTACGGACAGACACACAAGGGAACGTAGAGCGGGTAATGATCTACAGGAGCATCACGCCTCTTTTGAACCAAGCAGCCATGGATGCGGTGTCAAAATGGATATATGAACCACTTATTATCGAGGGTGTGCCTAAGCCCGCAG
>Ga0307426_1002137_pt1 | contig 12559 bp, 17 predicted proteins | sample SalMarWE160340MG_FD_202165 | JGI IMG/M metagenome (GOLD analysis project Ga0307426, IMG submission 202165) | Salt marsh sediment microbial communities from the Plum Island Ecosystem LTER, Massachusetts, United States - WE1603-40 | ecosystem: Environmental > Aquatic > Marine > Intertidal zone >... | reverse complement strand
CGCCACTTAACCAGTAGGCAGTTAACAAGAACGAATCCTAGTTGTTCCCAAAAGCGTGTACGGAAGAGAACCCTTCTCGTAAGCTGATTACTTCTTCTGGGGGATTTCCCCGAAATGCTTGGTTATCTGCTCAATCCTCATGCTGGCCTGCCTGCCTGACCTCATGTCCTTGAAACCGAACCTCTTTGATTTGATTTCCTTCTCTCCCACTATGACTACAAAGGGTATCCCTGACTTGGACGCGTATTCCAGCTGCCTTTTCATGTCCCTTCCCATGAGGTCTGTCTCCACGTTCATGTATGCAGCCCTCATCTGCTCGGCGACCCTTATTGCTTCCTCCCTGCAGTCGTCATCTACGGAGACGACGAAGAAATCCGTCTTCGTCCCTGGCTGGGTGAACATCCCCTCTGATTCCATTATCTCGAATATCCTCTCGATGCCGAATGAGAAGCCAGTCGCTGGGGTCCATCTCCCCCCGTACATCTCTATGAGGTTGTCATACCTCCCCCCTCCGGCAACGCTTCCAAGGTTGCCAGATTCTATGGACATCTCAAATATAGGACCCGTATAATAATCCAGCCCTCTCACGAGGCTGAAATCAATCTCTATGAATTTATCAATCCCGTACACCTTTGCCTTTTCCACTATCCCCATAAGCTCTTCCCTTCCCTGGTCACCAACCGTTGTGGTGAATACGTCCAGCCCTCTGCTCATGACACTCTTTGGTTTTCCCCTCCTCTCTATGAATTCCATCATCCTATCCATTTCCTTCGCCTTGAGAAGGCCCTTGAGCTCCTCCCTGACGCCCTTCTTTCCAATCTTGTCAAGCTTGTCAAGGGCCCTGAAGACCTGCAGGGATTTTTCCTTCTTCACGTTAAGGAGCTCCACCATTCCGTTGAGAATCTTCCTGTTGTTCAGCCTTATCCTGAACTTCCTAAAGCCAAGCTGCTTCATGACCGACACGGCAACGGCCAGGCACTCTGCCTCCGCGTCCATGCTCTTGGTCCCGACTATGTCGGCATCGGCCTGCCAGAACTCCCTGAACCTGCCTGCCTGGGGCCTGTCATACCTCCAGACCCTGCTTATCTGGTATCTCTTGAAGGGCTTCTTCAGCTGGGGGTTCGCAGCGACCACCCTCGCCATGGGGACGGTCAGGTCAAACCTGAGGCCAACCCTCCGGTCGCCCTTGTCCCTGAAGGTATATATTTCGTTGTCAACGTCCTCCCCGCCGACGCCCTTCCTTCCAAGAAGCTCCATGCTCTCCATTGCGGGAGTCTCCATGGGACTGAAACCATAATCCTCAAAGACAGCCCTGATCAAATCCATCAGGTACTGCCTCCTTATCATCTGCCCGGGAAGGAAGTCCCTCATTCCCCTCAGCGGCTGGATTGCCATTTTTCACCCTAACCTTTAATTGGTTATTATTATTCTTAAAGGATTCCAAAAATATGAGAAAACCATGTTTGATGAGCTTGTTTACCCATGAGTATTTATATAATTGTTTACAAATGTAAACTTTAATTATTTACAATTTGCTGCAATAAGAAATCTTATTTTAATAACCGCCTCCAATATCTTATCATGCCCCAAGATGATGAAAAGAAAAAGCAGTCCACGATTCTGAGGAGGATAAGCTCCTCGACCACTGACAGGAACGGTGCAAAGAAGCAGGACGAAGTCCTGAGGACAACCGTCATCCAGAAGCAGGGCCAGAGACCCATCGTAATCAAGCAGGTCCAGCCTCCGGAGATAAAGATATACGGCGCGGCACATGTCCAGAAGCTGAAACCCGGCCAGATGGCGGCCGACGGCATAGCCAAGTGGGGCGGAAGCTGGTGGTTCATCGGAATATTCATGATTCTTCTCGTCATCTGGATGATAATCAACTTCTTTGCCCTGACGCACGTGTGGGACCCCTACCCATTCATCCTACTCAACCTCGTCTTGTCATGCCTCGCTGCAATCCAGGCCCCGATAATCCTGATGTCCCAGAACCGTGCGGCAGAGAGGGACCGCGCAAAGGCAGAGAGAGACTATGCAGTCAACAGGAAGTCAGAGAAGGAGATACAGAACATCCAGGATGACCTTGACCACATAAAGAGGAAGCTCGCAGAGATTTCATGCAGGCTCCAGGCAAGGCACAGGCGCTAAAGGTCTAGATTGTGACAGCCTCGTTTAATTGTCTTTGTTTTTCAATCCTTGATTTGTATTCAGGGCAGTCCCTATGCCTCCGCGTGAAACAAACCCTCTCTGCTTCAAACTCGTCATCCGGACTATCTGGCCATTGCTTATCAGGACCGCATTTTTGTGTGTATGGACAGACCAATATTCCAATAAGCCTATATCTGGACATTAAAACACCTTTTTAATTCAATGACATTAAATCTTATAAACCATACGCCTTTAAATGCCTGAAAATGGAACATTTCATAAACCTTCTTGTGATGAAACATTCAAAGGTGAAACAATCATGGCGGTCATGAAACAATCCATTCTAATTGTTTCATTGGTGATATTGCTAGCGTTTTCCATGTCCGGAATGGCCGGCGCCCAGGAAATCGAATATTACGGCGTGGACGCATCCATAGGGGAGGACCTGTCCGTCAGGAACAAGGCGGTCTTCAAGTTCAGCGAGCTTACCAACCACTTCAATTACGAGCTTAACTTCCCCATATACAACCTACAGGCATCAAGCGACTTCGATTTCGCAGACTGCCTGGTGAACAACAGGCAGGAATCCGCGACTGTCAGCTGCGACTTCATAGGAATGACAAGGACAAAGAACACCCTCACGCTGGAGTTTGACACCAGGAACCAGATAAGGAGGGTGGGTGACAACTACCAGCTCGTCGTTGACTATTCGATAAACAACCCCGTGCAGAGGAGTTTCATAATAATAAACCTCCCCGAGTTCGGCATCCTTGCCGCTGACAACCAGTCATTCTTCCCAACGGACGGCAAGACCCTCCTGACGGCGGACGGAAGGAAGATAGCGGTCTACTGGGAGGATGACCCGACAGACCAGAACCAGCTCCAGTTCTCCGTCACATACAACACCCCGAACGTGGGAGGCCCCTTCTACAGCTTCCTCCTCGCGGCTCTAACATTCATAGTCATAGTGGTCATGATAGCTGTCGCTGTCTACATAAGGAGGGACAGGAGGCCGGCAGACGTTGTCAGGTCGGTCCTCAATTCCGATGAGAAGAGGATAGTTGACATCCTCAGCGAACACAAGGGTAAGGCCGGCCAGAAGATACTCGTCAGGGAATCGGACTTCTCAAAGGCAAAGGTGTCCCGCATTGTAAACTCCCTGAAGAGCAGGGGCGTGGTCAGCACAGAACCGATATCGGGCAGGGAGAACAGGGTAATCCTTTCCATAGAGCGCCCGAAGAGGGAGGAAAACCATGAGAGGGAAGCACGACAGGACGGTCCTGGAGAGGATTGATGCCCTCTTCTCAAGGGCAGAGAAGCTTGCGGAGACCAGCCCTGCCAATTCAAGGCGTTGCGTCGAGCTTGCGATAAAGAACGCGATGAGATACAACGTCACCGTCCCGAAGAGATACAGGATGTCCTACTGCAGGAAATGCCACTCCTACCTCAAGCCAGGAATATCTTCCGTTCACAGGACCTCGCAAAAACAGCAGGCCCTTATAATCACCTGCAGGGAATGCGGCAGCGTCATGAGGTTCCCCTACAGGAAGGAGAAGTCACAGAAAAAGAAGTCCCAAAAAACCAGCTCCCCGAGGAAAATCGGGCCAAGAAGGAAAAAGCGTTAGCGGAAAAGAATAACAAGCCAACCAGATAACTTTATAATAACCCTTTTTTATACAATCAATGAAAAAGCGTTAGCGGAAAAGAATAACAAGCCAACCAGATAACTTTATAAGCATTTATATATACTTCTTGTATAGCATTTATAATTGCTTAATTGCGGAGTGATAACATGGCAAGCGTCAATGATGCCGATACGGGAAAGCTGATACAGATGACGGCTGAAGAGCTGAAAAAGCTAGACGTGATTCGGCCTCCTGAATGGGCATCCTTCGTGAAGACAGGAACCCACAAGGAGAGGCCCCCCGAACAGGAGGACTGGTGGTATGTCAGGACGGCATCCATCCTCAGGAAGATTTACCTTGGAAACGCAGGGGTCGAGAGGCTCAGGAAGGTCTATGGCGGAAGGAAGAACCTCGGCCACCAGCCAGAGCACAAGAGAAAGGCATCCGGCGCAATCATAAGGAAAGCCCTCCAGCAGCTCGAGGCCGCAGGCCTCGTGGAGAAGGACGTCCAGAAGGGCAAAGGCAAGACAAGGGGAAGGAAGATATCGCCGAAGGGGCAGTCACTCCTCAACAGCGTTGCCAAGAAGATTAAGTAGGGATATCATGGACCAGGGCGACTACCAGCAGCAGATTGAGCAGGAAAGGGTCGAGCTGCTGAAGCGCCAGATACTGTCCGGCATGCTCACAAAGGACGCATACGAGAGGCTTGCAAGGGTCCGCTCGGTGAACCAGAACCTTGCGGGCAACGCAGAGCTCTATCTGCTCCAGGCCTACCAGGCAGGCCAGATAAAGGGAACGGTTGATGATAACATGCTCAAGGAGCTACTGAGGGCCGTCTCATCCGGGATGACCAAGGACTTCAGAATAACCAGAAAGTGATATGACAGGAACAGGGAGACAAGGATTGGTAAGATGTCAAGGAACAAGCACCCGGCAACGAAGGTGAAGCTTTCGGTCCGAGGCAGGAAAAGGTCTGCCCCGAGGTGGGCCGATATCAAGAAGTTCGGGCTCAAGAGGGCCAGGTCCAGGAGAATCAGGGTCAGGACGAAATCCTGGAGAAGGGACAAGCTCAAGATACAGTGATTGTCATGGCTGAAAAGGAATCAGAGAGGCTTTACACGATTCCCCTCAGGGGAGAGGTGATGAAATCCCCGAGGGTGAAGAGGGCGAACAGGGCAGTCAAGACCATACAATCCTTCCTCCAGAGGCACATGAAGTCAGACGAAATCAGGGTATCCCAGAAGGTGAATGAGGCTGTCTGGGTAAGGGGGATACACCACCCTCCTTCAAAGATAAAGCTCAAGGCAAGGAAAGAGGGCGGGATTGTCTACGCAATGCTTCCTGACGAGACTTTCGAAATAAAGAAAAAGGAAGAGAAGCCCAAGGAAGAAGCAAAGACCGCCCTCCAGAAGAAGGCAGAGGAACTCTCAGAGAAGCTCAAGAAAGAAAAGCAGGCAAAAGAACCAAAGGAGGCAAAGCCAGCGGAAACAAAGGAAGAGCCAAAAAAGGAAGATGAGAAAAAGGAAACCAAAAAGAAGAAATGATTATCCTGATTCTTTGGAGCCGGAATATTTTTTCTTGTATGATTCTATGACCAGCTTCAAGCGGTCAAGCTCATCCTGTGACCGGACTTCAAGATAGTTATTGCCTGCATCAACGCTCAAACAATCAACATCAAAATAATAAAAGTCCATGTCAATCAGGAGTCCGTCCGGATTGCCTGCATGTGTTTCTGCCAGTTCCTTTATCAGCCTGCTGAATTCCGCTATCATGTGCGGTGGCGCATACCTTATGAATCGCCTCATTTCCCAGGACACGCTCCCTGCATGTGAATAATCAGCTATGGAATCAAGCGTTTCATAAACAGCCTTTAGGGTTTGGACATCATTTGTCCTGTCCATTACCAGTTGAAAAGTTTTTGCAAAATTATTCCCTCCCCTGCATTGCCCTTTCAGGTACTCCCTTCTTTCGGTCTGGCTTTCATCATACCTGGTCATCAGTTTTTCCATAATTTCGTATAATTCCAGTTCACTGAATTCTGCATCATCCACATTAATCACCGGATATGACCATGTTTATAAAAAATCTTAAAAAACCATCCTGTTCAGGCAAAACCAATAAGAACCCTTAATCCAACTCTTTTTTATGAAACCGAACAAGGGGTTCAGGAAGCTGGTTCTTGACAACCTCCAGCTGTCCGCTGAGCAGAGGAAGCTCCTTCCCGCTGGCTTTCAGAGGATTGGCCACGTCGTGATTCTGAACCTCCGTCCGGAGATTATCCCGATTGCTTCTGACATAGCCGATATCCTCATGAAGAGATACAAATACATAAGGACGGTCTGCCTGAAGGAGGACTCCGTGCAGGGGGAGCTCAGGGAGCCAAGGGTGAAATGGCTGGCAGGCGAGAGAGAGACTGTCACGACCCACACGGAGAACGGCTGCAGATTCAGGCTGGACGTCACGAAGATAATGCTCTCCAAGGGAAACCTTTCCGAGCGGGCCCGCATACCACCGCTCGTTAAGCCAGGAGAGGTCATTGCCGACCTGTTCGCAGGGATTGGCTACTTCTCCATACCGATAGCCGTCCATTCAAAGGCAAGGAGAATCTACTCCATAGAGATCAATCCAGCATCCTTCCGCTTCCTCAATGAGAACATCCACCTCAACAAGTCCCGGGCAAGGATAACCCCAATCCTCGGGGACTGCAGGGAGGTCCTGATGGGCGACGTGGCAGACCGTGTACTCATGGGATATTTGCCGAAGACCTATGAATACCTCCCCGCCGCGTTCGAGGCCCTGAAACCAGAGGGAGGGATTATCCACTATCACGACACCTTCCATAAAGATGAGCTCTGGGAAAAACCAATCGACCTGCTCGATACCAGGGGCTTCCGCGCTGGATACACCCTCAAGAAGATCCACCACAAGGCAATCGTGAAGGAATTTTCGCCTAACGTCTTCCACGTCGTGGTAGACGCAGAATTCTCTGGGAAGTGACCCCTATAAGATGCTTTGCGAACCAGCTCAGAATCTCCCTGTTAACCTCTTTCCTTGCCCTCTCGCCACCAAAGACGTGGTTTGCTCCCCTTATCACCTTCAGGTCAGCCCTGCCGCCGAGATACTGGAGATTCTTCCTCGAGCTGTCCAGGGGGATTATCTTGTCCCAACTCCCGTGGATAATCAGGGTGGGGCACTTCACCAGCCTCATGAAGGGCTTTGTATCAAGGTCCCTTGCCCTGTTAAAAAACTCGATTCCGACCTTAACTCCCTTCTTCTCGAAATGACCCTCTTTCCTTGCCTCATCGAGATATCCCATACTGTCGTACCTTTGATATAGGTCTTGGTTTAAATCAAGTATAGGAGAGAGAAGAACCATTGCCTCAACGTCCTGCTCCCACGCCATTACTGAATTGATTGCACCAAGGGAAAACCCAACGACCCCCATCCTGGTATCGTCAACGTAATCCACTGCCTTGAGATAGTTTATGGCATGCCTGACATCCATCGCCATCGTTTTCGGCGTGCTCAGGGAATAATCCCCCCCGCTTTCCCCTATCCCTGTCATGTCAAACCTCAGGACATTGAAACCATGCTCGTGGAGATATTCCGCCATGTCAGTAAACAATCCCATGCTCTCGTTCTTGCCGCCAGTGAACCCGTGGACCAGGACAATCCCCGGCCTCTTCTCGCTGGCGTGGAGCTTGTCATGGGCATGGAGGATGCCCGTCAGCCTGTCCCCCCTGTAATTGTCAAAAACAACCTTCATGCTTTATCTTGCCCCCTCTGAAATAAAAGCGCTTCCGGATTCCGGGCAAACCTATTTAAATAGGTTCATATAAACATATTTTTATCCATTTCCTTTAACTATGGAGTTCCTTGGATATAAGGTCCATGGGAATTCCGTGCGGGGGTATGCATAATGCGTCGTGAAGAAAATCCGATGATGAGTAATGGGAGACCAAAACCAATACCTGGAACTGAAGATGAGCAGCGCATCGGAAAAAAACCCAGTCCAAAGGCTCCACGAATCGGGGGCCATAAGGGCGATAACCCCCGGAAAAAAGGGAACCGCTGTCCCGGACCCGTCTGCAGCAAAAAAGGACGATGCCAGCAAGCTCAAGAAGGACCTTGACAATTCCGTCATAGAGGGCGCCATAGGGAACTTCTCAACCAGCATTGTCGCCTCCTACTCGGTCCCCTATGCCCTTTTACTGAACGCATCCAACGCGGAAATAGGCCTGATGAATTCCCTGCAGAGCCTCGCGGGCCTGCTTTCACAGATTCCGGGCGCGAGGCTCGCGAGGAGCATGCCGAGGAAGAGGATATGGCTCCTGTGCAGCGCGATATCCAGGATAATGCTAATACCGCTGGTCTTCGTTGCATTCATTTCCGGCTCCTCTGCAGTATGGATACTGATAATCTCCCTTTCTGCGTTCTCTTTCTTCACCTCCATGAAAATCCCGGCCTGGTCCAGCATGATGGGGGACATCGTCCCTCCCGGAATAAGGGGCAAGTTCTTCGGCAAGAGGAACATGTTAATAGGGCTCGCGGGAATCGCTGCCACACTCTCAGCAGGATTCATGGTCCAGTGCTCGGGCTTTCCCGCGGTGTTCGCCTTCGCTATAGTGGTCTCATCTGCGTCCCTTGCATTCACATCTGCAATCAGGGAGCCTCCGATGAACGCGGGCATAAGATACAGATACAGGATGAACTTCAACCTCTGCGATTTCCTTTATTCGATAAAGAGAAACATTGCCTTCGCGAAGTTCACCGCATACCTGGCATTCGCGAATTTCGCTGTAAACGTGGCAGCCCCCTTCATCGCGGTCTACATGATAAGGGAGCTTGACATAGGATACGGATGGTTCGCGGTGGTGGTAACGATAGGTGCCCTGTCCCAGATAATCTCCCACAGGCACTGGGGAGCGGCCATAGACAGGTTCGGGAGCAGGAAGATCCTGATAATATCAGGAATGCTGATATGCTTCATACCATTCGGTTACATGCTCTCGTCAGGAATCGCCCACCTCATAATAGTCAAGGTGTTCGAGGGCTTCGCCTGGGGCGCGTTCGACCTGGTCTGCTTCAACTACCTCCTTGCGGTCACCCCATCCGAAAAGAGGCCCGGTTACGTCGCCAACCACAACGTGATAATAGGGATGGGAACCGTCCTCGGCGCGCTGTCCGGTGGCCTGATGGCCCAGGGACTCCAGTCATCGGAGTTCCTGTTCCTCCAGGGGCTCCAGATAGTCTTTTTCATATCATTCTTCCTGAGGTTGCTGTCAGTAGGACTCCTGGCGGGCATTTCGGACGCCGGAATGAAGGAAATAGACAGGGCGCCCGTAAGGTATGTCTTCTGGGAGACCGTTGCGGTTGGTCCCTCAAAGGGAATAGAGCACACGATAATGAACGCGTTCCAGTATCCTTACAGCGTCAGGATAAGGAAGGCCTTCAGGATGGGCGACAGGAAAGTAAGGATCAGAATGAAGCAAAGCGAAACCCGCCGCCAAGACGTGACAGCACCTCTGGAAACAAAAAGAAAGGAGGTGTCCAGGATGGCAGCATTAAGGTCAGGCAAGCCCGCAAGGTTTGTGGAGATAAAAGCCAACGTTGAGAGAAGGAAGTTCCTCAGGATATCCGTGATAAGGCTCAATGCCTTTTCAGACACGGACTCTGTAGTAAGGAAGATAAGGGAAAGGGACCTGGTCTTCGTTGACCTCAAGGGGATGAAGAGGGACAGGAAGGATGAGCTGAAGCAGTCCGCTGCGAAGATAAACAAGGCATGCGTGGAGTGCGGCTCAAGGCTCTCGCTGGTTGAGGAGGAGTGGCTGGTAGCATCACCGCCCGGGGCGGAATTCGTATGAGCCGCCCGGGCTCTACCTGCCCGGTCATATTGAGAGGACGCCCCAAAGGACCAGCGCCTTTTCTATGAGGCCTATCGCTATGGCAGCGGTAAGCATCCCCATTATCCTGGTTATTTTTTTCATTCCGCGTTAAATAAAAAGCTAAGAATTACCCGTGACGGCTGGCTACGCACTGCATGCACACACCCTTCTTCGTCCGCGTCTTTATGAGGAACGCCGTCCTCTTCTGGTATTTTTCAAGGCAGTCTTCTGAGCAGAAGCTTCTCTTATGCAGGCCCACAAGACTATACACCTCAACCTCTTTCCTTATCCCGCTGCCCTTGGGAATCTTCGCTTTGCACCATTCACATTTTCTTGAGAAGAACATGAATGTAATATGTCTCCTATAAATAAAAATGCTCAGCACGGGTTACTAAAAAATCACTTTCCTTCCCTCCTGAAGGCCATGACGTAAAGGCACCCCCACTCCCTGTCCCTGAACCTGTCCAGGAACATCTGCGCCCTGTCCTTGAGGGTAAAGCCCTGGAAGTTCCCCCACTTGGGATTGGCTCCCCTGTAAAGGGAATCGAAACCCACCAAACCAAATCCATTCTTCTGGAACTCCCTGGTGAGCTCCTCTTTTGTAAAGAGATGCATCCTCATTCTCACCCCGTGGACATGGACTTTCTTGACATGGGCATACTTATCCAGATAAAGGCTCTTCTTCTCCTCCAGGGTGTAGCCCTTGTCATACACCGATGAGACGGAAAGAACGACATTCCCTCTGGAGACCCTGCACATTTCCCTGATTGCTCTTTTCCAGTTCGCTACGTTCAGGACAGAATACATGCATATGACCGAATCAAACACCTTCTCACCAAAAGGCAGCTTTTCCACATCCCCGTCAATGACCTCTTTCCCTGTCTTTATGGCAATGTCCCTCATCCCCTTCACGGGTTCGATGCCCACGACGTCATCCAGGTAGGGGAGGTGAAACCCTGTCCCGCACCCGACGTCCAGGACCCTTCCCTTTGCAAACCTCTTTAGGAAACTGAGCTCCATCTCCCTCAGCTTCATTGTGTAGGGGTTGGAGTTCCTCCTGTCATAAATCCCCGCAGTCTTCCCATAGACCTTCCTGGCATCCTTCCTCATGTTTATTAGAAACCGAGCAGAATTATAAGCATGAACTACAGGAAGGCGCTGCTGATTTTCATCTCTCTTGTCATCTTCATCCAGATATCCGAACGCCTGCTTTTCATCATCATTCCGATGTGGCTCCTCGAGAGGTCTTTCTCTGCAACAGAAATTGGCGGGATATTCTCGGCAGCAGGGATTGTGATTATGCTTGCGAAGTTCATGATATCCAAGCTCTCTGACCGCTGGGGTAGGAAAAGAATAATGGTTGCCGGATTATTCACAACCGCAGTATCATCTGTCCTCTATCCCTTCGCACCAAGACTCTATGATTATGCAATAGTCAAATCAATCCAGGAGACAGGCAATCAGTTCCATAATTCTGTAAAGAATGCAATGATAGGTGACGCTTTCAAAGGAGAGAAAAGGACCCGCGCAATCTCTGCTTTAGGGACTGCCCTCCCGTTAGGCAGGGCATGCGCAATGATTATAGGGATAATCATAACAACCTTCCTTTCTGTTGTCTATGGATTCTACATAGCAGCAATATCAGTCTTTGTTGCAGGCATGGTAATACTGCTCTTCTACAGGGAGGGTGGTTTTGTAAAGTCCAGGAAGAGGATTATAGGTCTCCATGGAATAACCACTCCTATAATACTCATTTCACTTGCAAGCCTTTTTAACATGCTCAGTTATACGGTTGCATACTCTCCTGGTTTCTTTGTCCTCTCCAAATCCCTGGGACTAACAGAGAACAGTCTCTTCTATTACTTCCTGCTTGCCTACGTAATCAGCGCATTCTTTGCCTACAGGACGGGCTCCTGGATAACAAAGCATGGAAAGAAAAACATGCTTATAATCACAGGATTCTCATATGGATTATTTACATCGTTTTACTCTGTTGCGACAAGCACCCTGCTTCTGGTCTCATTCCTCATTGTAATTGCAGTATCCTTCTATATCTACAGCATAGCTTTCAGGAACGTCCTCCTTGACCTGACCGACGAGGAAAGGAGGGGTGAGCAGACAGGATTCTCAAAACTCATATCAGAAACCGGACTTATAATAGGCCCTGTTCTTGGCGGCCTGCTGATAGACTTTGTCTCTCTCCAGTCAGCGTTCATTGTTGCAGGGTTATTTGGCATTATCGGGTCATTCTTTGTAATCTTCCTGAAGAGATACGGATAGGTTTATTAGAAACAAGAGGAATTAATATTAAGATATGGAGAGAATAAAGCTTTTCTTTGACAGGAAGAAGGGGGACGCATTCTACCTGGACAATAACTGCGTGGTGGACCAGAGGACAACCCATTCCATCTGCCAGAAGGGCGCAGAGAGATACCTGGGAGCAGGGGCCACGGCAATCATATACAACGCATCAAAGACCGTGGCAAAGAAGAGGTTCCATGACATGGTCAGTGACATGAGGGGGGCAGACCTCAACGTACTTAAAGAGATTCTGGACCACCTGAGCATGTGCGGCTTCGGGCTGTTCATGATAAACAGATTCGGTAAAGAGACAATCATTTACCTGAAGAATTCCTCCAACGCCCTCAAGCACCGCTCCCACAAGCCGGTCTGCTACGTGACGTCAGGCTACCTGGCAGGGATAATGGAGCTGATTACAGGGAGGGAATGCGTGTGCATAGAGGAGTCCTGCATCGCAAAGGGAGACAGGGTATGCATCTTCAGGGTAAGGTCCTTTGCAGCGAAGGCAGAACCAGTGAAGGACTGGTGGAAGACCAGGAAGCCACCGAGGGGCGTTGAGGAAACATTTGTTGATTATGACGAGAAGAAGGGCGAAAT
>Ga0307426_1002135_pt1 | contig 12561 bp, 8 predicted proteins | sample SalMarWE160340MG_FD_202165 | JGI IMG/M metagenome (GOLD analysis project Ga0307426, IMG submission 202165) | Salt marsh sediment microbial communities from the Plum Island Ecosystem LTER, Massachusetts, United States - WE1603-40 | ecosystem: Environmental > Aquatic > Marine > Intertidal zone >... | reverse complement strand
AGTCCGGTATGTAAACCTTGGCAAGGGTATCATAAGTGGAATAAGCTTCTTCCAGGACATTCCCTGTGGCATCGTATGTATAGTCATATTTATCAACGATGTACCATGCGGTGGTAAACCAGTCCGAGCTGTAATAAATGACCCTGGTTTGCCTGTTATTGACGTCATAGGTGTATTCTTCCTTATAGCTCGGATCCCAGACCTTGATTTCCCCGTTCCAGCTGTATTGCTCATACAGGGTAAGGTTCCCGTTTGCATCATAGCTTTTCAGGGTTTTATAACTGTCATACCACTGGTAACCGTCCCAGTATCTGCTGCTGATCGTGGTATCCCTTCCGAACTGGTCATAGGAATACTGGGTTTCCATTTCGTCCAGCCAGGGGATGGTATCACCAGTCCAGTAATAGCTGTTTTGCCGGATCAGGTTATCGTTCCCGTTATAACTGTAGAGGGTGCGGGAGCTGGGATACCAGTCGCCTTCGTACAAATACGTAACTACTTCCTGTATCATTCCGCTTATGGTATAACGGGTACTGTCCATGTAATTCGGAAACCATTGTCCCGCGTAAGTATCATAACTATAAGATTGATGTACGGTCTCGTTGCCGTTGGCGTCGTAAGTGTACGTTTGCCGATAGTAAGGCTCCCATTTTCCCGATGCTGCGGACCAGTTAAAAAAAGTCTGTGAGGACAGGTAATTTCCGGAATAACTCACATCTATCTTGCTCTCCGGGATGACGGCCTGAAATTGCTCATTAAAATCAGTGGACCAGTAGGAATAATTCCTGCCTTTGGTATCGTATAAATAATATTCATCCCCACCCAGGTACATGGTTCCTGAGATGGTATCGAAATATTGGTAGTGAAGGCTGTCAAGCTTTTCCTTAAAGGCATTTGCAGCCGGTTCAGCCTTCATGCGATGGTCCGCATTTTTAGGCAACCGCAGGTTCTGGTATTCCGTGTTCAGCCTGAACGGGTGGGTTTTCTCCCTTTCCGGCTGAATACGCTCACCCGGATTGTGACTGGAGCGGAGTAAAGGGGATTTATCTGGTAATTCCCCTGCCAGCTTGACTGATTTTTGGGCAAGTACCCCGAAACTGGCTGTGAGCAATAATAATACAGCAAAAGTAGTTTTGATTTTCATGGTTCTGAAGAGTTAATCATCTTTTTATATGTAAATATAATAAAAATTTAATAAAAAACCTGCCACCCATTAAGGATGGCAGGTCCTCGAAACCAACCTTATCGACCGAAAACAGTTCCCGTTATTCCCGGGAGTTGCCGGGTTTCAGCGGGCATCCGGTCCAAAACCTAAAATCTGCGTTTGTCCGGTAAATTTCTCTGGGGAACACGCTGTGCCATTTCCCTGTGCCTTTGCATTTGTCCCTCACGGGCATCAAAGATAACCTTTTGGTCATCCGTCAGCAAGGCACGAATCTTGATACGGCTGTCAATTTCCTTTACCTGGATCTGGGTCAGGATCCGGCCGTTTGCTTCCACCATGGGGACGATCTCCTTCATATCCGGGTTGTCCTTGTGGATCAGGGCATTTATCCTGGCCTTATTGATTTTCATCTCGTCTTTCAGGGGCTGGATTTCCTTCGCCTTGTCCAGATGGATTTGCTTTATTTCCGTCTTTTGATCTTCACTCAGGCCCAGCATGTCATTTTTCTGATGATTTCCGGGTTCAAACCGGGGATTGCTTTCCCGGGGCTGTGCCATCAGGCCGATCGAAAGCCCGGACAATGCAATGAATACAACCATCATCTTCCTGCTTATCTCTAATTTTCTCATGATATCAAAATTTTAAAAAGTTTCTGTAATATGATCCTTAGATAGATTCAGGGAAGAATGGTTTAATGTCCGGAAAAATCCGGGCCGGTTTGGGCGGGTACTAATTCTTTAGAAATGCGGAAGGACCCTGGTTTTTCGCAAAGATCTCCAGGCTTTTCTGTATCGTGGGATCGATTTCGTATATGATGGGATAATACCCCATGTTATCCAGGGTGTACCTTGCAATATTGGCATAGATGGTGGTGGAAATGACATGGCGGGAAAGGATGATCTCTTCATCCGTATCGCGGACTCCCTGTTGTTCGGCAAAATCCACAAATTTTTCATACAGGTTCTGTTTTCTCAGGTACCTCAGCAGTTCATTGTGATCCCTGTATCCGACTAATTTATTCCGGTTGCTGTCGGCATATTTGTAGGCAAACCTGTATATGAGTCCCCTGTTGCTCACCCGGTTGTAATACCCGGTATTGATGGTTGTATCAAGCGGGACGAAGATGTCCGGCATAATGCCTCCTCCGCCGTAAACCGTTTTACCTTCCGGGGTTTTATATTTCAGTGAATCAGCAAATTTAATGCTGTCGGCGTAGATGAACTCTCCCCGCTCAAAGCGCTGATGGATTTCCATGATGTAATCATCCAGCCCGTTCTGGTATGGTTTCTGGATACACCTCCCGGTAGGGGTGTAATAACGGGCGATGGTCAGCCTTATTGCGGAACCGTCGGAGAACATCGTCTGTTGCTGCACAAGTCCCTTCCCGAACGACCGCCTGCCGATGATCAGTCCCCTGTCATTATCCTGGATGGCCCCTGCCAGGATCTCGCTTGCGGAGGCGGAGAATTCGTCGATCAGGATGATGAGTTCATTCTCGAGCAGTTTCCCCTTGGCCGTTGCCAGGATATCCTTCCTGGGCTGTGCATGTCCCTCTGTATAAACGATCGGAGTCCCCGCTTTCAGGAACTGGTCGGCGATTTCCGTGGCGGCATTCATATAGCCGCCGCCGTTCATCCGAAGATCGATGATAAGTTTTTTCATTCCCTGTTCGTTCAGGGTATCGACGGCTTTTAGAAACTCCTCGGGTGTGTTTTTTGAAAATTCACTGATCTTGATGAACCCGACATCATCGGTCAGCATATAGGCCACGTCGATGCTTGCGATGGGGATCCTGTCGCGCGTGATCTCAAAATCCAGGAGTTCATTGATTCCCCTTCTGGCGATGGAAACCGTTACTTTTGTCCCTCTTTTCCCTTTTAACATGCCCACGATATCCTCCGAGGGCATCCTGACGCCTGCAACGAGTGAATCGTTGACCCGGATGATGCGGTCCCCCGCTTTGATCCCGATTTTCTCCGAAGGTCCGTTCAGGACAGTATTCATGATGTAGACGGTATCCTCCTGCATGTTGAACAGGACACCTATGCCGCTGAAATTGCCCTCCAGCGGTTCGTTGTATTTCGCAAGTTCTTTTGCCGGGATATAGATGGAATGCGGATCAAGCTGCTTGAGTATCTCCGGGATGGTGTTTTCAACCAGTTCATCGCGGCTGACTGAATCCACGTATTCCTGGGATATGTAATCGATCACCCCGGTGATCTTATTTACCCTGGGATATACAGAAAAACTGTCCTGTTCGTAGCCCCGGTTTAACCAGTTACCGATCAACATGCCTCCGACCAGAAAAAGGGCCAGAAGCAGCGGAAAAATAATATTGATCCTGTATTTTTTCATGTTCCGGGTACGTCGCTGATCTTCACAATTTCAATGCCAGCCTTCTCCAGCAGCCTGATGCCGTCGGTCATCCGGTATTCATCCCCGTACACCACCCTTTTGATCCCGGCCTGTATGATCAGCTTTGCGCAATCAAGGCAGGGTGAATCAGTGATGTAAAGGGTAGCACCTTCGCTGCTGTTGTTCGACTTGGCCACCTTTGTAATGGCATTGGCCTCGGCATGAAGCACATAGGGTTTGCTCTGCCCGTTCTCATCCTCGCACTCGTTCTCAAATCCCGAAGGCGTGCCATTATAGCCGTCTGAGATGATCATGCGATCCTTGACCAGCAGGGCCCCTACCTGCCTTCTCTTGCAGTAGGAATTCCTGGCCCATACCCTTGCCATCTGGATGTAACGCAAATCAAACTGTTGCTGCTTTTCCGTAAGCTCTGCCATGTTGAATCTGAAAGAAACCTGCAGTCGCCAGATTTCAGGGGAGCAAAGTTAAATATTAATCCTAATTTACTTGTCAATTGTTGTTAAAAATACCCACGTTTAAGTTGACCTCATCCAAAGATTTAAATGGTATTCGACATTAGAGAACCTTATAAAACTTGAGTTTTCAAAAGGTTATTTTTATAAAGAGGCAAATGATATATTTTGGTATTTCAGATTCAGGGAGGTTTCATGCATTTGGATAAATTGGTCCCCTGAAGGGAAATCATTGCTCCGAGTTAATTCTAAAGGCTTAAAATGGGATAATGAGTTTATTCCTACCCGATTGAAGAAGAAAATTCCAAAACATCCAGATAACAGGCGTTCTGGGATTTTGTTTGTACCCCGAACCGGACTGTTTTACGAACCTTTTCTGAGGGATTTGGAGTTGATCTGGTGGGTAAAAGTAAGTTGAAATTAATTTTTTGTCTGATTCAATCCAGCCTAGGATAAAATGTTGCCAAAATACAGAATAGAATAGCGCCAAAATACGGAATAAAACAGCGCCAAAATACGGAATACGTTTTCAAATAGATTAAATATCAGTATCTTTGAGAAGATTAATAGATATCTATGAATTATTCAAATTACATCATTCGTATTAGTGATAGGCTTTTAAAAAGCATGCTTGAATCGACTGGAGCGGTTCTTGTGGAAGGGGCAAAATGGTGCGGCAAAACACAATCTTCATTACAAATAGCAAATAGTGTGGTGTACATGCAGGATCCTGATGAAGGTCCGGGTTATCTGGCAATTGCAGATACCAAGCCATCACTTCTGCTGGAAGGGGAAACGCCGCTTCTTCTTGATGAATGGCAAATGGCTCCTGTAATCTGGGATGCTGTAAGATTTGCTGTCGACAAAAGAGGACTATTGGGTCAGTTTATTCTTACAGGGTCTGCAACGCCAAGTGACAATGAAACGTCTCATTCTGGCACTGGGAGAATTGCCCGGATGCTTATGCGACCTATGAGCCTGTTTGAATCTAATGAATCTAATGGAAGCATATCACTCAAAGATCTTTTTGATGGAAAAACAGATATCGCTGCAAAAAGCACTTTGACGATTGAGCAATTAGCACATGCGATATGCAGAGGAGGATGGCCGGCTGCTGTAATATCCGGGAAACAGTCTCCTCGAATAGCTATGAATTATGTTGATGCTGTTATTAATATAGACGTTCAACGTGTAGATGGAGTCGAGAAAGACCCTGAAAGGGTGCGAGTATTGCTACAGTCATTGGCTCGCAATATTTCTACAATGGCAACAGCCAGAACGATAATGGATGATATGCAGGTTAACGAGTCGTCTATTACTGATAAGACACTGGGTTCTTATCTTAATGCACTTCGTCGTATATTCGTTGTTGAAGATGTTCCTGCCTGGCAACCCTCACTTCGTTCAAAAACTGCTATACGCACGGCAAACAAACGTCAATTTGTTGATCCGTCCATTGCAACCGCTGTAATGCGTACTAATGCAAAAGGGATCTTGCAGGATTTCGAGACATTTGGTTTCTTATTTGAATCATTGTGTACACGTGATTTGAGAATATATGCTCAGGCCGTTGATGGAGGAGTATTTCATTATCGGGATAAATCAGATCTTGAATCGGATCTTATCATTAAGCTTCATGATGGTCGGTGGGCAGCTGTTGAGGTAAAACTGGGAATGAAGCAAATTGAAGAAGCTGCTGCCAACTTAATTAAACTTCAGCAAAAAATTGATACTGTAAAGATGAATCAGCCGTCTTTTCTAATGGTACTAACCGGAGGTCAGGTTGCATATAGGCGCGCGGATGGTGTGCTGGTAGTTCCAATTGGCTGCTTGAGAGACTAGAGAACCGTGAAAAAATCATGTTTCAAAGAGGATAGTTACAAACCTCCTTCTACAACAAAGTCCTTGATTGGATATTTCAGAATACCAATGACTTACAAAATAAAAAAACGGAAGCCAAAGATAAAAAATCTCTTTCTTCCGTTTCTGTACCCGGAGCCGGGATCGAACCGGCAAGGGCAAAGCCCACTGGTTTTTGAGACCAGCGCGTCTACCAATTCCGCCATCCGGGCGTGAAGGCATGAAAGCATGAGTGTGAAGTGTGGGTGTGATGGTGTGGATGGGTGGGGGTGGGGCCGTGTGACCCGCACTCACACAAAATTACGAGAAATTTTAGCCCTGCGAAGATAAGGGATTTGGGGGTGTGGTGCAAATTATTCGGAAGCGTCGTTCTGCTTTTTAACATCCCTTCAGAGCATCCCGGGCCCTTAGGAAATCGATAATTTTACAGACTCGAAAACAAAATGAACCAATTATGGATTTGACAAAATACGATGTTCGGGGAGTCCTTTCCAGGCTCGGGATCAAAGATACCAACTCGGGGGCAACGACCGGAACAAGCTGGCTCAGCACCAGCGGGGATGTGACCGAGTCGGTTTCTCCCATTAACGGCAAGGGAATTGCTAAAGTCATTAATGCAAATGCCCGGGAGTACGAGCAGGTTATCCAGGCCGCACATGAGGCATTCGGAGTATGGAAAATCTGGCCGGCACCGAGACGGGGTGAGGTGGTCAGGAAGATCGGCCTGGCTTTAAGGGAGGCAAAAAACGACCTGGGATTCCTGGTTTCGCTGGAAATGGGCAAAATCCTCCAGGAGGGACTGGGAGAAGTGCAGGAAATGATCGATATCTGTGATCTTGCAGTGGGACAGTCCCGCCAGCTGTATGGGTTCACCATGCAATCCGAAAGGCCGAAACACAGGATGTACGATCAGTATCATCCCCTGGGGGTGGTCGGCGTGGTAAGTGCATTCAATTTCCCGGTGGCGGTCTGGTCCTGGAATGCCATGATCGCGGCCGTGGCCGGCGACACCATCGTCTGGAAGCCCAGCTCCAAAACCCCGCTTACGGCCATCGCATGCCAGAACATCATCCGGAAAGTATTGAAGGATAACGGGGTTCCCGAAGGAGTGTTCAGCCTGGTGATCGCCAGGTCATCGGTAATGGGGGACAACTTCGCTGCCGATCCCAGGATCCGCCTCATGTCGGTGACTGGATCAACGGCAGTGGGGAAGAGAATATCGGCAATTTGCGGGAAACGGCTTGCAAACACAATTATGGAATTGGGCGGCAACAATGCCATCATCGTGTCATTGGAGGCGGACCTGGATATGGCCATCCCGGCCATTGTTTTCGGGGCGGTCGGGACGACCGGTCAGCGCTGCACCTCAACCCGCAGGCTGATCATTCATGCCGGGGTGTATGAACAGGTGAAGGGCCGTCTCATAAATGCATACAAACAGGTGGCAAAAAAAATCGGCAATCCACTGGACCCGGAAGTTTTAGTGGGACCCATGATCGACACCGGCGCTGTGACCATGTTCAGCGAGTCCATCGAAAAGGTAAAAACCCACGGAGGGAAAATACTATTTGGGGGAGAGGTCCTGGAAGGAGGAATATATGCAGCCGGGACCTACGTGTTGCCCGCCCTGGCCGAAGCGGAAAACCACTGGGAGATCGTGCAGGAAGAAACCTTCGCACCCCTGCTTTACCTGATGAAATACGACAAATTCGAAGACGCCCTGGCCATGAACAACGATGTTCCGCAGGGACTCTCATCCGCCATTTTCACATTGAATATGAGGGAGGCAGAACTGTTCCTCTCAAGCGTCGGGTCGGATTGCGGGATCGCCAATGTGAACATCGGGACCTCCGGCGCCGAAATAGGAGGAGCCTTCGGGGGCGAAAAGGATACCGGCGGAGGACGAGAATCCGGTTCGGATGCCTGGAAAGCCTACATGAGGCGGCAGACCAATACAATCAACTATTCCACCGAACTGCCCCTTGCCCAGGGCATAAAGTTCGATCTTGATTGATACCCGGTCCTTTATTCTCCTTTAATCCCTGAATTTCAAAGCTTGCATTCATAACGAAGGCATAGCTGAACGAGGAGCCTCTCTTTTGCTTTACTGCGCAAAAGGCAGCGACGAATCAGCTATGCCTGAGGCAGGCAGCGACGAGTCAGCTATGCCTGAGTAATGCAAATTTTGAAATTCAGGGATTAAATCGCTTTGGAAAGGACTTTGGGTTTGACGAGAGAAGTAATGGCATTCACAATGCCCTCGGCGTCGAAGCCGCATTCCCTGTAAAGTTCCGCCTGTGTTCCGTGTTCGATGAAACGGTCGGGAACTCCGAGTCGCTTTACCTGGCACTGGTATGCATGGTCCGCCATGAATTCGAGGACGGCGCTTCCGAACCCGCCGGCCAGGGAGCCGTCCTCGACGGTGATCACCTGCCTGAACCGTTTGAATACCTTGTGCAGAAGGTCTTCATCCAGTGGCTTTACAAAGCGCATGTCGTAATGGGCAATGCTGATCCCCGAATCCTCCAGCCGGTTTATGGCTTCTGCCGCGAGGTTCCCAGCTGTTCCGATCGAAAGGATGGCAATGTCGGTACCTTTCCTGATCAGCCTGCCCTTTCCGACAGGGATTTCCCTGAAGGGCTTTTTCCAGTCCGCCATCATACCCCTGCCGCGGGGATAGCGGATCGAAAAGGGACCATGATTCTTAAGCTGTGCGGTGTACATCAGGTTCCGGAGTTCCTCTTCATTCATGGGCGCCGAAACGATCATATTAGGGATGGAGCGCATGAATGCAAGGTCAAAGACCCCGTGATGAGTGGGACCGTCATCGCCTACCAGTCCCCCTCTGTCCAGGCAGAAAACGACCGGAAGGTTCTGAAGCGCCACGTCATGAACAGCCTGGTCGTAGGATCGCTGCATGAAAGAGGAGTAAATGTTGCAGAAGGGGATCATGCCCTCGATGGCAAGGCCGGCCGAAAAAGTCACGGCATGCTGTTCGGCGATCCCTACATCGTAGGTACGTTCGGGCATTTCATCCATCATGATCTTCATGGATGATCCCGTAGGCATGGCCGGGGTAATGCCAATGATCCGGTCATTTCTCCTGGCAAGTTCCAGCAGGGTTTCACCGAACACATCCTGGAACCTGGGCGGTTTCTTTTCCCCCGCAGAGGCGGAAAAGATCTTGCCCGTTTCCTTGTCGAATATTCCCGGGGAGTGAAAGGCTGTCTGGTTCAGTTCTGCCTGGGCAAATCCCTTCCCTTTAATGGTTTTAACATGCAGGAGCTTAGGACCCTGGATTTCCTTCAGGTCCCTGAGGATCTCGGTAAGGTGCAGGATGTCGTGCCCGTCAATGGGACCGAAATACCTGAAATTTAAAGTCTCAAAAAGATTGCTCTGCTTCAGGAGCATGGATTTCACCCCGTGTTCGATCTGCTGGGCGTACTTCTGGGCATTGGGACCCAGCTTGCTCAGGGCACCCAGGATATTCCAGATATCCTTCCTGAACCGGTTGTAGGTTTTGGAGGTCGTGATGTCGATCAGGTATTCCTTGATGGCACCGGCATTCGGGTCAATGGCAATCTCGTTGTCGTTCAGGATGACCAGGAGGTTGGAATTTTCGCTACCGGCATTGTTCAGTCCCTCGAATGCAAGTCCCCCAGTCAGCGCCCCGTCCCCGATCACCGCCACAACCTGCCGGTCGGGTTTGTTCAGGTGCTGGGAAGCAAGGGCAATGCCCAGGGCGGCGGAAATGGAAGTGGATGCATGGCCCACTCCAAAAGCATCATAGGGGCTTTCGGAGGGCCTGGGAAACCCGCTGATCCCCTTATATTTTCGGTTAGTATGGAAGTTCTTTTTCCTCCCGGTCAGGATCTTGTGCACGTAAGCCTGGTGCCCGACGTCCCAGATGATCCTGTCCTCGGGGGTATTGAAGACATAGTGCAGGGCAATGGTCAGTTCAACCACGCCGAGGCTAGCGCCGAAATGTCCCGGGTTGGATGATACGATGTCAATGATGAATTCCCTTAATTCCGCCGAAAGCCGTATCAGGTCGTCCGGCCCCAGTTGCTTCAGGTCGTCCGGCGAGTCTATTCTGTCCAGTAGTTCGTATCTCTTCTTCACCCTTCAGAGGTATTCCTGGAACAAAGATACATATTCTCGGCAGTTAATAAATTCTAAAAAGCTCCGTTCAGTCCAAGCCATTTTCTTTTTAATTTGGCTGGTCAAGGTGTATAAAATAAAGGTGCCATGAGAACTGCATTAAAATCCTGGATTTCAGTTGCATTTGTTCTTCCTGTTCTGCTCGCGGGTTCATCCTGTGTTCCGACGCAGAAATACAGGGAGATGGAATCGAAGAAAACGCAAATGAGCGATGAGCGGAACGACCTGTTTGCCAGGAACGAAAAACTGAATGTGGATAACCTGGAAATGAAATCAAAAATCGCTTCACTTGAATCGGAGCTGAAGGATGTACAGACCGAACAGGCAGGGGTACAGGAGGAATACGACAAGCTGAAGGGGGTGTATGATGAAATGAACCGGAGGTACGAAGACCTGAAGCAGTCGCAGGATGCACTTTTAAAGGGGCATGACCGTGAAACCAGGAGGCTTCTCACAGAGTTGCAGAATGCCCAGCAGGACCTGGTATTAAAGGAAGACCGGTTAAAGGAGTTGGAAGATAATGCGGCACAGAAAATGGTCGCTCTGGAACAACTGCGCGCTGAGCTGGAAGCCCGGAACCGCCGGATGGTTGAACTGGAACAGGTCCTGAATGCCAAGGATGCACAGATGAAAGCGCTTAAGGATGCGATTTCGGCTGCCCTCTTTGGCTTTGAGAAGGAAGGACTTTCGGTCTATATGAAAAACGGGATGCTTTATGTTTCAATGGATGAAAAACTGCTGTTCCAGACCGGGAGCATCGAAGTGGATCCCCGGGGAGTGGAAGCCCTCAAGAAGCTGGCAGGGGTGCTTGAAAATAACAGGGACATCAAGATCACGGTAGAGGGACACACCGACGACGTTCCTGTCCGGACCAATCCATCGTACGCGGATAACTGGGATTTGAGTGTGAAGAGGGCAACCTCGATTGTAAGGATCATCCTGGATAATTCATCCATCGATCCTACCCGGCTGGTGGCCTCCGGCAGGGGAGAGTTTCTGCCTATCGACAAGGCCAAAACGGCCGAGGCCAGGCAGAAAAACCGCCGTACCGAGATCATCCTGACCCCCCGTCTGGATGAACTCTACGACCTTATTGAATCCAATTAAAAGGGATTGCCTGTCCAGGTCCCGCTTCAGGATTACACGACCGGGACCTTCAAACGAACGGGGATGTTGCCGGATGCATTAAACCTTATCAGGACCTTGACCTTTAGCAAATTGCTGAACCTGCTTGTGGTTCAGCTTTCCTTCCGCCTGTCAGATCTTTTAAGGAAACCCATCGTCTGGGGGAAACCCTGGTTTGTCAGCATCGAGCCCGCCTCGGTCTGCAACCTTAACTGTCCCCAGTGTCCCGCAGGCCAGGGTGAAATATCCAGGAAGAAAAAATTCATGGATTACGGGCAGTACGGGAAACTTCTTGAAGAACTCTCCTCCACGACATTGATGCTCAGCCTGTATTTCCAGGGAGAACCCCTTATGCACGGGGAATTTGCACGATTCGTACAGCTGGCAAACGAGAGGAATGTTTACACCCAGACCTCGACCAACGGGCAGCTCCTGACCGGGGAGGTTTGCAGGGGACTGGTCAACGCGGGACTCGACCGGATCATCATTTCGCTTGACGGGACAAACCCGGAATCCTACCGGGCTTACCGAAGGGGCGGGGACTTCCGGAAGGTGGAAGACGGCATACGAACACTGGCTCGCATGCGTCGCGAAGCAGGATCGCGGAAACCCTACATTATCGTCCAGTTCCTGGTCTTCAGGCATAACCTGGATGAGATCCGGGATGTGAAAGAAATGGCACGTGAACTGGGAGCGGACCGGGTCCGGGTCAAGACCGCCCAGGTCGAATATCCTGAATCGGCAGATCTGTGGATCCCGGATGACCCGGAATACAGCCGGTATGAAATGATTACCCCGGGGGAATGGAAACGAAAGGGGAAACTGCGGAACCGCTGCAGGCGGCTCTGGCAGACAACGGTCATCACAAGCGACGGACTGGCTGTGCCCTGCTGTTTTGATAAACGGGCGACCTGCAGCATGGGCGACACGGGGGAAGAAGGCATCGCCCGGATATGGAAAAACAAATCTTACCAGGATTTCAGGAAACAGGTTCTTGCGAGCAGGGAAAAAATAGCGATCTGCACGAATTGCACGGAAGGGTTCGGCAGGATTTTCCTTTAACGGATCGTGCGGGCAGCATTGTCAGCTGAGGGAATGCACCCCGGGGATATTACGATTGCAGGATTCGACAGTGCGACTAAACGGTCATGATGTCCTTTTCCTTGGTCTCTAATTCCCGGTCTACCCTTTCAATGTATTGATCGGTAATCTTCTGCACTTCGGCTTCCCCGTTTTTCTCCTCATCCTCGGGAAGACCGTCCTTCTGCAGGGCCTTCAGTTCTTCATTGGCTTCACGGCGTGCATTCCGGATCCCGACCTTTGTGTCTTCCCCTTCATGCTTTACCTGCTTGACCAGTTCCCTCCTGCGCTCCTCGGTCAGTGGCGGAATGCTCAGTCGAATGAGCTCGCCGTTATTTTCGG
>Ga0307426_1002133_pt1 | contig 12563 bp, 7 predicted proteins | sample SalMarWE160340MG_FD_202165 | JGI IMG/M metagenome (GOLD analysis project Ga0307426, IMG submission 202165) | Salt marsh sediment microbial communities from the Plum Island Ecosystem LTER, Massachusetts, United States - WE1603-40 | ecosystem: Environmental > Aquatic > Marine > Intertidal zone >... | reverse complement strand
GATCTTGAAGTCGATGTGTGTCACCATGGGCAACTGCGAGGAATGGTGCTCCCTTCATCAGGCCAAAGACAAGAACGGCACGCCGGTGATATTCGTGGAGCACAACCTGTATTTCGACAGGGTGGGGCTGTACCACGACCGTTTCATGAATGACTACCTTGACAATCCGCGCCGCTTTGCGTTTCTCTGCCGCGCCGCCCTCCAGTATTGCCTCGACTGCGGGTTCACTCCCCAGATTGTTCACGCCCACGACTGGCAGGCCGCGCTCGCCCCCGCCTACATGAAAGCCTGGTTCTGGAATACGGCCGCGCTCGGACGTGCGGCGTCGGTACTCACCATTCACAACATCGCATATCAGGGAGCCTATCCCGCGGCGTACTATTCGTACCTGGGGCTGGGGCCGCAGAATTTCACCGACAAGATATTCGAATCGTGGGGGGCGGTGAGTTTTCTGAAAGGCGGGATCCATTTCAGCGATGCGGTCAACACGGTGAGCCCCACGCATGCGCGTGAAATCACGGAGCCGTTCGGCGGGTTCGGCCTTGCGCCGTATCTGGCCGACAAAGGCACTCGTTTCACGGGTATCCTCAATGGCGTCGACTACTCCATCTGGTCACCGGAGAACGACGCCGCGATTCCGTACAGATTTTCGGTGCGCGATCTGGGGGGAAAAGCGCTGTGCAAACAGGCGCTTCAGGACGCCTTTGGACTTGAGCGGGCCCCCGCTGTGTGCCTCATCGCGACCGTGGGACGGTTCGTCGAACAGAAAGGCTTCAATCTCATCCGCTCGGCCATCGAGAGGATTCTCGACGACACCATCGTGCAGTTCGTCATACTGGGCGACGGCGACGAAGGCCTGCGCCGCTTCTTCGGCAGGCTGCCCTCGCGCTATCCCGGGCAGAGCGGATCGTATATCGGGTATAACTGGAACTTGGCGCATCTGGTGGAAGCCGGCGCCGATTTCTTTCTCATGCCATCGCTCTATGAGCCCTGCGGCCTCAACCAGCTCTACTCTCTTCGCTACGGCACGCTGCCGATTGTCAGGGCGACCGGCGGGCTCGAAGATACCGTAGAGCAGTACAACGAACGGACCGGCGACGGAACGGGGTTCAAGTTCTCGGCGCCCACACCCGGGGCGCTGTATGACACGGTCGGCTGGGCGGTGAGCACGTACTACGACCGCCCGCACCACATGCAGAAGCTTATCCGGCGTGCCATGCGAAGGGATTTCTCCTGGAGGCGCTCGGTGCTCAAGTACGAACGGCTCTACCGCAACGCCATCCAGTCGAAGATGCGCTACGATGCGGCGCACACTCTGTAGCGCGCCCCTTGCCGAGCGGCTATGCGCGAATTCTGAATGCCTCGGCACCCAAATCCCGCACGATTCGAATCACAGCTTGAACGTCTCATTCAGTTGCGGCACATGCACATTCTCGTATCCCTTGCTGCGCAGTGCATCTTTGAGCGAAAGCGCCTGGTCCTCCTCACCGTGCATCAAAAAGATGTGCTTCAGGCGCCTAGGATCGTTGATAGCCACGTAGTCGAGCAGCTCGCGGCGGTCGGCATGTGCGCTGAACGAGTCGATGGTTTCGACGCGGCACTTGATGGTGTGCTCCTCGCCGAAAATCTTCACCCTGCGCTGCCCGTCCATGATCTTGCGCGCCAGCGTATCGCGAGCGGCATAGCCCACGAACAGGAGAAGGTTTCGGTGGTTGCCGACGCTGTTGCGCAGGTGGTGCAGAATCCGTCCGCCTTCGGCCATGCCCGAGGCCGAGATCACAATGTGGGGGTAGCTTAGGCTGTTGAGCCTCTTGGACTCCTCCACATCCGATACATACTTGAGGCGATTGAAAACGAACGGATCCGGGTCGTTCTCATCCTGAAGAAAGATCCGTCCGGTCTCGCGATCGAACAGTTCCGGGTACTTCCGGAATACTTGGGTTGCGCTGCATGCAAGCGGGCTGTCGACAAACACGGGGATGTCGGGGATTCTGTTCTGGTTGTGGAGCTTGTGGAATAGATACACAAGAAGCTGCGTTCTGCCGAGGGCAAAGGCCGGGATGACCACTCTCCCGCCGCCCTTTGCGGTTTCATTCACCAGCCGTGCCAAGTGCTCTTCGACATCGGCGTGCTCGGCGTGGTGCCTGTCGCCGTACGTGCTCTCCATTATGAGAACATCGATCTCGCGAAGCTTGTTCGGGTCGCGGATAATCGGCATATCCGGGCGGCCGATGTCGCCGGTGAATCCCACACTCCACGTCCGGCCGTTCTCCCGTGCATCCATGCGGATGCTTGCGGAGCCCAGAATATGGCCTCCGTCGAGAAAGCTGACCTCGACCCCCTTCGCCGGCGAGAACGCCTTCCCGTATTCCATGCCCACGAAATAGTCCATGGCGGCATCAGCATCGGCAATAGTATAGAGCGGCTCGATCAGGTTCTCTCCCTTGCGCCTGCGGATTCTGTTTACCCACTCCACATCCTTCATCTGCAGGTAGGCGGAATCTCGAAGCATGATCTTGCACAGATCGACAGTGGGAGGTGTCGCGTATATCGCCCCCTTGAACCCCTTCTTCACGAGGTTGGGGACGTTTCCGCTGTGGTCCATATGCGCGTGCGTGAGCATGAGTGCCTCCACACGGCTCGGCTCAAACGAAAAGTTCTGATTGCGCGCATAGCTCTCCTCGCGTCTTCCCTGGTACAGCCCGCATTCAAGGAGGATGGTCGCCTTGTCGACCGACACCAGCACCTGTGAGCCCGTGACCGTGCGCGCTCCGCCGCAAAACTGAAGTTCCATCACTTGTCCATCACTCCCGTGCGCCGGCACATTCGGGCGAATGCCTGCCGTTCGCCGCATGCCGGGCACCATGAATAGTGTTAGTGTCTCTCTGTCACTGTGCGTGCCCCGAGGAGAAAACCCGATTTCATGGAAGTCAGGCGCCTCGCTTGCAGAAGAGAGCATGGAAAATACTGCCGGCGCTTCCCGGCAGCACAGCCGAGGCCCAAAGCCGTGCCGCGCGCTCTGCAAGCACCCGCTTCATGCCAGCGCCGTCGATGCAGGGACGGGCTTTCGCCGCGGCTCTTCAAAGGCCAGCGCAGTGAAAACCGTGCCTATCCCCAGAAGCAGCGATGTGGAAAAAAACAGCCATTGGTAACCGAACGCGTCGGCAATATGGCCCATCGCGAGCGTAAGCAACGCGACCGGGCTCACAAGAATGCTGCTCAATGCGATGTACGTGGGACGATCCTCGGGGCGGCACATCTCCACAACGATGGTCGATGCCGACACGAAATTCACCGAGACAAGAAGGGCCCCCAGAAAAAAGACCGCGTAATAGACACCTATGGTGGGAGCCGCAAGCGCAACAATGCCCGCCGCGCAGGCCGACAGATTGCCCAGCACGAGATTGATCTTGTGGCCGAACCTGTCGGCCAGCAATCCAAGGGGCATGGAGGTGATAACGAGCGAGGAAACAGTGATGATCGTGAAGGTGCCGGCGTGCGACTCGCTCAGGCCGAAACGCTCGAGGGCGCACACGGAATAGAACGCTATTGTCGACGCGCCGAACGTGATGAACGCTCGCGCCACGACATAGCTGACGAAATTGCGGTCGTTGCGTGCGATCGCCGGAAGCTTGCGGACATAATCGCGTCGCCGCCTCGGCAACGCGGCCACGGGCCCCTCGGGCTCCCGTATGCATGCAATGCTTGCCAGAGACATCATGAAACACACGAAGGCAACCGCGAAGAGAAATGAATAGCTGTAGGGAAACGCGATGCGGTTCAGGATCGCTCTGACGCAGAACCCGCCGCCGATTCCCATGAGATAGCCGCCGGTGGTGCGAAGCGAGAACAGCCGTCCGCGCAGTCGCGCAGGCACGGTCGCCGCAACCATGGGCATCCACGCCGGAAATACCATCCCGGTGGGAACCGCGGCGATCAGCAGTACGATCATGGTGACGGCAAGAAGCAGGGCGCGGTGATGGGAGCCGAGCGCGAGCGATGCGAAGCAGAGGACAATCCAGGGAAGGCGCATGAGAAGCCCCAGAAAGATCACGACACCTTTCTTGCGGGTAAGCCTCTGCACATGGTAGGAGACAAAGAGCTGCGGCAAGAGCCCGCCAAAAAGAAACATTGCCGGGACGCTGGCGACGACGAGGTTCGAACCACCCAGGGCCCGGATGAACACGGGGAGGATGGTGTCGTACGATGCGAATGTCATTCCCAGAAAGAATATGGACCCGTCGAACACATGCACCCAGAAATTGCGCCTGAGGTGCCTGTGCATCTCACTGCCCTGCGCCCCATCGGCCTCATCGGCCTCCCGCGTGCCGCTCACCGCTGCCCTCCCGCTGCTGCAAGCGACCGCACATCATCGATCACCTGTGTCGGCCGTATCGCCAGCGACGATTCGGGGGTGTGGCTCCACGAGACAAACGCCGTATCGACGCCGGCATTGGCGCCGCACTCGATATCGAAACCGGAATCGCCGACAAGAAGCGCTTGGCCGCGTGGGCAGTTGAGAAGTTCGAGAGCTTTCAGCACGGGCTCCGGGTCCGGTTTGTGCCGCAGCGTCATTTCGGGAGAAACGAAAACGTCGAAGGAGTCCTCCAAACCCGTTTCACCCAGATACAGATGAAGTGTGCGCTGCCTTCGCGACGTCACCACTCCCAGTTTCTTGCCCCGCCTCTTCAGTGCGGCCAACCCTTCGGCGACCGTCGGAAAAGCCCTCAGGTAGCGTTTGTAAATCGAGAGCTGGTATTCCATGTGCGCGCCCATAATCTCCTCTGCCCTGCCGTCGGTAAGCGGCCCGAGATGAACTTCGAGCTGCCTGCGAAGCGGCAGGCCGATGTGACGGATCACCGCGTCGCGGCCCACCTCGCTGTTGCCGAACATGCGACAGGAGTATTTGAAGCATTGATAGATAAGCTCGGCGGTGTCAATCAACGTGCCGTCAAGATCGAAGAGGTAGCAGGCGTAGTCTTTCATGCGTTGGGTAAAAATACACAAATCGTCCGCCGCTCGTGCAAGACCGGGTACCCCACCTCAGCTGTGCCCGGTTCCGGCCATTTCGAGATGGGCGGGGCAGGTGCGGACCGAAGGCGCTGTGGAGGCCCGCGAAGCGCTCGTGGCGACTATCGCCGTAAGGCGCGCACGCCGCCGATCGTCGCTATCTTGAGTGCCACGAGCGCGAGCGGAATCGCCGACTTCAGCGCCGAGGGACGTACCTGCCCCGCCCTTCCTCCTCCACCGCGAGACAGGGGATCACTGAGGCCCCCAGAGGCCGCACGGCGCGCCGTGCGATATATTTTTCAGTATCATTTCATCCGGCAATCAAACCCGGAAAGCGCCGCGCATGATACAGATAGTCGACTATGGTGCAGGCAACCTCACGTCGGTGAAGCGCGCCCTCGATTATCTGGGGATTGCATCGGCCGTTACCGCCGACAGCGAAGCTATCCGAAACGCCGAGCGAATCATATTCCCCGGCGTCGGCCACGCGAAAACATCGGTCGACGTGTTGCGCCAGCGCGGCCTTGACAGCGCATTGAGGGACGCTTTCTCACGCCAAACGCCCATCCTGGGTATCTGCCTCGGCACGCAGATTGTCCTGTCGCACTCCGACGAAGGCGACGCGCAATGCCTCGGCCTCATCGACGGCAATTGCGTCCGTTTCGACCTTCGCTCCCCGTCATTGAAAGTGCCGCATATGGGATGGAACTCGATCACGGTGGTCAAACAGCATCCCGTGCTGAAGGACGTGGAGGAGGGAGACGAGTTCTACTTCGTGCATTCGTATTTCCCCCGGCCGCAGGATGAGGCCCACGTGTTTGCCGTCTGCGAATACGAGATCACTTTCCCGGCCGCGATTGGGGACAAGAACCTGTTTGCCACGCAGTTTCACCCGGAGAAGAGCGGGAAGGCGGGGCTTGCCATGCTGAAGAATTTCTGCGATTGGGACGGCACGCCGTGTTGAGCAAGCGGCTTATCGCATGCCTGGATGTGCGCGACGGCAATCTGGCCAAGAGCGTGAAGTTCGTCAACACGAAGGATATCGGCGATCCGGTGGCAGCGGCCAAGAAGTATTACGAAGAGGGCCTTGATGAACTGGTCTTCTACGACATCACCGCTTCCAGCGACAAGCGCGACATCATGATCGATGTCGTGTCGTCGGTCGCTTCCCAGGTCTTCATCCCGTTCTCGGTCGGCGGCGGGCTTCGAAGCGTCGAAGACTGCAGCCGGGTTCTTCTCGCCGGAGCGGAGAAGGTGAACGTGAACACGGCGGCGGTGCACAACCCCGCGCTCATCTCCAGAGCTTCGCGCGCCTTCGGCGCCCAGTGTGTCGTGCTTTCGATGGATGTGCGCCGGGTCGGACCGGCAGAGCCGATTCCGTCGGGCTATGAGATCGTGATCAACGGAGGAAGGACTCCGACCGGAATCGACGCTGTTGAATGGGCGAAACGCGGCGAGAGGCTCGGCGCCGGCGAGCTCGTGGTCAACTCAATCGACGCCGACGGCACCAAGGCAGGCTATGACATCGAGCTCACGCAGCGCATGGTCCACTCCGTCAGCATCCCCGTCATCGCCTCGGGCGGCGGGGGGAAGCCGGAGCACCTGTACGAAGTCCTCACGGAGGGTGGGGCCGATGCCGCCCTGGTGGCCTCGATACTTCACTATGAAGAATTCACTATCCGCGAATTGAAGGAATACCTCCACGGGCGCGGGATCAAGATGCGAATGAGATACTAGCGGCCAGGTATCTCGGGGAAGCATGAAAGCGAAAACCTTCTGCCCGTCTCCATATGCCCGGCTATATTGGTTGCACGGACGAACCTGCAAACAGCAAGAACGTGCCTCTTCCTTATGCCTTCTCCCGAGCAGTATTGCGTCTCGGCGAGAACCGCCGGGCGCACAGACCGGATGTGCGGGAACACGAGAAGGAAGAGATATGGAATTACCCGCTATCAAGCCGTCGAGACAACAGATTTCATTCATTGCGCTGTTCTCTATCGCCCTGGCAGGCGGAGGACTGCGCGCACCGGCAGTTTCGTCGCCGCTGCAGTATCGTTCATTCGCAACATCCACCGCCACGTGGCTCACGTGGAGCAGCGGGATTCTGGTCTATTCGACCGATTCGCGTTCCATGAGAAGTATCTCGCTCGACGCCGAGCAGGAGGCCGACAGCATAGTCGACGTGGTCGAGAGTGACGAAATGCTGTGGTTTTCCACGACGACCGGTCTTTTCCAGGTCGATTTGAGCACAAGCACGGTTGAGAAGATTCCCTTTGCCCGCAAGGAGTATTGCGGCGGGAGGATTGGGGCCGATTTCGACTACGTGTGGCTCGCATGCGGCACCACGCTGTGGCAGTTCGACAAGCTCAGCAGGGAATGGTTGTCATATGAATGTGAGCTGGAGGGCAGGCAACCGACAGCGGCGCTTGGGGTTCACAGCGACGGGTACTATGTGTATTGGGCCGACGCCAACGGGGTGTTCATTTTCTCGATTGCCGAAGAGAAATGGGACCACGTGGCCCTTCATGGCCAACCCCTGACGCCGGCAGCGGCATATCGCAGCGGCAGTGACGGTTTGCTGTTTGTCGACGGGGCGCGTATCGTGCGCTACATTATCGGTTCCCGATCGTGGGAAACCCTGGATGCGGGCGCACCCATTGTGGATATCGTGCTTGAGGACTCGGTGGTCTACTATGCAACGAGTTCTTCGGCAAGCCGATACAACAAGACATCCGCCGTCACCCGACCGCTCGACATACCGGCCCTGACGTCGGTCAGCTGCATGGCAAAAAGACAGGATACGCTCTATATCGCATCAGAGCGAGGCTACACCACGTATGATATCGTGTCCAAAGCGGGCAGTTTCCTCGAGCACCCGCCGCAGGTTTCGAAAGGCGCGGTCGAGAAGATGTTTTTCAGCGGGCCCACCCTCGTGGCCGACTACACGAGCGACATCGGCTTGTTCGACACCGAAAACGACGTGTGGGAGGTTGTGCGGCGGGCGGAGACGCGGCAGCGCAAGAGGCGCCTCACCTGGGACGACAACGGGTTGCGGGTGCGCTACAGGCATCCCGCATTCAGCGAATTGAAAGGCAGCGCGAAATTTCAGGCAAATGTCGAAGCGTATATCGATACGGTGGTGACAATCGACTATGACACCATCATCAGGCCCTCCACCGGCGAAATCGTGCGCATTGACACCACGGAAAACAGCCTTATCGACGTGTTTGTCGATCCCGACCCCGACGTGCCCAAGCTCGACCTGACCCTTCACAACCAACTGACACAAGACCGCTACATCGACCTCAACGTCAACAACTACAGCAAGTTCCGTATCCCAACCAAGGGTCTCTACTACCGCGGCGCTCCACCCGATCGTCTCCAGTGGGGCCGTCTCGGCACGAACACGTTCGACATTCCCTACGCCCACACTCTTCCCGCCGCCGAGTTTGAGGGCGGCGCGGCGGCGGTGGAGAGCAAGAAGAAGCTGGAAACGCGCGACCGCAAGATTATACGAAGCGCCGTGGGCGCGGGATATATCACCGGCCAGACACGCTTTGTTTCCCTTTCCTACTCTCCGAGCGATCTCTACCGGGTGCCCAAGGATTCTCTGGAACAGATTGTCCCCGGGTCCGAGACAATATGGGTAGACGGGGAAGAGCTCGACTCCACCCTTTTCACCGTGTACCGTGATGTCGACCCTCTGTATGCGGAGCTTCGCCTCGAGCGCGAAGCCGCCGTCGACCCGACTTCCACAATCCGCATTTCCTACAAGGTCCGCAAGGTGCCGAGCCGCAAGGACCTCGACACCGTTTTCCAGGTAATACCCGAGCCGCATGTGGCCGAGATTCGCTATGCCAGCCTGTCGGTCTCGCCCGCCGCATGGATTTCGCCCAGCGCCGGCTACGTGTATCTCGACCCCCGGCCCGGAAGCGACAACCACCTGGTGAACGTCGCGGCGCCGACCGAAATACGGCGCGAGAATCTGTTTCTCAAGTTCGAACCCGATTTCACGCGAAACGTGGAGAAACAAACCAATGCCGGCGCCGTGGCGCTTCGAAGCCGTTTCGGGAAACGTGCGAGCCTGATCGCCGACGCGCTTCTTGCCGACAGCACGTTTGTCTCAACCGACAACCTGAGCCGCGGGTACGGCAATCTCATGCGCTCACTCGATTTTACCGCGGGTTACGATATTCTGCGCGAACTGCCCGTCCGATATGCGCAGCACAACAGCCGCTCGACAGGCGGCACCGAACGCATGCATAAACTCTTTGCCGGAGTCCAATTCGAAAACTATCCCATGCTCGAAGTGTTCGCCGCGAGAAACGTCACCGACGCCGCGCGCCCGCTGGAGACGGTCCAAATCGACACCGTAACCCTTCGCCGCCATCTGGCCGACAGTCTCGGGCTCGACACGATCGGGCTCGACAGCGCATCCGTCGACAGCCGCCTCGCCGCCGAGTTCGGCGACACGATTCTCTCTATCCTGGGCGACACGCTCTATCCGGCAAACGACACCACTGTCGACGACACTGTCGATACCGAGAAAGACAAAATCGGCGTGCGCCTCTACGAGACATCTTCGCCGATTATCGAGAAGCTCCTCCACGTACACCGGTTCAGCTACGAAACCATGCTTTCCGAATACCGCGCGCAGAGCCCCGATGCGCTCAGGGCCGGGCGCGGCCGGATACTGTACGGCAGGGCGACAATCGCGCCCACGAAGTCGATCACATTCAGCGGCCAGGGAACCTACCACAACAACCCCGGCGGCAGCTCGCCGTCACACCAGATGTTTCCGGTGCTGCAGGCGCAGACTATCGATGCCCCGCCGGGCGTGGATATCGACGGGAAACACGAATGGGGATTTCGCCGCTACTCCCTCGTCGACAGCGCGTCGCTCACAATCTCCCGCAGCGCGGGAATAGTCATGAGGCCGGGGCGATGGTTCAGCCCGCTGCAATGGTTCTCCCCGCGGGCTTCGCTCTCCCAGACAGTGAACGCGGGATTCGGCACCGCCTCCCCCGCGCCTCTTCAACTCGTGCAGCCCGACGAAGGTGTTGTGGGGGAAAGTGTCACCCGCACGCTTGGCGTACATATCTTTCCGACAGGAACAATTCTTTTGCAGAACGAGAATCAATGGGGGAAGGTCGACACGCTTAACACGTTCAAGACGTATAACGACCTCATGATTCATCTCGGCAACAATGCCACCTGGCAAACCCAGTGGACATTCAACCGCACGCTCTTCGACAGGCACAATGCCTTCTCCAGCTACCGGCGCACATGGACACCATGGTTCAAGACGGTACAGGGCGCCACCGTCGATTTCACGTCCAACAGCGACCTGCACGACTACCGCACCGCGGTCGCGCCCAAACTGACGCTCTCGTTCATGCTGCGGGAGCTGGCTTTCCTGCGAAGCCTCACGAACAACAACACGGCCACGGTCACGTGGTACCGCCACAACGGCAGCTTCGATGAGCATCCCGCATTGTCGTTTCAGCTCTACTTGAAAGCAGTGGTACGGCCCAATATCTCGATTATGACCAACAATTCTCTCGATGTCAAAGAGGGGATGTTCGACGGGTACGCGGGAAGGTTCTCGCTCTTGTACATATTCTGACCCGGCTCAACCCGGAGCTCTCGTGCAGGCGCGCCCGACAAATCCGGCCCGAGAGAACCCCTGTGACAAGCCCGGGGGGGGGAGTGCCGATACCATAGACCGCAGCGCAGAAACAGTTGAGATCGAACAGCATGACACCGCAAAGAGTTTTGCAGAGCGGGCAGGGCTGCATTAGATTTGCAGGGGAAGGGACATGCTAAGTAAGAGGGAGGTTGTTATGAGATTGACATGCTCGTACCGCAGGGCCGCGTTTCTCGCGGCAACGGCTGCATTCGTTTTCGTGCTGGCCTGCCAGCTTGCCACGAACTCCGACGGCGACGACGGCGGTGGGGACGACACCACCACGATTTCCGCGGTTGCCGATCTGCGTCTCTCCACCGAGGTTTCGAACTGGTCGGAGGCAAGCGGCAGCTATAAGGAGTTTGATGTCCAGGGACTGTATGACATTATCAATGGCGGCGCTGTCACGGATGAGAACAACGGACTTGTCGAAGGCATTTTCCAGGAGATGGCGGGGTCGAGCGGCAGAAATGTCGAAATACGTGTTGAAGATTTCGGAAACGCGGCCAGCGCAACGGCCATGTTCAACTACTCGGCCACAAACAGCGTGAGCCAGAAAGTAACCTTCGCTGATTTCGCCGAGGCGACGGCCGTGGGCACGCAGGTACTCGGCGGTGTCACCGTGTTTGCGCATTTCGGCAAGTTTTACTTCAATCTCCAGTTCACGGGCTATTCCGACAATCAGGTGGCCGCGGCCGACGCCAACGGGTTTCTCAAGACCTATCAGAACAAGCTTCAGTAGCGAAAATCATGGCGACCGGCCCCAAGCGGCGGCCGGTCGCCTCCTGCCTTTCCCGCATACCTCAGAACCTGGAAGTGTACGGAAACAAAAATGCCCCGAAGGCACTTCGCGTTTCTGCTACATTGCTCATAGGCGATCATAGTATTCATACACGGCCTTCGCGGCCGAATCAGGGTACGGGGGGACTGCAATGTCGTCGATATTCTGCCCCAGCAGGCGAAACTTCCTGAAGACTTCGGCCGGCGCTGCAGGCCTTTTCGTCATTCATTCTTCTTCACGAAATGCCTATGCTTCAGCGGGTGCCTGGCACGACGGCATGCAGATAAACGACGCCATCGACAATCTTCGGGTCGTCTGTTGCCACGACGAGGACATGACGAGCGGCAATCCGACCAGTTTCGACTTCCAGCCTACCAACGAGTTTGTCAATACCGATATCGTGCAGGCAAACATGGACGAGATGGCGAAGGCGCTTGCCGACAAGGGGCCGGCCAGCGATGCCTGGGCGGCCATCCTGCGAAAACCGTCGGGAAAAGACTGGAGTGACGTGCGGGCCGCAATCAAGGTGAATTCCATCAACAGTCGCAACTGTACCAGAGTCGCGATCGTAGACAAAATGTGCAAGGTTCTCATGGATTTGGGCGTTCCCGCGGGCAGTATCCACATTTATGACGGCAAGCCGTTTGGCGGGAACAACCAGGCAAGTGCTCAGTTTGGTACTTCGTGGGGACGATCGCAGTTGCCGGACGGCGTTGATATTCGCGACGATCTCGGCGGCAAGCAAAGCGTGAGCTACCCGCACGGCAAGACATACGAGACCGCGAAATGGCTTGCCGACGGCACAATCGACATACTGATCAATATTGCCGTCGCCAAGGGCCACACGTCCTCCTTCTGGGTGGGGCATGGTACGCTTACCATGAAGAACAATATCGGAAGCATCAAGTTCAGCTGCCCGGGCGGGTACACCAGCCCTCCCTACGGCGTTTGCGACCTTGCGGGGATGTACAAAGGCGATCCGATATGCGGGGGCGACCCGCCGCGCCAGCAGCTTGCGATTGTCGATGCCCTCTGGGCCAACCCCTCCGACCATATGGCCGCTCCCAGCCATCGTCCCAACAGAAT
>Ga0307426_1002132_pt1 | contig 12566 bp, 14 predicted proteins | sample SalMarWE160340MG_FD_202165 | JGI IMG/M metagenome (GOLD analysis project Ga0307426, IMG submission 202165) | Salt marsh sediment microbial communities from the Plum Island Ecosystem LTER, Massachusetts, United States - WE1603-40 | ecosystem: Environmental > Aquatic > Marine > Intertidal zone >... | reverse complement strand
TTTCGCCGCAGCGATCGGATCCTCCGAGTAGGCCAAACAGGTCGGCCCCGTGAAGAGATCGGAGATCGGCTCGTACGTCGTGTCCTTCAACGCGAGCTTTGCCAGCCGGTTTTTGGCCACCTTGACCTTGCCGCCCGCTTCCTTGATGCGCTGGCGGTAATCGGTCATCTGGGCGACCGTCATGCCGGCATAGTGGGCGACGACAACCAACCCCGTGTCCTTGAACACGGCGTTGAGCTGAGTCACGAGCTCACGTTTTGCGGCTCTTTCCACCTGCTCACTCCAGTCTACGGGGCGCGCCGCACTGACGCGTTCCCGTGGGTTGCACCTTGCCGCCGTCGGTGGGGGACCACCTGTGGCGACGCTTCATCTGTCCTTCCGCGCGCCACAAATTGGCGGCACGGTGCTGACCCAGAAGGTTCAAACCGGTTGTCACGCCCGCTCGCACGGACGATCGATCCGGGTTGTCTCCTGTCTCATGCGGGCCCTCGCTCAAGACTTAGACCGGCCGCGGCTCTTACAAAGAAACCGGACCGGCACCCGCAATCTCGGACAGTTTCCGAAAAGGAAGCGCATGCTTTGCTTCTTTTCCGGAGCATCGGGACGCGCGCCCAATGATGCGCCCGCGCCCGAATTCCTCGTGTTGACCCTTTCGCTTTCAGGTCTCGGCCTATCCCGCCGAAAGGCTTGCGGCGTCCACTTTGACGCCCGGGCCCATGGTCGAGCTGATCGAGACTTTCTTCACGTAGGTACCCTTGGCCCCCGCCGGCTTGGCCTTGACCACCGCATCCACCAGAGCCTTGATGTTGTCAGCGAGCGCCTGCTCGGAGAAGCTCGCCTTGCCGACGCCGGCGTGAATGATGCCGGCCTTCTCCACGCGAAACTCCACCGATCCGCCTTTGGCGCCCTGCACGGCGTTGGCGACATCCATCGTCACGGTGCCGACGCGCGGGTTGGGCATCAGGCCGCGTGGACCCAGCACTTTGCCGAGCCGGCCGACGAGCCCCATCATGTCGGGCGTGGCGATGCAGCGGTCGAAGTTGATCTGCCCTTTGTTGATCTGCTCGACCAAATCCTCAGCACCGACCACGTCGGCACCTGCAGTCTTGGCCTCGTCCGCCTTGGCGCCGCGCGCAAACACGGCAACCCGCACCGTCCGGCCGCTGCCGTGCGGTAGATTGCACACCCCGCGCACCACCTGATCGGCGTGCTTGGGATCGACGCCTAAGTTCATCGCCACCTCGATGGTCTCGTCGAACTTGGCCTTGGCCCGCTCCTTCACGAGCTTTACGGCCTCCTCGACCGGGTAGAACTTGTTGCGGGCGACGCCATCGCGCGCCTGTGCCAGCCGCTTGCCGCCGGCCACCCGCGTCGCCTTGATCGCCTCAGGGCTCAGTTTCTGTGCCATCGCCCTACTCCTTCACCTCGAGGCCCATGGAGCGGGCGGATCCGGCGATCGTCTTGGCCGCGGCCTCGACGTCGTCGGTGTTGAGATCCTTGAGCTTCAGCTTCGCGATCTCGCGAACGTCCGCCATAGTGACTTGGCCGGCTACCGTGCGGCCGGGGTCCTTGCTGCCCGACTTGAGCTTGGCCGCCTTCTTCAGAAAGAAGGAGGCGGGCGGCGTCTTCATTTCGAACGTGAAGGACCGATCCGAGTAGACCGTGATCTTCACCGGGATCGGCGTGTTCTGCTCCATATCCTTGGTCTTGGCGTTGAACGCCTTGCAGAACTCCATGATGTTTACGCCGCGCTGGCCCAGCGCAGGCCCGATTGGCGGCGAGGGATTGGCCGCCCCCGCCGGCACCTGCAAACTTATGTAGCCGTCTATTTTCTTTGCCATGGTCTCCCCTTAGCACTTGACGGGAAGGGGCTTCCTTCCCAGGGTTAGCGGTCAGCGGGCCTTTCAGGCCCTCCCGCGGTTTCCGCAGGGAGGCCTCGTGGGAGGTTGTCTCTGCGGATCGGCGTGAAACGTGACGCCGTAGCATTTCGTTAGTGTCTTTTCGCTCGGCTCCTTGACTTTGCTTTGCCCAGCTAGCTCGCCACCTTCTCGACCTGACCGAACTCCAACTCGACCGGCGTCGGCCTCCCGAAGATCGAGACGGCCACCTTGACCCGCGAGCGCTCCTCGTCGACCTCCTCCACATGCCCGTGGAACGAGGCGAAGGGACCGTCCGCGACTTTGACCTGCTCGCCCACCTCGAAGGTGATCGAGGGCTTGGGACGCTCCACACCCTCCTTCACCTGGTGGAGGATGCGCATCGCCTCATCCTCCGAGATCGGCATCGGCTTGTTCTCGGCGCCGAGGAAGCCGGTCACCTTCGGCGTATTCTTGATCAGAAGAAACGCCGGGTCGGTCATCTCCATCTTGACGAGCACGTAGCCGGGCAGAAACTTGCGCTCCGCCTGCACCTTGCGCCCGCGCTTGACCTCGATCACCTCCTCGGTCGGCACCAGGACCTCCTCGAAGAGATCCTGCAGCCCCGCTGCTTTGGCGCGCTCCTTGATGGCGTCGGCCACCTTGCGCTCGAAGTTGGTGTAGGCATGGACGATATACCAGCGCTTCGCCATTGCCTCTTTCTCGGGGCGCGTCTGCGCGAGATTGGTCGACACGATTATTGTTCCGCTCCAGCCGCCTTAGCGGTTCGCGCCCAGTACCAGCTGGACGAGCCATCCGATCACTTGATCCGTGAGAAGAAAGAACACCGAGGCCAGCGCAACCATCAGCAAAACCATGAGGGTGGTGATCCACACCTCCTTCCAGGTCGGCCAAGTAACCTTGGCCACCTCCTGGCGAACCTCCTGAATAAACTCCACCGGATTGTATTTGGCCATTAAAGTGACTTTCCCGGGCAGCCTGCGACAACCTGACGCACCCCAAGCGCCGGTTGCAGGCCGCTCCCATGCCCTCGCCAGGGATGCGACCACCACGATTTGGCAGGGGCGGAGGGTCTCGAACCCCCAACCTTCGGTTTTGGAGACCGACGCTCTGCCAATTGAGCTACACCCCTATTTCGCGTGCAAGCGCGCCGCCCTCACGCGGGGGCGGCATACTTAGCCGAACTTTTTGCGTTTGTCACTTGCCAGTGGCGGTTATGTCTCTGAAGGGAGTCGGCGGGCCTCCTCGACCACGACAGCCGTCCCGTAGGCCAGCACCTCCGTCACCGCCGCGGCGATCTCATTGGCGTCGTAACGCATGGCCAGCACCGCGTTGGCACCCAGCGTGTGCGCATTCTCGATGAGCGCATCGTAGGCCTCCTGCCGGGCCTGCTCGGCCAGCCTAGTATATAGAGTGATATTCCCGCCAAAAAAGATCTGGATCGCCGCCCCGATGTTGCCGACGATGGAGCGCGAGCGCACGGTCAACCCGCGCGCCACGCCCAGATGCCGGACGACGCGGTAGCCGGGCAGATCGTTGGTCGTCACGACCAGCATATGTCCCCCTTAAGAAGCGCTCGTCCCATGCCCCGTTAACCCCGGGGTCGGCACCTACCGCTTCAGAAGCCAGTTTCGCTAGGTGGTCGCCTACTGCACTATAAGCCGATCGTAAAGATCATCCGCCCGCATTTGATCGGCGATCACGGCCAGCCCGTTGCCGGCGACAAGACCATGAATGACTATGGAGCGGGTGAAGGGAATCGAACCCTCGTCATCAGCTTGGAAGGCTGTTGCTCTACCATTGAGCTACACCCGCATAGGGTCAGCGCTTCGCGCCGTATTTAGCGGAAGCACTGCCCCAATGCCAGCAGGGGCGACAGGTCCGGGCGCCCAAGTCGCGCTGCCCAAGACGCGCTGCCCGGTGCAGCGCTGACTGGCTACTCCAGGAGCGCCTTGGCAATATCGGAGTTGCGCAGCTGCTGAGCGGTCAGATTGTATTTGTCCAGGAAGACGCTGAACCGCGACTTGTCATAGGTACCCGGAAACCAGCCTTCGATGATGACATCGTCATCTTTGTCGACATAGTAGCGGGCGGCGACCGACCCCCTGTTCATGTCGTTGAGGAAGGTCAACAGACCGATACGGTCCTTCTTGCCCTTGGCCGACGTGCCGAAGATGCTGTTGATGAGGATGCCGCCCTGGTACGTACGCACATAGATATTGAAGTGCGACGGGTGCTTAGCGAGCAGCGCTTTTTCCGTTTCCGTTACAGTATAGCCCAGGAACTCCAGATGCGTCTTGTACTGGTCTGAATCCTCAAAGGGGCCGGCGGAAACTGCCGGAGCCAAGAGCAACAAGAACGACAGAGCGACCAACGTGCGCATGCGACTTTCCCTCCATGATCTCCGGCAATTGGAGTGCGAGAATAGTATAGTCGCCTGCTCGCGATAAGGCCAGTCATTCGCCGTGCAGATCGGGTTGGTGGAGGGGGTTGGATTCGAACCAACGTAGGCGAAGCCAACGGATTTACAGTCCGTCCCCTTTAGCCACTCGGGCACCCCTCCTTGAGCACCGCTCATTCATTCTGGGGCCGCGTGGCCCCAAATGAAATCGCCCCGCGCTTCACAGCGGCAGGGGCACCGGGTTTATGGTGACCCGACCCTTGGATGTCAAATGGAAAAGCGGCAGGATGCGCGCCCCAGCAACGCATTCTCACCTTGGCACATGCCCACACCTCCTCCCCGCCGGCCCGGTGCGCCGCGCACCATTCGCCCTGCCAAGTCCCGGCCGCCCCGGTCGAGGGCGCCTGGCCGCACCGCCGCGGACGAAGGCATCGTGCAGCTTTTCGGCCTGCATGCCGTCGAGGCGGCACTGCTCAACCCGAAGCGCACCGTCGGGCGCCTGCTCATGACGGAGAACGCGCAAGCCCGGCTCGCCGCCGCGCTTGCCGAGCGCAGGAGCACCCTCGAGCGCGTCATTCCGCGCGATCTCGACCGCATCCTTGGGCCCGACACCGTGCACCAGGGCGTCCTCCTGGAAACCGAGCCGCTGGAGGAGCCCGAGCTCGGCGACCTCGCAGGCCAGGCGGAGCCCGCCGGCCCGCTCGTCGTGCTCGACCAGGTCACCGACCCCCACAACGTCGGCGCGATTTTGCGCTCATGCGCGGTGTTTGGCGCGCGCGGCCTCGTCATGACGCGCCGCCACAGCCCGCCGCTCGACGGCACGCTCGCCAAGTCCGCCTCGGGCGCGCTCGAGCATGTCCCGGTCGCCCTCGTTCAGAACCTGGCGCGCGCGCTCGCTGAGCTCAAAGAGTTGGGCTTCGTTGCCATCGGCCTCGACGACGATGCTGCGCACATGCTGGAGGACGAGCCGCTCGGGGAACGCGTGGCGCTGGTGCTGGGTGCCGAGGGAAAGGGCCTGCGCGAGCTGACGCGGACCAGCTGCGATCACACGTGCCGCATCGCCACGCAAGGGCCTATCGCCAGCCTCAACGTCTCCAACGCGGCAGCCATTGCGCTGCACCTGGCCGCATGGCGCCGCCGGTCGAGCGACGGCAAAAGCTGACCCTCGTGCTGCTACGTCAGTCGCAGATCAGCGGGCGCCGGCACACGTAATCGCCGCCCCGGCAGACGTAGTCGCCGTAGCGGTTCTCGAAGCAGTGCCGGTTCTCCCATTGGCATCGGCGCCGGCCGCGGTAGCAACTTCCCTCGTAGTCGTCGTCGTAGTAGTAGCCGCCGCCACGCGCTTGGGATGCCGCGCCGAGGATGCCGAGCCCGATGATGCCCGCTGCGATGCCGGCGGCAACGCCGCGCCCGCGGCCGGCCTCCGCCTGCTGCACCGACGCCGTTGCCAGTCCGGCCGCCAGCGTCAGAGCCATCACGGGATGCCGGATCTTTCTGATCATGCCCAATCTCCGAAGTCTCGCTTCTCCGAAGTCTTGCTTGCGAGGTCTCGCTTGCGAAGTCTTGCGTCCGCAATCGTGCGCCAGCCGTCTGGCGGCCCTCACATCATGCGGGAGAACGCCGGAGTCCTGCCCCCTGCGTGCCCGCTACATGTGAAGGCCTTGCCACATGAATGCAGCCTGAATGCGGACCCGATTGCGGCCGCTTTGGCCTACTTCAGGTAGCCGCCGTAATAGCGCCCGCAGCCGCGACCGCAGCCTCCGACCGGGACAGGGATGGGCTGGGGAACGACATAGTACGCGGCCGGCCGTCCGCCGCAGCAGCCCCAGGCACGCCGCCTGTTCCAGTAGCGCTTGCCGTAGCGCGCGTAGGGGCGCCGGTAGCGGGGCCAGTAGCCGCGCGGAACGTAGACATAGGGCACTGGATCGGGCGCGAACGTCGCCATGTAATAGACGTTGTAGTAGTTCGGGTAATAGACGTAGTGGCGGACCGTCTGCGGGCCGCACCATCCGCGCGGCGCTCCGCGGCACCAACCGGCCTCCGCGGGAGCTTGTCCTGACAGGCACAACGCAACGGCGATGACGCCCGCGGCAAGCGTACTCTTCAATCGCATGCTCAAACCCTCAAACTTGATCAACCCAACGCAACTTTCATTCACCATAGCAAAAAAGGATAATGAACCTCTAAGCAGGGTTCGAATTGGCGCGAGCTGGCGTCGCGCGCCTCGGCAATGCCTGGCCTGTGACTGCGCCGACTGCCCCGCGCGCACGGCATATTTAAGCTGATATTAGGCACATCCCGGCACCATAACGTTCGTGCACTTTCACGCGCTGCGATCAAAGCCGCCGCCACGCGCGGTCTGCGATCGGCCGGCGCCAAAACCCTCGCGTGCCGCGGGGCTCCTCGTCACGCGGGAAGGACATTTGAGGATGCATATGGCTCTCGTTACCAAAGACCTCCGCGAAGCAACCTCCAAGAGCAGCCTGCTGTGGGGCTTTGCCGTCGCCACCTTGGCGATCCTGTTCCTCGACCACTTCCGCCAGACCACCAGCATTCCCCCCGACTGGTACTGGCTCTTGCCGCTCGCCGCGATCCTGAGCTGGGGCATCATCGCCGCCGGACTCGTCAGCATGGCGATCCCGCACGTGCAGAGCTGGATGGAAGCGCGCGCCGAGGAGCACAACCGGCGCAGGTACGCTGAGCGCAACTTCTTTTCCGCCGACAAGTTCGAGAAGGGCGTGCTGCTGCACTACAAGGCCCGCGACCAGCAGCGCTTCAAGGCGCGCGGCGACGTGCGCGGGCTGCAGGAGATGGTGCGCGAAGGCCTGCTCGACAACGACAGCCTCGACCGCAGCGCCCTGATGCAGCACTACGTGATCCCCCACGCCGTGTGGGACCTGCTCGATGCCCCACCCAAAGGCTGGGCTGAAGGCGCAGAGGCCGCCGAGGCGACCTGGGAATAAGCCCGGCCGCCGGGCGCCGCAGAGCTCGAGGCTGACCATCACCCGACGGCGGGGGCGCCGCATGAGCCGCGACCCCGGCGTTGCGGCTTTGCGAGGCGCCCTGGCCCTTCTTCACCAAGCGCGATATAACGCGCACCCACTGGCAAACGCGGCGCGATCGCGCGCCCTGCCCGAGGCCGGCTTAGCTCAGTTGGTAGAGCACCTGATTTGTAATCAGGGGGTCGGGGGTTCAAATCCCTCAGCCGGCACCAGGGCCCAGGTCAAGACTTCCCTTCTTGCAGATCACGTTGGTACAGCCCTCGCCCCGGTCGGCGCGAGCAATCCATGTCCATATCTGGCGGCGACCAACGATCTCACCCAATCAATTGACGATTTCGAGATTCTCAAAAAATGTCCCTTCTTCCCCTCGATTACGCAGTCTGTCGAGCTCCAGGATAATCGGAGCCGTATCGCCGCCTGTTATCAGTGACGGGTTGCGGTTTGCCGTAGCATACAGACTATAGCCGTATGGCGTACCAAAGAACTGCGCACTTTCGTCTTTGCCTCCAACGTCAGTCCTCGAGATCGCCACCGAGACTTGGTGAACATCCAACCTTTCCACGGTGCCATCAATAGATGCCTTGGTCAGCTTGAAATTTCCGGCAACTGCGGCAACTTCAACCGATGGCTTTACACCCGCGTTCAGTTTGGTTGTGAACGTTAGCGTGTCGGAGAACACGGACGGATAGCTGGAAAGGCGCTTCTTATTCTTATCATCGGCTGCATACTCTTCCATTTCCCGTCTTTGTTGTTGAGCTACTGCAGATGCCTCGGCGTCCGCTTCGTCAAGCATATAGCCCGATCCGGACGGCTTCTTGCTTGCACCTCCGCCCTTGCCACCTGGTGGTGCTTTGCCCGGTGGATTAGTACTGCCACCTGGTGCTCTGCTCGGTGGCTTGGTCCCTGGCTCAAGCACCAGCCCGCTAGTCCTCCCTAGCTTCCAATAGGTTGTAACCACCTCGGCAATCCCAGTATTTCCGGCAATTGGATAAATGAGATTGACGCTGTCAGGATCAAAAGTGCAATCCTCCGGTGGAATGCGAGCCAGATCATCAAACGTTCCGAACACTCGGAAGAAACGCTCGCTTTTCCGCGTTTTCTCCGCGCCGCCGCTCAGCGCAAGCGAGAACTTGCCGCCACCAAAGAGATTGGTGAATTCCAGCAATCCGCCGCCCTCGGTGTTCTTCTCTGTCATATCCAATTTGAAATCGAAGCCGACTATGTGCTTCAATCGCTCGTCAGGCGACAAAAGGCGCCCGTCGATCTGCAATCGGAGAATTGCATCACGAGCTTCGCAGCGAACCTTTTGTACGATGCTGTAAGTGTTGATCCGGGCAAAGTCCTTGACCAACGGATGAGCCGAGCACCCCAGCAGCACTGACAAGCCGGCAGCCCCAAACCATGACAGACGCATGATACACCCCCGAAAAGACGCATTACATCCGGGCGGGAGGCCGCGCATCCCATTCTCGCCAGCGGCCGCAAGCGGCGCCAGCGTACTAAAATGTCAAGCGATCGATGCCCCCCGGCAAAAAACCAATTCCCACCATGACTTGATTAGCTCATCCGTCAAAATCGGTGGTGGCGCTTCCGCAACGTCGGCCCTAATTCCTGGGTTGAGAGGGTCGTTGTTCCTCCGCCTGCACGGGTGGACGTGACCGATTATGGATCGGGTTCGAGATTTCGAGGAGCGGCGCAAATCGGCCGCCGACTAGGCTAGGCCTGCACGCTGGCTGCGGCCGGGTCCGCAAGTCGCTCAGTCGAGCTCGAACTTGTCCTTGTACTCAACGCGCAGCGCGTCGTCCTGCCGGCCCTTCTGCAGGAAACAGTTGCCGGCGACCAGGGTCTCCATCTCGGTGCCCATGAAGCAGCGGAAGGCATCCTCCGGCGTGCACACGATGGGCTCGCCGCGCACGTTGAAGCTGGTGTTGACGAGGACCGCGCAGCCCGTACGGCGCTTGAAGGCCTCAATGAGCGCGTGGTAGCGCGGGTTGGTCTCCTTGTGCACCGTCTGGATGCGCGCGGAGTAATCGACGTGCGTCACGGCGGGGATGTCGGAGCGCACCACGTTGAGCTTGTCGATGCCGAACAGGCTCTCCTCTTCGGCCGTCATGCCGCGGCGCCGGTTGCGCTTCACGTCGGCGACGAGCAGCATGTAGGGGCTGTCGGCATCGAGCTCGAAATAGTCGTCGACGTCCTCGCGCAGCACCGAGGGCGCGAAGGGGCGGAAGCTCTCGCGATATTTGATCTTCAGGTTGAGCCGCTTCTGCATCTGCGGGTTTCGCGGGTCGCCAAGGATCGAGCGGCCGCCCAAGGCGCGCGGGCCGAATTCCATGCGCCCCTGGAACCAGCCGACGGCATCGCCCTGCTCCAGCGACTGCGTCGTCGCATCGAGCAGGGGCTCCTGCTGCATGACCTCAAAGCGCGCACCAAGCGCTGAGAGCCGCTGCTCGATCTCCGACTGGCTGAACTGCGGGCCGAGGTAGCTTCCCTGCATGGCGTCCATCGCCCCGTTGAGCTGGCGCGGGGCGCCAAGATGCAGGTGATGGGCGGCGAGCGCGGCGCCGAGTGCACCGCCGGCATCCCCGGCGGCAGGCTGGATGAAGATGCGCTCGAAGCGACCCTCGCGCAGAATCCGGCCGTTGGCGACGCAGTTGAGCGCCACTCCGCCAGCCAGGCAAAGGTTGGGGATGCCGTACGTGGCAGCGAGCTCACCGGTGATCCGCAGCATCACCTCCTCGGTGGCTCTCTGCACCGAGGCCGCGAGATCCATGTGGCGCTGCGTCAGCGGCTCCTCGGGACGCCGAGGCGGGCCGCCGAACAGTTCGTCGAACTTGGCGGATGTCATCGTAAGGCCAGTCGCATAGTCGAAATAGCTCTGGTCGAGCCAGAACGAGCCGTCCTCCTTCACGTCCATCAGCTTGCTCAGGATCAGGTCGGCGTATTTCGGCTGGCCATAGGGAGCGAGCCCCATGACCTTGTACTCGCCGGAGTTGACCTTGAAGCCCGTGTAATAGGTGAAGGCCGAATAGAGCAGCCCCAGACTGTGCGGCCAGCGGATCTCGCGCTTTATCTCGATGGTGTTGCCGCGGCCGATGGAGACGGAGGCTGTCGCCCACTCGCCGACGCCGTCCAGCGTCAGCACAACCGCTTCGGCGAACGGCGAGGCGAAGAAGGCGGAGGCCGCGTGGCTCTGGTGGTGGTCGGCGAACAGCAGCTTGGCGCCGATGTCACGATCCGCCCCGAGCTTCTTCAGCTCTTTTTCCAGGTTCATCTTCTGGAAGAGCTTCTCCTTCAGCCACACCGGCATGGCGATGCGGAACGAGCGAAAGCCGCGCGGCGCGTTGGCAAGGTAGGTCTCGAGCAGGCGCTCGAACTTGACCAGCGGCTTCTCGAAGAAGGCGACGTGGTCAACCGCATCGAGGCCGACGCCGGCCGCCTCCAGGCAGTAGTCAATGGCGTGCGCGGGAAAGCCGGAGTCGTGCTTCTTCCTGGTGAAGCGCTCCTCCTGCGCGGCGGCGAGGATGCGTCCGTCCTCAACCAGCGCGGCGGCGCTGTCGTGATAGAAGGCCGAGATTCCGAGAATCCGCATCCCTCAGAACACCGTGTAGATGAAGGGAGCCACGGCCGATCCCTGCGCGAGTATCAACAGGCCGCCGAACACCACGAGCAGCACGATGACGGGCAGGAGCCACCACTTCTTGCGCGCGCCCATATAGGCCAACAACTCTCGGGCCAGTGCCAACATCGCGTTCCCTCCTGCCAATGGCTTTCGTCGATCGACGCGCCTAGGCTAAAATTGTGACTTCATCGAGCTTGCTTGTTCCTCCGGGGCGGGCTCGATCCAATAGCTCGCCCTTCCCTCAGCCCGCCGTGCGCGCAATGGGTCGCGCCAGATGCGCATCAAGATGCCGCCCGGCACAAACACCGCGGCGAAGATTACGAACATGACGATGGGACTGACCACGCGATTGAGCGCCAGCGACAGGCGAAACCATGCAAGATTGAGCGGGCGCAACAGGCGCGGAGCAATAAGGCTCGTGGCCGCCAGCACCACCGCGGTGCCCAACGCCGCCAACAGCACCCACTCGTTGTGGCGCCACAAGAGCCCGACCAGAAGCGCCACCACGGTGAAAACGATGCCAGTCGAGCGCTCAGATGGCGCCTCGACGGCTTCCTTCACATAGCTCTCGTGAAAGCTACTCGATGTCACGCGATCACATCACCTGAAGAGGCGCGCGGCCCCGCGCACTGTTATGGCAACGGTCCCTAACACATGTGTCAGGGGCTTTCTATCATCCATCCTGCGTAGCATCCATCCTCAACACCGACTATCGATGCACCACAGGATTCTTGAGTTAACGCGCTTGCATGCAGGGGGAGGCCTATTGACTCCCGAGGGAATTGAGGCTCACCCAAGTTCCAACCGTCAGCTTCAAGAAATTCTCGCGCCTGGATTTTTTGCCGCGCGGCGCCTTCTGGGCACGTCTGCCCCACGCACGCCAGCCGACGGACCACGCCGCTTGCCGCCTTGCGACCGCTGATGGCGGCCAATTCGGGTTCCCGGGAATGAGCACTACCCGCCATCAGAAGGCGCTACTGAGCAAGCCTTAGTCGCCACCCCACCGCTTGATCAGCACCTCCGCAACGGCACGATTGCCCGCGGGCGAGAAATGGGCGTTCCTGGGCCAGTAAGCGTCCTCCCCCTTTATCGGCAAGGACGACGCAATCTCCGCCAAGTCCAGATATTCAATATCGTTCGCCTCCAAGAAGCGTCTCAACTCGGAATAGAACGAGCTCACACCCCAGTGCCTCTTGTCGGGAATAAGAAGCAGCGAAAGTTCGTATTTGTGCTCGACGGAATGCCTTTTCCACTCGAGCAACGCCGCCCGATTGGCAGCCGTATACGGGTTGTTCTCCCAAATGAACCGATCCTTGCGGACGTAAGCCTTCTCCAGCTCGTAAATATCAAAGAGCGCCTTGGAGCCGTAGGTATGACGACCGTATAGCGAGTGGAGAACGGAATCCCGGGCCGTCTTCAGTAATTGAGCGCTAATCGAATAGCGCAAGACCATTTTCCTGAACCGCGAAAACGGTGTCTGCGGTTTGGGGGCGTAGTAGGCGAGCGTCCAGGCGATACGCTCCTCGATCCAGCTTCGCGCGACGTGCACTTTGTTGAAATCGGCATCAAGATAGACGCTGTCGACCTGCCAGCCATCCACCACCGTGGAGTGCGGATAGGCAAAATCGTTCGCAAAGTCGTTGGCGTAGTAGCCGAGACCACCG